>BNJT01001034.1_pt1 | contig 112461 bp, 159 predicted proteins | sample 8540491 | NCBI WGS metagenome assembly BNJT01 (sample SAMD00202455, study PRJDB9452) | human saliva metagenome | host: Homo sapiens
CAGTTACGTATTGCTAGGCTCATGGTAATGGCATCCAAGATATCGACCTCAAAGTGGTGAAATAGCTTTGAAATCTCCACTGACAAAATCTAACAACACACAACCTTTTCGATGCAATGTTGCACGGCTGCCCCTACGATGGCATGAGCTCCCGGAATGGCATCCCCTTTTTGCCAAGTAGTCCGCCATATCCGTAGCATTGGAGAAATCATCGTCCAACACTGCTTTTGTACGATCTCCATTGACTTTCATATGGCGTAACATATCCGCCGTAATAGAAATAGCGAAATGCAAGGTATCGATGGTGTCGAAAACGCCTTCTTTATCTTCTTTGCATATCTTTATTGTAATGTCATGTGGCAGGCCTTTCATGGTTGTAAGAAGTCCCATCAAATGACCGTAGATACGACCTGTTTTTACCACGTACTAATTCGCATACGTCTGATTTTTCTTTTTGTGGCATAATGCTGGAACCCGTGCAATGGGCATCGTCCAATCTGATGAAACCAAATTCTGTGCTAGACCAAAGGATTAATTCTTCGCTTAAACGGCTTTAAATGCATCATCACTTTTGCCCCAAAGCTGAGAAACTCTAGCACATAGTCAACGATCGCTGACAGCATCCATACTATTTTCTATAAATGGCATCGAAATGCAACACCCTCGTGATGTTTTCGATCATAGGATAGGTCGTACCTGCCAAAGCTCCCTGTCCCCTAATGGCATCACGTTGGCATGTTTAAAGATTAACGGTAAATCATCAAAAATCACGGCTTATCATGGAGAAGTACGCCATCATATGGTGGTATAAAATAACACTGGTTGCGCCTCGTTGTAAAATGGGTGTAACCAGGGATAATCACCTCTTTGCAGTTTCTCTGCCACTCTAAGAAGGCTTGTTGCTAAGTTCACAAGTTCTTCGCCCATGTGTACCCACCGCTTTACGGATATACATCATGCAAGTCCACCGCTACTTTGGTCATTACGGCTACGACCTGTATGGAGACGTCCGCCGCCTCACCGATGGCATCGGTTAGGCGTTTTTCATATTCATGAATATCTTCTAATGCCACAGAAAAACTCGGAAATCTCCTGCCTCAATTTGTTGTTCAATAGCCTGTAAGCCTGCTCATGATAGCATCCTTATCTTCCTGAGAAAACGATCTGTTGTGCTGCTAGCATTGTGGCATGGGCAATGCTGCCTGCTACATCTTCTTCTATACATGCGGGAGTCGATAGGAAATAGAGGACGTGAAGTCCTCTACCGCCTTATCCGTCCCTTTGGTAAAGCGTCCACCCCAAAGTTTCGCCATTATTTTTAAACCTGCTTTCTCTTTCATTAATGCATTGATTGATAGAGGCAATCCGAATAAGTTGATGAAACCTTCTGCACGCTTGTTTATATACATCATCTTCTTCAAATGTTACAAAATTCTTGATTGTACAAGGAATATGGAGACGTAGAACCGCACTCATGATGTTACCTTTGTACAATTTCAATGTCACTTGACCTGTTACTGTTTGTTGTGTGCTGTCCACGAAGGCTCTGTAAAGCGCTCATTAATGGAGCAAAACCACATACCGTCATACACAAGTTCTCCGTATTTGTTCGCCACCAATTCTTTATAATGGTATGTGGCTCTGTCTAGGGCAAAGATATTCTAATTCTCTGTGTGTATACATAATGATAGCTCCGCCAGGATTTTCATAGACACCACGAGATTTCATACCTACTAACCGATTTTTCTACGATATCCACGATACTGATGCCGTTAGCTGCGCTGATTTCATTCAAAGTTTGTAAAATAGTTAGTGGGGACATAGTTTTGACCATTCACCGCCACTGGTACGCCTTCTTTGAAGTCGATAGTCACTCATCGTTGGTACATCTGGAGCTCTTCTGAGATTTGCTAACTAAATATACATCATTTTTAGGTGCATTATCAGGATCTTCTAAATCGCCACCTTCATGGATAAATGCCATACGTTTTGGTCCATAGAGTATGGGTGTTTTTAGTTGCTACTACTGGAATGTCGTGTTTTGCTGCATATTCCTATGCAATCTTCCCCGGATTTCAATTCCCATTCACGCCATGGTGCAATGATTTTTGTATTCGGTGAAAGTGCTTTTAATCGTCAATTCAAACGAACTTGGTCATTCCCTTTACCTGTCGCACCATGAGCGATGGCATCCGCACCTTCTTGTGCAGCAATTTCCACTAATTTTTAGCAATCAATGGTCTTGCAGAAGTACCTAATAAGTATTTACCTTCATATACCGCACTCTAAGCTTTTACAACTGGCCAAACATAGTCGGATACAAATTCTTCCTTTGGGCATCAATAATGTATGCTTTTTGTAGCTCCAGATTTGATGGCTTTTTCTCTACTGCCTCATAATCTTCTTGGTTGACCCAAGTTTACGCATACATGCGACAACTTCTGCACCATAGTTTTCTTTAACCAAGGAATGATAACAGATGTGTCTAAACCGCCGGAGTAGGCTAATACTACTTTTGTTAATGTTGCTCATAATGGACCTCTTTCTTTGTTTAACTCACTGCTGTGCAGTATCTATTTCTATCTCACAAGCGTATTATACAACCACTTGTATAATAATGCAAGTATTTTTATAAAAATTCTTTTATATACATTTTTATTCTATAGCCCAGCCATTTTATAATCATTTCCTATACCCTCCTATGGTTGTTCTCTTCTTGTAGCACTCCATTACAATTTTTAATGCATATTCATTACCGAATGAATACGTTACTCTCCACTCAGTCTATCACTTATACTATCTTCTTATACATAGATACTAACAAACAAAGCGTTTCTAGTATCATCCCCTCATTGTTGATACCCCCTAGATGTGATATGATGAACTCATGAAAACACTTTTTAAACTCATCCTTGTGCTTACCATTGCTGCTGGTGGTTTATATTGGTCGTGCTGGGTATACCCCAGAAGATGCTAGCAACGCCACACAACATGTAGCACATACGATAAAAAGAACAAACTATAGAACAAGGGGAAGATCAACTTTCCAGGACCTGACCGCATCAAACGTCTCTTTCATTTTTAAAGAAGCCTGTAGAGGAGGCCATGGATAAACGGGTGGAGCATCGCGTTCGCAGCGAAGATATTAACCCTATTGTAAAACAAGCTTTAGTGGCTACGGAAGATAAACGTTTTTAAGGAGCACGGGAGCGGTAGATTTCTTTAGCATTGGTCGCGCCTTTGTATACAAATATCATAGCTGGTCAAACCGTTGAGGGTGGTAGACTGATTACCCAACAATTGATAAAGAATTTATTCCTTTCCTCTAAGCGTATCATGTCTCGTAAGGTAGAAGAAATATTCCCGCCTCATTTGATGGAACATTATTACAGTAAGGACGAAATCATCACCAAGTGTATCTAAATACCATTTATTATGGCACTGATTACTATGGTATTAAAGCTGCCTCTGAAGGATACTTTTAACACGGGATCCAAAGGATCTGAACTTGAGTCAAGCCGCCGTACTTGCTGGCATTCCTCAGGGCACCATCTTACTTTAACCCTGTGAGCAACATGGATGCCACAAAACAACGGCAACGGACGGTATTAACCTTAATGGCACAACAAGGATTATCTCCTATGCAGACATTGATAAAGCCTATTATAAGCGGCTTGATGCGCCTACACAGAGTTACTGATTGATATACCTAGGTATATATACTAACACATAGATGCTTCAAGTATCCTTTTCTTATTACCATATAGAAAAGAGGGCATCACAACATAAGACAAAAATAGAGGAAAGTTGAACCCTTTTGTTTAACTTTCCTCTATTTCTTTTATAGGTATATTGTTATGACCTACAGCTGTCAGTATAACTGTTATACTAGGGCTATATACCTAACATCTACAGCCTGCTCCTGTACTATAGTCCTATCTCCCAGATTCCTCACTGGTGCATAGATACTACCACTAGACATAGGGGCAATTGTCCCTTGGTCGTAAATCAATACAATGTCATGATTCTCACGGGCATAGAAACTATTTGGCTTACCTGGTGTCGCATCTGGATAGATTGCTTTCTTACCCTCTTTCGGTAATTGTTGTAAACCTGCTGTGATCGTTTCTTGTGACAATCCACCGAAATCACTCAATGACAATGTACGACCTGTGGTGGTATTGAAAAAGTAACCTTTTCTACATTCACCCATGCGATGCATTGTCCTCAATGGTATAGGAAGTAATAGTCACCGAGAAGATACCATTTCCATCTGCTTTTCAGCATCATACGTCAGTATATAAATTTTGTTTCTCCATCCAACGCTTTTTCATTTCGCTTTGTGTGCTTGCTTTACAGTTCTCGTCCACATAATCCGATCGTTTTATTCATAGCTTTCGTTACATAAGGGCTCACGGACTGTACACGTGGATAGGTAAGGTCCATATGATTTTTCTTTCACCACCTCTGGCGTTACAGCCACTTGCAATCGATCTCAGAAAGCCTTCGCAGACAGGTGCATGATGCTCTGCCTCCTCGTCTAGCTTTCATCATTTCCTCCCGAACAAGTCGGTTAGTATCTGCGTGATGCGGTTACAGAAATTCGTTCTACGGCTACAGGTATTTCTTTCACCACTGTCACATCCGCCGCATAGAGCACTAATTGGTAAGGACGCACTAAGCAACACTGCTCCGAATACTTTATTTTTCAGTATCATCTCTCCTCATTACATCAATGCAAGTATAGTGTTAATCATACCCTATACAAGTGAATCTACTATGAATATTTTTATTATACTACCCTACATAGACGTCATGTATACAAAATTTACTATATTTTTATTGAAAAAGTCCTTGAGAATACTGATACAATGAATAAGATAGTAGTGTATTTTTAAGGAGGTATAAATCTATGAAGCATGATTTTTATGAGTCATGATATTAGCTTACCGGAATTAACAGTCAGAGGTATGTTACTAGGTGCGATTATTACATTAATCTTTACTGCATCCATAACGTATACTTAGGACTGAAAGTAGGTTTGACATTCTCATCCTCCATTCCGCCGCTGTAATATCTATGGCAATCTTACGCTTCTTCAAGGATTCCAACGTTCTTGAAAACAACATGGTACAAACGCAAGCATCTGCTGCGGGTACCTTATCTGCAGTCATCTTCTGTATTGCCTGGTCTATTGATGATTGGCTATTGGCAAAACTTTGATTTAATGCAAACATTGTTATTATCCGCTTGTGGTGGCTGCCTTGAAGAGTGTTATTTACTATTCCATTGCGTCGTGCTATGGTTATGAATAGTGACTTACCATACCCAGAAGGTCGATGCGGCTGCGGAAATTTTGAAAGTAGGTTCTAGCGTTCCTGGTGAAACAGTAAAACAATCCGCGGTATGAAAGAAATCGTATCCGGTGGCGCCTTAGCTGGTATCATCAGCTTTGTCACACAAGGTTTACGTGTATTAGGGGAATCTAAATCTTTCTGGTTCCCTGTAGGCGCTGGTGCTACACAAATTCCATCTGGTTTCTCCTCTGCCTTATTAGGTGCAGGTTTCCTAATTGGTATTGCCAGCGGTATCGCTATCTTAATCTGGTATGATTATTGCTTGGGGTGGTTTCGTACCATACTTAACAAACCATCTACCAAATCCAGACAATCTAGAAGCCTATTAAATTCTCTAGCACAGTTTGGAAAACAAAAGTCCGCTTTATCGGCGCTGGTACTATCGGTGTGGCAGCGATTTGGACATTGTTGACATTGATTAAACCAATTATTGAAGGTATTAAATTATCCATCAAATCCATGACGGCTAGTGCAGAGTATCGCGACACACACCGTATGGATACAGATATGAGACCATCCACGATTGCCGTGGTATTCGCCTTAATTATCATCGGTTTAATCGTTTGGTTTCTACTCATTCGTATCTGCCTTCCAATGTCCGCAGGTCTTGCTTGGACACTTGTCATTGCAGGTATCGTAGTGGCATTGTTAATCGACTTTCTTCGTAGCTGCTGCTTGCGGTTACATGGCTGGCTTGATTGGTACTTCTGCAAGTCCAATCTCTGGTATCGGTATCATCGGTATCATCGTATCTTCTCTAGTAGTATTCGCCATTGGTTCCATGCAATGACCTATTATCCACTCCTGAAGGTATTAAATTCTCCACTGCTTTGGCGATTTTCATGACATCTGTGGTTATCTCCATTGCAGCTATTTCCAACGATAACTTACAAGACTTGAAAACTGGTCAATTAGTAGGTGCGACACCTTGGAAACAACAGGTAGCTCTATTAATCGGTTCCTTAGCTGGTGCCGTAGCGATTGCTCCAGTACTTGACTTGTTATACCATGCATACGGTTTTACAGGCGCTATGCCTCGTGAAGGAATGGATCCTGCTCAAGCATTGTCCGCTCCACAAGCTACATTGATGCGTCAAATCGCAGAAGGTATCTTCAATGCTAACATGGATTGGACTTACATCTTCTACGGTATCCTTGTTGGTATTGCCGCTATCGTTGTAAACTTAATTTTTAAAATCTACAACAAAAATCCTTAACATTGCCACCACTTGCAATTGGTATGGGTATCTACTTACCTCCAACTTTGAAATGCCTCTTGTAATGGGTGCCATCATCGGTTACTTCGTAAATCGTTACATGCACAAAAAGCGCGAAAGAACGTGCTGGTGCGTATGCAGATGCTGACGTAGAACAATCTAACCGTCGCGGCGTATTGTTCGCTTTCTGGTTCTGACTCGTTGGTGAAAGTATCATCGGCGTTATCATCGCTGGTGCGATCGCCTTCTCCGTAAGTACAGGTGGTAGCGAAGCTCCTCTTCAATTAGCTTTCACTGAGAAAATCCTATGGGTGATACAGCTGGAGTGGCTAGGCTTTGCAGCATACATCTTCGTTGCTCTTTTGTTTGATTCTGCATCGTTATTGCGTCTAAATTCAACAAAGCAGAAGTCGGAAAAGCAATCGAAAAATATGAATAAATAAAAACACTACACATATCATAAAAAGAGGCTGTAACCACTTTGGTTGCAGCCTTTTTATTTCGCTAAAGAAATACATAATAACAAAGGACTGAAGTAAATTCTAATACATCATTTTACTTTCAGTCCTTATGTATCTATAGTATGCTAGCTTATACAATGCTACCATTATGCATCTCTTTCTAGCATACACAATGCTACTATTATGCATTATTTCTACCATATTTATGAATCCATACAAGTCCGTAGATACATCCGATGACGGTGGCAATCATACCACCAATGGATACGTCCCAAAGAAAAGCTAATGCTACACCGATAGTAGTAGCTATGGTAGATATCACCATACTGATAAATAACATGGCTTTCACAGATCGAAGCTAGCATAAATGCTGCTGCTGGCGGTCCAATCATACAGCCCGTTACCAAGATGGCGCCTACCGTTTGAAAGGAAGTCTACCGTCGTTAAGGGACGTCAATGTCATAAGTCCATAGGACACTGCCATAGGCATCGCTTGATACACCTTAGCACACACAGGATCAAAGGTCTGTGAGGATCAATTCTTTTTAAAAAGCGCAATGCCTACCGCATTGATAAGGCATACTAAGATGGCAATCCATAATAACATGGGTCCTAAATCATAGGCGTCTACAGTGAATCGTTGGAACGTAGCGAAGGCTAAATCTAAAATCGCCGTATCCACGTCTAAATGGACATGTTTTCCGGAACAACGTCACTAACACGATGGCGAGGGCAAATAAGAAGGGAAATATGACTCCAATCGCTGCATCTGGTCGAATATAGCGACGTCGTTGCATCCATTCCACGGCATCACAGTGCCCTACGCCCATAGCAGTAGCCCCAATGATAAGCCAAGGAGAGTTCAAATCTTTTGTCACCAAAAGGCTAACACAATGCCTAAAAACACAGTATGTGTTATGGCATCCACCATCATAGATAAACGGCGTAACACCAAAAATGTACTCTATGAGGCTACAACTAATACCTGTGATTGTAGCAATACCCCAAATTTCTAAGATATGACTCATCCTAAACACCTCCTCACGAGGCGTTTACCAGTAGCCAAAGCCAAACTCAACAAGATCATACCGGTCATGACAATAATGATGATGGGTCCTGTCGGAAGATTACCCCATAAGGCGCTCACAAATGTGCCCATAAATGCCACTGCACTACCACTGATGGCAGCAATGATTACTAAAGTACTGTAAGGAATGAGTCCACTGACGACCAATCATGGCTGGGCCAATTAATAAGGAGCTAATTAATATAACCCCTACTGTCCGAATCCCGATGACAATAGTCACCACCAATGCGGCACGGTAAAAAAAAGCACCTTTGACACTGGGATACCCATTAACTGTGCCTCAATAGGGTCAAATACGGTAAGACTCAATTCTTTCCAAAGTATAATAACCCCACCTACAATGCAGGTTCCACAAATGGCCATCACCCAAATGTCACTTTGCATCATGGTTACAGCTTTGACCAAAGATAAATGTATTCAGACCTGCCTGTCCAGCATTTTCCATAGACTGTACTGCAGTTAATAACACTGTACCAAATCCAAAGAAGGCCGCTAAAATCAGTAGCTAAGGCTGCATCAAAACGAACTCCTTTTTGGGATGTTTTTGTATAATCCATTCTGATAAACAGGCCGTGCAAATCGCACCTAGTAATAACACTGTAGTATCTTTCACGCCTGTTAAAAGGAACCCCTGCCACGACCCCTGGTAGTGTAGAATGGGCTACGCCATCGCCTAGTAAACTTTCTTGACGCAATACTGCAAAGGTTCCTATGACGCCACATACCAAGCCTAGCATCACTCGTCCCCAGTGCTACGATTTGAAATGTATATTGTTGTAATAATTCCATGGTGCCTCCTAGTATGAATATGTCTCATCTAGGGATAGGGGAACCCTACTATATCTCGAACTGGCCCATGCTCACCAATCTGCGATTCACGCAGAGAACTCGATCGAAAATAGGTTTCTAACGTCTGTAAATTATGATGCACAATGAGCAAGGTTTTGCCTGCTGATTGCATTTCTTTCATAATCTTTACTAACACAGATTCTGTAGTCTTATCAATGCCTTTAAAGGGCTCATCTAGTAAGTACACCTCTTGGTTTCCTCCACCAAGGCACGGGCTAGGAATACACGCTGTTGTTGTCCTCCTGACAATTGTGAGATCGACCGCTGTGCATAGTCTAACATACCTACCGTTTGCAAGGCTTTTGTCGCCTCGTCTCGTTCACGTTTCCTGACGTTTAAGCCACTCAGTCTGCGGTAGGTGCCCATTAATCACTAAACTCTCAAATACAGTGATGGGGTAATCCCCAATCTACTGCTGAAGTTTGTGGTACATAAGCAATATGGTTATAAATACTATTCGTTTTTGCGCCTCCATAAGCGGAAACTGTATTAGTATCTAATGTTAACTCAATCGTTCCTTCTACTAATGGCACGAGCCCCACATGGCTTTCACTAAGGTTGATTTGCCAGCACCATTAGGACCAACTATGGCTGTCATCGTTCCTTGTTCAATCTGAAAGGATACATTTTTCTAACACTAGATTTTCATCGTAGGCTACGGAAAGGTCCTCTACTTTCAGAATACACTTGTTGTCACTCATCATTTAAGAGCGCCTACAATTGTATCGATGTTGGCTTTTGACCATACCAATGTATGTGCCGCCTGGTGTGTCAGGAGAACCTAGGGAATCGGAATACAATTCGCCACCGATAGCTACGTCCCAACCTTAGCTTTACATGCTCTTGTACAGCTCAATTGTTTTATGAGGAACAGAAGATTCTACAAAGATCGCTTTGATTTTACGATCCACAAATAAATTGTACTAAGTCGTTCATGTCTTTTGTGCCCAGCTTCCTGTAGCAGTACTTACACTCTGTAAAGCCTTTCACTTCAAATCCATAAGCGCGAGTAAAAGTAGTGGAATGCATCATGCGCTGTTACAAGTACACGAGATTGTTCAGGAATTTCTCTCGTTCTATCCTTAATATATCGATCCGCTGCATCTAATTCTTTCATGTACGCTCTGTAATTTGCCACATAATCTTTTCGTAGCTAGGATCTTTTGCTACTAATGTGTCTTTTACCACTTTGGCAGCTAATTTGCAGTTTTGTACATCGAACCAAATATGAGGGTCTTTTGCATCTGGACCTTCTTCTTCAAAAGCTAACAATGTAGATGGATTCATATCTTTCGCTACTTCTACTACAGTTTTGTTGGATTTTTCAACTCTTGGAAATACTTGACCCATTTTACCTTCCCAAATGGATACCATTTAGAAAAATAACGTCACCTTTTTGCAAAGTAGATACATCACCTGCACTAGTTTGGTATAAATGTGGGTCAACCCCTGCACCCATCAAACCTTGTACCTGTACACAGGTCACCACCAATTTTTGCACTCAAGTCTGTAATCATTGTTGTAGTAGTTACCACTTGTAATGGTTTGCCCTCTTGCACTGTATCGGCTTGCTTTCCACAACCCTGCAATGGCTATAATACAAACGGCAAGACAATGAACAATCGCCATAATTTAAACTCTTTCATGGTTTTTCCTCCTTTACTACTTACTTAGGACATCCGTTCATCCCAACATTAAAAATTACATGAGTCTTACTAATCTATACTATATCACAACTGATAGTATTTCTCAATATAAATTTTTAAATATGTATTTCAAAGGATAAAAAGAAATAGATATTACCTTTTGTTATCTTTTGTTATCATTTTTATCTACGATAATGGGTATCAATAATAGGTGCTACTACTATATATGTTGGGCATAGTCTCTTTATATCACAAAAAGTCCATTTTTGAGATGACAATATATTTTATTTTATGATATACTACAGGTACAAAAGTTAATCAAATCCATTGAAACAAAGAACCCCCACAGTTGCCGCTGTGGGGTTCTGCTTTTATAAAACAGTAAATACCGTCACTTCTCTAGGGACAGTTCATGCGCACAGGGAACCAAATGTCCCGACCCCTCGGCTTTACATAGGCAAATAGACCTTCTTCTTCGTAGAGGCCTTTCCAATACGGCTTATACACCGCACTAGGTTCACACCCCATAAGTTGATTTGTCCCCCATGGGTATGTCCAGACAAGGTTAAAGGAATATTCCGACGAAAGGCTTCCAGGGAATATAGTTCGGATGGTGGGCCAACAAGATAGGATATGCATTGTCTGGTATACCTTTCATGGCTTTGTCCAACAAGCGTATGTTTTCCTCTTGTACATCATCTTTAAAATGGTAATCCATACCCTACGAGGTACACAGGGCGAGGTCCATCGAATATCTGTTGATGGCTGTTACGATACATGTGCATCTTCGTTTGACTCAACCGCTTCCCACACGTGCTCTACATCCACACGGTATTCATGGTTACCTAAAAATATAATCAATACCATCAGGAAAATCTTGAACACGGCTATCTAAATAGTCCGCCACTTCATCAAGATAGGCTAAATCATCGATTAAATCTCCAGTGATAACCAATCGATGCGGATGTTCGCTAGCGATGGCATCCACCATTTCTTTCAGTTTGTCCATGCCGATGAAAGGCCCGATATGAATATCGCTAAGTTGTCCAATTTTGTATCCTTTCAGCACCTCTGGTCTGTCTTTCAAGGCCAATTGTATCTTACGTAGTTGCAGTTCTCCATTTCCCTGAAAGAGCTGCCACTGATCCTGTCACACCCACCACAGCGGGTACTACCACTGCTGTGCGTTTAAAGAAATTCTTCGTGATACCTCCTAGAGAATCATCACAATTACGACTCCTATTTGCTAAGTGCATGAGCCCATAAAATATACCAAACACAGACAATATTCCAAATATAGCTACTAAGGCTACTACAAGACCATTCAATTCTGTTAAAAACAGCCGTCCTATAGTAAGTCCTATTCCATCATGAACAGTATAGAGGACCCGCTGCAATAGAACCGTCCCTATGCCGATACCAAGACCTACTAAGAGCCCTCGTTTAAGACCTTTGTCTTTGTTTATCTGTCTAAAAAGTGCTATCAAATATCCCGCAATGGCCCCTAGTATAGACATTCCAAATACCAATATGCCTACTAATATGTATATTCTCATCTATATCACTCCTCGGTATAGATTAACAAAGATCAATGAATTTACCATGAGGTCTCTGCTCCAAGGTAAGACGTGAAAGACCTCTTTACGACAGAGAATCCAATCGTTTCTAAGAGGGACAATCTGTCCTTGTGCTATCGCTTGTTGCACCGCTCATCACCTTCCAACACAATTGTATTCGACGAATCTATTTGCCACCTCTGTAGCTTCCCTCGATAGCCTTTCATCGTCCATTTGCGATGGCTAAAAATATAGGGTTACTTCCTTTACTATAGGCCGATCCATGTTGACCGTGACCCCAATGGATTGCAATAGCCCGATTAGTTCTATTTTGCGACTCTCTCTGCTGTGCCACCTTCTACACTTGGAAACTCCCACATATTTTGCAGTAATCCTTCTTTGGGTCTTCGATGCAATAGGTAGTACCCATCTACTGTAGAAATAATTCCTACGTATAATTGAACAGATTGTACCTTCGTTTTCTTAATCCGTATAGGTAATTGTTGCTCTGTTCCTGCTGCTTTAGCTGCACAATCCTGTACTAATGGGCAAGACTCACAGCGAGGTGTTTTAGGGAATGCAAATAGAGGCACCGAAGTCCATAGGGCTCTGTTGAAGTCGCCTGGTCGATCGTAGGGGCATGGTCTCTTCTACTAATGTGGTAATTGCTTTTTCCTACCGTGCTGAGAATATCTTCATGGATATTATATAGGCGAGCATAGACACGAAGTACATTCCCATCTACAGCAGGTTCACGCAGGTTATAGGCGATGGAGTACCGCCCCCAGCTGTATAGGAGCCTACACCTTTCAGAGATTCCATTTCCTTCCGTGTCCGTGGTACTTGACCTCCATAGGTTTCTACCACTTCTTTTCACACCTTGATGCAAATTACGGCCCTAGAATAATACCCCTAAACCTTGCCAAGCTCGCACTACTGTATCTTCTTCGGCAGATGCTAAACTTTCAAGGTTGGAAATTGTATTACCCAATTTTTCAAAATAAGGACGCATAGCCCTCAATGCGTGTTTGTTGAGACATCACTTCCGACACCCAAATCCGATATGGTCTTTACTTTCACGCCAAGGCAAGTCACGCTTATGCACATCATACCAATCTAATAAATGCTGTATCCATGCCACTTGGCTCTGCGATTCTGTTTGTTTCACTTGTTCTACTGGTTTCACTTCATACCCTCATATATCCAGCAGTCACACGGTCCACGTCGTCGCTTTCTAGAATCTCTTCCACGACCACGAACTCCATGGACTCAATGGTACGATTATCTTCTTTGAAAGTAATAACACCTTTCAATTTTTCTCCCTTCCAAATGCGTGGAATCCACTCTCATCACCAGCCCACATATGGTCAAAGGGAGTATTCTCCAACGCAAACCAATGGGGCTCCATCTCTTCTGATTCCAGAGGAATGCCTTGAAACTGTTCTACCATATATACATAACCAATATGGCTCAACTCTGGTGAATAAGGAAATTGAAAGTCCAACAGCGCCACAGCCTGTAAGTCCTCTTCTTTCACCAGCAAGGACACTTCTTCAAACACCTCGCGCGACAGCACAAGCACGGAAACTTTCACCATCCCTCAATTTTTACCGCCAAATCCATTATAATAACTGGCTCCAAAGCCTCGTTTTTACGTCCTAATAAAAATAAATTATCCCGTTTGGGAAAACATAATGTTGTAGGTCTCTATAATTCCTCCTATTCTTTTATTATATCATGTTTCACACTTTCATAAACCCTCGCCCCCTATGATACTATAGTACTAGTGAGGTGAACCATGAAAGAACCATTAATTTTGATATTGCTCTGGGGCAAACAAAGCCAGACAGCATGCACAATCGCGACGGGCACTGCCCATTTTGAGCCCTCGCAATTAACCGATATACTGGATACATCTGGGTCCATCATTTGGCTCATGAATAAATACCCTGTATTAGAACACACATGGCCTGCAGTTATCATCGAAAACGCCACCCCATGTGCACACAGAATATTCTAAATTACCCTTTTCAGATGCGGTCCACATTTTAGAATTTAGCCGAACAAAATGGGAACAGGTAAAATCCCGATCCTCGTTTTACCTCTGTCTTATTCTTTAAAAATTACGGTCCCATGTCTGGCGGATCGATTTATCATCCACACAGCCAAATCATCGGTCTAGAGGACTATGACTATCGCAAAGATATTCATGTGGAAACATTTTTGTGGATGGCTTTATACATGAAGAAGATGGTCTTCGAATCACCTTATCGAATCGTCCTATCAATGGATTTTTCGAGTTTAATATGTGCTTCGATTCACAGTTAGATACGCCTATCTTGGTCAAAATACTTACAACGTATCTTACGCTACCTATTAGAAGGCTTTTCTAAATATGCGAAGTCTTATAATTTATTTTTCTACGATATTAGCGACGGCTTTCACTATACAAAAATCGTACCACGTTATGTGACATCTCCTCTCGTCATCAGTTTACGGGATACCACAAGTATGCCATGAGGAACGAGCCTTAAAAAGTCATTCGTCAAATCCAACCGTATTTACACAATCCTTTGAGGTTTAATGAAAGTTTTTGCCATTGGCGATTTACACCTATCTGGGCAACCACCAACAAAACCTATGACCATCTTTGGTCCCCACTGGGATAACCATTGGGAGCGCATCCAATCTCATTGGCGGGAACATATACAACCTGATGACCTAGTCTTTCTCGTGAGGTGATATGTCCTGGGCTATGCGCCCTCAAAGACGCTCAAATCGACCTAGATGCGATCTCTGCCTTGCCAGGCAACAAGTTTATGATTCGTGGCAATCCACGATTATTGGTGGACGAGCCTACAAAAATGAACACCTTATGGAGGGACGTATTACTTTTTACAAGGTAGAGGTCTCTACCACAATGGCATCGCATTCGGTGGCACAAAAGGCTATATCTATCCCCAAGACCCTTTCTTTAAAGAAGAAGATGACCGTCATATCTATGAACGAGAAGTAATGCAGTACCAAAGCGGCTTTAGATGCTATGGAAACTGCTATTTGCTGAAAGTGGCGATGATTCATCTCAGGTAACACGCATACTGTTACTGCACTATCCGCCAACCTTAGAAAAATCATTCCACTGGGTTTACAGACCCTATTAGAACAGTACCATGTAGATCACTGCGTATTCGGTCATTTACATGATAAAACGTCCTTTCAAAAAGTACCCTCCCATTGGGGCATACACAATTACACTTAGTCTCAGCAGATGCTGCTAATTTTATGATGAAGGAGATACCATGAGCCGTATCCACAAAGAACACTTACAAGCAGGGTACATCTTTGGTGACCCTTATAACTCAGAATACCTATACCTACCAGCTGGCGAAGTGGGCTCTAGCGACCCTCGATGCATATTCGAACAAGGACCTACCCAAAGAAGACCTAACCCTTAGACGAAGCGATGCCGTATCATCGACCGCTACACATTAAAAACCAGTAAACACCCTAGCCTAGGAAAAACGGTCGTTTTTAGACACCGACTAGAATAAAAATAAGTAGTCTTTACGTGAAAATTATATTATACTAGACATAATAAAAAGAAGAGCCATCAACGTATCGCAGACGTTAGGCTCATTTCAAAGGATATAAACAACGTTCTTAAGGAACGCTATTACGTGTAGAACACCAGTGGCGTTCTTTTTGTATAAGATTAGAATACGCAGAAGAGCACGTCATGTTCCGGAGCAAACCCTAACCACTGTATCAGTTTGTGGAGGAATATGACGTGCCTTTCCTTTCACCGCATCAAAAAGAACGCCACCGGCTCCATAGTGAAAACCAGTGACGTCATAAGGGAGGGTAAAGTGTATTATTCTATTGAGTAAGTTACTATTAATATTTAGTTTGCTTTCCATTTCTACATTGATGATAGCCCCAGTCATAGCATCTACTTTAACTCTCAGCTTCTTTACCGCTACCATCAATCATATCTAATTCATACATCAAACGACCATGCTTTTTTCTCCACAGTCCATTCCCATTGCTTGATAGTATGCCACCTACTTTTTCTTGTGCTTTTTGTTTCTGCTACTTCTGGCATGATAATATCATTCATCATTGAAAGATTTCGCCATCATGCGATCTTCCATGCTTGACATACCTTGTCCATGCATCATAGAGCCATCTTTCATCATCTTGCCATGTTTCATATCCGCTAGCCATATCTTCATCATTTTTATCTTTTTCATATGCATAGGTTTCATATCATGCTCCAAGGCTTTTACTTCCGTACTCATCACTTCACCAGCTCCAGTCATATGTATTTCCATTTTTGACCATTGCTGAAAACCTTCAACTTCATACATTGGATGATGTTTTACCATCATAGGAAATGGACGTAACTTGCGCGTTTGGATACATGGACATAAACGTTGTTACTGCTCCTTTATAGTCGACTTGTTTCATGTCCATCATGCTCGGCATAACACTGCCCACACCATTCCAAGTTCCCATCTTAGCCATTTGATCTTGACTCATCATTTTCATGGAATCCATGCTCATATTGTTCATCATAGATGAATCGTTCATCATCTTCTTATTCATGGCATCCATTTTTCATTCCATCCATCATAGCCATAGAGCATTTTTGTCCATGCTATTCATAGGCATAACAATCATCATTTCATTAGGGGTTTTGCTTTTCACCGACATAGTATTCATCATAGTCGTATCTGCTGCATTTGCAACCCCAGCCGCTAACATAAGACCTGCACCAAGAGCCATTACAGTTGCACTTAAACGAAACATTTTTCATAATATCCTCCTTCATATTCGGTACTATACCGACTTTTTGTTATCTAATTATTAAGTAATAATTACTATCTTTAACTTGTTCATAGTATATCTTATGTCTATGAAAGTAGTATAGAAAAAAAGTGAATGTTTTTATGAAATTTCTATCCCTTATAAAATCAAAAGAGACAACACCAAAATGTTGTCTCTTTTGTCTGTATTAAGTATGCTAGTGTAATCGTTAATGTTTAACTAATGTTAAAAAGATATTCTAATTGAGGGAAGAAAACTTGTCCAAAATAAGTGAAGATACCAAAAACGATTAGATATAACAAGAAGTATTTAGATACATGAACCATAATGGAGCTTGCATCGATAGAATGACGCAATTGATCCGCTTTTTGTGCATCAATTTTATGTTCTTCGATGTATGTATTCAAAGCAGGACCTACGGCACCAATAGCAATCGCAATACTTTGAGGGGAGAACATTTTTTACCAACACCAGCGGAGCAGAGTTAGTTGCTGCCAACCACAATGCTAATGTATCGTGTCCAGGAGTCAATTGATGTGCTGCTGCTGTTTGTAATGGTCCAAATAATACATTTGCATTTGTACCAGAACCAGTTAAGAAGGCACCTAAGGCACCGATAACAGGGAGCAAAATGCAGGATACATAGTGCCTGTAGCTGCTACTAATGCGTTAGCGATTAGCTTAGTCATACCAGCATATGTCATTAACTTAGCAGTTACTACAACGGAAATGATTGTTACATATGTTAATTTTCAATGTTTTGAAAGTATTAGCTAATACTGTAGTTTGAGTACCAAAATTTGCTTTTTGGATGAAGCCACCGATGAAAGCAGAGATGAAAATCATGATACCTGGTGTTGCAATCCATACGAAGGTATAAGGTTTTGACCTTCTGCCGCATAGATATGTACAGCTGTTTTTGAATTGAATCAACGCATTAAATACAGGTGGCACCAATTTTGGATGTACCAATCAACAATATGAAAATTAAGATGAATGGAGAAGCTGCAATTAAACCTTCTTTAGCAGATACTGTGCGTACAGCACCAGTTTCAACTTTGTATTCTGGGATCGTTTAACAGGCATTAATTTGAGCGATAGCAATGATTACGCCCTATAATCACAACAGAGGATCCCATAACAGAAAGTTCTGGACCGCCTGCATACATGTTGATTATCAACTCTGGAATTGCCAATGCCAAACCCGCAATAATAGTTTGAATAAATACGCCTTTGATTGCTTTCACACCACCAGCAATATTACCGACAATAAAGAGTGAGTCACTATATTTAAAATGAATAATTGTGCTGCAATGAACGTACCTAATTCAGCTGGTTGTAGACCAGTTAATGATGCCAATGTAGTCGTTGAATCGCAATAGAACCAAATGTAGTTGGTAATGAGTTTGCTACTAAACAAGCCAAGATAGATTTCAATGGATCGAAACCTACTGCTACCATCATTGCTGCTGGAATGGCAACGGCTGTACCGAAACCCTGCCATACCTTCCATAAAATTACCAAAGCCCCAAGCTAATAACAATGCTAAAATACGTTTATCACTAGTTACGGAAGATAACATAATTTTTAATCGTATCCATCGCTTTTCGTATGAACTACTAATTGGTATGTAAAAATTGCTGCTGTAATAACCAAAAGAATTGGCCAAACCGCTAATGCAATACCTTCCAAGGCACCTGTTGCCATGATAAAGGCATCTTTTTCATAATAACCTACAGCTAGTACATAAGAACCAACTGCTGCTGCCAAGCATGCTTTCCATGCTGGCATTTTTAATACTGCCAACGCTACGATAAGCCATAGGATTGGCAAGACTGCTAAAAATATATCCATATTAACAATCCCTTTCTATAGTGTGAATCACTGTAATTCAAATTCTAGCATACGTACAGTGTGATATAAACAATAAGAGAGAAATCTACAGATCCCCCTCTCTCATATGTTCTAAGATATTGACTGTTACCAGTCTCTAAGAAGTATTCTTAGGGATACAAAACTACTAATTCTGCATCGATAAAAGATTTTTAATTGTCAGTTACTGACTTCTAATTAGTAGTTGGATGCTACTGCTTTAGGTGGTTCATAGTCGCCGAAGTATTTTTAGGATCCAATTTTAACAAGTGACATACGTCGAACAATTCTGCCACAGTTTTTGTCGATAACTGGCACACCTTCTTTACGGCAAACTTCGATAGCTTCTGCTTCTTTTTCACCATGAGTGTAGATGCGGTCAGCACCTTCAGCTTTAGGAGCTTCACGAAGTTCTTGTAAGAATGTGGAGAAGTGTTTTTAACGTCTTCTGGGTTACCGAAGATAGCTGGGTTAATAGCCATGAAACCATGACAAATGTTGGAACGGCCACCAGTCATACATTTTATTGGATGTACCACCTTGAGAGAAGATAGATGCGAAGATTTCTACAAAGCATACCATAACCATAACCTTTATGGGAACCTAATTGCTCAGTGTTGCCACCCTAGAGGCATGATACCGCCACCAACGCGATCGGGAGATGTTGCCTAATACTTCGCCAGCATCTTGAGATGCTTTACTGTCTTTATTTAATGCTCAACCGTTAGGTAATTCTTTACCTAATTTGTTGTACATTTCTAATTTACCACGAGTTACTACTGTTGTGGAAGTTGTCGAAGAAGAAGTTGTATGGTTCAGCTGGCATTGTGAAAGCGATTGGGTTGGAAACCAAGCATTGCTTTTACGAGCGAATGTAGGAACCATGATTGCTCTGGAGTTAGTGAAGAGAAACCGATTAGCCTTCTTTTAAAGCAAAGATCAGCATAGTAACCAGCGATACCATAGTGGTTAGAGTTACGAGCAGATACGATACCGACACGGATTCTTTAGCTTTTTAATAGCCAATTTCATAGCGAAGTGACCAACTAATTGACTCATTGCATCATGACCTTCGATAACTGCAGATACTGGAGTTTCGAAAAGCAACTTCTGGTTTTTGCTATTGATGTCGATAAGACCTTTTTCAATACCTTTGTGGTAACGAACTACACGTTGCATGCCGTGGGATTGATACCGTACATGTCTGACATCATCAATATCGTCTTTAATGATGCCTGCTTCTTCAGGGAGTGAAACCAAATCCTTCAGAATGCGTCTTGACAGAATGCGTTAAGTTTTTCTTCTTGGATGTAAACAAAATTTCCCCATCGTTAAAAACCTCTTTCCTAAACCATAAAAATACTTTGTGACAACTCTTAGTGCTCCTCAATAAATTGTCACTACTCTTGATACGTAAATTATAGCACACATGTACACTAGGATGGAATAGAATTCCCCTTGTTATAGCCATTTTAGCCTTTATCCTATATATGCATAGTTAAGGGTTAATTTAATTAATTCCTTTAAAAATAGTCTGTAAACAGCTATTTTAAAGGGATAAACCAATTATTACTTTTAGTTATACTTCATCTATCTCTTTTATTATAAAATCATAAACATTCACAACTATACTCGAATTTTATGAAAGGATATCTAGGTTTATCGTTCTTCTTTATCGATATTCATCAATAATTCGACAGCAATGTATAGTTTACTATAACGACTAGTTGTATGTATCCTTATTATTCCACTATTTTAATTATTTCTTATCTTTTTATCCTTTTTATACTTTTTGTCTTTTTGTCTTTCTTATTCTTATCTGTTACTACACCTCGACTTATCACTAATAGCTGCATTCATTTGTTTCGCTATTTCAAAGGCAGCATCATAGGTTGGCATAGTCACGATATTGGTCGTTCTAATTGCATACGGTAGATCCATCTACACGAGCACCGCCTACATTATATGAAGAATCTGCTAAGATGCTAAACCCCTAGTTCATCAGCATTCTTCTCTTGCGACATGGTAAAACACTTTACTATCTAAATATTTTCCAGTAAGTCCCTGGCACAATTTACCCCTAAATCTACAGAATTTAAATCTTCATCTGGGTTAACGTACATTGTCTCTCCTTTTTATTAAATGCCAGTGATCATCTTCTCGATACGCCAAATCTCTAAATCGAGTATATGCCCTTCAAACCATAATTTTACAATTCCTAATTCCCCATTACGGTGCTTACGGATAATAACTTGTGTTTCTACACCATCACTAGTATCTTCTGTATCTTGATAGTTTTCACGATTCAAGAAAGCAACACATCCGCATCTTTGTTCTAAAGAGCCAGATTCACGCAAATCACTTAACATTGGCGTTTTATCGGCCCGGCTTTCCACACCACGACTTAATCTGTGACAAGGCAATCAAAGGCACATTAAATTCACGAGCCATAATTTTTAATTGTCGGGAAATGGCAGATACCTCTTGTTGGCGATTATCCGCCATTTTTACCGCCATTTTCCATAAGCTGAATATAGTCCACTACCACAAGTCCTAGCTCACCATGTTCTTGAATTAAACGACGTAATTTTTCTTCATTAATTGCGGCGTCAACTCCCTGAAGTATCATCAATATACATAATGGTGCTTCCTGCTAAATCATTCAAAGCATCGATCGCTTTTTCCCCAGTCTTCTTGGCTCAATTGACCATTCCGGATACTGACCAGAGTTAATCCCTGCTACAGCAGCTAGCTACACGGGCTACTAACTGAGTTTTTGGACATTTCCAAGGAGAAAAGCTACATTTTTCTTCGATTTCATCGCCACATTTTGAGCGATATTCAACGTAAATGCGGTTTTCCCATAGAAGGCCGCGCAGCTACTAAAATTAAATCCGATTTTTGCAAGCCACTGGTCAAGTTATCTAAATCCTTAAATCCTGTAGATACGCCAGTCAATATCCCTTTTATGCCGCTGTAGTTCATTAACGCGATCAATGGTTTCATACACTACGTCTCGCATAGCGCTAAAAGAGGACTCCCCTTTTGTGGTACCACTCACATCGAGAACCATCTGCTCAGCTCGATTGACGATATCTTCCGTCTCTTCTTCTTCACGATAGGCCATAGATTCCACCGCATCTCGCTACATGGATTAATTTACGCAAATGAGCTTTATCTCTCACATTTTCGTACGATGCTTCTACGTTGTACGCATCTACAATATCTGTGGTCAAATTCGTAAGGTACAGAATACCTCCTACCGCCTCTAACTTCTGAGACTTTTTCAAACTCTTCAGATAATAATACATAGTCTGCACGTTGATTCTTTCCTACAATGCTTACGAGCGCCCTCATAAATAACACGATGATTATCTCTGTAAAAATCTTCTGCTTTTTACAATCGAGGCTGACTGAATCAAAGGCATCTTTATTGAGCAAAATAGCTCCTAGCACGGCTCTGTTCTGCCTCTATACTATGCGGTGGTATCCGTCCTGACATATACATTCTCCCTATTCACAATTACCTATCTCCATACAAAAAGAGGGCCTAGCCCCTCTTTCTATTAACCTACCACTACTTCTACAGTAATCTTAGCTGTAATTTCTGGATGCACCTGAATTAATACTTCATGAGTACCCAATGTTTTGATTGGCTCTTTTTAAGTCAATTTTCTTTTATCCACATCAACCTTTACTTGCGCTTGCAATGCATCAGAAATATCTTTACCCTGTTACGGACCCTGAATACACGGCCACCATCACCCATTTTTTACAGGGATTGTAACGGATACTTTTGATAATTGACTAGCCAATACTGTAGCTCATCGGAGTCCACTTGTTTTTTGAGCTTGTGCACCCTAATTTCTGTTTTGCATTATTTAAGTTTTTGTGGAGTCCCTTCAAGACCTACACCTGGATTAATACATTGCGACCATAGGCTTTCCGGAAACTTCTACGATTTCACCCACGTTTACCAACTTTTTCACATCTTCTAATAAAATTACTTTCAAGTGATAATTCCTCCTTACCTTCTCTTTGTAATTCTGTCATATGGGATAGGGCCACTTCAGTCACCCATTGGCGTGCCTCTTTCATAGACATATTGTAAATTTGAGACCCCTGCCACGGTACGATGACCCCCTGCCACCGACAGCTCCATAATTAATTGTACATTCAATTTGCCTTGTGACCTAGCACTGACCCCAATACCCCCATCCGGCAGTACATAGAATACAAAACTCGACTTCCCACACCTTCTAAGGTAATCAACTTATCTCCCGTTTGGGCTGCAATCACTGTAGCATTCTTCGCATCTTCTGGGAGATCTGTGAAAGCCATATGAGAAATTTCTTCAGCAGATGCTAGCATAGCCGATCGCTAAGCGCATACCTTCAAAAACTATCCATAAATAGATGCCGCACTAAAGATACATCTGCTCCAGAGCGACGCAAGAATGAAGCAGCCTCAAAGGTCCGCGCCCTGTTTGGACTACGAAATTTTTAGTATCTACTACAATACCCGCATACAGTCCGCTGGCTCAATATCTTTGATTATCACATGTTGTGGAAAATACTGAATTAATTCTGTCACCAGCTCACTCGTAGATGACGTAGATGTTTCTAAATACGTCAACAATGGAGATTCAATAAAGTCCGACCCCGTCTATGATGATCAATGACCACAGGCGAGAAGTCTTTTTCAATGCCGACGGAGCTGCTACCATTTCAGAGCGATGTACATCTGTAACAATCACAACTGTATTATCTGTCACAAATTGTGTAGCTTCTTCTTCGTCAATAATAAGTCCTTGAAAATCTGAAACGATCCACCAAGACCTCTACTAGTTTACGGACTGCCGTAGGATGGGAACTCAAGGCAATATGAACTGGCTTAGTGCTCTTGCCATCGCTGCTACCCCTACGGGAAGCACTCAATGCTATCATAATCCTCTCGATCATGACCCATCACAAGGACACGATCGAGAATTCTAGCATAATCTCATGCAATGCATGGGATACAACCCTAGCACGAACACGAGTATCATTTCCCGAAGTTTTACCCCCGAAGAATTTAACATCTTCTCCATAATAGACGCAAACTTGGTCTCCTCCACGTCCTAAGGCACTTCAGCTGCCTTCGCCTTTTTCACCTTGCACTTTCACCGTATCTTCTGTTAAAGCAATCCCCATACTAATGGTTAGTGGGATATGTTTAGACGTAGTTAATGCCCCGAATTTTATCTCAATAAGCTAAATTTCGAATCCATCATGTGCAAACATAGCCGCCCTTACTAATGCTAAAAGTATACGTATCTTCTGTGGCATTGCGAATAAAATCCATCATGCTTATCAATTTCCGTTACAATCAAGCGGTTCATATCGGACCACAATTGCGTGTATTCAATATCGCTCAAACCCGATCGCAAATCTTCAATATTATCCATAGTAATGAGTCTCAAGAGCTGGCACCATGGAAATGGCTTTATGTTTTTCTATTTCAATCTGTAATATCATCGAAATAGAATGCCATATAGATTCTAACTCATCGCTACTCACATCGGAATAGTTAGACTTTGGCGCCACTAATGTTTTGTAGAGTACACGATAATACTTTCCATCGATTTCCTCACGAAAGAATCCAGATTTACCCCAATATTTATCAATTCGCAAAAGGTAGGAATAAATCCACCTAATTTCATTGTTTTATCGGATCCCTTTGGTAGCCAATCTTCTAAATACGCTATTACTCCAACAGATCGCTACTGTGTTCATCGATGATGACAATGCTCTACCGGCAAGTTTTGTAGCGCAAAGGTCGATGCCTGCGTAATCCCCTTTTGCCATACAGTCAAATTGAGCTTTTTCAAAAATGTCGTCCTTTCAGAATGGTACGTCCCACGTGCCAAGTACGCAGCAAATACCACTATACAAGCCAACATGGCTAGTTGCCAATTCAAATAAAAATAATACCTAATAAGATAAGAATGAGAACGGCAGCAGTAATTTCAATAGAACTGTATTCAGTTTGTATATCCATACTACATCCTCTAATTTCTCACTCACTTCGTCTGCCCCATCGTTCCTCTATGTGCAAGAATACATCCAAGGCCCCTAATATAGCAGCAGACTGTGACATCATAATAAATACACCTAGTACAATCCACGGTACAAACTTCGGTGGATGATAACTTTTACTAATACGCCAAGCACAAGATATGCCTCGTATAAATAGCATTATACCACCTAAGTACATCAAATTATAGCCTGCATATTCAAGGAGTGGAATATATTGTTTCACAAAATAGAAAATGAGCCCCACTAAAAAAAGATATGCAATGCCCAATCCGTACACTCTCAATCTTTGATGGTCGGCATTTTCAGGAATATGGTAGGTACCAATACGACTGAGCACAATATAGGTGAGGCGATTGATAATATAAGAAATAGCCACTCCTGCGCAAAATAAACCCGGCAATCAGCACTTTTTCATCATATCAATTTGATTTTCCAAGGCAGTCATCGCTGTCGACACCTGTTCCTCTGAAAGACCTTGCTGCACATACATATCTTGCATGGATACTGTGAGTTGTTCTTCCAAAGATGACCACATCTCTATAGGACTTACCTGCATCACTGCGGATGCCCAAAACTGAACGACTACTGCTAGCATTAATACCACAGCAGGAATCATCAACAGTTTAGAAACAGACCAGCATTTGCGTAACCCATAACCGATGAACATACCAATCACACCGAAAAACTCCCCCTTCTACTAGGGCTGTCAAAGGTCCTAATAAAAAGGCAATAGCGGCAATCGCTGATACAACAGATAATAGACTCCAACGAAAGCCATGACGTACACTCACGATAGCAATCGTCATGGGCACAAAAATAGATCCAAAAATCCAAGCATAGGTACACTGAGACCCTATCATGGCAAAGACAATCATAAATGCCGTTAAGATACCAGACTCTACGACAGATTTTGTACTTGTTTGATTCTATATATTAACTCACACTTTATGTCTTCCCCAAAGGTGCGGCATAGTCCAATACAATAAATAGACATATGACTTTCATCATATGCCTATTATATCACATACTTTCATTATGTATTACTTAGTTTTTATAGATATTTATTATTTAAAATCAATAGATTTTTATCCATATAGTCCACATTATTTGCTATTTAACCCATAAATTTAGGTCAAAAATTGGTCATTTTCTTATTATGAATTTATCTATTTCATCAGCAATTTCTTTATCTTTATTGGAGATATAAATGTCCGTAGATATCTAGCGTTGTTTGTATATTTTATGTCCTAATCGCTCCTTAATCGCTATAATAGGATATGATTTTTCAATCAAAAATGATGCATGAGAATGTCTCAAATCATGGACACGAATTTGGGGCACATCTGCATTCTTGCAAACCTTTGTTAAGAAATTACTTACGCTTAAATGCACTTACGCCAAACAATAAATCATCTTCATCATGATAAGGAACTTTCTGTATAAACTCAGCAATCTCAGCTTGTAAATGTTTTGGAAATAGATATATCACGTATACTACTTTTGTGTTTTAGGTGTAGTTATTGTTTTATTCATCAACATCATACTTCTAGTAACATGAATCATCCTATTACTTATATCTTTGGAACGCAACGCAATTACCTCTCCAATTCGCATACCTGTCCAATATAATATATTAATAATCAACAAACACGATCTATTAATCCTATTATACCTCATTCACATATTAGTATTGCCTGCAGTTCATTGCCATTTTGTATTCTTCATACGTCCAAAAGTTATTTTTTCTTTTTGCGCTTGCTGGTGGAGGTCCACATAATTCGCAAGGGTTAGCTAATCCATAAAACCTAACCAAATAATTAAGAAAGCTAGGACAAAATTACGTGTCGCAGTCTTAAATTATCAACTTTCATTCCTCTATTCATTTCATAGAGATGCCACTCATGAATATCAACGGGTTTAATTTCATTTACTTTTTATTTCCAAAAATACGGAATGATATAACGATTAAATGTCACATTCATAAGTTGCATATGTAGAGGCTTTCAGTGATTTTTGTTTTGCCTCTAAATAGTTTGGAGCTAAATCTTTAATTAACCCTCTCACAAGAATGCTCCATAATCGTAATTTGTTGATGCTCCCAAGCCTTTTGCTCTTTTTGTGTTTTAAAGCCACTTTTACGTTTACGTACCCGTTCCCCTTCCAATCTGTGTAATAAAAGTGACTCGCCAAACACCTCGTTTTACTATCTTTAGATACCGCCATTACTATTTCTCCAATACTTACAATCCATTTAATAGTTGTTTCTTTTATTTGTTGACCAAGTCTTTTAGCATAATCCATTGGAATTTTAAAAGACCATATTTCTCCATATCTTGTGCAATAGTTCCTAACTTTTTAAATCCGTATGATTTACTAATTACACCACGATACATAAGCATACTAATCAAAATCAATGGCATTGCAAGTATCATACATGCTGTGACGATATTCAACCATCCAAGATACATCCATGATACCATAAGAACAATCATAAACCCAACTACAACACCTGCTACTCTTTGGTTGTTTGACTATATAGAGTTTCTACAAACTTTAATTTACGTTCATTACTCTTGAATCAATTCTATTGCTCTTTTATCCATTATCTTACTTCCTTTTCATCCTCATAGCAGCGTTTTACACCTAATTTTTAATTTTCTTCAAAGAAACTGGTGGGAATTTTTCCCTACCAATAATTTCATCTACACTAACATCTAGTAAGTCCGCCAAATTCCAAAGACTACGAATAGAAGGAAATGCGCCAGAGTATTCTACATTAAAATAATTTTCATTAACTCATCACGAAATTGAGTTTTCGTGAATCCAATGACGTCCTAATATATCCTAAATTATTTCTAATACTCATCTGCATTTTCTTTTTCATTTTTAATTTTCATTCTTCATACATTGTACTCCCCATAATATCTAATTTAACCTTGTTTATTCTCCTCTAAGCCCCTTAGAGGGTTCTGACGAGTGTTTATATTAAAATATTATTAGACCCGCCTTTTATAGAGTGTTTAATTGAATTATGATTCCAATAACTTAAATCTTTCTAGCAAGTATTTCTTTGGTACCTTTCCTGGAATCGTTAGAAACCCTTTTGTTTCTAGCTCAACGTTTAATTCTTTTTATAATTGAATAGGCTTTTAGATTTTCTAATAGCTAAAAGTTCCATAACATCTTCTACTGCTAAATATGATGGTATCAAGTTTTTATTCATTCATATCCCCTCTCACACACAGAATCAAACGATCGGAACCGTTCACGCAACGAATTACCCCTAAAATCCCACAATCATAGAACTTGTTTGATGCGATCCAACATTCCTTTCAGATATAAATTTTTAATATCCGATCCCCAAGTTAGTTGTAATGATTATGGATTTTTGATTATCAAACCTATAATTAATTAAGGCTCGTATTTTAACTGAAACCCAGCCTTTTATCATATTCAAGCCCTCAAAATCATCAAGTACTAATAAATCGACATTCTTCAGCTTATTTTCTAAACTTTGACGTTCTTCCTGGCTAACTGAGTATAATGAATCCATCAAATTGGCCATAGATATAAAGTATGCTGTTCCTCCTAATTCAAGAACCTATACATAATTGCTACCGCTAACGTTGTTTTCATAGTTCCAACATCACCTCGTAACAACAAGCCTTGCCCACAATTCAACATTTTAGGCAAATTGTCTATGTACTGTGAAATCTACATAAAATGGGCTTTTTAGTCTGTTCAGGTATGCCTCTTTCATAATATTTTTCAACGTCATCTCCTGCATCGTTTAGGAATACCAGTTTTTAGTTTCTGTTTTTCGCTGGAACGATTTAAATTAATTCCATTTACATCGTTACTAACAACATGCGATCCTCGTATATTGGAAAGGCAAAATTAAATAACTTTCCTTTTGTGTCTTCCGAGACTACTAATCGAGTATTATAGTTCTCCTGGCTTGATATTTTTCCCAGTCTGGTCCATCAAGCGGTTTTTGTCGTGGCATCAGCTGTTGTTCGTGCTGCTGTTGCTTTTTGTTTGTCTGCATCCATTCGCCTCTTTGCCTCCCTGCCGTGCTCGCTCATTTTCTAACACTTTTGAAATATATCCAATGATCCCCTTTTTGTTTCCAAGCAATATTCACAGCTACTTTTTATTTCTTCAAAAGAATATTGTTGTTCCAGATTATGTAATTTGCTACTGTGTTTCAGAAGAAGGAACTCAATCTTTAGAAGAGTAATATTCAGTGCTGTAGAAATAGAATTATAATTAGAATTATAAGTATCTATTTCTATATCTATATCTAGGGAATTTGTCCGGACATTGTCCCATTTCGTTACGGGGTTCGACAAAGCCTTGATTTAACTGGATTAATTGATTTTCACCATCACAGATTTCTATGGTTTTTCGTTACTAGTAACGCTTTTTCGTTACTAGTAACGTTATTTTTGTTACTAGTAACGTTATTTTTTGTTACTAGTAACGCCCCATTTCGTTACTAGTTACATCACTCGTAAAATCATTTTGAATATGATCAATATTCTAATAACTCTATCCATATCACAATTATTACAACAAGCTCATATATCTACCATTAACTAACAGCACTCTGTTCTCACTGGAAGTCCACAACAACACACTCCCTTTGAATCTCGTAAAGCAAATATAATACCACCCGTCATATTCTTTATTATTTTCTAAATCTGTAATGACCATTTGTTTTCGTCAATGATTTAAACACCACCTCTAGCTCTTAATTTTCTTTGCCTGAATGTATTATCTTGTACTTGTCCAGTGCCTCAATAGTAAAAACGTTTTCTTCGCTCTGTTGCAGTCTTTCCGACTTGCATCCTCAGTTTCTGAATCAAGCAACTGTTCAACTTGCAAAAAGTTTACACGCACTCGATCATCCATTTTGTTGAATAAATCCAACCTTTAGCCCATAGGTCATGGTCATTTGACTATACTTCTTTAGTTTCATCAATCATCAGAGCTATTTCTTCAGCTGGTGTTTCCTCGATGCCATCAAGTGTTATAATTCCGTTTGTTTTTGTAGGAAGCTAGCATCATTTTCATATACGCATTACGCAATCCGCCCCTCCAGGTAGTTTGCGTACTTTTTATGTGCTTGTCTTGAAAGAATGCATCTTTCAATTTTATCCAATAGTATCTAGCCATATTTCACCCTATAATTCCACACGAATTGTAATTTGTTTATCTGGACTTTCAGCAAATCACTAAATTAGCCGCCCATCAATGACAAGACCCTATTCCATCCCAGATTTCTTCTGTTTTAGTAAGTCCCGTTATACTGATTTTTCACAAAAATACAACTTGAATTATCTATTTTAATTGAATCCATACACAATATTCTCCACATTTTAAAGTTTATTCTGACTATCTTTTTGTGCATAATCATGCTATAAAGCTATTTGTAAACTCTACAATAAATTAGGTGTTGTTTCAAGAACTTTCATGAAATTCTACCTTCAATATAGCGAGACGAGATACTCCATAAATAACCTCGATGAACGCTTGTTGTACTTCGTCTAATTCCATGGCCAATCCTACGAATGGTATACCCTTTCTTTAGCCGCAGAAGTTTTCAATGGTTAATGCTGTAGGAATTGTAGTTTGCATATATAATCTCCTTCCAAAAATTAAATACTGTTATATTTCTACTTAAAAATATAAAGCAAATTCTTTAGTTTGCCAAATAATCTAAAGAAATTGTTTTAATGGTGACCCAATTATGAATTTATCTACATTTACTTTTTCTACAATGGATTCCAAAAACTTAAAAATAGCTGACTTTCAGCTAAGCTTACCAACTTTACCACATGGTAGTGTATCTTCTTGAAACAACGGGGCACCGATCCCCCAACAAAAGTATATATCTCAAATTGCTTTATTTTTAGATATGTCTATAGAAGAATTATTAGCTTATACCTCAAGCGAGGAACCCAAACAACGATATATTTAACGAATACTATCAGAAATTGGATGCAGAACAAACGCATCATGTAGTTTATTAATGGAGGATTTAATCAATCATATAGTATTTTTAATATTCAAGCTCTATTTATTTGCAATTTGTATTATTTTGAATAAGGATAAATATATGACTATCATTGACCGCATCTCAGTATTTACTGGATCAACGAGCTAAAAATCATTGATTTTAGCAGCGCATCTGAATGTCACCACAGGAACGGTATCTTCATGGAAACTCCCACAAACGGGATCCGCTCGACCAAATACTTATCAGATATTGCTAACTTTTTAAGCGTATCTCGTGCAATACTCTAATTACTGGGGAGGAACCTAGATGTACAGAGTGCTCCTTCAGAAATTAGCCCGATCTCTAACAACTCATATTCTATCGACCCTGGCAAAACAACAAAATATAGTCGCTAACCTTAGTATAGAGCTAGCTCAGTTATCTATCCGAAAGAATATACTCTACAGTTACTTGCACCATCAAGATACATCTGAGTTATTACATAAAAATAGCTACTATACTAAATACAACACCTGCAGATCACTCATAAATGGTTCTAATTCCATATTACAAACTGCAATATTAAAAGCAGGACGAATAGATGGAAGATATGCTACTCAATTATTTGAACGATTGCATCCAGAAGTTCAAGCTAAATTGTACTTGCTGAAATGAGAGTATTAATCCGAAAAACAAGAAGTTAAGTAACTCCTGAACAGATTGCTCCTTACTAGGCATTTATCATCCAAGTGATACAGGTATTAAATCTTAACTAATATCAAAAACATAAAAATATTTCAAATTATATTTGAGCATGTTATTTTTAATATGGTAGTATGCTCGTATAGAAGTATATTTAAAAGAGGCTCATAAGGATGGTGCGTCCCCACCATGGACTGATTTTTCAGTCTAAAAGAGAGGCCCTCATAAGGATGGTGCGCCCCACCATGGATTGATTCTTCAATCTAAAAAGAGAGGTTCTATAAGGATGGTGCGCCCCACCATGAATATATCTTATTTTTAGCTTATCCTAGCTGAGAATTGTCTCGGCTTTTCTTTTTATCATGAGGAATACTATGATGGATAAAAAGCCCAAATTTAACTTTTACAGTAAACGAAGAGTACATGAAACCCTTCAAAAAGATGGACTTGAAGTTCGTACATCAACTGGTGATAAAAATAACTGCCCATTTCTCGGAGTTGTATTAAACGTAGAAAAATAGATTGCTTTTTGCCCTTTATCTCTCCATTACCTACTAATTTACCGCCTGAAATCTTAAAAGAAAAACAAAAAGCAGTTTCAAAAGAATTGAAAAGAACCGTTTAACTGTGAGAGTTTTTATCTGAAACTGAAAATAATCGCCACTTATGTAATGTCATAGTTGGTAAACGATCCCTGTTCCTGAATCACAAAATGAAAAAGTATCTATAGAAAAACTTTTAGCCTCACTCTGATCCTAGTGAGTCTAAATATGGCAGGCTTTTTATATAAAGAATACTTAGCCATTAATAAAGTTGAAGACAAAATAGAAAGCGCTGCAAATTCTCTTTTTACGAAGAATCTATTAGGTAAACCTATCAAAAATAATAAAATTTTATCGTGTAGATTTACAGCAAGCCATTAAATATCACGATCGCTGGATAGAACGAGAAAGTATTTACAAAAAGACAACTCTCCAGGACAACAAAAAGACAAGTCTAAAAGCTTTAGTAGATAAAAACTCTACTACAACAATTGAACTTTAACCAAATATCGTTATGATAACAAAAGCACAGATTATGCCCTCTGTGCTTTTTATATATTTTATAAAAGAGAAAATCTGCTATAATAAACTTGTCACTATCACCAAATCCGTGACAATCCGTGACGGAAAGGAGGTGTTATCATTGCTTAATTATTTAATCTTGTTGTTTGTTGCTATCATGGCGAATGTAATTAGCTACTACATTTTGCAAATGGCTAGATAGTAACAATAAATAGTGATTAGCCAAAGTCGTTATTTTAGACTGATTGAAAGAAAAAGCACAGGGCGGCCACCCTGTGCTTTTTCGGTGTTATCAATGCTTGATAATCCTTGTTGTTTTAGCTACCGCTATTATATCACAATTACTTTTACAAATTCCACCCTTGTTTCATTTTGACTACTATCGTCACAGAATTTGCCCTCTGTGCTTTTTATATATTCTATGAAAAATCTGCTATAATAAATATGTCACTATCGCCCAATCTACGTGACAGAAAGGGGTGCAAATCAATGATAACTTGTATTACCTTGTTAATAGTTACTGTTATGGCTAATGTTATGGCTAATGTTATTAGTCACTACATCTGCAAATGGATAGACCGTAACTAAAAATAGTGACTATCCTAAGCCGTTACTTACAGAACGGAAAGAAAAAAGCACAGTGATCGCCTTCCTGTGCTTTTTGTGCAATCTCATGATAAATTGCTACCTTGTTAAATTTACCTTTAATTACACTATAGCATACTTATAGCATAGGAGAATAATGTGCCATAGCGATCGCCTTCCTGTGCTTTGCTGGTGTTACCAATGCTAGATAATCCTTGTTATTTCAGCTACTGTTAGTATATCACAAATTACTTTACAAACTCCACCCCTTTGTTCTCATTTTTCTTCACCTGTTGCATCTCAGATACATGGCCTTTATATTCCTCTCTTCTTCACGCCACAACCCTTGTCTTTTGTCCACCAGTCCCATCAGCAACTATAGAGTTAACGCTTTTACTAATAAAATCTTTAGTGTTACTTATTAACAGCAATTCATAGCCTCTACGGGTAGTAGGTTGAGGTAACTCTGATGTTTTCATAGGCGTACGTTTTTAGTTTATGTAAAACATCGCCAATATCTTTTTCTTGAAAGATTCTATACTGATGCAAGGCAACTTGTGCATGTGTTTCTTTGACTGATGTAATTTTAGTATTCACGCCCTTCTTTTGAAGTTTCTGGGTGTGATTGTAAGTTCATATTCTGAGCTTTTTCCATCAACTACTGCATCCCTGAACTTTAATGGCACTGTACTACTTTGTGTTGGTTTATTTCTATCAGGAATTTGACCATCTATGACAATATATTCATCCCTATACTTTCCATGCTCCGTTTCTCTATTTTGAGATATAGAAGGTAACCTTCCAATGGAATCACACCATATAGTTTATCAAACTTCCTAACTTCTCTAGGAATAGCCTCTGTAACATACTATTAGTATCACCTGGTATAGGCAAAAGCTCATCTGCTTTTTACTATACAAATATGTAAGTTCTATTTTCTTTTTCAATTTGTTTTTGCAAATCTTCTATTGTATCTCGTATTGCATTTTCTTTTCATACACAATCGCCGCTTGTTTAGGCAACTCTTTCGACATTCTAATTTCATGACGGCTAGAACTGCAGCACGGACGGAACGTAATCGTTCTTCCTGTGCTTTTTCTTTTGTAGCAGGCGCTATAAATTCCTGGGTACGAGCATACTCGTTTTTAAGCCTAATTTTAGTATCTCTTCACGCTGCCTTTTAATACTATTTTAGAATCATGCATAGCCTGCTTATACTTAGTATATTCACCTTTTTGTCACCGCATCAACGCAGCAATATATGTTTTCGTGGAGATAATAACTTAGCTTCTTCACTAGCATATTGTTTAGCTAATGCAGATTGTTTTTCCAAAGAACTCATCATACGTTCTTCTAAGCCAACTAGTACATCATCCACAGTTACTTTGATATTAGCTGTTTTTCTTCTACTTTCGCAGAAGAATTCACTGCTCTATCTTTTTAGTTTTTCTCTACAGTTGTTTCTGTTGTAATAATGCTTTTACGTTCTTTTGGATTTCGTGGCCAACTTACGAATGACTGCATCATGTGCAAAAATTTGTAAACTTTTAATTCAAATTCATCTTCATAAACATTTGGAGTATTATCATGAATTGTATGTTCACTCAGAAGAAGTATCTCCACTCAGTAGTAGCCTCTACTACATCTACTGGAATTTCCTCCCCGATCACGCTCTAATTCATCCATCATTTCTCTGATGCGCTCTCTGTCTTAGGATTCTTGCAGCATTGCCTCATGCTCTGCGTGGCGTACGGTTTTAATAATCAGCTCTCTACATTTTCCTTCTCAAAAAGTGCTTTCTTTGGACCTCTTAAGGTCTTCATACTAATACGTTCTTCTAGCCCATTTCTCGCTCAAATGCACGATTCACAATATCTTCCCAGGTGGCACGTATATCTCTAGTAGATTCTTCACTATTCCAATATCTATCTAGCAGGTAAGTTCTCTTGTACGCTCTGACCATCAGCATTAACTGTAAATCGTTTAAAGAATTGTTCAGGACTGTCTGTTATTGCATAATCAGCTATCTTCTCATTAAAACATAAGATGCGATGAATATTTCTATGGTCTTCATCAAACATAGCCGCTTTTTATCATGGATAGTATAGTATATGCATGATGGTCTTTAATTCCCATCTTATCCATAAATTCTTCGATACAAGCTATATTTTCCGCTATGATAATTCTTCTTGTAAGCCAATCCGAATTTCTATAGGTTCTGCCATTTTTCTACGATGAATTTCAGCTTGATTCCAAAATTCACGGGCAGATTCAGCCCATTTAGGCAGATTACCAGATGATGTATACACAGCATCCTCTTCCGGTGCGACATAGTGCTATTTGCCTTTCACTGAGTAATGTATTCCATATGCGTCAAAGTATTGATTTTATCACCAGTACGATTTTGCATGTGGTGTATTTTTCAAGATGGCAGCTACTCATCATCGCACCTCCTTTCATTTCTTATAGAATTTACAGTTTTAGAAATTTTTTCTTTGTCACTGGTAAGTGACCCTTATTTCGTGTCACAGACTCGCAATCATTTCTCGTTTCGACCTGGTCGGAAGAGAAATGAGTAATTGCGCACTCAGATTATTTTTTGATACCCTAGCATATCACAGAGATATAACTCCCTTCAAGGTGCATTTTTATATACCTCAAATATACCTCAAATATATCTTAAATATCATTTACGATATAAATTTATATATACAAACAAGATATAACACGTGAGTATACTCTACGCAAGGAGGTGATTAAATGGATCCAGTTCACAGCAACTCTCCCATGTATCCACTAAAAAATCCATCGAAAAAGGCAGTGATCACATTTTAGTTCCGACTCTATACAATTTGGCTTATCAAAAAGATATGGCCAATAAACGGAACATTCTTTTATTTAGTACTGTGGCATATTTGTGTCATTTTCGACTGTAGTATTTGTAACAAGCTATACTTCAAAGACCTAGTAGTACGTGTGTCAACTAAAAACAGGCGCTATTGATACTAGCGGAGAAATCAAGGTAACAAACTACACACCACAAGAGATAGAAATTAAGTATGCATTATCTAAATTTATTGAACATTCAAGAACTGTACCACTCGATCCAATTCAATTTAAGAAAAATTGGGACGATGCTCAGGCCTTTATTACTCCAGAGGCTATGAATAAGTACGCCGATTTTTATCAACAAAGATAATCCAACTAACAAACTTGGAAAAATGACAGTACAAACTGCCATTACTTCCATTCAAAAGCAGCCAGGTACAAACTCAACCTATCAAGTTCGTTGGAGCGAAGATACCTACAACTTAAATGGTACAAAAATCTCCAAAACCAACCAACCATGTAGGGTTGTTCTCCATTCAAGTAGTTCCTCCTACTAAGGAAGAACAAATTCTTGTAAATCCGTTTGGTATTTATATCATTGACTTGGGTGTCACTAAAGAATCTGGAGGCGAAAAATAATGAATATGAAGAAATACATCCCCCTTTTTGTGTAGCACTTTGTACCTCATTTGGTCTTCACTTTCTCATGCTGCTGAGGCACCCTAAAGCATTGTATCATATGCATGATTCCCAAGAACTTGGTGCCTCATCACATCTATGAATATCACTCCATAAGTGTCTCACACCATTGATACAAGTAAAAACTATATCTCTGATGTAGCGCTACATCCAGGTGAAACTATTCAGTATATCGGAGGTGGTGATACACTCCAGTGGCTAATTGATACCTCTACAGTTTCTGCACTCACATCTGTACATTAAGCCATTAAAAAGATGGCATTCGCACTAATATTATTGTGAATACCAATAACCATACGTATCATTTAGCTTTACGAAGTACGATCACATATAGTTTAGTCTCTTTTACTTATCCATAGGATATTGAAAGACAACGACAAGCTGAACTATTACGACCAGTCTATATGATAAAAAGAAAAAGAGTTTTTGGATACCACATACAAAATCTCACGTTCTGGTAGCAAACCGAACTAAAGAACTTAAAATTATCGGTATCAACTAAAAATCATAACGTTCCAAAGGATTTAATCCTCTACAGAAATTTATGACGATACTGTTAGATCGTATATTCAAGTTTCATCTCAAACTAAGTACAATTATCCAACTTTGTATATTTTAGAGAAGATGATAACCTCACTAATCGCCTCGTTAACTATCGTGTGATTGGTTCTTACTTAGTGGCTGACAGAGTATTTACTAAAGCTCGCCTAATGTACGGAAAAATAAATATATTGATATTATGCCAAAACAAGGAGGTAGTGAATGGACGACAATAACAAAAACAACAGTTATTCCTACGATTATTCAATCCTCTCACTGATTCAACCGTGACAGATAATAGTTCTCCAGTAAATGTTTCTGAAGAATCATTACCTAATCCAGATACTACTACAGAAGCATTGAACACTTCTGAAAAATGAATCCAAAGTGTATACAGAAGAAGATTTTTATTTCGATGAGGATGAAGTAGTTGGGACGAGATAGAGGTAGTAGCTCCAATTTTAAAAAGAATTGGTTTATTTTACAGCTTTGTTTGTAGCTGCATATTGGCGGTGGAGTGTTTGGCTTTTAAACACTTATCACAAGCTCCAGATGCTGCTCCGATCCCTCCTATTGCTAAGCAGCTAATTCTACGAATAATCCAGCTGCTAATTTATCATCTTCCCTATCGTGAAGTAGGCGAAAGTGCTAAAAATAACCATAGTCATGCTGATGGTCACAATCATTTAGAGGGTGCTACCCCTGAATCTCATGGACATGGTCATACACACGCTCCCATTGCATCAGTACGAAATGTAGAATATACACCTACATCAATGAGTGTTCCTACTCACATAATCACGAAGATTTAGAAAAATAAAAAGAAGCCTATCGACATGGGTTCCTATTGCTTTTTAAAATTGCATCTGCTGTAGCTCAAGGTCAACCTATAAATTCTCTTGCTACATCTACTAATACACCTAACACTAACACATCAAACACAAGCCCCTATTTACACTCATGAATCCTATGCTACAGCAGATACTTTGAGGATCTCATATGTTGTATGAGAAGTGTTATCCAAGCGACTATTATTAACAGGTATTTCTCACAGACATTCCTAATAATGAAATTGTCGCTGTGGTTCGTCAAGACATTTATGATAGTTTAACTGGAACCCACTTATTAATCCCTCAAGGTTCAAAAATTATTGGCCAAGCAGGTGGTGCTGGTGGTAAAGGGATTAAACGAATTGGTGTTACATTTAATCGAATTATTTTACCGAATGGAAGATAGCATCACATTACCTAATTCTACCAGCTATTGACGGAACAGGAATGCCTGGTTTAAAAGACATTTATGATTCTCACACTGGTAACTTATTACGAACTGCTGTATTTGGCACTATGGTAAGTGCTATTGCACAATCCGCTACTGGCAATACAGGTGGTTCAGATACTCGCAGCCCTGGTCAAGCAGCTGTTTCTGTGGCGTAAAAGAAATTCAAGATGTTATCTCTGATTTAGTCAAACGATTGGCTCAAAATCAAATTACAATTGAGATCTCGACCTGGTAAAGAATTTAGCTTATTTGTCACTCAAGATATTTCAGTTCCAGAATATACCTCGGAGTATTAGATAATCATGCGGTACATAGTCTATTCATCTATTATGCTTTGTGCTATGCAACAAGCAACCAATTCCGTAGTAGAAGCTGCTTTATAACGATCCCTATTATTTAGGTACTCCTACTATCGCCACTGATTCCATACAATGGTATCATCCATCCAAAATCATACTTGGTTCATGTATTATCATCAAGCCAATTACTTATTTACTAGCGCCATTATGTGGATTGGCTTTGGTCTGTTTTAATCTTTATCATTGCCTTACTACTAAAGCCTAAAGTATTTTGCTAACCTCACATGGTTCAGCACGTTGGGCTGATTATAGGATCTATTAAAGATGTACCTTATTTCTAGCTCTGGTGTAACAATTGGATTATACAGATTCTCCCTTTAAAAGAGGCTTAATAAAACAACTAAGACGATTAGAGGTAAAGAAAAACGAAAAAGTAGCCTATGCAGAGATGGAGTTTGACGAAAAGCAAGATAAAGTATTAGATCGGATTCCTGAAAAAATCACTGCTTTACTGAAAGAATATACTGCCAATACTAATCCAAAGCGAAGAAAAGAGTTAGAAATAAAAAGTAAAGCAAGCTCAGGCATATCTTAAAAATCCACCTAAGTTTTGACATCAAGAAATATCGTTGGACACCAACATATTTCTACTGATTATTTCTAGCAAATTGGCAGTCAAACTCTCACAAAAATTACCCTCATTTCTATTTACGAGATAACTCCAACAAACACTTAGCTGTTGTGGTCCTTTGGCACGGTCTGGGAAAGGCGTAGGTCTTATTATTCCAACCCTATTAGGTAGCTGGAAAAGTAGACGTTTGTCACGATATAAAGTCAGAAAAACTGGGGTGTTACTGCTGTATCGCAAGAAAAATGGGGCATGTAGCAATTAAGTTTGAACCCACTAGCGACGATGGCTCATCTGGCTAGATGGAACCCGCTTGATGAAATTCCTATTGGTACACCAATGGAAGCTTTCAAGGTTCAAAATCTCTAGCCTCTATCATCGCTGATTACGAAGGAAAGGGAAACCAGATTACTGGACAGCAAATGCAACGAACGTCATATGACTGTTTTTATTGCATTTAAAATACGCACATTATATAGCATCCAGAAAACTACCCTACTCCACCTATGTTATACAAAGCGTTGCAGCCTTTCTAAAATCTAGTATTGTCACAGAACAAGATAAAGATGGTATGTATAAACAATCCGCCAAAGGGTTCGTAGAGGCTGCTAAAACTTTTAGTTATGTATGAACACCCAGAAATTTCGGTAGTATTGATATTGTGGAATGGAATACAAAAACTTGCAGCTATGAAACAAGACATTTTTACCCAAAGAGGATTTAAGAGCTATCTACCCTAATTCCACTTCTCTTAACTCAATGCCTGGCACACATCCTATTATTTATCAGGCTTTCAGTTGAAATTACATCTAAGCCAGATAATGAATTAGGGTTCCATCGTTTCTACAGCTAATACAGCCTTGAAGGAATATTTGTATCCATTGCTTGCTCTCTAACACATCAGTATCCGACTTTTTGTATTGATGATCTTGATGAATTACAAAAAGCCTGTATCACTGTATCTAGTAACGCCACCATCAGACTTATTACGGTTAGCCCCTATTTTTAGACTATTCTTTGAAATGATGGTATGACATCACGCTGGATCTATTGGTACTTATGTAAATGGACAAGCAAAATCGAATTATAAGCATAAATGTTTATTTTTAATGGATGAGTCTCTCTCTAGGTAACCTAGCAATCGTTTGCAGCTCACACTATCCCTATATTGCAGGATATGGCATGAAAGTATTTTTAATTAATCAGGGCTTACCACAAAATTAATGGTATTTATGGGAAAAAGACAACCAAATTCTAATGAACTGCCATTTAAAGATATTTTACGCCCCCAACGATAATCCGATACTGCCCAATATGCTGAAACAGAACTAGGTAAAACAACCATTGAAACTAAATCAAAATCTAGGAATGCAGGTCGCTTTAATTGGTTATACTAGTGCTTCCACAAGTCAAAATGGGTAGGAGCTTTAATGACTGGTGATGAATTAAAACGAATGGAAGACCAGGTAGTAATCATAGCTTCCTGATCTCCCTCCAGTTCTAACAGATAAGATTAAATATCTACGAAAAACAATTATTACCTGGAAAAACTTATCAACGCCCCTATAGTTAGTGATGTGACACGTCAGACCCAGTACGAAATGCAAAATGCAAAACGAGAGGCCCCTATTGAGTAAACAAGCCTCTCAAACTTCTTCAAATACATTTACTTTATGATAACAATATAAAAAGTGAGGTGATTACTATCCTGCTGATGCAATCTATTCAACGTCTCACAGAAAAGTATTCAAAAAGTTCTAAAAACTATCTAAGTTGATGGAAGATGAGGGCTGCTTTATTAAGAAAGTTAGAAATCTTACGAAAAGAAAACGTCAGAAATCTAAACGAAAACATAACCAAGAGTTAGCCACATTGAGATATATCATTCAACAATTAGGTTTCCCTATTAATAACCTGTCAATTTTAGTAGGTGCCATTCTATCCGCTAAAGAACAGTTAGAAACCAATAGATCTCAAACGGTTGATGATTATTTACAAAGATACTCAAACCTTTTAGAAGACAATACAATCTCTGGAAACACTTCGAGAAGACTTCATGTATGCATTAAATATAGAGATAGACGAACATGAGGAGGTAGATAAGGAGGTAGATGATGACAACACAAACAACATCGAGGAATGAAGTCTTAGATGTTGTACTAGGTACTGAACTCTGTTACCTTATTTAAACGTAGTGACATCACGGAGATTTATGTTAATTCAGATGGGTATATTCGCTATCTGTCTGGTACTGAAGGCAAAAGTCATTACCAGCATATTTACCTAATAGATAAAACAAAAGAGCTGCCATTATCGAATTAATAGCAGGACAGCCAGATAAAATCGTTAATGAAGATATTCCTCTATCTCTACTGAAATACGTGGATACGGCTACCGTTTCCAAGGTGAGCTACCTCCCTATTGTTAAACTCCTGAATTTAATATACGTAAACGAGCCGCTATTGTATTTATCATTTAGATGATTATGTGGCTAATGGAACTATCACTGAAAATTACAGATTACATTGAAAATGCTGTTAGCCTTCGCAAAAATATCTTAGTAGTTGGTGGTACCGCCACTGGTAAAACTACCTTCTTAAATGCCATCTTAGGTAGCCTATGGCAAGGTTAAGTCCATTTCATAGAATCATATCTTTAGAAGACTTACCAGAGTTACAAATGCCCCTGCGTAGTGACTACTCCCCTATGTTCACAAAGCAAGAAACAAACTCTGATAAATCTATCAAATACAATATGACCCGCTTATTGGGTGACTGTATGCGCCGTTCTCCTGATCGTATCGTGATTGGTGAAGTTCGAGATGGATGTGCCTATACCATGCGTTTAAAGCCTGAATACAGGTCATCCTGGCGGTGCATGCACAGTCCATGCAAATAGTGCTATGAGTGGTCTTAGTCGGATTAAATCCCTTTGCCCAGGAGGATCCCAAACTCTAGCGACATCAAAGAACTGATTGGTGATGCCATTGATGTAATTATTTCCATCGTGCATACCGATTTAGGTAACGGTAAACGTGGTCGTATCGTTAATGAAATGATTGAGTCGTATCTTTTCGAAGAAAAATACGTATATTACAAAAGTTATTCCACGAAAGGAAACATATTAATGAAAGATAAATTACAGCTTGTGAAAGAAAAATGCAAAATGCTTATTTAATGAAGGTAGCTGGGCTCACTGCTTTCCTTCTTACTAATTTTATCTCCATTCTTTTGCTAATGATGTTACCACAGTAATTAGTCAATGCTGGAGGTAAAACTGATACTGCTGGAGTAAATTTTGATATTCCCATTATTGGTTTTTCCTAAGTATCATTAAATTCATGACTGGTCCTTTTGCACTGGTAGTTGGCGGTTTATTCATTGCTGCCGCTTTTCCTTATATGATGAAGGGTAATGCAGGTGGTTCTTTAGAAAAATTCTATATGCTTGTTTTGGTGTAGGTATCATTATGTTTTTAGGTCCAATTTTGAACTACTTATGGAATGCTGGCCAAGGAGCTGGGTATAGATGATTAGTCTATAGGTAAAGCTCTATGAAAGATAGCTGATTCCAGAAGGATTTGAAATCTCCTCATAAGTCTATAGCCGAGCCTGTTTTATGGATGGGCTTGCTCTCGACCGATCTTATTTGCTATTAGCTTAACAACTATTATGCTAGTAGTTATCTTTCGCATCTCTTATGTATCACTAATTGCCATCATTCTTGGTATTAGTGCTTATATTGCCCTGCTACAGCCAACCAATCGGCATCCTGAATTTTTACAAAAGTCATTTTTAAAAATAGTGTTTATAAAAACACTACTATTAAACATTAAACAAAGGAGGTTTCCTTGTTCTCTTTATTCAATTCTAAACATAAGAGAAAAAGAGGTAGACCCAAGAATTTATTCCCAAAAGAATGGGATTTGGCAAGAACAACCTCGTCTTTCCTATATGATTCCCTGGGCTTACATTGATGAAACAAATGGTATTGTGCATAACCATGACCATTCTATGATGGCCATCTTCAAGTTTCGTGTGGGTTAGATACAGCCCCGCCACGCCAGAAGAACTGATTGCCCTATAACGCAGCCTATTAACAATGCGATGCGTAGACTTCCATCTGGATATATTCTATATCGAAGTTCTCAACGACATCCAAGCCACAATTATGAACGCTCCACTATGCCTAACCCCTACACTTCAAGCAATTGAAGATGCTAAAGCAACCTACTTTTGAAAGCGGTCACTTCACGAAAGTGATTACTACTCACTATTTATATGGAACCCCCAAGTAAAATAAAGCATAGATTAACCTCTGCTTTTGTTGACAATGGTAAAAATAAAAGGTGAATCTATTGAGGATGATTTTAGCCATATAAAGAAGTGACTGATGAATTTATCCACAGGGTCAATCAGTTTGCATTAATGCTTAAAAGTGTATTCAAAGAGCTTGCTTTGCTCGACCCTGATGAAATTCAGTACTTCCTACACAGTTTAATCTCCGATCGGATGCACAAGGTCAAATATAATCCTTTACAATACCTAAACGAATACCTTAGTGATGCCTCTATTACTGGTGGTTTAAAGCCCTAATTAGGCTACCAAAACCCATGCAGGGTTATCACTATTAGGTTTCATTAGTACGATTCCTGACTATTAGACACTTTAAACGCTTTTAAACATTCAATATCGTTGGACAAGCCGTTGGCATTGTACTGGCACTGGATGATGCGAAAAGTTTTTAATCCAACGAAGGAAAGACTTTAAAAATTCCAAGCTATTAGCGTAGTTCACGGTTAGCCATCGCATAAAGCGTCAAATCAATCGACGCAGAGATTGACGATACAGAGCTTTCTAAAGCTAATGATGTAACTGCTGCCATCGAAGAGTTAGGCACAGGAAATGATTGCGCAAGGCTATTATCACGATGACACTTTGTGTATTCATGAACGATGTTTCTAGCGTAGATAGCGAGCCATGTCTCATCTCCATCGTTAACCAGTTAGAGCTCACTGGGTACATTGAAACGGATAACTCTATGGAAGATGGCGTGGCTCCTCACCAGGATGCCCACGATGCAATATTCGTAGAAATATGGTCAATCCCCTCAAATTTTTGTCATTTAGCCCCGACCACAGCTACAGTGGTCAGGTGACAAAAATGGAAATGACCATTTAAAGGGCCAGTTCTTTTTATATACCGATTCCTATATACAGCTCAGTTTAGACTTTCACCACATAACGGAGCTCTTAGCTCATACCCCTGGTATGTGGTCCTTCTGGTTCTGGTAAATCTGTACTCTTAAATACATTAGGAAATTCACTTTATGAAGCATCCCAACAGCTGTATTTTTCGTCTTTGATACAGGCATCGAGCCGTGTTACAACATATGCAGCCAGTAGCAACTTCTACAATATTTCAGCAAGTGGTAAGTCTGATTTATCGTTCCAGCCACGTGAGAAATGTAGATATTCCTATAGAACGTGAGGGCTATATGATTGGCTAGCAGGCTCTCTGATCGAGGTAAAATTTGAAGCAACTGAATCTACCAAAGATACGATCAAAAAGCCTCTATTATCCTCTTGCAGAGTTTCCAAAGATAAGCGTACTATCTCTAACTTCGCGATTTAGTACAAGATAGTGATATTCGTATTGGACTGCGTGCATTAACCATGGAAGGTCCTTATGGTCCTTATATTTGATAACCACCCAGTATTAAAGGTTCAGGACGTTGGCAGGTGTAAGGAAATGGAAGACGAATGCGTACGCCAGCCATCGTCCTCTTCTACTATTGACTCATCTATTCCATCAGATTGACAACGCTTTAAAAAGAGGATAGCCCTCCCCTACTATGCGATTATTCTAGATGAATGTTGGTTATTCTTGATAATCCTGTATTCCGAGATAAAAATCCGTGAATACTTTAAAGACTTACGTAAAAAGAATGCCTCTATTATCGTGGCCACTCAGAACTTAGCGGATATTATTTCTAAGCCAGATTTACTCATCTACTATCCTGGAAAACTGCCCTAATAGAATTTATTTACGCAACCAAAATGCCGTCAACGAACAAATACGTAATTATTACCATCAATTCGGCTGTAATGAATGTCAAATTGACATCATTTCAAAGCTAGATAACCAGGAACGTCAGTGAATACTACTATAGCTCTTTGAAAAAGGAAACCGTGTATTCGATCTTGCCCTTCAATCTATAGAAGTTCTGCCTTTGTTCTATCTATAGATAAAAGCGACCAAATTTACTCTCAACAAATTAATTGAAGAAAAGAAAATGGATAACTTCACCTTTAGAATGGTTGATTTATAAAGGTCTCTACAAGGTGCTCTGAGTTTATCAAGGAAAAACCACCTATAACGAGGAGCATATGGAATCATTTTTAGTAGCAATCAAAAAGAAAGAATAATAGTATGCTCGATAACATTAAAGAAGACCCTGCAGAATTTTTAGAAAAATTTAAACATCTTAATGTGAATAGAGATGAAAAAGTTTAAAGAGCATTTACAAAAAGGCGTATAAACTTATGGGAACAGATTGCGTTTTTGGTTTTAAAACAGATGAGGAAGCGAAATATTACAGAAGTTTGTAAATTCAAAAAGGTAAAATACATGGTCATTATATTATTGAGATAAAGTAAATAAATTTTCAACAATATATGCATTAATGAGTTTATGTGGAAATAAAAATTTTGAAAAGGATTATAAATGAAACAATCTAAGAAAACAATTAGCACTATCCACGTAGAGTTGCGTTAGTATGTGCAGGTTCTCAGCACATGCAGCAGCTCCAGCATCAGATACCCAGAGAACGGTGTGACTAACAACTATTGGGATATTACAATCAACAACATTAAAGAAGATTCTGGTCTTGAGTTAGTACTAATGTATGCGCTAGAGGTAATGGTTCTATTGCTACTGGCACTGGATCGTTAGCTGTAGGTATAATGCAGCAGCCACTGGTGGCAATGAAAACAAAAGATACCATTGCTGGTAAATTAAACGAAAATAAACAGAGATTGGCTGAAATCTCTAATGCTCAAAATACGGTTACCAATTTGGTCAATGAAATTCAAAAGCTACGATCTGAAGGTGCAAAAGCTTATTGAAGAGGTGAACGTAAAAGCAAGTTCGCTTAGCTAGGAAAAAGGCCCATCAGGACTATTTAAACAAACAACAAATGCCTGGTCTATAGAAGTAGCTAACTCCGCTGAGTTTTTTGAGAGAGGCTCAATCCAAATTAGATGATTTAAACAACCGTTTAGGTGCAGTCAATCGCCTTGCGGCGTAGATATTAACTCTGGAAGCCTGGATTAACTGCCGCTGCACACAACCCTAAAACGCATGACTGAAGAAGGAAGTATTTTAGATTTGCCTTTAAAGAGCTTTTTGATGAAGAATATATAAAGGCTCATTATAAGGCAATGGGTGATTTGAGGTTGAATAACATAAAGGATGGATGTTTTAAGCATTATTATAATTTAGTTTACAAGGATTATATAGAACTGAATGGATGGACTATAAATTCAAAAATCCTATAAGTCTGTTTAATTTCAGAATCGGAGATGGATTAAAGTATGGATATGTGAGTAATACTTATTATTTAGAGACAGATTATCATAATATATTATATGCAGATGCTTTAAAGCTATTTAATACATTAATAAATAGACCATCAAATAAGTATCGCTTTTAAAAAGATTACAATACTGAAACAAGTACAGAGCAAGAATGGAATAATGCTAAGGAGCAAGCAGTTAAGTTTAAGCAATCTTTTAGAGAATATATTTTAGAAAAATAAACTCACCAAATTATAACTCCTGATATAAAGGAAAAATTATCTGATGAATTTGATAAAAAGGTTGACTATTATGTTAAATCCATAGAAATTATATATTACCAAAACAATCAGGAGGATACCCATAATACAGTCTGGTTAGATATGTAGCATTAAAAGAAATTAAAGCTATAAATGATTCCTATAAAGGAGTCTATGTTATTCAAGAGTTAAAAAGAAAAATAGTAGTATGGCAAAAAGAAACATCACAGATATTCAAGAAAAACAAAATCACTGTAAAAGAAACTAACATCCGAGCTCTGAAACGGCTCTTCAAATCAATAAAATGCAGTAGCTGAAAAGGAAAAGCAAATTTGCATTAAAAGAGTTGCTGCGATCAGGCTATTGGGAAATCTATTAATCCCAATGCTCAGATTTGTTGTATATGACTCAGTATGGTGCGATTAATGCGACAATTAACAGCTAAATCTCAAGAGTTACAAATAAAAATCAGGAAACGTTTGACAGCACTTAAAAATGCATTGACACTCATACGATCTAACTAATCGTTGGCAGGAAAGTGTCGATGGCAGTTGGTACCAATTTCTATCCACTGGTTCTAATTCCATTGCCATCGGTACAGGGAACGATTGTAATCTGGTGAAAATTCTATTTCAATCGGTAAAGGTTCAGCTGTAACTGGTACAAAATCCATTGCAGTAGGCGTTGGCCATATTGTGATTGGTAACAATTCAGGTACTTGGCATCCGAATACGATTTATGGAGATAACTCCTATGCATTCGGTAATAATAATACTACTGGCGATGCTACAAGTACGCATACAGTAGGTACAAATACCTTTGTTTTAGGTTCAAACGTGATTACTAAGGCGAATAACTCTGTTGGTGTTTGGTAAAAGATAGTACCGCCACGGAAGACAATGTAGTATCTATTGGTTCTTCCAATTCACTACTAGAAAGTTAGTAAATGTAACAGATGGTACAATTGCTGAAAATCTCCAAAGTAGTCTCTATTAACGGTAACCAATTGTGGAAGGTTACTGGAGCTGGAAAGATGGAGCAATAAATAAGGCTCCTGACAAGCTGCGTTAGGTACTGGTACAAAATGCAGCTGGTAATACAGGACCTGAACTCGGTGATACGCTACATACAGCTTTATCCACAGTACAAATCGATCCAGCTATGTTAAATGCAAAGCTAATACTGCCCTCAGATAATATTACAGATGATGGTAAAACTGTTATCCGTAACTTATCCAAAGAGGCAGTCAAATTAGAAGATGGTACAAATACCACAGTAGAAAGCCGTGTAGACGGTAATGCTACCGTGTACAAGGTGAATATATCTATCGATGCCATCACAGGTGCTATTGCTCCCCTAAAATCACTGGAATTATCCAATACTCGTAGATACTAAACTAGCTACCAAAGCCAATAAAGATGCTCCTAACATCTCTACTGAGGACGCTTCCTAAAATGGAGCGAAAAACTTGGTACTGGCACAGTGACCGATGGTAATACTGGTTTAGTTAATGGTGGTACTGTTCACTATTTCGGCTATTACTAATGCAGTCAACACTGCTACTTCTAATATTATTAGCGGTATCGAATCTAAACTGAATGGTAAAGCCAATACTCCCTAAATAATATTACAGATGACTGGTAAAACTGTTATCCGCAACTTATCCAAAGAGGCAAACTGGTTAGAAAATGGCACTAATACTACAGTAGAAAGCTGTGTAGACGCAATGCTACCGTGTATAGGGTGAATATATCTAATCGATGCCATTACATGTATAATTACTCCTAAAATCACGAATTATCCAATACTGTAGATACCAAGATAGTTACCAAAGCTAACAAGGATGCTCCCAACATCACTCTGGAGGATGCCTCTAAATGGAGCGAAAAATCTATAATTGGTTCTAGCTAAAGCTGGTGATAAAGGATTAATCACTGGGGATACGTTATATACAGCGATTGCCAATGCAAACCATCGACCCTAGTAAAATTAAAAAGAAAAGGCCAATACTAATGCTTCCTAACATTACTTTGAGGATGCTCTAAATGGAGCTGAAAATTAGGCGTTGCACTGGCTGGCCAAGGTGAAAGTTCTAATGGTTTAGTGACTGGAAAATTGTATATGAAGTCTATCCAAAGTACATCATCAACACTTTCAAGGCTTATATAAAACAGATGGAACTACTGTAACAGTAGATAGATACGGTACAGCTATGCATGTAGATTTCAGTGGCACTGATAAAAATGGAACAAAAATTCTCCGTGACATTACTGGTGTTGTAACAAACCCTAACGATCCTAATTCAGTTGTGAATATGGATACGTTACAAAACACAACCTCAAGGATTAGGAACAAAAATTAACCAAAGCTATTAATGTAGGTACTGCTACAGCATCCGCATTAGCTGCATTACATCCATTAGACTATGATGAAGCCCAAAACAGCATCTCTTTGCTGTATCTCATGGCCAATATAATCTCATCCAAAGCAACCGCATCTGTGGATTTAGTAAGACCAGGTAAAAATATTATGCTTTTCTCTTGTAAGCACAATTAGTTCTAATGACCGTGCATGGAATGCTGGTCTGTCTTTAAAATTGGTTCTGGTTCTAGTCATAAGAAGATTAATCAAAATGATTTTGAAGACTTCGTAATAAAAATGACAAATTAGAACATGAGTTGAATCAATTAAAAGAACAGTTGTCTAAGTTATCTCACTAGACTTTCTACCTAAACGAGTTTCCTTCCCTGATGTACCCTAAAGACCATTGGGCTAAAGAGGCCGTTGAAATATTAAAGGTAATAATGTGTTAGATGGTTATCCTGACGGTGAGTTTAAAGGCGATAAACAAAATGACCCGTTATGAGTATGCACAGATGCTGTTCAAGGGATTCTAAATAGGCATAGTTTATTATTTATATAATACAGAGTTCTATGTGAATAATGCTAACGAGAAAGGAAAGATTACTATGGAAGTAAATTCCAAAAACTGAAAATACAGAAAAACAAGGTCTTTCTCACATGAAATTAAACAACTTTTATAGGAAATATTAATGGTGTGTTTGTAGGAAATGCTGAAGTTTTTATGCTACAACAGATATTTTGCAGTCTCATCGAAAAACTAAGCAATATCCCAATGCACGATGAAGAGTTTACAGATAACCTTATAGAAATTATACATGAGTGATAAAACGATCAATTTAATTACTCTGAGATGTTAGAAGCTAACTTATGCAAATTTAACATCATCTCCTACGTTAAAAGATTTTTAAGATCGTTGATTGTTATGAGCAAAAACCCTGAAAAATAGCCCCTGCATATCTCTTTAAATCTTATGATGAAAGATGGTTACTATGAATATTTAAAAACCTAAAGCAGATATAAGAGTAAATACTTTCAGACAAAGTCTAAAGTTATCTACTAGACTTTCTTATATCTATTCTCGTATTGGAGGTTGACTCTTGGATATCCATCAATCCTTTGTAGGAACCATAACATAACTCAATCTTTTTAATAACGAAACCAGTTACCTGGCTACCTCTCATTCTTTCTGCCCTGGAAGAGAAAAACAAATTGGCCTTGGAAACAATACTGAATTTGCCAGAGATTTATATGAGGATGTACATAAACTAGTCCATAAATACGATTATGATATTTCATCCGTTATAGAAGAATCTAAAAGGTACAATAGAGCAGGCTTCTGAGTGATAAGACGCTAAAAAGGACGTTAAACCATTGGCCTTTGAGGACGATGATGGAAAAGTATATTACTACCAATCAAAAACTGGCAAGTGGCACCTATGATAATGAACTTGATGTAAAAAGCTAAACAACGCATCTCTATTGACCAGGAGTTTTGGGGTGAAATCAATGGTAATGGTATCAAAACATGAATCTACTTATAGTATGGCAGAATACTTCATTGAAAACATTGAAAACAAAAAGAAAATTACAATCGAGGACCAAGCATTTACCTACGATTTAATTAATGCGATTACTACGCTACAAAACACTGGTATTTCCCAAGAAAGTATTGAAACCGCCACAATGAACCATATAGATGAAAAAGATGTCATTTGAACCTTCCATTTCTGATTTTAAAGTACTCAGTGAAGAAACTGATGTATATCTTCCATTCAATGCCAATGTAGAACAAGGTGTGTATGATTACTAGATCATTATGATGAGCTAAAAGAGTTAGCAGCATCTAATGATATGGATATTGAGCCATTAATTCAGTATCAAAAATATTATCTTCAAGAGTTTGGTAAAGATTTTAACACGTCTCACCTACCTACTAACTTTAATCCTGAAAAGGCCCCTATTGGTGTGATGACGTATGGAGATATTGAAGATATAGCAGATACTTATAACTTCTCACTGTCTGTACCTGAAAAACACAAGATAAGTAAGTTATCCACATATTAAATCTATCTTTAAAGATATGGAGTATGGCGAAGAAGATATTTATATTAATTTAAAACTAACCAATTAAAACGATAGAGTAAATTTAACTAGCGTAGATAATTATCAGGGACTTGGAGTATCCTGCATCGCAAGATACTTACAAGGAACTGAAACCCTCACTATCTATCAAACTATACAGATAATCTTTACCTTGCTCAACAACTCTTTTAAGTAAGCAAGAGTATCAAACTTTTAAAGATATATTAATGTCAAATTTAAGAGATAATCACAATAAAAACAGCACTCAAAAAGAAATGAAAGACCAGAAACCATTTCTGAAGATAAGGATAAGGGTAAATCTAACCAATTAATTTTTAAATAATATAAGGAGGTTTCTATGAAAGAAAGATGTGAGTAATAACTATAGTCAACAGCGAATTACTCCATGACCAGGATTTTCCTTTCATAATTGAAGACGCAGACATGCAATTTTTAGATTACATGCCTGAGTTATTAAATGAAAAATTACCAACCTGATGCTGAATAAGTAGGAGGTCTATCATGGCTATTACTAGAACCTATAGCAAGACAAATCAAAAATTCAGAAGCTCCAGTTGAAAAAGACAGCAGAAGAAATTATCCTGGAACAACGTAAAACGAACAGCAGAAATTCTTGTAAATGCGATTCAAAAATACAAGTTTACTAGAATGGCAAAGAGGATATGTTTCGCAAACAATATAATCCTATTTCTGAAACGAGATACTCAAAAGCCAATATGATTCATTTAATGGCAGCTCTGTTAGAAAAACGGTTGGACAGATCCTAGTGGCTACTTTCCCACAAAATGAAGGCAGAAAACCAAAAATATATTGATGCAGTGATTGATCCAATTTATGTACTTAAAAAGGATCTAAAGGGTCTCTCATCGAGTTTCACCCAGGAATGTTATAAAGATCCCTGAAACTGGGTAAAACTATTCCTACTAATCGTTCTTCAGATAATACTAATTCTAATGACCTTTCAGAAGAATCCCAGGAATACATTTTTGGATTCACCCAATACTATAAAGTCTTTAATGCAGAACAATTTGAAAAGTTTCCACCACTAGAGCGAGAGATGGAAGATATTGTCTCGAGTAGAGCAACGTAATAAGTTCATTGAAAAATATCATGGAAAACTCTGAGGCTCCTATTCACTTTGACCAAGTAAATAGAAACTATTACATCCCCTAGCAAGGATGAAATTCATCCTGTGGCTAGAGAGAATTGAAGGCTCCAGAACTCCTATACTCCACCTGCCCTCACACGAGAGTTGGTCATAGCACTGGTCATCCTTCCTGATTGCATCGAAATCTAAAAGGTGGAAAAGGTAGCGAGTCCCATGCTCGTGAAGAATTGGTCGCTGGAATTTACTCAGTGCATTACTCCATGGAACCTATAACCCGGAACGAGCTGAACAAGAGAATAATGCAGCCTAGCATCAAAAAGTTGGTCACAACAACTACTGAGTGATCCGAATGCATTCGTTTATGCCATCCGAGATGCAGAAAAAGCCGTTCAATACATCGAAGAAAAACTATGCTAGATAAGCATTTAAAAAGAAGAGTTATATCAACAATATCAAGCAGAACATACGCCTTCTAAAGATGAAATTGAACTACCTAAACTCTCCTAAAGATGTTCTCTCCTTATCCTTAGAAGAGTCGTAAGAAAATCTTAGAAAACGGTTTTGGTATGGCGATTGAAGGAACTGAGTATCCTGATGCCCATTATGAGAAACCTGGAACTATCTACTTCATGGCGCTGCTAATGTCTTTGGTACATCTATTGCTGAATTATCTGGTGCTAATGAGTATTCATATGGTGAAAAAGGCAAAATATATACTGGCAAAGAGCTTTAATGAATTGGCCAATGACCTTAGTAAAGATGATTTGTTAGGGTTCCATTGATAAACGAGGTTACTATAAAAACATACTTAACCTACTACATGAAACCAAATGTATGCTGCGCTTGATGATCTAGTGAATATAAAATTGATGAACGTCGCATGATATTGGTGATGGGGAATTAGTCAAGAATCACATGAAAGAATACCTCAAAAACCTGGCTGGAGCAAGGTAATACATCCGCTGAAATTTACTTGGCCACTGCCAATAGCCTAGAAAAAGAAGGAGAATTTTACAAAGCCAACCTTTGAGCACCAAACTCAGAAATATTTCATAAAGCATTAACTACAGCTATGTTACAGTCTCGACCCAGATTATGATAACTCCATTAAAGCTATGGTTTCTCGTCTTCGATTTACCTTGACATAACTTCTAGAATCTTTGCAATCAGATAAAACCCCCGTTAGAAGTTCTAAAAAGAATATAACATCTCTAGCATCGTAGACAAAGAACCTCTACTCTGGATAAAGATTTATTAAAAACATCTGTCAAAAACTATAGGCTATCCTGAGAGTAACTCTTATAGATAGCTTTAAACAATTCTATTCGACTAAGCGTTGTAAAAGGATTAGCTGATAAAGAATATATCGACAAAAACTATGTTATCTCGAAGATATGCAGGTGAACTTAGAAACGGCAGATAAAATGGCGGAAAGCCTCATCATAAAAAGTGGTTAGCCACCAACGTCATACGAACAATGAGGCCCACCCTTTATGGCTCTTATATAGCATACTAGAAAGTAAAGATGTATTAGGAACTCATTAACTAATACATCCACTACCAAAAACTACGATCAAAGTATGACCACACCCAGAAGTCAAGGACCATACAACTACTGAACAAACTCACTGAAAGGAACAACTATACCACACTCATGCATCCCCCAGTAGTCATCAAAAACGGTCGCCAAAATGCTTTATTCAATAAAGAAAACTCTCCATTTGAACCTAAAAAGACTACAGACATGCAAGGAGGCTCTCTCCTAAAGCGAAGGAACAGTTATCCACAAGACAAACTGCTCCTATGAAACCAATTGTATATACTAAGTCTACACCTAAAGATATTACTAAAGACAAAGGTCATGAACGAAGTATATCCAGATAATTGTTTGTCTTTCAATAAGGTAGAATCATTTACCATCAATCAGCACTCTATCTTAACTTACAGAAATACAACCCATTGATAAAATGGCTTTCTACACTATCTACCGTGTAGGAGCCAGAAAGGAGAATGTATGTATATCCCTAAAGCTATAAAAGTATCAATCATCACTACATCTATTATTTTAGGTGCTTCCTACACTTCCTCCTCACGCATCAGGAATTCCCGTTATAGATACATCTAATATTATGCAGCAGCAAAAACTTTTGCTGAAACCGTGAAAGTCGTTACGAATACGGCACAGCAAATTCAATTACAACTGCAAGAATTAAAATCATGGCCAGAAGAACAGCTAAATAAACTAACTTCTAAATTTGATAGTGGTGTACAAAAATTACAGATACGATTAATAGTAAAACAAGTATTCTAGGCGATTTGAATAAAAGGAATTGGTAAAGAAGGATGGTCTGAAAAAGGCGGTCTTAGTACAAATGAAATTAAAGAGCTCTTTCTAAATCTTTCCCAGAAATTGGTGACCACTACTAACCTTGCATGCCAACTAAGATGCTCTCCAGGCATCTCAAAGCGTAATGGCTGGAGTATACTTTCAAAAAGTAATATAGATACCCTACAAAAATATCATCAATATACACAAATGGTAGCTGATGCAACGAAAGAGTTAGGGGACCTAGTAAAGATGTCTCGACAAAGTTATTGGCGCTAAACAATCTGCTCCAAATTGGCAATAGAATTAGCGAGTAAAGGTAGAATTGATGGCATCAACAGTATTCTCTCTCTGCCCTAACTGGTCAACAAGCTGCATTGAAAGAAGACAGGAATTGCAAGAGAAGAAAATGAGGAGATTGACAACAAAGTCTAGAATCGAAGCTTTCAATCAAGCGGCTATCGAAAAATATCTAAATCGCTGACTTAACTGGGGGAAAGATCCATGGGATCAACTCATCAAAAAGAGGTCATGCATCTTGATTGACTATAGTCCTATAATTACTGATTTATTTTACTAGTATGTACTGTATATAAAGAGGTCCAACCTCATGGTTTGACCTCTAGTAATTATATGTTTTCGTTGTTCTGCTCTGTTTTTACAAGCGCCTCCCAAGGTCTTCTCCTAAACCTGGGGATGGTGACTTAGCCATTTAATTGCTATATCATTTTTATTACTTCTCAACCACTCATCATCTTTTTCTTTGACTGCGTGTTTTAATGCTATCAAGTCATTATTTAATTTGACTTCCTTTTGCAGCTAATTTTTCCATTTCTTGTAACTCTTTACCTGAATTTTATCTTCTACAGCTTTATGTTTTTCAAACGCTTTCTTCGTAAGTTTTATCTAACTCATTATAAGGAATTGGATCAAGATCTTTTCATTTCTACATTATAAGCTTCCATCCATGAGTGTTAATACTTCATTTTTAGCTGTATTATATTTTTTCTTCTTCACCACAACCAGCCAACATTATCACGCACACCGCTAATACTAGTAACATTAAAATTCTTAACTGTTTCATAATTCATCCTTTCTGGAGGTACATATGACTCCTGTTTCCTACAATGGAGATTTTACCAATGCAGATGCTCTTAATAATCTAATACAATTTTTAGAGCTAACTCCGTTATTGGTTATGAAAAATCTTTTACCCTATTCTATCACACTTTTGCTTATTTTCGTAGGTATAGATATAGTTTTCTCTTGGTCCATATACACTGGATTCATGAGAATGCAAGAGTTAGTTTCTAAGCTAATTAAAGTTGGTATTTTATTATTTGTAATTCAACATTTACCTGAAAATGACTAGAATAATTATTCGTTCATTCCAGCAATGGGGATTAATTGCCGCTGGCTCAACTCTTAATATAGAAAAACTTATCTACCCGTCAGAAATTTTTAAAGCTTGGACTTTCTCTTATTTCACATAAACCTGAACCTGGGTATATTAGAACAAATGGACAAAAATCAGTATCTTCTCAAAATGGTGATCTATCTACATTATTTATGTGCTGTGTTGCTATGTGTTGTATTGTATTTTCCTCTTCATGATTGCTATGGAATTAGCAATGGTGATTATTGAATTTAATATCTTTGCTCTCTATATTAGTAATACTCATTCCATTTGCAGCTATGAAACAAACCCTCATTTTTATTTCAACGCTGTGTTTCTACAGTAATTAACTATGGTATAAAATGATGATTATATACTTTAATAGCCTTAATTGCCACTACATCAAAAAACATTTACTAGCATTAAAGTTACCAACATAGGAGATCTTTAGCACAACTTAATTTATTTAGCCCTCGGTTATATTGTATGCAAAGTTCCAACCATTATTTCAGGTATGCTAAACGGCCAGCCTTCTATGAGTGGCAATGGTGTTGCTAGTTCCGTGGCATCAGCCCCAGGAAAAGCACTTTCTACTGCTGGCAGCAATTGGCGGAGTAGCTGCTGTAGCTGCTGCTCAAGAGTACAAGGAGTTAATAAAATGGGATACTTTCTTAAATCTTCTTCGGCCCAGTTTGAAAGAATATGCTTGGTATGGCCAAAGCAAAAGCTGGAGCCTCTGTGTTACGTGGTGCGGATAAAACAAATGAATTATTGCGAGCTGGGAATGCCATCGAAAATGGTACTTGGAAACGCCAAACTGATGAACAACGTAACACTGGTATGGGTATGACTATACGCAAACGTTCCTTTATCTAAAAAGCTCCAGGAACGATACAATGATTTAGAAACTTCCGTTAATCGACGTCTTGATAACTATAAAGATAAGCAGTATGAAATGCCAATATCTACTCCGTATAGTTCTTCTAGTAACGCATCCAACAGTTATAAACCTACACCAACCGATCCACCAAAACCGTCTACACCTAAACCTACAAATAAATGAAACAGATAAGCCAAAGTCTAATTAATCACGAAAGGGGGTGCTTAGTATGAAACGAGTATTAAAATTGTTGTGTATAAGTCTACTTTTCTTATGTTCTACTATATCTGTTTTCGCTATTACACCCCCTTTTAAAGGTGGACCAAATCACATCTGGATATGGTCCTAGAAGCATTGACGTTGCGCAGTGATTTCTTTCACTATGGCTTAGATATTGGTGTAGATGATACATATATCCATGCACCTGCTGATGGATATGTTCAGCATGACGTAGATGGTGGATTTGCAGTTCTCTATATCATATCTCTGGTTTGGTGAAAAATACACCTTACAAAAATCAACTTACTTTCGGTGATTTAGGCGATGAATCCAACTATATGAATGGTGGTCTTACGGGGAAACGGGTCCCCTGTAAAAGAAGGCGATATTATTGGGGTCGTTCATGGATTCTGATCCAATGTTGCTAGGGTCCACATGCTCATATTGAGTACCCATCCCAATGGTGAAAACATATGGGGTGGTTCTGATACGTTGGTAGAATTTTTAAAATCATTAGGAATGGACCTTTCTGGAAATGTATATTCTAAAGACTATAATGGTTCAGGCGAACATGACACAGGAATACCTTTGAATGTGCAAGCCCTAATGGGATTGGTAATCCATCAATGATACGATGGTGAAATTTCAAGGCTTTGCCTCTAAAGCCTACGATAATATCTACACACCCATGCACTTACACTACTATACATTCTATTTGCTATAGATATAGTGTTTCTAATCATATTATCTGGATTTGAACTAGATTTGATGACCATGCTTTCTAAAATTAGTCAAACTAGGGAATATTTATCTTCTTGGTTGAGTACTGGAAAGAGATAGTCAACACTATATTTAAAGGATTTATCACGTTAGTTGGCACATCTTATGCTGGTACAAACACTAACTTTTTTTAAATGATGTCAGTCAGCCACAATTATTATTACAAAAAGCAGTAAGCTTTCACTTAATCCAGCACTTAATAAGATTGCTTTCCATTTGGTGCTAGAGACTTTTATCAGTAATATCGGTAATGATTTTACCTATTTATATTCTAACCTTCCTTGTTATAGGGATATTCATTCTGGTCTGCACTGTATATTATGATTTGCTACTTAGAGTTCTATATCAGTGCAGTGCACTTAGCATTATTTCAGTACCATTTGGAATACTAGCATTGGTCCAAGTTTATTCCTGAAGGCTTTGTTGACTATTTAACTTCTAGCACTATCAAACTAATGCTAATTTCAGTACTAGTAGGTTTAATCTACTATTGCGTGGTAAAAAGATGTAACGGTAACTGAAATGTTCTCCGCTACAGTTAGTGCCATACGAAACAACTACTGGGGTTCCAAACAGATATGACCAGTGGTGGTTATGTGGGAATGATTTATGAAGAAGTCTCACATGATTTGGTGTAGACCCCTGAAGTTATTTTCTAGTGGCCACTGCTGTGAATCTGGTGGTGATACCATTGATGGTATTACTATGGATGCTAGCATCTGAAACAGGCGCTAGAGGTATTATGCAAGCGATGCCTGGTCAAGATGGAATTGATGAAAATGGCAACCAAGTTCACATTGATGAAGATATCCTGGTTATCAATCGGACCCACGCCAAAATATACGAGCAGGAATTGCCATTTTTAAAGCAAACTAGATGTCGCGACGGAGATACAAGATTAGCTATTGATATTATTATGGAGACCCAACAGCCTATATACATCTCAAGTGTTTGGTAATTTTGGAAGAATTAGCAGGAGGGATTTCTAAATTATAGTAGTAGTACAGGCCATAAAAACCCACACAAAATTACTACAGAACAGCTAGTTACATTCTTAACCTTTGTACAATTTTAATTGCATTAGCATTATTGATTTTAAAAGTTCCAGAAAACTAATGAAACACTTAGGAGGTCAAATTGAACTACCGTAAGTTTCCTAATTTTAAAAACAAAACCTAGCGTACCTTTAAAACCATTCAAAAACTACAAAAAGGACCTTTGGGAGCGTTTAGTTAGACCTAAGTATATTATCATACCTAGACCCTCAAACCGAGCACCAAAAAGGCTATTATGGGTGGTTTTTAGGATTGGTAAGTATTCTAGCTCATAACTATTATGATTAGTTTCTTTCCAATTATATTTTTAATGTCACTGATAGCGCTCCTCATGGAATTTATATAAGAGTTCCAGGCAAGCAACGTATGGAGATTATACTGTGGTTCGACTACCAATTCCATTTATTTAGATAACGGACGTATTGAACCAGAAGGAAAAACAACTTATTAAAAATGGTTCGGGCATTACCAGGTGACACTTTTTACAATTGAGCCTACAGAAATTAAAGATTCACGAAAAAGATCCTAGAGAATTTGAAAGGCATTCCCATCACTTTTGATTCAGAAAAAGATTCAATTTATAAATTTTATATTTCCTATGTGATTAATCCTAATCCTACATTACTCATATTCTAATGGAAACCTATACCGTACCAGAAGGTTCAAAGTTATATATCAATCCACCTGTTGGTTCATTTGATAGTCGTTATTTAGGTCCCATTGATAATCACTATGAAATCGGTAAAATTATTTTTACTCTTAGATTTCAAGTATATTAATAGACCTTGAGTTTATTTGAATTAAATGAAGTTTCTTTATGAAAAGGAGAATCTGAAATGTTATTTGATTTATTGTTCCTAATCTTTTAATTGTTCTCTTGTTAAGTACTATCACGTGTTCTGTATTTTGTTTTTGAAAGCGTATCTCAATTAAATATGTTTAAGAAAAAGAATTGAATACAGTATCTCGTGAATTAACTAAGCATTTAATCGCAATATGAAATAAAAAGGAGGGGATTGATTATGAAAAGGAAGAAAAATTTATATCTGCTTTCGTGATTACTACCCTATTAACCATTCCACTAATGGCAACTAATGTACATGCTGGTTGGTTTGGTGGTCATGTTTTACCTATCTCGTCCTGGAGATCTATGCTTTTCGATGCGAAAACGTTTTTGCTGATAGTTAGAGAAAACAATCCAACAAGGATTAGTCTCAAAAATATGATTGAACAAATCTCAAAAATCTTAATTTAAAGAATATGGGTACCAAACTTAGTCTATCTTACTGAATCACTATCTACTTTTAAATTACCTAATCTTGATGGAATCATGGGTAACACTGATAAAGTAGGTACATATACATCATACGGCGCTAATAATACATATGGATGTACTGAATGACAATATAGTTTCAAGGCTTGTTGGTGAAAGAGAAACAAATAATGAACAATCTATTTAGTCTATCCACAAGGCTTAATTCATCCATTACCTATTCACAGGATGCACGATAAAAACCCTCCAACGATACACACCTGATCTGAGGAGAGGGCAAAAAGCACATGGCTAGAAGTTCACAAGGTCAGGAGAATTATTCAGTATAAAGCTGCCAATTAATCCAAAAAGCTAGAAAAGACAGTTAGAACGACAAACAGAACGTTTTGAGTATGCAAAAAGCTTAGTGTTCATATGCAAACTATTACTATCGATCCATATCATCCTAATGAATTTACTAGAAATGCATAAAGAAAAGATTTACCTGTTCAAACTAAAGCAATTGATGAGATTTATAGAATTATTTATCTCTCTCTTATTGATTAAAGAGAGTAAATTTAATACTACAATTCGTCCATTTCCAAACTCTGTTAACATTTTGTTGAATTTGAACACGTTTTAATTTCTAGTAGTGACATTGTGTTTATAGTCGTCGATCCACCATCATACTGAAGTATCAGCATTACCAAGCACAACCCACTTCATATCTACGCCAAGTTTAGCTAGTGAAACAAGAAAAGTTCGAGTGAAGGAGGTCTGCGCCCTCCTTCTACATCTGATAAATTTTGGTTGAAAGATATTAAATTCTTTCTCGCAAAGTCTTTTTGCTCCATATTAAATGCAATCCGAACTTGCTGAATACGTGTACCAATTGTATCTTTTACGTCCATTATCTAACCTCCTACTATATAACAATATAATATATTTTAAAATCCAATAACTAAGCTTATTTATATTGAAATTTTTATTAAAAATATAAAAATTTGTCAATTATTTTGCATATTATTGATATATTAATTAAAAAGGAGGACTCTAAAAATGAAGTCATTCTTATTATTGCGGAAAACCTGATATGGCCTGAGCATTTGCATCCTATCTATTTTCAGATAATCTACACACTAAAGGAAATGCTGCTAACTTAGGGATACAACGATTACCTGGGCCTTGGCCACATGTTAAAAATGCAATGCCTGGAGATTATGGTGATGCCTTTAAATCCTGGAGTGCCTACCCCATCTTTCCCTAGTGAATGGCTAATGAAAGTAGATGCCAACTGTGTTAAACAATTTAAAGTCATCCAGGAGCTACATAATCAGCAGATGAAGTTATCTACGGAGGCGACCCCGATCGTGAAGGACACCACTAATTGATGAAATCCTAACCTACTGTGATTATAAAAGGCTCTATTAAAAGAGTGCTTGTTAACGCCAAAGATAATGATAGTCTAGCACGTGCTTTTGATAACTTGGAAGACAATATACTACAATTTATATCAATCTGTTATGCTGTTCCCCAAGCCGACTGGTCGATCGGAATGAACTTAACTCGGTTATATACGCATCGAAGCAAAATCGTTTCATAATGAATCATTTTCGTGCTTGGTCGTTAAAACACCTACATTAGCACTTATTGTGCAACGAGAACATGAAATTAAAAACTCGCATCTATTAAACACTACTCCTTACATAGGAACATTTGAGCAAAATCATCTATCATTTAATGCCAAAACATGTCTTTATCTGAAACTTTAAAACAATCTTATGATGCTAATGGCTATTTGACTGATAGAGCTTTATTAGACGGTTTATCTTTCTTTAAATTAAGCATCAACCTGCCATTGTAAAAAGTAAGTTAATTATTCTGAAGGTGTTACTTGAACCACCATTACCCCACCCTTAGATACATTGCAAGTAGAAGTTTAATACGTATACGGATATAGCCCCAAAACAAGTGTTAGAATTAACACAGTCATTGTATGAAAAGCCTATGTATCGTATCCTCGTTCAGATTGCAACTACATCCCTACATCACAGCACGATGATGCTAGTAAAAATTTTAGGTGCTAATTAGAAACAGTATGGAGAATTACTTCCTTCTATTGATTCCTTATTAGACAGTAGCCGGCCAATCCAAAGCATAATTTAAATGACAGTAATAGTCATCATGCCATTATTATTCCTACATCTGTTCTGCCTAAAATCATCACTCACAGAAGAGAAAAATATCTAGGAATTAATTGCTCTGAGATATTTAATCTCAGTTTATGCCTTCCAGAAAAGTGGAATAAAGTATAGAATATACTATGGAATTGCTGACGAAGCAACTTTAGCGATCTGCAGAAAGAAATCGTATCTCCTGGGTTTAAAGTTGTTTTGGCCAAAACCAGCAAGACGAAGATGAAACAGATTCCGATCTTCCCTAACTAATTCCATTTTACCTTCACTCAAAGAAGGTGATACCCTAAGGTATCTAAAATTAGCGTTAATGTAGTTCTAAAATTAAAACTGCCCACGGTTTACAGAAGGCACTTTTAATCAAAGCCATGGCTAATATCTATCAATCTCATCCCTAAAGATGAACCTTCTTTACGTGATTAAAAAGAATTAAAAGGTATTGGTACACCTGCTACCAGTAGATACACCATTATTGCTGAGTTGCTTTCTACCAATAGCAATGGAAACCCTCGCCTTCCTTTAGTCTCAAAAAGGAAAAAGAATTCATTACCAACCGCATGGGGTGAATAATACATTAAGATTATGGATGAAGTTAGAAATCACTACTCCACTCATATCTACTGCAATTATGGAATCTACTTTGGCTAAAAGTAGAATCTGGAGAGCACTCCCTTTAAAACGAATACACCAATATTTTAAAAAGAAACGATCAGTTCAATAATTAAAAAGGTAGAATCTCTAAACATTTCCACTCTCCAAACAGATTATGTAGAGGGTGAACTCACTCCTTGCCCTATTTGCAAAGAGAGGGCCAATTGCTAGAAAGAGCAAAAATGAAAATAGATTTTTCTATGTCTGCTCTGACCCCAACTGTCATCACCCAGTCACTTTAAAGAAAGTATTCTATAAAGATTCTGCTCAAAAGGTCCAGTCATCCATCTAAGGTGATGCCTGCCAGGTAGTAACAACCGCTTGTAAAGGTCCTTATGGTGACTGGCTACTTCACTGCCCATCATGTCATGCTAACTATAGAGCATATAGAAGGCAATAGCAGTTTCGACCAATAAATAAAAGGAGGATATATGAATGGACACTAGCCTTTAGAAGGATTTGAAGAAAGGATCAAATCTTCTAACACAGTCAGATATAGAGAATCCTAAAGAATCAAATAAAAGATGAACATCCTGGAGCTAATGGTGATGAACGACGGCAGATATGACACTTCTCTTCCAAAACCTTACACTCCTCCAGAAAACTTCATCGCCACAGCCAATGAATGAAGAACTTAACATTGCATGATGTGAACTATGTCAAACATATCTTTGATGAACAAGGAAAACCAACTAAAAGAATCCAAGTGAATCTATCATCAAATAGTTGTTTTGATAGGCATAATACGTACACAAACAAGATATTCAACTACAAGAAGAATTCTCGACAACTTAACATAGCACAGTAGATCATCAAAAACATCTGCAGAATCCTTCTTTATATTACGCCAGGATATTATTGAAGACTCAAATTCTTTCTACAATCTGAACTTGAATCGTCCATCAAAGCAGCGCATCAATCTAAGGAAAGAAAACTATGTAGTTGGACATAAGAACTACCAGATGCTTCAATTAAATTAATGGATCAAAATTATAAAACGTTGTTTAATCAATAATAAACATCCAGCTTTAAAACAGTTCGTCTTTTTCTTCTGGTTCTATATAATCTCTTCAATAATCAATTCTTTACTAGCAATATTTCTCTTATTGTGAAACTAAATTAGATATTATCATAAAAGCCTACGAGTAGGCACTCGTAGGCTTTATAGTCTTTAATATTTGATATTATCTTTTTATCCTGGAAATGGTCATCAAACATTGGTCAAATTTAATGAAGTATAAACTTTAAAATACTTTATTTGAAGCGCTATTTATGATATATATTTTCTATTATATCACATTCTTTATAATCAGTCTTTGAATGATTGGTAGAATCATTGGACGACGGCGTGTCATAGAAGAATTTACCTAATGTATCACGCACCACAGTTTTGATGGTTGTCCACCCTTTGATGCCATCCATTTCACATCTCTCTACTGCTGCATCCACATCGACGTTGCGCTTCCCGCAGCAATTCTTCTGCATCACGTACATGCACAAAGCCACGGATAACACATCTGGACCTGCTGGCTACCGTACCATAGACGCACGGGTCACATCGCTACAACAACCACAACCATGCCTCTCTTTGACGCTAATTGTTGACGGTCACGGATAACGATATTTGCTAGCATCGCCCACACCTAAGCTACATCCACAAAGACCTCACTAGCTGGTACACGACCTGCCAAACGGCCTGCACTGGGAGTGGTGAAACTCAAAATCATCTGGTCCATTATCGCCTACCAAGACATTGCTAGGTTTTACAATCCCCCATGGACACAGCCAGCGCTCACCGTGTTTTTCAACATCCGATATGCCCGCATGTACAGGAATAAAGAATTTAGGTCGTACCAGGTTCACAATATAGTTTTTAAATCTTCTTGACTACCACATGACCAGACATGCCGTGAATACCACGTATCCTTGCCATATAGACTACATGAGCACCTTGGCGCAATAAGTTATCAACGGTACGTCCTACGGCCGCCTATTACCTGGAATTGGTGTGCGTAGATGATAACCGTATCATTTGGCGAAATGTCAATCTTACGGTGCGATGGATTGTTCGTAGACATACGAGATAGACCTGCCATTGGTTCTCCTTGAGATCCAGTTGTTAAGATCATGATTTCATCGGCACGATAGCGATTCGCCCTTTCATCATCACCGACGCATCATTCCTTTCCTGGCACTGTTATAACCACGTTCTGAGCTGATTTCGTCACATCTCACCATGGAACGACCCAATACCAATATTTCTTTATCGTTTGTGGCTACTGCATGCATCAATAGCTTGTTGCAAACGTGGACACATTGGATGTGAAAGTAGCTAGAATAACACGAGACCTGTTGCTTCCTGCTACAGCACGCATAATCGCTGGTCCTACTGTACTTTCAGAAGGCGTAAATCCTGGTCTTTTCCACATTGGTGGAGTCGGACACAAGTGCCAATACGCCTTGTTACCAAGTTCTGCAAACTTGTGAACGTCCATCACTCTCTCTCCATCTATCTGGTGTCTCGATCTCACTTTTGAAGTCCCCTGCATGCACCACTGTACCTACTGGTGTTTCCAAGAAAATAGCAGCACATGCATCTGGAATGTGGAATGGTTCGTTTGGATAAATCCCATCTTTAAAGCAACCAATTTTAAAATCATCACCAGCTTGTACCACTTGTAATAGCTTTTACGTGGATGTTCTTTAATACGCGTCTTCTATCAAGCCACATACTAAGTTTGTGGCATACACAGGTACGTTCACTTCTTTTAATAAGTACGCTAAGGGAACCAATATGGTCTTCATGACCATGAGTAATCACCACGGCACGTACTGTCTTTATGCTCGATTAAAATAGCTCATGTCAGGGATAACGATATCCACCTCATAACATATCATTTTCTGGGAATGCTAGGCCTGCATCCAACACCACAATATCATCGCCATATTGAAGATGGTCATATACCAATCTCACCAAGACCACCTAATGGAATGATTTGTAATTTATCTCTTTTCGCACATGTGGACGTGTTATTTGTTCATGCTTCCACTGTTGTCGATTTGTTTGTTGAAAGTCGACGTAACTCACGATTAGATTGGCGGCGTTCTCCATTGTCATCTTGTGGACGGACGACTCAGCATGTTCTCCCTCTGCTTTCATACAGTGGTACGACGATTTTGACCTGTCGTAACGACGTGCGTGCTGTGGAACGGTGGTCAGTTGTTCCGTAGCTCCACCCGTTGGAGTAAAGTTTCTACCATTGTTCTTTTCTTCTTTGTATTCAAAATTTCCTACAGGACTATAGTCGTACTGTCTATACGTACACCATGAGTCCAAGACTATAGCAACTCCCATCGCTGATGGTTGAGCATGTATCGGCATGTAAGCAGCAAATAAGCATCTATCTCTGTTCCTATTCATACTAAAGCAAAAACACCGTGAGAAACCTTCTCACTATCTATGTCATATTCTTCTACACAGCAAAGCATATGCTCTATAAGGTTATTACCTACTGTGAGACATCTGGGAACCCATTAGTCTCATGTAAGCCGTATCAAAACAATTACTTATTATACCATAGAAAATCCAACCTACAGCAACTGAGGTCCTCGTGAGAAGTCAGCAAAATTTGCAATCGGAATATTGCACTCAACTGCAATTGCGTTTTATAATGCAAACGAAGAAAGGCACAGTTTTGAAAGCTTACAATAGGAGGTCGCGAGAGACCGAGAATGAGTATTCACACAGTCAGCAGAAATCGGTATCTTAACAGTGATGACGACATAATTTTAGGTGGTACCAAGATTCAACTTAATTCCAGGTGTAGAATTCCAATTATCTGCCCTTTGGCTGTCGCCATTTGTGCTGCCTTCTGGGTTCCGCAAGTACATCATCTGCGGCTGCCTCTCTAGTTTGATTGGTCTTGGTGTATCAGGCCACGTACTACGTTAGCTACATGTTGCACACTGCCATGCAGTTCCGGCCCTCATCGTAGGACCTCATCTTTATGGATTGGTAAAACCGCATGGCCAGGTCCATCTCTTATCTCTGGTCCTATTAAGTGTCTGCTATTGCCCGTATCACTCATTGGTTTATCCTTTTGGGCAAAATGGTCATCTCCTATGTCTTTGTGATGGCAGTGCCTGGCATGATTTTCACAGTCATTGTAAGCCCTATCTTCTATAGTGTATCTTGCGACGTCTACCACGCTTGGCTATTACTACGTTGAAAGTACATCAAGGGTAGGTTCTATATGGTCTATAGTATCCGCATGCGCGCTGCTAAGACCCTCATGAACAAGGAGGCTCACATTTCTGGAGCGGAACGTCTTGTCTCCCTTAGAATCGGTATCACGCATTTGCAGCTGAACTCTCTTTGCCAAATCGAGCATTACAAATACAGCAAGGTGGTCGTCCAGATTTTTATCAACTTTACAAACTGATGAGATCTCCTGATGACCCACTGTAAAAGTCGCTCCTCATGGTGGCTACTACAGAATCAGAAACAATCGAGTGGACCTCCTGCATCGAGTAGCTACCTGACTACTGTAACAAGCACATCCACGAACATGCCATACAAAAGGCTTTTACATGTACCCAGTGAAAACACAGAAACTGTAAGCGGGCTTGGCTCATCAAGGCTACTACTGGCGAGGTATACCCCCAAACTGTACGCCGCGTGTCCCGTATGGATGCAGAAAGCGATGCTGATATACAGCAACATTTACAGCACTTCGGACGTTCTTCTATCCATTCTAGGAGGCTCTCATCCTGGGCGCGCAAGGTCCTCGCATCGCCTCACGTACTAGGTGGTCCATGCTTTGGTCCGACGATCCAGAGTATATACGACGCTAGCTATGTGTCCTATGGCATCTCACCACCACCGGTTAAGCCTCCCATGAAAAGTCCACGTGGTCCCATCGGTGGTCGCGCTTTCTTTATCACCGACGATGCACCTATAGAAGAAGCTAAGGCACAGTATTTTTATATACTCACCCTACGTGGGTCACAACGAAAGGGACTCACCATGTGTAACTCGGAGCATCTCGTGCTCTTAGTCAAGCGCCAAGAGGAATCACAATTTCGTTCTCCTCGCACCTATACTCCTATCGATGCTAGTACCTATGTTATGTATGAAGGTTCCACCCATCTGATGATGCAGCATCAAATAATTAGCCTAGGCTTAACCCATCATCCCCACGCCGTGAAAGACGAGCCTCATATGCCATCCAACACTATGGCACTGGTTCTGGTGGCGCTCTGCCCTTACCTGGTGGTTCTTTCCCTATTTCAAGAACTAGAGTCACTGCTTAGCAGAGTGGAAAGACTGCGAGCACTCACTTTCACAGCTGGGTTTTATGGCAAATCTAGGAAACAATCTCTGCTCCTAGTTCATAAAGGTGATATTATTCTTTAGTGATGAGTTGAATCACGCCAGTCCTCACCGACGCGCAAGGTCGTCTCAGTGGTGCCAAAGTACAAGTCTTACCCTCACAAAGATATGCAAACCCTTGAGACATTACCTCGCTCAATCTAAGCACTATGGCATGTGCGTTTCATCATCACTGATGGAGTGTTCAGCATGGATGGGGATATAGCCCCTTGCCTGAACTATTGAACTTGCGGAGCGCTACGATGCCCCACCGATTGTAGACGATGCGCACGCTACTGGCGGCTATTGGCGAGGGTCGTGGCACGCCTGCATCACTTTCACCGTGAAAGCCAACGTATCATCACCACTGGCACTAAGGAGTAAAGCCCTTTAGGTCCATCGGTGGATACGTCTGCGGTTCCTGGCACTGCTATCGATTACATTATCAATCGCGAGTCGTCCTTTATCTCTTTGCCACCGCTTTGTCCCCTGGCGACATTGTGAAGCGAGCATCGGAGCCTTTAGAAGTATTAGCAGAGGAACCTAATGTATATCAAAATCAGCAAAGAATACAGAGTGATATGTGCACCAAGCCTTGCAATCAACTAGGAACTCCTCAGCAGCGATGATACACCCATATTTCCTATCACCACGGGTTCCAACGAAGATACAGTAGAGTGCGTCGCCTCATGTGAACGAGGAGAAGTTGGCATTATCCCTCAGTGGCATACGCCCTCCCCACAGTCCCCGTCAACACTGGACGATTGCGCTTAACCGTTACTGCCTGCACACAGAAGAAGAATTAGACAAGGTCATCCAAGTATTACACAGCACCAAGCTAATACAAAAGACCTTATAACAAAGCTTCCTTGAAATTTTATAGTATAAAAATCCTACGCATCATTAATCGATAGTAGGATGCGATACCTATTTACTTTATATAATATTCACCATAAAGCGAAAGCCCTCCCTCGTTTCTCTCAATAAAACAGTGCAATACTCTTCAATAGTCTCACATTAACAACTCCCACAAAGAAAAAGCTCAGAGAGCTGTACTGGAAAACTTTCGCGTGCAGGGCAGTTTCTGCAGTTCTCTCTGCAGCTTTTCGTCTTTTGTGGTGTGGCGCGGCTCCTAGTGCTGACCACGGCTTTTCACCTTATAAGGTTTTGTCTAAAACTCCTCAAACTGCTGTTTATACAGCCCAGCCTCCATTGGCTGGATGGCGCAAGGTAGCTGGTACTTCTAGCACCATACTCTGCCAAGGTAAGACTCGATTTGTGACCTCACCCATGCGATGTGCGCCCCTCAGGGAATAATTTAAACAACCGTTTCGTCTATAGGTCCACTCCATCTAATTCTCTGTTTTGTAGGCGTCCGATCTCGTCAAGCCATCTGTTCCTTTAAAGCGTGATGAAATGGAAAATATTCCACACAATACTGTATCTCATATGACCTTGTTATTAGCTTCCTAACATAGCATCTCCACACTTACGAATCTAGTGGGTTCACTCAAAGCCTTTCTCCTGCTGTGTTTAGAGTTTCTGTGGATACAACTCACTCTTTGTAATAAGGACTAGTTCGTGTTTCGGCTAAATCGTAAATACCATAGATGGAGTTACTGGTAGGATGATGCCCTAAGAGCATTCTTCACAGGTCATAGCAATCCCTGTAAACCGCCCACCTTGATAGCCTGCACCGCTGCCTGCTAAGGATGAGAATTTGTAGCACGTTCTAATCGCTTGCTCCAAATAAGCTCTGCATCTGCTTTCTCCGAATCGAGCTTGCTCGCCGCTGATTCGTCATTACATATCGTCCATCAAAGCCATTCCATGATTATACACATGGAGGACTAGAAAACTTTTAATTGTCGCATCAAATCGTTCTACTGACATAGGCACTCTCTCTATTTGGAATGCAGTACAGTACCACTTTTAACACTCACTGTTATCGCGTCTAAGTATTGACCTACTGAAGATTCCTCGTGTCTCATATACTGTAGTAATTATGGGAGCATCCGTTCTAGATTGGAGCGTTTAAATAATTCTTCTTCCTCAATTTGAGGCGAATCGCTCATGTCGCCATTCCACTTCGCACAAATACGTTGTACATTATACTTCGCCAATCGTTCTGACTGCTAGGGCTCCACACGCACTGGGTAATATTCTAACATTACGGCACCGATGCCGCATATTCCCCATAATACTGCCATCAGGCTCCATGAAAGCTGCGCATCTGTTCATGATAGGTCACAGAAGAACGCAAGCCCAAGAATGGTACCAAACTCTTCCATAAGCACAATACCTAGTACCTTCACCAAGGTACCCATCCCCACTGTGAAAGGCATCAATCAATCGTTTCATACCAATAACATCCACCTAGGAACGAGTAAGACCCATCGCTATCAGCTCGAAGAATCCACCAGAATCCCCAAGGTGCAAAAGAATGTACCAATCACCAAGAGTCCACCTATAATAGTTTAATGTCGGTCCCAATACCCACCACTCAAGCACGGTCGACTAGCATCTTTCAGAGAAACAATCCCAAAAGCCCTCTAACAAGCTAAAAAGGAATCACTCGAAATAAAGGTGTATAGGCTGGATATTTCTTGTGGCCATCAATGTGTAGTATAAAATCGTACCCTCAAACTCCATAATCATGGTATATACATAGGCATCCGTTCTTGCTTTTCCAACCCTGATACATGCCATATAGAATGCAGCCCTGTCCAAGGAAGCAGAGCTCCTCCTAAGAAAATAGGTGGTAGGTAATACCACCAATGATTCACCCTCAGGATGCTCAGATTGGGTCGCCTCAAGTTGCTACATATGGAGCCCTAAAAATCCATTGATAAATTGCTATACCGTGAGTATGGTGGCTGTTATATCCATACCAAGGCAAGGCAATCACCAAGAATATAAGGATACCTTGCCATGGAAATAAATGCTTTCACCATGGACCAAGATCGTTTAACACCAATGCATAGATTAAAAACTAATAGTCCCGCAATACCAGTCCCACAGGGCCCTTCTGTCAATACCGCAATACCTGCAAAGCCACAGGCTACCGCCATATGCCATGGATTCTTTAACTAGAAGTGCTTACCGATAAGCGTGCAATAGGAAACGTACCTACCGTAGCAAATAAGAGCACTCAGATCTGTGGATGATACTACGGGCAATGGTCCGTGCGATGATGAGATGTACCCATTATGAAGGCTGACAACAACGCACCTAGTCGCTGCCCTGTTAAGGCGCGCAACTTTGGTACACACAAAGTGCTACTGACAGCAAAAGAGAGCCGCTGATGGAAAACGCGCTGCAAAAGTTCTAGTCATACCAAATACAGTAGTCATAGGTCAAACTCAATAGCCACTGATCAGTAATGGGTTTATCAAACCAATAGTGCCCATAGCATCGTGGGGATAGCCAATCGCCAGAAAGAACCACTTTTTGGCGGTTAAGGCGTAATTGGACTCTACTGGATCCCTGACACAGGCAACAGGTGATTGCTCTAGTACATAGACTCCTAAGAAAAGAGAGAAATACTACATAGGTTAGCACGACAATTTTCACAAGCATCTCCCTGGTTACATACGTTTGCAATATTTCAAAACCATATACAGCAGCTAATACCATCAAACATCAATTACATAGCCACAAGTAGCTCATGATTATACTCTGTTCAAGTCTTTCCAATGTTCACCTAATTTCATACCTAGCCAAACTAAATGCAAGATGGTCCAGATGGGATAGCGCCCAAAGTAGTCCAACCACAAAGGGTGTTATAGGATATTTAGCCACCCCGCTGGAAAGGAAATACAAAGGCACGCACCCCGGTAATAAACGGCACAAACACAGCTACGCCACGCCATAGCGATTGAATAATGCTCTGCTGCACCAAATTTATCTTCTTTCATTAACAAAATATATTTCCCATATTTCATCATTATAGGTCTACCGCCGTATTCTAGCCAATAGGATAACATGCATCCCACAATCTCCGCCACAACACCTTACAATAATAGATGTATTCAAATCAAACACGCCCTGAAATACTAAATACTCTGCGAACCCTAAAACAATTTCACTGGGAATGGGAATATTCGCATTTTCTAGCAATTCATGCAAATAAACATGGCTGCATACCCATAGGTCCTTCCAAGGATGGTCAATACATAATCCACTGTTGTCTCCTCGTAGGGAAGATAGCGTTATTAATCTTCGTCTCTTCGATCTAATAAATAATCTTTTGCCATCCACTTTTTCGTAGCTGTAAATGTGATGGCCACCCATTCTCTCATGGATCACCACCATTGAGTAGAGATCAATTTCATTGCGAATTTCATCTTAACTCCACAATGCGGTCTGTTTGGGGAAATTTTCTTGGGAACTCAAAATATCAATTTCTAACTCATTTTACATTCCCATATAGGCTTCTGTACACTAGTGACATAAATCTTTTAAATTTATACTTTTCCATGAAAGAATCCATATAATAAATTGAATCCGATTATGTAATTCTCAAAGGAGTCTACACCTCAGACGACTCGTTTCACTGATGGAATGATAATTTTAGCAGATGGGCATCATTTTGTAAGGACAAAATGATGAGCACTATGGTGATCCACGTAGACAGCCCATTCCTGCATAGCCAAAATGTCTCTAAACCTCAGCACACTAAAAAGCTAATCAAGATACCTGTCTAACACATGGCATCGATGGACCAGCTATTATTATTATCAAATCACCAAGTTGGATTGTAACTTTTTATTGATCGTGTACGTAAAAATACTAGATAGTATCAGCACTGGTAAAAATCGTAGCATAGATGATAGCCGCCCCACATGTACTGCACGACCGCCACCTTAGTAAATCCGTCAGCCCTGACAGGCATAACTTACGATTAACAAGGTAAAAGCTCCACCTTCTGCAATCAATACTATCGGTTCAAACTCGCCACTAGCCAAACTGAAAGCGCTTTACTCGTCCTCACTGGACACACGAGGCGATGACGTACTAATCATCAATATCACCTTAATAATCACGGCAATAGCGACACGACCCCATCTAATAAGATGGCGCTGGATCCTACCAAAGACCCCTCATCATAGTGCCGCCACTGATAGCTACTAAAAGGACATGAGTATAGCTGATTGTAGTAACAATCGTTGCTCCACTGCATGTTTAATCTTGCATTAACATATACACTCCTATCTATTTTATGTGTTTTCATCTATTCTATGCATTCTATATATTCCAGTGAGCCTAAGCTCAACTCTCCACCAGATAACTTTACTCATCTCAGCCTTTTGTAACTATTTTATAGCCTATAGGCACTCGCGCACGGTCTACACCGCCATGAAATAGTTTTATGCATTCACATACAAGTACATATATAAAACGACTCCATTCATACAAGTATCATACACCTCGTTTCTATACCTATTATACTCACTGTGTAGAGTTCTCTCATCCAATATATAACCAGAGATATCACTCTTCAAGATTACGGCACAGCTTTGCAATATGTCCTTGAACTTTTCTTGCACAATAAATAAAATAAGAAATAGAGACCTGAAATGGGTCTCTACATGTCTGGTTCATCTGCGATTAGGCAAATACATCTCACTAAGTCAAATCGTTCTGATCACGACTCAGGTCTCGCAGGTGACACACACACCGACTCTTTACACCAGTTACTTCTGCAATACGTTCCCCATATAGCGACGTGCCGCTCCTGGCAATTCTTCACTTGGTGGACACCGGAAATATCTGCCTTTCCAGCCTGGGAATGTTTCTGTATACTGGTTCGCAGTTCCGCTAATACGTCTAAGCTTAGCTGGGAATCCTTGTACAGGCTCACCATTGTACGAGTATAGCCTCAGCACAGATTTTCACTCATCCAAAACCATATCTAAGATGATACTCACCATATGAGTGATTGCTAAATAATCTAAGCTGTCTCAATGCGTGCACCGTAAGTCACAACAGATAAATCTAAATCCAACCACAACGACGGGAACGGCCTGTGTAACAGTACCAAACTCATGGCCTTTGCTTCACAGTTGTATTCTAGCCAGTTTCATCCACACTCAGGATGGGAATGACCTTCACCAACGCGCGAGTGGAGTACAGCTTTTCACGACACCAAAGATATGCGACAGTTAGGACCTCACACCAGCGCTCTACATGAGGCACGCACTCTGCCACTGGATGAGAACTTGTTAATGAATGGATATGTACCAAGCGATCAAGGTCAAGCATCGTTGCTTTGCGCCCCCTTCAAACAACACTTTTACTCAGATTTGATAGCATCAATGACTCGCAAAGTTTGTATCTTTACAAAGGGACGTAATTTTTCTGCATAACCCAAGTAATCTTTTTAAGATGTCTTCAAAGTTAACTGGCTCTCAAAACCATACACTGCTGTTAACATTTTATTTTTCAATTCTACGTTGAATTTAAGCTCTCGAATACTTCTGGATCCATTAAATCACAAATGCGGGATACCTAAATACGATACTTTATCTGCAGTTAGCATGGACCGATACCATGTAGCACCTGACTTTTAGCATCGCCTTCGTCGTGATTCTTCCGCCTCCATCTAAGCTGATTATGACACGGGTGCAAAATGACGAGTCACGATCAGAAATATAAGCAAGTGATTTTCACCCTTTTACCTCTCTCTTTTCAAGGTTTGCACTCTTCCCAACAACAGCCTCTTAGGGTCCACAACGACACACCAGTGCCACTGATATTCATTTTATCATCATACAGAATACCGCTAGGCAATAAACGCAATGCGAAAGATTTGCTGTCTACTGACCACAGTATGACCTGCATTATTACCACCTTGGCTACTGTACTACCACATCAGCCTGTTCAGATAAATAATCAACGATTTTACTTTTACCTTTCATCGCCCCATTGTGTGCCAATTACCATACTTGTTGCTGCATTGGTTCCCATATGAATTGCTCTCATTACATCATAGAACTTTTCACATGATCGCTCAATTTGAAAGCTTCTGATTCTAAAAGTTCTTCCATTATTATATTACTCTTTTGTAAATAGGCATCTTACACACAGCTATTTACAGTTCTATTATAGCACAGTTTGAAACCATTGGGTAGAGATTCCCCTAAATTCTCTACCAGCTGCTCCAACCGTTACATGCTTTACGTACTCATCTGAATAGAAGATAGAAACCGACTTTGTTGCATTGACACCCATTGGCGTCTGTCACCTTTGCACAGGTAATGGTCAAATGTTTCTTAGCACGGAGTCAGGCCACATAAAAATATCGTTGTTCTTCTTCCAGTTTGCCATCTCTAACAGCAGAAGCAGAAAGGAAAGCCATCATGTGCACTAGCACTAAAGACATGTTCAAACTCACTGCCTTTGGCTTGATGGACCGTAATGATGGGAATATGGCTATCTCCTTTCTTTTCTGCGAAACATCCCTCCTGAGTGAAGTGCTAGCCATTTCTTAACATCTCTTTCTTACACCATCAATACGACCTATATAGGAGTGGTGCTCCTCTTCTAATTCTTTCATAATAAGGTATAGCCCAAGCGAATACTAGTTACTCTCCACGTTCTCCAGTGGACCCTTTTACCTTCTTTTACAATGTCTCCGCCATCATATCTTTCATAATATAAGTAAGAATTTCTGTAGTCTTACTCCTTGTCCACATTTACCTCGTAAGGCATCCATAGAGGCAGCAACATTGGCAAATGTATTTCTGTACTTATTTATAAATGCCATGCATGCCAGCTTTTCGTGAGCTGGATATTTTCTTCTCATAGCATACACCAATAATTTACCTCGTTGCGATAATATCGTCTCATCGCATTGCGTGTAGACTGGTGATTAATTGGGAAGTGTCCACTTTACCTCTAGCTTGTGGTCTTCGGCAAATTCGGATAGAATCGACGGTATATATCTAAGGTATCATAGATTCCCTGTACCCTTGGCATAGCTACCCCCATGGCGACAACAACATTCTTGCGCTAATATACCCATATCATATTGCACATTACGTCCTGGCAATCAGGGGAGCCATCACTGTGCCAAACCGGGTCGGAACGCTTCCTAAGACAGTTCGTGCAATGCCGCCAACCTCTCTTGTAAGTAGGCATCAAGCTAAAACCATGGATCTTCATTCTGAACTCCTCACAGGTACGCCGATTGATAAAATCGTTCAAAGGTGTCATTAGTATCGCCTTCTCTTCATCGATGCGTATAGCTGCCAACTGCACGAAGGACATACGATCTTCCATGATGTTCATACGCCTGTAGATTCCACATCAAATACAACAATATCTTTTAGCCACTAGACTTCTTTTTCTAATTGTTCATAGGGCTCTCGTGTAAAAATGTTTGTACTTCATGAAATCGGTGATGCGCAACCCAGTTTCTTCTCTACTTCTGCAGCTTTCTATTCTCTTCCATACGCTTATCACTCAACCCCCTTTGACACAGGTAAAAGCAGAATGATTCGTGTTTTGTACTCATTACGTCCAGGGTCTCACTTCAAGCATTTAAAATGCCAACACATCCTTTGATTTCAAACGTTTGTGTAAATCTCAATTCATCTGCAAATAAACTTCAATTGTTTCTCTTCTGGTAAGGAGCGATTGCATCGTTTAAAATGCTCACTAATTGTATAGCCTGCTTATTACGCGCACTAAAATTCCTAGAGAGGCATCTTCGCTAGTTCTCAACTGTTGAATAGATCGAAACTATATACCTAGCCTCATCCTGAGCATCTTCAGCCGCAGCATCGAAATAGGCTCCCTTTGTTGCGCATGGCTATCGCTTTTGGTCTCTTTTCGATACAACTCTCGTACCCGTTGGGGAAACATATCTTCAGCATAGAAAAAGTGCCCTTTAAATAGCATCCGATTAGTGACCGATAATTTGGGAATCAAACACCAACTCTAGCGGGTTATCATCATGCGATACCGATCGATTAAGGTAATCGGATTGCATCCACGCCATCTCATAAATGGTTTGAAAGTAATCTCCACAGAGTAAAATCTATGGTTACCCTTCCACATGGTATTCATCACTTCATATTTCTAAATGCACCAGTATCTCTGCATTTCATCTACTGCAACAGGAGAAATAGCGCTGGCGCCAACGATTCGCCACTTCTGGACGCTGCAAAGAAGATTTGGCGAGACACGAGTAATCAACCGGCAAAATTCCAGCTCCATTCATCGAACGTAATCGCCATTCGTAATTCCATCAATACCTGTATTCCTTTTCGCTAAAATTCAGCAGTATCCCCAGACATACTATACCAAACAGATTTGTTCCTGTTGCATACGCTTTGATTGTCTGCACAATCATCTTCCATACTAGAGGAATAATATTGATACTTAGAACGATGTTCTCACCGCGCTAATCACCTGATTTGAATCGTATTTGTGGCTGCATTTGGGGTGCCGTAACACCTTGCTCCTTCACTATGTTTTCAAGATCTCGGCAACATTCACCTCAATTCCCCACATCTCTTCGTCAAAGACATGAGAAATCTTTAAACAGATCTTCCAGTAATTTCGCCTTCTTGCAAAATGGTATAACAAAAGCCGTGAAATGCAGATTATTCTGCCAGCCTCTGTACCTCTGTCCCACAATTCTCGTCACCAAGCGTTCTTTTCATTTCACGACAAGCCTTGTTCGTAAACAAGACACAAGATTGTTCACTGCGGCATGTCCCGTTTCCAAGATATGTGCCACCTCGATAGGATGCAATGTATTTGTTTTTCCTGCTCTGCAGTAAAGTAGCAATACAATATTTTCTCATCTAATTCCTGTACAACTTGTTGTTGAATATCATTACACCACAGGGATGCATCGTATAGCTGTTCTTTATTTTACTAATGAAAGTACAGCTAACCCTAGCACTGGTATAGGTCCTAACACAGCTGTTAGTGCCCACAGTATATATTCATATCTAAAGATACATGAAACACTTCTGTGATAACAGCGCGTAGCTATGATGCCTAAAAAGACATTTGTAGCCACTCGTTTCACCGTAAAACCAAGCCACCTTAATAATGAGACCCACGCCACTAAGAGTGCCACTGTACATATATAAGAAAATCCATGATTACTCCCATTTCTTGACGGTGTAATGTATGCCTGCCTCAAGGTCACCTCATCGGCGTATTCAATATCGCCACCACAGGAATACCCTGGCAACATGAGTGACCCTAACCCCGTAGAAGGTAATAATCGAGCGATGTATAGGGCCGTTGCTTCCTCTACATCAGTGATCTGTGCGATGATAACTTCTTGCACTGTATTATCTTGAAGGCGCAACATAAGCTCTTTCAAGCGGATGTCTTCTACGCCTACCCCATCAATGGGAGACAAAGTCTTCCAAATACATGTATAACCCTTATAAATACCACTGCGTTCAATGGCGATAACATCACGCGACGTTTCCACCATACGTATCATAGACCGTCCCAGTTTCCTTGAATCCAGCACAAACCACAGGATCTTGGTGCAGATAAGTTAAAGATTTGGGAACATCTATGGTCGCTTTTTTCGCAGCAACGATGGTTTCCACTCTGTTACAAGATTCTGCATCGGCCTCAATGAGATGGTATGCTAATCGTTCAGCCGATTTAGCCCCACAATCGAAGACGACGCAATTCTTCTACTAATCGTTCAAAAAGATTTGTCATATTAGAACATACCTGGCATACCAGGAAGTTTTAAATTTCCTGTAACTTAGCACCTAATCTCTGCTACTTCTTTCGCTTATAGCGATTCGACTCATTAACAGCTGCCAAGATTAAATCTCCTTCCAATGCTCTCCCATCTTCTGGATCCACTGCAGCAGGAGCAATTTTTAATGGACAACGCTTCTTGTTCTCCATTCACTTAGTAACGGATACAGCACCACCACCGATGAGATGCTTCCACCACGTGTATTTTGATTTCTTCTTGTACTTTTTCCATATCCTTTTGTGCATGAACTTTCTAAACTATGCCTTGCATGTACCGCCACCAAACATAGTGAACCTCCCTTAACTATTGAGACCGATCGTCTACTTCTATATAAATATCGCACCCATTTGGCCTCCATGTGCCAGGCAGCATCGTAGGAGAGAGATCTTCTTTTCTTCGATCACTGGCCTCTGCGGGAGAGACCATTTCTGCAACTTCCGTATCTCGTCTATGCCTTTTCTGAAAGCTTATGCCTTTCCCATTTCTTGATAGTAGGATTCAGACTTCCTCCTGGATTCTCGCATAGACAGAGGAAATGCATCAATGATGCCATCTACATTGGTCGGATCACTCGCAGCACCTACAGCTCGAAGTCGTATTTGTCCCTACATAGTAGGTTTACCACTGTCAGGCCTCGACGTATCTACAGACTAAGTTGACATCTCCTCATCAGCTGTCACCGGGGTCGTTCCTTGCGCCGCAACAATTGGTTGTCTATCTCTTCAGCTCTTTTAGTACCTTTCACCACAGGAGTCGTTACCATTGGTTGTACCTGCGACTGCCCCCGCTTTGTTATGAGCCTCTCAAAGATTTTGCTGCCTCTAAGTACACCTGCAGTTTGGGATCCGGCTTCTTATCAATGGCTTTCACCACAATCGGTCGTCCTATTACTTGTTGGAACGCTTGTTTCCACATTTTTATATGTTATTAGTTGCACCAGAATAGGGTCCCGCAATAGGGCGTAGGAATACCAATATAGCTTCGATGCGATCTAAGTACACAAGGTTCCCTGCTGATAGATCGTATTTAGCAATCCATAATTCTTGCCTCTCAACCATTTTATCACGTTTGCTAAAATCGTGCTATATTCATGAGGACTCACCATTCCCTGTCCTACAGTCATCTCTTCGCGCCGTGTCAAATGTCGACATTTTTGGTTTTACCGCGGAGATGCTTTCTTCTGCGGCAATGGTAGTGGCAGGAACTTTTTATAGTAGAGGACATACCTACCCCTTTAGTTTCTGTGTTCTGAGCTATTCGCTATAGGCGGTGGTGGCACTGTTGTTCTCTCACAGTCCCTGAAGAGTGGCACTGGCGGAGAAAATTCATCGTCCTCAAGAGGTGGTTGTCACGTCTTCATAATACCTTCATACACATATCTTGTTCTGGTACCTGTCACCTCCGCCTCAGATACTGTATGTATCATTGTATTATGAGCTACACCGCTGCCAATACTAGCTGCGGTATCTGCCAGAGCGCGCTCATAATTACTACTGGTCGCTGTTCCGCTCCACTCATTCATTTTTGGAGTAATGTATCTTCTTGAGATTCACAAAATTGTTCCTCGTCGTCATTCGTCCTCTAAGGTTTGGTAGGTTCACGCCTAATTGTAATAATGAAAGTAATCCCATTTCCACAATCACTCGCGGGTTATCTACTTGTTTTAGCGTTACTTTTGTACCGTTTGTAATACATTAATATAACGACCAATTTCTTCCATAGACATAGCTTGTGTTTGTTCCAACAACTGCTCTTTATGCGTATCATAGGCCAATAACTCTTCTGCATCTGGCAATACTTTTGCTATAATCATAGCCTCGCAGATGTTCTGACAAGCGCTACAATTTGTGAGCATCACGCCCCATTTGTAGTGCTTCATCTACAGCTTGCAGTAAAGCGCTCCATTACCTGCTTTCAGTATATCTACCATAGTTAGCACCCAAGATTTGCTCACTAAGCCAATCATAGTCTCTACAAAGGAGCCGTAATCATGTCAGAGGTCATACCAGAGCATTGTTCCAGAATGCTCAAAGGCATCCAGTAACCCACCATCAGCATGGACCGCAATCACTTGTGCCGCCGCAGAGTCAAGAGAGATATTGCTTTCCTTCGCCACATGCAATAAATGGGCTGTAATATCTTTTGCTGTAATACGGCGGAATGTATAACACCCTGACAACGAGATAAAAATCGTAACTGGTAATTTCTCCGATTCTGTAGTGGCAAAAATGGAACATGACGTGGCTTGGTGGTTCCTCAATAGTTTTCAATAAGGCATTCCACGCCTCATTGCAGTGAGCATGTAGACTGCAGTCGATGAACACTTTTTATGACCTACCACAGGCAAGAAATTCACCTGTTCCCGCGGGCACGCACTTCATCGATGCCACGATTAGATGCCGCATCAATTTCATTGACATCCAAAAGCTTGCCCTGTAGCACTGCGGCACGATTCACAGACACCGCACGGTGTATCTGTAGAGACCATGTTCTGATTAATAGCCGAGCAAATATCTTGGCCATACTCGTTTTGCGGTGCCTCTAGGACCAGCAAATAAATAGGCATGAGCTACTTTGTCTTCCCGAATAGCTCGTTGCAGTGTGTCCGATACATGATGTTGTCCTACTACATCTGTAAACTCTTCGGTCTCCATCGTCTATATAAGGCTAAATAAACTCATGGAACCCTCCTTTCCTTAAGATATGAAAGCAGCTAAGCTAGCTGCTTTTACCATAACACTCGAATCTGACAGCCCTATAGGTTTCCTCGTGTGCAAAGAGTTACCGCCAATGCTGCTCCAATCAAGACCTGACATGGTTCACAGGCTCTCCTTGCACAAGCCCCATAGAACTGTCATATTCCAATGCTATTACCCTATTATTATACATGTTTTTATCCCTATTCAAGACTTTTGCACCCCTTTTCATCACAAATAGTGCTATACTGCAGATATCCTCTTTGATAGAAAGGAGGTGAGTTTATGTGCGAGGCTCTCACTTCATTATTATCTGGTTCCTTTCTGACCCCTATTCTACAAGGATTGATTGTTAATTTTGACATATGCAATTCTGAAATATTACAAGAATAGAAAATAGAAAAGAAAAAGGACAGTGGCAGCCGTCCTTTTTTGAGTTTATGAAAGAATGCTCTAACTTCTTATATCTTTCTACTCAAGTATACACCATTCTATCCTAAAATACAATAGTATTACCCTCTGCAGATTATAATCCAAATCGAGCCATGATGGTATCTACATGGCGCAACAATGGTGTTAGGGATCAAGCAAGCATCAATTTCTTCTGCTTAAGTATTTTGCCATATCTCTGGATCGATTTTTAAACCAGTAGCTGAAGTCTTTGCCTTCTAACCAACGAGCCATAGCATGACGTTGCACCAGCGATAGGCTTCATCACGAACAGCCCTTTATCCACTAAATGGGTGTAAAATTGTTTTGGCTAAATACAAGACCCACCTGTTAAGTTCAAGTTTTTCATCATATTTTTCAGGATATACCAATAATTTATCTACTGTGCGTGTAGCTAGATGAATCATATAATCTAAATGTGATGGTTGCATCTGGCAAAAATCACTCGTTCTACAGAACTATGAAATGTCCCGTCTCATTGCCCACAAGGCTTGATCTTCAGAGAGCCGCTTGCGCATGACCACGCAATACATGCGCTAAAGCCACAAATTCTTTCTGCAAAGTAATGGGTTCCGTTTATGGCATCGCAGAGGAGCCTTTTTGTTTTGGGCTGAAATATTCTTCCGCTTCACGCACTTCTGTTCGTTGCAAGTGACGAATTTCTAAAGCGATACGATCCCAAGGTACTATCCTGATAACAGCAATGCAGACAATAATTCTGCATGACGGTCACGAGATACCACTTGTGTGGCTACTTTCACGGTTCTAGCCCAATTTTTCACATACATATTGTTCTACAAAATGGATCGATATTGAATACGTGCCTACCGCACCAGACAATTTACCTACCGCTGACGGATTGACGAGCTCTGTTCTAAAGCAGAGCAATATCACGATTCGATTTCGGACATCCAGTTCATAACTTCACACCAAATGTGATGGGTTCTCCATGAATACCAGTGCGTACGGCCAATCATGGGCGTGTATTTTGAACTCTACCGCACGGCGAGCCAAAACGTCACGGAAATTACATGCAAGCCTTTCAACATATAGGTCACAAGCTTGTTTCATCATGTATCCTAATGCATTATCCTTTTTACATCTGTTGACGTTAAGCCGAGATGAATGTATTTCGCAAACTCAGGTCCTACGTATTCGCCTACAGCGGTCACAAAGGGAAATGATGTCATGGTTCGTTTCACGTTCAATTTCACAGAATGCGGTCTACCCTCAAAATTTCCTTTCTCACGAATCGCTACTGCCAGCTCTCCTTTGGGATGATTCTAATTCCGGCCTGCTTCCTGATGCCAAACAAATTTTCAACTAATAACATCGTGTCGAACTCGTGCGTTCGCTCCAAATATGTCCATCTCTTCACGAGTGTAGCGATTGGTCGTAACCTGACTCCTTTATTAAACCTATCCCTTAGGGGAACTACTAGTATTGATAGTGAAAGCGAAACCTACTGCAAGGTATCGCCGTTACCTTATCATTATATACAAAAATCAGAGCAGCTGTCAAGGCTATTGGTTGGACAGTTCGATCAATTATTAAGTGGTTGTCAATCTAGCAGTTGACAAACTACCCGGTCTCGACCGCCCTATCAACTCTCTATCTATATCAAACCAGCTTATTGCCAAGAACAGCCACGTCGTTTCCTGAAAACCCTCACCGCTAGAAAACAACATAGCTGTTCTAGGTATGTACATTACATTGGTAACACAGAAATTTTTATCGTTTGTCGTATCGGCAAATATTTCTCGTCCATATAACGCATCATAAGCGACCTTATCCATATATTGTTTCGCAGCTTGTCGAACTGTCAACCAAACGAAGTTGACAGTTCAGTTCCGTCGTGTTACGCACGCCAGCAGGATAGCTCCCTACCAAGCACAGTACTGCAACATACAACTAATGCAATAGTACTGTTATACTCCATCATTTGTGGTGCCGATCTTTCCTTCTATGGTGTAAGCAAGAGCGATTCCAATCAGCGCCATATGCCTCAGTGGTTTGCCCCAAGAGGCGTACCGTTGAAATCGTAGATGATGCAAAGCCAATATATGTTTTCGGCACGGAACTCACATTAAATTATTATTTTGGCGGTGCAAAACAACTACTTGCCAACTCCTTACGTTGCTAAGCTAATCGCGATGATTAGCAAACTTTCAGTAAAGTACCATAGGCCATAGCTAGTAAACCTACACCGATGAGTATCATGCCCTCAACGAGCCGTCCTAGCTGGTTATATCGTCGAGACCGCGCACCTATCTGCGAGCCAAGAATACCATAATGCCTGTTTGGATGCATGCAAAATCAACCTTACGTCATACGAATCAAAGCCCGGCTATCATTTGTAAAAACAACGACAACACAAAACCTACGCCAAAATTGGCGGCGCTAAAATTCATCAGTCGCCAGCTACGCTGAGACATAGTAAACCTAGATTTGACCCTGCAAATATCTTAACTGGAATACCGAGCGGTCGTTACATGCCATTCTACATATCTCTAGTCGCCTAATGCTACGAGTCCTACTATAAAAGCATAGGCACTCCACCAAAAGCGAGCGCATTCTTGCAATGCTCAACTACTTCACTGCACCGATGCAAAGGCATGGTAAAGCAAACTTCTGATGGAAATACTACACTATCTGGGTGTATGTATCCATTCTTTATGCGAAAAGAGCGAAAGGCCACTGCTTTGGCCACAACTCCACAAGACAGTAAACACAAAAATGCTACGCCAACCATAATAATAATTTAGAAATCAATTCTAAGGCGGGTCCTAAGGATAGCCCTAAGTATTACTCATGCCTCAAATCAGTACGCAAAACGCATATCCCCTCCGCTCTACTGGTACGGACAAGGTTATTATTGACATAGATGTGGTATGACATTTCAATCCCTAAGGCAGCCTTGCAAGGCACTGATAGATACATTAACATTTCTACCGATCTCCACAAAGCACATACGAGGCGAGATATAATCGCAAATACAACACCACCCATAAAACAACTTGCATTTCCCATACATATCCATAGCTTATAGCAGCAGGAATTACCGCTACCGATACCTTTGATAAAAATGATTCCACCACCACCCATGCCATATCATTCATGGTAGCTCCAAATTCCTGCATCATATCTGGAAGGACATAGTGAGGGGCTCGATGCAAAGGATTCAAAAACGCAGCTATCATCATTGTATATAAAACAATTTCATGCAAATATCACTCCTTGTTTCAACATACTCTCTCATTATATGTAATGCAAATGAGAGGATAGATTTCTTTCATTCATCTACATAGGTTTTCTGTTTATTTCCCCTGATATGTTACACTAACCCTTTGTGCCCTTCATAAGGATGCAGAATAAGATGCCCCTTGGAGTATTCTCCACAGACCTTCTAATGGAATATCCTTGGTCTCGCCTTCTTCCAAACCAAAACCCATGTCTTTATCAGCTAGCTCTGAGAATATCTGGATACACTACACCATCCACAATCACAGGATAACGAATCAAATCATCACCATTCAACTAACGTCAATTGACCATTCTGTTCTAACACAGCACGCACATCACAACAGGTCACCCTGCACTACAGTTTAAACTGCAAATCACTGCCACGAAGACCACTTTAAACATTCACCTACACGAATCTTCACCGATCAGTAATGCGGTCGACCATCCAGGGTTCAATCCATCTCCCATGCACTAAACGCAACCCCATCACCACAATAGTCAAACAATCAAGACTAGGAAAATTGCAAAATACGATACTTTCACTGTAGATTACAGCACCAATAATACCACTATTACATAGTTTTGCACTTGATCCAAGGCCGAATTGGGCGCCAAATTTGCCCTTACCCATCAAGTTCATTTTAGCAAAATGAGAGCTAAGATACCAAGCGTTAGCGCAGTAAATACTAATGTATAACCTGTTAACATATTATCGTTCGTCCTTCTTCACATCTACCACCTTTTGGATTGCGTGATCATCTGCATCGGTCGCGATACATAGCCATCCTTATTCATGGTAAGTAACTTCATTTATCGTCAATATTCACAATCAGCGATCATGAACCCGCAGAGGTCCACACGAACTTATCTTTGGGCACATGCTCCGTTTTCGCTAAAATTATTCAGAAACTGAACCATGTAGTTAGATTCTTCTAGCACTATCTATGTCTCGCGTGTAGTCGGTGACTTGTGGCCCTACAAAAAACACTAGCCTAATACAATGATAATTCCAAGTCCACGAGACTTCAGTATCAAAGCGACTGTACATACTTTCACCTACAACTAGTAATGCTACTAGTAAATATAGATGTCACTATATATTGTAGAGTGAGCGAAAACTCTCCTCGTTCCACCACATAGGCATGAGGTAGCAAAATTCGCATAATTTACCTCACTGTTCTTACTTTAATGCCTCATTATAATTAGTTGGCCATATATGTACTACGCGTTGTGGATACGGAATATCGATGCTCTCAGCATCAAAGCGATCTTTCATCAGACATCTTACCATAATAAACTTCCTAAAATCCCACTAGCATTAATTAGGATATGCCACAATATTAACGAGCTATCGCCAAAACTCTTTGATGCCAATTTCTAAAGTGTCCATATTATGAACCTTACCTGTACTTTCCACAAAATTTCTTTGATAATCTCAATGGCACGATGATGGTCCGCATTATAGTTAATACCAAAAACAAACGTAATATACCGTGTTGGTTCGTAGTTGCTATTCATCAAGTTATTGGATGTAATGGCTGAGTTCCGGGATGAAGACAATACGATTTTCTTTCGTCTTACCAATGGCGGTGATTAATGAGGGTGGATTAGCTGTCGCAGACCCTTCCACACCATTCACGAAATCCAATCCCCAGCTTTAAGGTTTGAAAGCCAAAATATATATTAACCCTGACGCTAAGTTAGACATATTATTTTGTGAAAGGCTAAACCAATGGCAATACCAAAAGGCTCCAAAAGCTGCCAAGAAGTTGTTGTTGGATCCCACTAAGGACAAAAGCTGACAGCACGACTACGGACAAAATGGTGTAGTAAATGATTTGAGACGCAAAGCTGCGCACTGTTTGATGCATGCAGTGCGACTCGTCAGGTGTGCTGATACACGTCTTACGAAATGGGGCGATATAACGACCTACAATCAACACGACGATAGCCAAAATGATGCTTGGTAAATAATATTCAATCGCTAAGGCTTGCATATGCCCCACAAATGTGATAGCTCCTCTACGTGACTCGCTACCTTCTCAGCACCTACCGCTGTGGCTGTGGAAACTTTTTCTTACGCTAATGCCCTTGCCATGATTCCTTTCCTATAATAACTAACTTGTAGTATATAATAACTAGCCCTTACTACATTACATCCTGATGAGCGGCTATAAAAACTAAACTTGTAAATATATCATCTTTCGTAAGTAGCCGAGTTTCTTTGTCAAAATATCCTATCTACTCCTATACGGATAGGTCTCCATTTAGTATAGAACCTTGTATTTGCTGTCCCCCAAAATATATTATGGAACCATATAGGATGGTTGATATACCTATCAACTGCCTATATCTAATTAATGTATGAACTGTATCTCTTATTTAACTAAGATATGAATGTTACATTGATTGGACCACTTGAACACCTACGGCACGAACTAATTCGATATGCCGCGGTGTTAGATGGACCCAGAGATGTGAACTTCCACGATAGTAGAGAACTTAGCTGGATCGTTACGATAGATTTTTCGCTAATTCTGCCATCGTTTGTGTCATACGTGGATGAATATTTTCAGTACGTAACACAGAAATGTGAGTGTCAATGGCAATAACCCTAATGAACGACCAGATTCTTCTGTGCTGGTTTGGATAACTGTGGCTGTTTCCGCAATACCCAAAGAGTGGGAATGTAATACCAATATTAGAATCTTTCGCTACGACTGATGTTGCCTCACGACCTTTCGTAGCATCCATTGATGAGAATGTTGCTTGGTCTTCCTTGGTGTTTGGCGAAACTTCTAAACCATAGTTTTCTACTTCTGCAGATTTAGGGTGCCACAACGCTGCCACCACCACGAGTCACGATTTCGTCCACTAATGTTTGAGCTAGTTGAGACTCTTCTACTTCCGATAAGTTTAGTACCCTAAGCGTTCTCTCGCTGTTTTCAAACATCTCTACTACTTGCTCATGGCTAAGTTCAGAATACATTGTCTCTTGAGGGTCCTTTTGAAAAATCAAGGTGTGTTACAGATGTAAGGAATTGAGTCACGGCCTAACGCACCGAGATAGGCGACCTAAAGGCTTGTTTCTTTACTTGATAGCTATTTCTCCTTTCTCTTTTGTACTACGTGTTTTGCATATTCATCACGGAATTTACTCATTTGAGCGAAGCCCATGTCTTTGCTTTCACCCAGCCACCAACTTTCTGGTAATACTTTTGTCCAATCTGCCATATGACCATTGTTACTCATTAATTTCATGCCGATTGCCCCCATTTTGGTGCCCATGTCGAACAAGAAGGAGTTTGCCAAATGCACCTGCCACTGTATGGAAGATGCTGCGTTCAACTAGCTGGACGCATTTGTAATTTATCAGCAATGACTTGACGATGTTTCAGTGGTAGTCATGCAATGGGATCTTAACTGGGCAGTGCTCCCAACATTCGCCGCACTGATGTGGATGCGTAAGGAAGATGCAAAACTTCTTCATAACCAACCAATGAGTGGAGTTAATACAGCACCCATTGGGCCTGGATAAATAGAGCCATAACCATGAGCCTGTAATGTATTGACGATATACAGGGCAAATGTTCACTCCATGCACCGCAAGCGGATACAACGTAACATTTCCTACGAAAATCGCCACCTAAAATGCGGAACGGCGATTATCAATAAATGTGATTGTAATTCTTCTGGACCGTCTCAACTTTCCTCTTCACGAGGCAGGACCTGCTTAATCATGGAGGCTGGTTGGAAATTTAGCACCTACAGAGGAACGAATTAACATTTCCATCATCACATCCAAAGATGCAAGTCAGGTACAAACGTTTCCATACCATCAATGCGATTTTGCGTGGGCATGGAGCTTGCCCTTCACGACCATTACCTTCGTTAAGATGCGATAGTGATGAGTACCGGTTTCCAGCCACACCGGAGATACGACCAGTGAGAACCTACGTCAGCACGCAAGAAACGATCGCGAATATGGCGACGTGCGAGAAACAGAATCATTTCTTCTGGATTTTCAGTACCTTCGCAACCTAATTTTCGCAGATGACATCACGAATACGGTTACGTTCAAAGTGCAATGCAGGTGCACTACGATATGAGACGGAGGATCGAAAGTCTGCTGTTTACCAGGCAAATTCTGCCATAAGTCGGTTTCGTTGACTTCGATGCCCTCTTCCGATTAATTCATGTAGTTCGAAACCGATTTCTTCAGAAACCATGGTTTTAGAGTTGACTGCTTCAGCCTTTTGCTTCTTTGGCTGGTAGCACTGCATACAGATCGGCTGTCGGCTTCTATCATCATGCTGCCGAGTGTACGCCCAGAGCACCGGCTTTTTCCAGCATTTTCAGCAAATTGAGTTTTAAATAGTAATCCAAATTAAGCCAATACCTTGGTCACGCAAATCCAGCTGATTTCATTACGAGATCTTCATTCTGCTACTTGATACTACTAGAACTTTACGTTTTTCATAGAATACATCCTGTATGCTGTAACAGATGGCTCACTTTGAAGTCATTAGCAAGCACATCGTGACTGCGATGTCTTAAACGGGCGTTTATCGTACATAATGTACTCATGAGTGACTCCTCCTATCGACTATTCAATAATTCCGCAATATGCATTACACGGATATGACGGTCGATTTCGCCTTCTTTGTGAAGTCGATCACAGCATACCTTCAATATTCGTCAAAGCAAGCCATATCAGAGCCTGCTACAATGTTGGCGCCAGAATCAGCAATATTCAATGCTCAACTTTTGTCATAGCAGCTGAAATTTCCAGGATTTTCACTGTGAAAGTACCGCAAAAGCCACAACAGCAACGTTCAGCACGATACAATGGTAGAGTATTCTAACCCTTGAATATTTCCAATAATTTCATCAGAGTTTGTTCTTTGATTTCCGTCAGGCGTGTTGCGTGACAAGATTTATGGTATGTCACTTTATCATTAAGCAGCGCTCCCACATCAGTGACACCTAATACGTCAACGATGATGTGTGCCAGACTCATAAATTTTTAGAGCTTAAACACGTTCGCACGTTCTAACCATTCAGGTTCATCTTTCAAAAATATGATATTCATCCACGAATCGCAAATGCTAAGAACCAGACATACTCCACCACGCGATAGTCAGCATTCTCGAATTGTTCAATTGTGTTCTTAATAGCTTTGCGCAGCATCATTGTAACCAGAGTTAACAAACATCCCGAGCCACAGCATACTTGTTTTTAGGAACTGTTAGTTTCGCAGCCAAAGGTTTTCAAGTACCTTCCACCTGCATTGCCTACATGAGGTAGAACATATCAATCAAACATTGTTGAAATAAATGAATTTCATTCCTTTACACATCCTCAACTTTAAAAGTAAAGCTACTATCACTTGATTGTGCATGCAGCAATCGTTACATCTATGTCCTATTATAGAATCTTCCATCCTATATAGTCTCCGAGTGATACTATTATATGGTAATTTGTATGTAATTACAAAAGACTTGCCATATTAGCAGAAAGCCATTTTTATACCTTATTGCTAGTCGGTATCAATCCGCTCTGTTGTGCCGCCAAATCACACCTCTTCCCTGCTGTATCAAAGCCTTATACCCATCTCCAAGGCTTGTATAATTTTAATAGCATTTTAATACATATCAAATCTTCTATTAAAACATACACATGTCTTTCAGTCTCTAATTCCTACTCAAAACTAGTGCTATAGCAAAACTCATGAAAGAGATAACATATCACTGTCAACGTAATCCAACTTTTCTACAGTAAATTCATTGATATATCACTCTGCATGGAGTGAATCTTTTAAATATGGTATGATAAGCATAGCAAAACACCAACTCACTTCTCTGTATTTGGGCATATTATGAAACATATATCTGACATGCAGTATTACTTACTATCGTGTCCGCGTTGTTCGTACGCTGCCGTCAATTTGCTCCCCTCATCGGCAATGCTGGGTCCTACTTCTACACTATTCACAGCCCAATAGTGCCTCTGCAGCTTTGATGGCGTAAAAATATCGTTTTACCGATGTACCCACTAATTTTGGGCCTGTGAGTCGATTACTCAAATGACAAAAGAAGGGCTTTATGAGTGGCCTTATCGTATTGGCACGTTTAAGCCGAATGAACCCCTATCTCTGTGAAGAGGCGGCCTCCTTCTAGCAATATGCTTGGTGACACTCCGTCCATCCATGCTAGCCAGCTCTTTCTCGGACATCACCTCTGACCGGGTTGGTCTTCTTTGGCTATTGAAAGTGTAGCAGGGCTAATATCTGTCAGCGAGCTGCTCGAATTCCACCTATCGTCAAGAACAATATATGTCGCTAAAGAGTTTGCCGTGTTGCCAATAAATCGGCTGGGATACCACACGGGAGGATCCAGCAGCATTAGATAGCATTCACTTTTGCGATCGGAGAAGTTCATCGCCCCTTGAGCACAATCATCCGTTCGTGAATTAAGCTTTCCTGGGATTTATCAACTATGGTACAACAGGTTTTATTCAGTCCTGAGAAAGTATATAACTCGTGCTGAGGCTGCAGAAATTACCTATCAGCTTACTCTTCTCTAAAGGCTACTGTCATTCAGCACACCATTCAGCAACAACAAATGGAAAGCAGCAGCGGGCTCTGATCGACATTTGGCGAGGTACGATTTCCCACAGCCGTGGTGCTATGTTCTGGCGTGATGGGAAAGTGGTCATTTCTTTCACATCACCGAAAGAGTGTAAAGCCATCGGTGCAGAAACTGCCTACATTAAGGACAAACGCTAGCAGATAATCACATCATTACCACAGGCAGATTTATAGTCCTGGGTGACTTTGACAATTTGCAAACCGATGCTGCTTGCTTGTATTCGTCGAAATTAGAACCACCAGAGGGACCATTCTAGCAGCTGTGACGCACCAACGCACCGAGATGTAGATGGATTGATGATTACAGTGGGCTACACTAAAAGCCACTACTGTCACAGCATTTGCTGTCGAAAAAGTTTGGTATTCAACAAAACTAATTCATAATTACTTACACAAAAGAGGAAAGTTGATGGCGCTGTTCCAGCTTTTCCTCCTCTTTATATCGATCTCGTTGTGGCGATTCATCAAGACACTAGAATAGCAATAATTGTGATTATAGTTTGAGGTGCTTTACCACTTCTTTTATGTCCTACATGTTAGCATCTATCTAACACAGTTACGTCCTCCAACTCCAAGGTAAACACTTCTTGTAGCAGGTCCCGTCATATGCAGGGTTCCATCCTCATCATAATCAATATGTAAAGTGCCAAGATGTCGCTCTACATCTACAGAACGTCCGGTAAGTCGCTCGCTGAGCCATCACAGCGCTAGAGCAAGAGCCTGTGCCCACATGCTAAGGTCGCTCCTGCGCCACGTTCCACGTGCGGACTTTCACAGTGTATTTCATTTCACCGCCTGTACCAAAAGTTTGCATTCGTTCCTTTCGGGAAAAGGTGGATGTTTTTCAATTTTTGGTCCTAATGCACGGTAAGTGGCACTGACTGTTACATCCTCTACAAGACTTCTGTATGCGGTACGCCTAACAAGACAGACTCACCACGTCGGATGTGCCATCTACATCAATGGTATAGTCTATAACTGTCTAATTCTACGTCCATAGGAATGTCCTTTGCCGAGAACGTTGGTTTCCCCATGTGACTCACAAGTTTATTTTCACCATTTTTCGTACCAATCGTTGGCACGTCATAATGCCAGCCAAAGGTTTCTACAGTAAACCGCGTCGCTGTGATGATGTTGCGGTCCTGGGCATGCTTTTAGCAAGCAACGAGTGCCATTGCCACATTTCCGGCTTCACTGCCATCAGAATTGATAATGCGCATGCGTACATCTGCTACCTCAGAAGGCATGACAATGACAAGACCGTCAGCACCAATCCCTGTATGACGATCGCAAGGCTTTTGTGCCATCCTTGTTACATCGATTTGGCTGTTGCCATCGTCAAAGACAATAAAATCATTTCCTAAACCGTGCATTTTTGTGATTTTCATACGTATCTCCTTATCTCATTATATAATCTATATCCGCACAGAGCGGATTATTAATTATCGCAAAATATAGTCTTTACTTTTTATACATTTTGATGAAATCTACCTAGACTACTATAATTTATTTTGCCATTTATATTACCATGAATATAAGAAAAATAATAGGTACGTTTTCCTAAGCAGTATTGAGGTTAATCATATATTGGAGGTGATTTCACTATCTTCCTGAAAGACGTTATTCTGCTATTTTACGACGGTTGAAAACAAAATCGGGTGGTCACTGTACACGAATTGGTGACAGCCTTATCTTCTTCAGCGCCAACAATACGCAGAGATTTAGCCTATCTCCACAACAAGGTTTATTGCAAAGGTCCATGGCGGTGCTGCGAGCCTCACCATCGACCATACCACAACGGATATAGATATGCTCCTAAATCCGTCATGTATCGTGATGCGAAGGAATCCATTGCTCAGCCGTTTCAGAATTAATTAGTCCTTCTGGTTTTCATCTTCATTGATGCTGGCAGTACCACTGAAATGGTATTGCATTATTTACAACACACGAATGCAACCTTTGTGACTAATGGTATTCACCATGCTACCCATTTGGCATCACGCCATTTTGAAAGTCATCCTACTAGGCGGCACCGTCAATCCCATCTCGTCTTCCATCGTTGGTAGCGTAGCCCTCAATCAATTGGATTCGTATAACTTTACTCAAGGGTTCTTTGGTGCCCATGGTATTAGTTTTAAATCTGGCTTTACTACAGAAGATCCTCTTGATGCCTCTGTAAAAGAAAAAGCATTGCAAAATGCCACAATGCCTTCGTCTTAGCGGATCCATCTAAATTTGATCGTATTTCATCCGTTACCTTTGCTACCATTGATAAAGCGTCTATTATTACTACAAAATTACCTAATGAATTATATCGGAACTATGCAAATATTCAAGAAGTTGATCATTATCGTTAATTATAAAAGCTGTCATCCTAGACCTATGAGTCTAATAGTATGACAGCTCTATAGAGTTCATTTTCATGCAAAATATTTCATATCCTATGCATTAACTATACCTTTGGTTGTCCATCTAAAAAGTAAGACATAACAACCAATATTTTAATGTATACATTCATTCTATCTTCAATCGAATGAAAATTATTTTATTCTTGATTTTTAATGTCGATACAGTAATAGGAAAGGACTCAGAGCCGAAGCCATAGTCCTTTACCTATAATTAGTATTATGTGAAATGCATAATGCATGATGCATAACAAACCTAGCATATACTTTTATTGTGTATATTGCTTTTCAAATATAACATAACTAGATATTTGAAATCAAGTTTAAAGTATTCATTTCGCAAATGCTAATAAATCCCCTTAAAACAAAGGTTTCCCCTGACTCGTGTATCAAAATAGTTCTAAAATACAATAGAGGAAAGTTGATGCACTAAATCAACTTTCCTCTATGTATTCTATATTATTTTTATTTCGTGGAATGAAGGAGCATCTTTCTCAAAAGTACATCTTTCATTCACATATTATAATGTATACTCAGTTTTTTATATGGGCTGGATGTTTACCCACTGCTTTCACGAGGCGTGGTCTCCAATGGAATGCTGCTTGATACGCTGCATAGCCAAGATGATTACCGCCAAGCCTTGGATAGGAACTTCGCCACAAGCATAGATAGCATAACTATCGTGAGCAATGGCTACTGCACTCATCACATAGATGGGACGGCGCAATCCATAGTAGCCCTCAATGGACAACATCTTATTCACTGCCACGCAACACAGAATATAAGGAATACATTAGTCACTACTGCTAGATTAACGAGCTGCAACTGTTCATTCAAGCTTTCATCGGTAGTCATCAACGCTAGGATAGCTTGCAATGCCAGAGAATGAAAATACCGCGCACGGAGAATCTACTCGATTCACGAGCGAATACTTTTGGAAAGAACCCTCGTTCTGCACGGCTTTTTAAACACACGGCTCAAGGTAAATTGCCATCCCGATGATGGCTCCGGAAGCATGACACCGCCATAAGTGCCATCACGATTTTACCTACTGTGCCATTGAACATGGTCACGCAAAGACGGGACCGAAAGGCGCGGTGGAGTTCACTAACCTCGATGTTAGGAATAATACCCGCCATAATATTCGTAGATACAATATAAACCACGGCTACTGCCAAAGTGCCAAAAATGTTGCTATAGGTACATTCTTTTTAGGATTTTTCTACGGCATCTGCCATTGGCTGCCGCCGATTCAAAGCCCTAAAAGCCCCCACAATGTGAGGGAAATGGACTGGACCGCATCAAATACGGGCAATTCTTGTGGGTTCCAAACAGACACAAACATGTCTGGATCGAACCAAAACCAACCAAACACGCCAATAAACAAGACTGGCAACATCGTTCCCCAAATGGTAATGTTACTAATGCGCCCTGTGCTCTTATTGCCTCGCACATTGACTAGGGCTGCCACCATGAGACGATAGTTTGCTACACTCACTTCTAATGGTGAGCTGTACATCAAATAACACAGCCCCATACCCTACGATGGATATGGCGATGGCTACATTGGCAATGACCAAAGGATACTGCATAGGAGTAGTTCGCCATAAAATGACCAGTTCTCCCGAAGGCATATTCTACTAGCCTCCTAAGCCACCAGCTTTCTTTGTAAATAAAAACCACATTGGGCAAAAATATAGGCTAAGGTCAAGGACCCTAGTACGTAATAATCCATGATAGGATAGAAATGGTGCCTACCTGTGCTAATTGCGACGGTAGCATAATAATTCCAGCACCCAACATATAGCTGCCACGATGGACGTCAGTTGGAATACAGACATGGGTGGTTTTCATGTATCAAGCCTCTCCATACATCGCTTGCCAAAACGTTGCAAGCATCCGTGTCATCAAAACCGCTAGCGCAACTAGTCCGCATGGAATGGGTTCGGATGTAGCTACGCAATTTCATTCGTTATCGCCTTATTGTAACACCTTTACCCCTCATGGATAGATGTTTTTACAATTTTTAGGATTCCTATAACTTTTCTACCATTTCTCTATCATCCTATGATATACTATAGAATATATACATTGTCCATGTGAAAAGAAAGGATGTCCTTATGCAAGATCAAATCATTCAACTCTTTGGGGGATGTGAAATGGGTTCCTATGGAACAATATCATCATTGCACTCCTCATCATCGCTGGCGTTTGGTTTTACCGCAACTACTCGCTTTGTACAATTACGACAACTACCTGAAATGTTCCGCATCTTAAAATCTGGTGCTGGTGAAAAAAGTGAGGGAGACCATCACATTTCACCATTCCAAGCATTCTGTATCAGTGTTGCCTCTCATGTTGGGGTTGGTAATATCGCTGGTATCGCTATTGCTATCGCCTTAGGTGGTCAGGTGCTATATTCTGGATGTGGTTCATCGCTCTACTCAGTGCGGCTACGAGTTTTCATCGAAAATACATTAGGTCAAATCTACAAAAGAGCGTTTACAGCGGATCACCTTCCGTGGCGGTCCATCCTATTACATTCGCCATGGCTTGAATAGCCCGTTCTTATCAGTCTTGTTTGCCATCTTAATCAGCGTTACTTACGGCTTAATCTATAACTCTGTACAAGCGAATACGATTGCTATTGCCGTACAACGCTGAATATCGATCTCCTACTACAGGCTTGATTGTAGCTGCTTTATCCGCCTTAGTTATCTTCGGTGGGGCAAGGCGTATTGCCCACACACAGCAGAATTTTTAGTTCCTTTCATGGCAGGTTTATATTTCTCATCGCCTTGTACATCGTGATTGCTAATATCACCGTATTACCAGCAGTTATTTCTGCTATCTTTACCAATGCTTTCACCATCGATTTCTACTGGCGGTTTCATCAGTGCTGCGGTTATGCAAGGATTAAACGGGGCTTATTCTCTATGAGCGGTGAAGGTTCTGTACAAATGCATCCGCCCTGCCGATGTAAACCACCCCTGTTAAACAAAAGGTCTCATCATGGCATTAGGGGGTATTCTGTAGATACTATGCTTGTATGTACTGCATCTGCATTCATTGTCCTTATATCTGGAACTACGTACATACTGATTTAACTGGTATCGCCTTAGTGCAACACAGTATCAGGTCAACAACTAGGTTCTTGGGCTCCTGCCTTAATCGCTCTCTTCGTATTCATGTTTGCATATAGCTCCATTTGTAGGCAACTATTTCTATAGAAGTCAATATTGCACATATGACAAAGAATAATAAATTTGCAGTGAACCTCTTCCCGTATCTGCGTAATTGTAATGGTCTATGTCGGCTGTGTATCGAATTGAACCTTGTATGGAACTTAGCTGACTTATTCATGGCATTCCTAGTACTTTGTAACATTACCTCCATTCTACGTCTTGGCAAACTGGTAACAATTGCACTAAAAGATTACTTTGAACAAAAATCTCGTAGTATTGAAGATCCAATCTTCGACCGTGCTATTTTACCAACTCAAAAGGCATATCTTGGTGGCATAAAGGTCAAAAACGAATAATAGCATACTGAGGGTCCCGAAGGACTCTTTTTATGAAACTATATTTTGATTTATACAGGTATAGCCCGCTCCAATCGGAAGGAATAGATGTATACCTCTTTCACTGGGTATGGTGTCAAACGTTCCAAAAGGAGCTTCTTTACGAGCATGGAGCTGAATATGATAGCGTTCTACAAGGCCTCTTCGTCTAGTCGGTCCGTCTTATAATCACTAGGACCCAAGCTCCCTCTTCGAGGAATGCTGTATCAATAGACCTTGTGAATAGTTCTTCTCCATCTAGCATCTCTGGATACACTCGAGTTGCGAAATAGCATGCTGAATGGTAGTTCTCGTTCCACTCGCTGTGCTGTTAGCAATCGTTGTCCTAACTCAGACTGAAAGAAGTCATAAATCCGTTTTCACTGATCGCTTTCCGTTCTTCATCGGTCAGTATCCTTGTAATGCTAGCGAATCGAAAGTTTCTCAAAAGATGGTCGTGTAGTTTTCCAATGGCAACCACTGCATCACTTCATGCATGAGAGTACCCCAACGGGCACCACTGCGAATCGGTGTAGATTCTGAGGCTGAAAGTTACATCGATGGACCTAGGTCTACTGGTATCCTCCTCACCTGAAGATTCTTCGCACCTACAGCTGATGTACCTACTAATGAATCTTCTGTACCATTCGCATATCTAGTTGTTCTATGTTCCATCGTATCAGGCATAATTGATTCTATCATTTCCACATCATCATGACTACTTGTATCACTCTTATAGTCGGATCGATCATCTGTTTTGCCAATTCTTCCAGCTCCACAAAAGCGCCGTTTGATTTCAGATCAGAGATTTTTCGCTCGTTCTGTGGAACTTTCATAAGGATACAGAGGTCAACCGATCACCACGATCGGGTCCAATGGTGTGTCTACGGTGAATTGAGCTCGTACTTGTTCCAGAATGTCTACTTCTACGGACGGTGTTTCCTGTGAAACACTGTAGTCATTCCATCATGAACGTGGAAGGATACAGGGCAATCTTTGTACGGTATATCTGGGAATTGCAGGCTTTCTACCTCCGCAAATTGGCGCAACTGCGTGCCCCCTGCTACGTGGCGAGCTAAACTCCGCAAGATCCAATCTAAATAGGAATTACACCCTAAAATCTGCTCTTTCGTGAAAGCACTTTCACCCCACTGCAATACAGGAGCCACCCATTCGCCCATCGTCGCTGGTCGATCCGTGGAGCCATTGATGGATCCCCTTCATATAGCCTGTACTATAGAGCTTATCTTTAGGACGAGTCAGCGCCACATAGAGGATACGCTCCTCTTCGGCTTTCAAGTTTTCTTCCAAAGATTGGCGCACTTTGAAAATCCAAAGGCAAGGAGTTATACATCACACGCAAATCTGGGAAGTATCCTTGAAGCCACACCATATTCCTTGTGCAATAGCAAGGAGCGATTCAAATCCATTTTATTAAAGCCCTTTTTGGGTGCCCATGAGGAATACTACAGGGAACTCTAAGCCTTTACTTTTGTGGATGGTCATACTGCGCACCACATTGTCCGCTCTCGCTCACTGTTTTGGCAACGCTCAAATCTTCTCCAGATGCCTGTAAGCTTTTCAATCAGCGCAAGAAACCGGAATAAGCCACGGTAATTGCCACTTTCATATTGTTTTCGCCTGCTCATACAGAGCCAGTACATTGCCACGTCGCGCAAGCCATTCGGCATAGCGCTCACGTATTCCACCACGTGCAAGGTATCATAGATATGCCAGATTAAATCGGTAATGCCTTGTCGGCGGGACATGGTGCGCCAGGTGTCCATAGAGTCCACAAAGCGAATCCACCTCCTGCATTCTGAGTATCGTCCACAAGGGGCGCAGTCCACTCCTACTGTTCTCCCCTACAGACAGACGAAGTCGCCCTAGGTCATTTGCATCCATCCCAATAAGAGGTGATTGCAAGACGATGGCCATAGGCAAGTCCTGTTCTGGATTGTCAATGATTTGCAACAAGGACAGCACAAATTGCACTTCCATAGCACTGAAATAGCCGGATTTCTCCTCTGCATAGGCAGGAATGCCCTCTCGCCGTAGTAGGTCGATCGTACGGCTTGCCGATCCAGAGATAGACCGTTTCAAGAGTACAATATCTCGCCATTCCATAGGGCGAAGGTGCCATCTTTATCTTGCACCATGGCGCCATTATTCTTCAACTCTTGGATTTTGCGATCAAAAGAGCATTTCTTTTTCATCGTTCTCTAGGTCTTCTCCATCTTCTGGTTCTGTTTGAGCTTTATCCTCATCACAGCAGAGAACGTGTACTTCTACATCACCACCTACCCATTCCAGCGGTGCCTCTTCTACGATGCGCCCCTGTGGAGCGCCTCTGCCTCTCCATAGGTAAGACCTGCCCCTTCATCGGTCATAATTTGTGAGAAAATAAAGTTCGTCACATTGAAATTGCTTCCATGGAACGGAAGTTTTGTGACAAATCGATGCGTCATGTTCCACCCCGTTCACATCGCGATCAAACCGATGGTACTTCTCCATAAACTAGCTGCGATCGCCATTCGGAATCCATAGATGGACTGCTTCACATCACCTACATAGAATCGATTGTCCCCACGAGATACTAAATTCACGATAGCCTCTTGGACGCCATTCGTATCTTGGTATTCATCGACCATCACTTCTTTGAATGTGTCCTGTAACTCCAGCGCCACCTCAGATGGCTTGGAGTTCCTCTGTAGATTCTGGGTTTACTAACAAGGCTAAGCATAGATGTTCCAAGTCGGAGAAATCGATCGTGCCCAGCTTCTTGTTTTGCCTGTTGAAAGTCCTCATGGAATCGTTTCACTAACTCGATAATACCTCGTACCAACGGCACTAAAGTACTCATTTGCTCTCGCCAATCTTCTTCCGTAATACCGAAGACACCTTTCGGCATGGCTTGCAATATGTCTTTCCCTTCTGCCAAAATGGCTTTGATTTCGCCTCAAAAATAGCTGGGTCGCTTTCATTCATGACCTTAGTGGCACGGAGTACAGGAAACTAAATCCCCAATGCCAACTACACCCACATGCATAGCATCCCAAGTGTCCGCCTTTTTGCATAGCTTGTAATAGCGTTTGCAATTCGCTGACCTTCTCCATCCATTTGTCGAACCCATTACCTAGGGTAGCCAAGCGTTGTGCCTCTTCATAGCGCTCTAACGATACTCAATTTGTCGTTGTTGTTCTTTCCAAAATAATGTGCCTCAAGTAGTTTCTAACAAGGTTTGGTGTAAAAGCACTTTCATAGGTATGACACACCTAGTCTCAACCAACGCATAGGCTGACTTTGCGCCAAGGCGAAGTTGTATATTTGGAATACGGTCTCCCGCAAAACCTGGTCGGACCGTTCTGTACTGAACATATCGCTCCATCGTAAATATTATACAAGCCCTGTTCGTAAGCCTCTAGCAATATGGCATCTAGCACATCGTAACGCATGAGCGCTAATTCCCCTTCATTACCGATGATGAACGACGGATCGATGTCTGGTTTATAGAAATAACTGCGGATTACCCATTGGCAAAAGGAATGCAAAGTAGAAATATGGGCGGACGGCAACATATTCAATTGTTCTTCTAAATCAGCATCCCTGTGGCTTGAAACTCTTCCGCTAGTTTCACCCCAATACGGAGCTTTCATCTCTGCTGCTGCCGCCTTTGTGAAAGTCACACTCATCAGTTCTTGAATACTTAGTTCTCGCCGTTTCAGACGTTGTATCATGCGCTCTACGAGGACTGCCGTCTTACGGATCCCGCCGCGGCAGACACCAAAATAGTTTGGGATGGTAACTGCCCCTGGTCTAGGTGCATCAATAGCGCCCTGTTGCGCATCAGTCCATTTCATAGGTAGTTCCTCCTGTTTGTACTGTTTCCATCTTCTCCAATGCTTCCTCTTCGGTCATGGTCTTAATATACCGATATCGATTGCGCGTTCCGTCAAAGCGGCATAAGGCTTGGAATTCACAAAATTCACAAGGTCGTCGCTTATCCTTTTTTGAGTAGGGACTAAGAGGAAATTCTCCATCCATCATCTGTGTACCACTGTTGAAATAATTTGTTTTGTGTATTCCTTCATAAGTCCAAATTGTTCCATGGTCTTCAAACTTTTTGGATGTGCGACTATCCGAGTACCATCCTTTTTCAGAACAATCGGTACATAAGGGGAATTACTTTGGTAAGCCCTTGTCACATCTAAGGATTGTAACACGTCACCGTCTACAAAGTATCCACTGTTTTTCAATTGTTGGATATCAGCTTTCTCTTCCTCTGCCCGTCTGTGATTCACTACTTCCGACAATTTCACTTGCAGATTCCGCACATAGGTATGAGAGCAGCTGCCGTGCCAATTCTATCCTGTGTATTCTTCTCCAATGCCAATAGAATGGGTCATTAACTGCAATTTCAAACCATAGTAAATTTCATCAGCTCGCACCGTTGTGCCCCCTGATTTATAGTCAATAACAGCTGCATAATGCCCCAACGGTCCACGATATTCATCGACACGGTCTATTTGACCGCGCAGTACGATACTTTCACCGTAGTTCTTGCCCAACGAGATACGCACTGGATGCCAGCTAGATGTACCCATGCCAAAGCTTTGCTCTACTTCTGTGGTAGAAAAACTCGCTTTTTCTTAGACCAATCTACGAGACGTGCCACCGTAGCCGATAAAGTGGATGTCAATCGAGTATACAGTTGTCTTCGTAGGCATCTCGCTCCTCTGTGCCCATCACCGCATCGGCCGGCTTCACGGCATAAGGATTCTTGTTCTTCCTCTGTTACATCACGCCATTGTCGACCCTGTTGTAATAAATATTCCCCTAAATAACGCAAATGTCTCGTGCAGAAAAGTACCGATTTCAGGGGCTCCAAAGGATTTCACCTTCCGTGGGGCTAAGCGCAATGCATATTGGGCATAGAAACTGTATGGGCAACGATGATATCGTTCTAATCGTGTGACGGATCCTGTTAAAGCATCGCTGCGTGGCAACAACCCTCGCACAATGGACTGCTCAGTGCGTGGCATGCATTGGAGTCAAACGTACCTCGTGTGGCGAAGAACACCTCACCTCTGTAGCCCTTTTTCCAATCCCCCAGTTATAAAGACTCCACCATGTAGAGGAGATAGGGTCTCCTTTCATGAGGGGCGCTCATGCGACTAGAAAAAGAGGCCCTAGCTCTGGGATGGTCGCCACAGGTAGTCCTGTTCTCGTCCCTCTGGCATAGATAGTGGCAGCTTCTACCATAGTTTTCACATACCCATATTGCTGTAAACGGCGCACCACCAAAGACGGTTCCATTTTGGATCCTTCTTCATCAGATGTGACATAGGACAGGTGCAATCCTTGGCTAGCACGAGTGCAAGCTAAGTAAAACAAGAAATTTTCATTAAACATTTTGCCCTAAAAGCGCCTGCCGCCAGTTGCACCCCCTACCTTCGCTAAAGCCGTCCGCTCTTGGTCACGCAGAATGCCTTCATCCCCCATTTTGCGAGGAATACACCCTCATTGAGGCCTAGCACATAGACTTCCTTCGCATCTGTCATATAACTGCGGTCGATGGTAGTAATCGTTACATGGTCCAACGATGGCGGTACCAAAGGTAGGTCACTTCGCTGAGACCTTCCTCGATGATGAGCCCCATTTCTTCGGCGCTTAACTCTTCTGCTCCTGTAACGAATGCACATTCCTCTAGCAATTGAATAGCATGTTTATAAATTTGTACATGGCTGGCACTTTTCTTGTACATCCCCACGTACTTCTCTTCGTCATACCACTGTTTCAACTGCTCTGGAATGCGCCAATCTTGCATGGTTTGGAATAGGAACTCACTCCATTCCTGTCCCGTATGTGACAATTTACGAGAAATCGTAAATAGGTCGTAATACTTGGTGCAACACGCGATCATGCAAATCTTGCATCACAGCCCGTCGCTCTGCATCGTCCTCGCCGCCATAAGTCCACGCATCTCGTAACCACGCCGCCCTTGAATGCCGTATTCTAAACAATAATTTTCTAATCGATCTACTTCTTCCCGTGTGAAAGGCGCAAAAATCTGTTTTCAGCAAGCGGAACACCGCATCATGATCGAAAAAGGTACGATACACATGGAATAGACCTTGTAAAAAAACTCCGCCAAAGGATGGCTAGTCATCATCTTCCGTTGATCAAGAGAGAGGGATGCCATAATTTAGGGCACGCTTTTTCCAGTACATCACCATAAGACTCCATGTCTCGTAAGATGATGGTACAGTCTTTCCAGCGATGTCCCTCTTCTTGGCAGTATGCCAATATCTTACGACATACCGCATCGAGCTTCCCGCTCTCGATTGCAGGCACTCACCATGGTCAACGAATCTTCAGTGGTGTTCGGTTTCATAGGAGTTCTGAAAAATTGTGTGTTTTAATTGTTTGTAACACAGGTGTCCCACGATAGACTTCGGTCATGTCATGCACCACTGCATCTGGATACCAAAGCCATCATATCTCGGTAGGTCTCCCAAACACGGAAATATATAGACCCCTTACGACTGTGCACCTCTTCCTCTAAGGATGGCAAGCTAATCGTCATATGACAAGATTCACTGAGGGAAAATAACCGTTGAATCAATCGATACTGCAAGGGCGTAAACCAATGGAATCCATCCACAAAAACATGACAACAACTTCGCAGGTGGAGACTGTGGCAATAGGTCAATCAATTCTTCCATGGAATCTTGGGACCCTAGCTCTTCCAAGGCTGCATCGTAGCGTTCTAATAGCAGGATAATTCTTGTAATTTCCTGCCCAACACCATGGAATCCACTTGTTCCACTGCGCCCGACAAGTCCTCCGGCGTCACTCAAAGGCTACACTCCGTCAACAACCCTTGTATGACATCTCCCAAAATGAGGTTGTTTCGCTGCCTGTTTAAACAAGTCCAATTCCCCAGCGGATTGCTTTAACAACACCCGAAGGACTAATTTCTTGCCAATCTCCGACAGGCCTCCTTCTTTCACTTTTTCCTAAAGGATTGGTATACTTGATAGGCTAGTCGCATCATACCCACTACGCGCACCGTGGTGAACCCTTTTTCCTGACGATACTCTGCTAACTTGCGCTCCATCATATACGTCGCAGGGTCTGGCACAAGAAGGATAATCTGGTGGTCTGGATGGTCCTGCTAAAATTCGTTCTATCTCTGCAGAAACAAGCCGTAGTCTTTCCCGTACCCGCTCCGCCAATATATAACTGTGGTTGCATGTCCAACTCCTTTTCCTCTCAAACACGTTGTATCTATCTCTATCCTATCATGTCTAGGGGCACTTAGTAAAATTGCCAGGTCCCTCAAGAGATTGACCTGGCAATAGTATGTATGTAATTAACGGTACGCTACCCGTTTTGGTTGCATATCGTGAAAGTGCAAGCGTTCCTTCGCTGTAGGCTTCCCAATCAGTGCCTGGTTTGCCATAGTTAGCATACGGGTCAATGGACAAGCCCCCACGTGGCGTAAATTCTCCTCACACTTCCAATATATTTAGGCTCCATCAATGCCACTAAATCTTTCATGATGATGTTGATACAATCTTCGTGAAAGTCTCCGTAGTTGCGGAAACTAAATAAATATAATTTTAAGTTTACTTTCCACCAATTTTTCATCTGGCACATAGGAAATATAAATCGTTGCAAAGTCTGGTTGCCCCGTCATGGGACAAAGGCTCGTAAACTCCGGACAGTTGAATTTCACAAAATAGTCATTCCCTGGATGTTTATTAGGAAATGCCTCTAGCACCTGTGGTGCATAATCTGTGGATAGTCCGTATGGCTACCTAAAGCATGAACACCTTGTAATTCCGCTGCATTACGACCACTACTCACGAACTAACACCGCCTTGTTTTTATAAACTACTTTCTCCAACGCATTGATTAGGAAGTAGCTCACCACACACACACACGAACTGGACCTACACGAGGGAGCTCACTAATACCCAGTACGGAACTGGCAAGAAATAGGACAACCAAATTGGTACAATCAATCCTGGTACAAAAAGTAATGATAGGGATCGACACCCAGTTGCCTAAGCAGCGCTTCGCAAGAACGATGAGACCTGTGGTCAATAAGCCTCACGATAGCTCCACACGATAGCATCCACCATACCAAAAACCGCCCATCACTGCATTACGTACAAAGTTCGCAATAGTAAAGGCTGAGACAGTGAATGGAAAATCGCTGACAATCCATAGAGCTGTAGCGATACGCGCACTTTGATACTGACCAAAGGCAAAGCCTTGTGCACCAATCATAAGCGCCAAATACGCGGCGATGGAAATGGCAGAAATCGTCAATCGTTGTGTGTTGTTAAATTGTTTCATTGTAACTCCTTAGTTTTTGTTTACAGACAGGAGGATCTCGAACTGTCTATCTAATACCACGACATACCTCGTAGTCACCTAGAACATTTCTAGGGTTTTTGAAAAGCACCGGGTATTCCAATGTACCCAGCCTCTAAAGGTGCTGCTTGGGCATCAAGCTTAATCCCCATCAGATGCTCCCGGTCCAATCCTTCTGGTGGTTCTACACCAAAGTTATGTGCAAAATCATAGCCCAACCGTGGGTAGTACACATTACTACCGTACACGAACAAGTAGGAATATCCCATCTTCCGAGCCAATCGTTGACCTGCCAATACAAGAGCACCACCGACACCATGTCCACGCATGGACTGTAGCTACCGCTAGTAGCCCCAAGATAAGTACATCTTGATTACCTACTTTGCCGCGCAGGAACATACCATACCCGGCAATGGCATTGTCGATAACAGCCACTAAGGACAACTTAGGAATATACGCATCAGACTCGCGCAACAATTCCACTAGTTTATATTCTCGTCCTGTACTGCGATGCTGCGTTGATATAGGTTTCTCGCACGAGAGCTGTGACCGTATAAAATTCACGCTTTCTCTTCTCGTATAATCATAGTTCCTCCCGGTTCATGATGAAAGTCACCAAATGGATTGATACCCTTTAGTATACTGAATTTTTCTTTTAATTCAAGCATATATTTTATTAACACTGAGTACACCCCAGCCAATGACACACCATACAACGTTGCAGTTTGACCCGATAAAGATAATGATATACTAAATTCCTTAGCAATATCATTTATGGCTCCCAAAAAGCATAGTGCTATACTAGATGAAAAATACAGCAATCATAAAATAGCTATTGTATTTAAGCCTCATAGAATCTTTCTCCCACCCAAAATTCTAATATATCTTTATTAAAAATTATAATTTAGCGTAACTATTTTTGATAATCTATATGAAGTGTATTAAAATTCAGTTTTTGTTGGTTCAATATCATGTATATACGAATCACCAATCATAATACTATTGCTTTGTTTTATACCAAAATTATCAATTACATATAAAAATGCATTTAAGCTAGTTTCTCATATCCTATACACTCAGAAATACTATGTTCTCAAAATATTTGTTGAGCCCTAATTTTTGTATTTTTAGTTCTTGTTCATTTTTAAACCATTAGTTAGCATATACAGCTTATAATTATTACTTAGATTAGATAATATTATCTATTGTATAATCTATCGATATTTCCTCAACTAAAATACTAAACATTTTTCTATAAAATTCTTCGCAAAACTCTACTAGATTTATCTATACCTAACTTTTTTAAAGGTTCTATAGGTTCTAGTGACCTCAACTCATTTAAATCTATTTTTCCTGACTAACATATCAGCCCACAGCAGTGTGTCTTGAAGTAAATACTCCGTCATAAAGGTATTATAGTCAATTTCTTTTTATATTTAATCCTTTATACAATTGATAGTGAGCTTTTTCCTACAAAAATATTTAAAGTCATATAGTGTATTATCTAAATCAAATATTATGACTTCAACATTATTCATAATTTTCCCTCTATTTTTAACCGCTTGATGCTTATCCTTGTTTGGCCGCTTTCATAATCGGTTGTTGTTCCTTTTGGACGCATCCCATTGGTCTCCAGCCATAGCCTCTTGTACTTCTTCGTCAATCGGTTTGTAAGGCTATGTTCCTTTCGGCTTTCACCGAAGGTACTACTAATTCTAACTGTTTTCGCTCAGTTGTGCCCTGTTTATACGTCCGCAAGGATACCGCGCCATGCGTTGGCAACGCAGTCGCATCAATTTGGAAGGTCTCCATTTTCTTTTTGGATTTCTTCCTTCGTCAAAAGCTGGCTCCACTGCGATTGGGAAACCCTCATCCGTACTATCCGCCTGTTCTTTACCTGTTTTTGTCTTCTTCCTGTTCAATCTCATAGTTCATAATGGACCGACGGTTTTCATTGTATAGTCGTAATGCCAACATACGGTCACTTTCATTCATAGTTTCACGACGTGATACCACATCTGCCATCATCGGAATGAGTTCTTTTCTAGTGAAAGCCCTTGACCCTAAGTCAACGCCTTTTGTATCCGTAATCGCCCCATGTTTCACCAAAGTCATGAGCGCTTGGTATTCCCAATCAGGGGGACTCACGACCATAAGGATTCGCCTCTCGCTTGCGCTACTGTCAATCCACCTGCCAACAATGCCAATGCGATGTAATATCGTAATTGTTTCATATCTATATCCTTTCTATTACCTATGCCGTCCTACATACTGCGCCTTAGGGAACTCTGCTAACCACGCCGCTTCACCACTAGCGCGAACAGCCACGACTACCGCTGTAGCAGGTCCTCCACTATGATCTAGTTCATCATCAGTCATCTCTACGGACTCTATGGATGCCCTTCTAAATAACTCAATACTATCAACTCTTGGCGAATGCCTCTGGACCCCACCGGCACCACACGGGACGTACTGGGATGTACCAAGACTCGTTGGACTTCATCATAGGTAACAATCCATTCTGGTTGTTCTAACACTTCATTACCTACTAATGGTTTTCCTAATAGGTACACAGCATAGGGTTCCCCAGTGCCAAGCTATTTCTGGTGCCCCCATTTCCTAAAGCAGTAATCCCTACAGAAGTAGTGCTTACTTTCATATTACTTTCATGACTACCATTAATGGGCACCGTAATACCTAGTATATTCAATTCTTCCTCGGATTCCCTGTACCACAGAGGTCACTACTGTATCATATGGTCACCGCCAATGAGGTATTGTATGGCTTTCACAGTACCTCTAGCGCACAGAATTTTCGAACATGGCCACACGAGCAGCAAAGGCCCCCACCCTATCATAGGGTACGGCTAATACATCATGTTCTTGCAAGCCAATACCACTACTAATATCACTGGCAATGATCCATTCTTTCATCCTCATTCAAGGAAAGTCTCGTTATATCACGCATTTCGTTTCCTACCAAACACTCGATTTAATTGACTCACTACAAGGGCTGCTCCTACACAGTTTACCCCATAGGCTAAGGACAAAGGCACACATAAAATCACCACAACCTCTACACTTTTGCATCATCCATGCAATCACGGCGAGCCCCTACTCCCACGTTAACAATATAGCCTAGTATACCACCACACCACATAAGAAAAAGATGAAGTCATCCGTTTGCACATATATCCAATGCTAGCCCCAGTGCCTGCCATAACAGATAGCTACTGCCACATGGATGGGTACACTCGAGAGGAAACCCCGTGCAGACGCTGCAGTTGCAAAATGACCTAAGGCACCAAGTACAGCGCCCGCCACTGGTCCTAGCATCAAAGCGCCTAGCAAAGGCTGGAGACGAATCAAATCCAATAGAGTACGCACCAAAGTGAATCTGTCCACCAATGGCGCAAAGGGCAATCAATAACGCATAGGCTGTCATCGTTCTAATATTCATCATCATCACTCCTGAGGAAGAACACATCATAATTTCTATCTTTATGTATAGGTGACGCCATCCCATAAAGCAATCATTCATAGTCTTTTTCCATGTGCTACCGCTATACTTTCTTCTAGATCTCTTTAAACTACATTAAAAATACGATACAATACAACTATACTCACCCATTATGAAAGGAGCTCTTATGAAAGTCTTACTTGTTGAAGATGAAGAAATGCTGAATCATATCATTGCCAAACGTTTGAAAGTGGAATCTATGACTGTAGACCAATGCTATATTGGCGAAGATGGATTAGATTATATTTCCAATTCTAGCCACGATGTGATTATCATGGATATTATGATGCCCAAAATGGACGGTCGGAAGTGGTACAACAAATGCGTGAAGAAGGTAACTAAAACTGCCAGTCCTCTCTTAACTGCTAAAGACAGTTTAGAAGATAGTAAAAGCGGTCTGAACTTAGGTGCTGACGATTACCTAGCAGTTCTCTTGAATTTGACGAACCCATCGCCCGCATCTACGCACCAGCTCGCCGTGGTCGCAACTCAAGCCGTAGAAGATATCGTGGCTGGTCCATTGCGACTGAACCAAAAAGTCGTTCCGTCCACCTCCATGGTAAGCTCTATCACATTGACAGCCAAAGAGTTCGACCTTTTATTCTACTTAGCTAGCAATCAAAACATTGTTCTATCCTCGCCAACAAATTCTCGACCATGTGTGGAATACGACTATGAAAGTTACTCCAACCTTATCGATGTATACATCAAAGACTTGCGTAAAAAGTGGACATCGACGAAACTCAAAAATTAAATTCAAACAGTTCGTGGTGTCGGCTACGTGTTTCATGTACAGAGGATGAGGCTATGTATCATCTCCTGAGCTGAGTATGGCAAACTCGTAGAACATCTGCTCTTTACGTGTTCCTTTAGTTCATAAAATCACCAGTTGGTACTCTATTTTCCTATTGCTCATGATTGGTCTTCTAGCTACCTTCGTGATTCAGTTCACCCACATTAGAGATCAAAACGAAATCCGACAGACTACAAGAGGTTGTTATTGAAGTTTCGCTAATCAGCCAAAAAGGTATAAACCTTTTGACGATGGCATCTTTCTATCTAGTCTACTCCCAAGATGGCATTGTCTCTATGAGGAAACCTCCCGATCGATTCCCCACAAGAGGCACCCCTCTCCTATGATGCCATTACAGAGGTCTCGACAAGGTCCAGCTAGCTTTTGTACTATGATGCCCCCATCCAACATCGGATGGGCATGCAAGGCTACATCCGTGGTGTGGTCCCTATGCAGTCTCTTTAGACAGAAAAACGAATAGCATGCTCTTGGCCCTCTTAACTGGCGGTATTCTCTTCGTTACTATCGCCGCTACTGGTATTCTGGATCATCCAACGGGGCTTAAAAACCAGTGCGCACCGTAACGAACCTAGCAGAACAAATTTCATTGAAAGGAGATTTGTCGGAGCGCATTGAAAATATCCTCACTCTGGGATACTATCTATCAACTGGCATCCACATTTAACCGCATGCTCAGCAGTTTAGAAGAATCATCTAACTGAGAAAAACGTTTCAATTCCGATATCTCACGAATTGCGTACACCTATCATGCCGTTATCCAAGCGGAAAGTGACTACGGTCACTACTTATATCTTCCTGGAAGCAAGCTTTAAAAGAAAGCTTTCAAAATATTTATACCCAAAGTAAACGCATGTCTCTGCTATGGTGTCATACAATTGT
>BNJT01002907.1_pt1 | contig 112415 bp, 114 predicted proteins | sample 8540491 | NCBI WGS metagenome assembly BNJT01 (sample SAMD00202455, study PRJDB9452) | human saliva metagenome | host: Homo sapiens
GTTTCACGCATAATGGAGCCATGACTCATCAAAGTGGAATCACAGCCCTGGGTACCACTGATCACGTGTACCTGGAACTTGACCTTGTCGAAGGCAAGGATCCGAAAGAAGCAATCGGCCGCCTAGCTGCGGCAATCAACCTGCCCACCACCGTCGGGGCTAACGCCGTGGTTGGCGTGCGCCCCGAACTGTGGGCGAAAGTCTCCGATGCCCAGCATGTGCCTAACGACGTCCATGGGTTCAACGAACCTCTCAAAGGCAAAGACGGGTATGAAATGCCCACTACCCAGCATGATGCATGGGTGTGGGTGGCGTCGTTCTCTCGCTCTCAGTCATTTGAGGTGTCTTCTTACATTCTGAAGCAGCTCAAGGGGTACTTCAAGCTCGCTGATGAAACAGTCGGTTGGGCCTATGAGCTCAACCGTGACCTCACTGGCTTTGAAGACGGCACCGAGAACCCAGGTGCGTTGGAGGCACCTGGATTGATCGGCGTTCCTGCTGGTCAGCCTGGTGCTGGCTCGTCTGTATTGCTGTTCCAAAGTGGAGCCACCGCATCCGTGAATGGTCCAACTTGTCTGTGGATAGGCAACAGGACGTGATTGGTCGCACCAAGCAAGACAGCGTCGAATTGCCTGACGATGTTAAGCCTGACTCGTCACACGTTTCTCGCACCGTGGTCGAAAAAGATGGAGAAGAACAGGACGTGTTCCGCCGCAACACCTCCTACGGGGAGCTGGAGCATCACGGCACCACATTCGTTGGATTCTCGTTCGAGCAATGGCGTTTGGAAGAAATGCTTCGACAGATGGCCGGTGCTGATGGTGGCCCACGCGACGCTCTGACCTACTTCACCGATGCCGAAACCGGTTCGTGGTACGTCTGCCCATCGGTGGCAGGCTTGCTGGCTATCGCTGAGCCATTCATGGAGGATGACGACGGCTAGTTAGATAGCAGCTCGACTTACCATCTAACGCACCCCTCACTGCCCCTGCGCCATGCGAATGAGGTCGTTGTAGGCGCGTTGGATGGTCACGAGTGCCGCGTCTTCGGCGGGGGTGAGGGCGGAGAGGGATTCCATGTGCGCCCATTGAAGTTTCTGCTGGGCGGTGTTCACCACGTCCCACATTGATGCCGTAACGGGGAGCCCAAGTTTTTCTTGGAAAGTGTCTCCAGCGATCAGTCGGGTTAGTTCTTGGATGAGCTGGGTGTTGGGGTTGGTGTCTTGGACTGCCTTCAAATCCAGGAGCAGGAACACGGTGATCAGGCGCGGGTCGGTGCGCATGGTGGAGACCAGGTTGAGTATCTGGTCTTTGGGGTGTTGCCTACTAAAGCCAGGCTTTCTATTTCTTTGACTATGCGCCCCGCGCGGTGTGTGGTGGCGAATTTGCCAAAGCGTGTGACCAGTAATTGCCGCAGCTCAGGTACACCGGATTTGGTGGTGGCCCATTCGTTGAGTTCGCTGGCACCTCGGCGGGCGACATTGCGGGCGCGGAAGAGCCCATATTCGCCAATGAGTCCTACCACGCGCCTGCAAATCTCCTGCTGCTGCGTCCCACCGGCACCACCCGCACCGGCACCACCCTCAACGGCGTCACCTCCAGAAGCAATAATGTCAATCAGATCAAATTCGGTGGCCTCAGCAAGGCTGGCCATGACGCGGGCGTCGTTTTCCGTGATTACGCCGGTGTGGGAGGTTTCGGCGAGCAGTCCAGCAACCGGGATAACGGTGAGCACGGAGCCTGAAAGTTGCGCTGCCAGGGTGTCGGCGTGTTGGCGTGCGTGGTCGAGGGGGTCGCGTTCGCCGAGTGCGCCTTCACCGAAGGAGTCGGCACGGGAGAGCACACCGAGGGTGTTCAGGGAGGTGAAGCCTAAATCCTTGATGAACTTCACTTCGTCCATGCGCGGGGTGGCATCGAACAGGAAGACGGCGGCGTCGGCATCCACGGACATGGCTTTGGTTTGTTCGTAGCCGTCGATGAGGATGCGCCGGGTGCGTTGTTCGTTTTCTACGGTCAACGTGGCAAGACCGGGGGTGTCGATCAGCGAGAAGTCTTTAATGGACGCAGTGGGCATCCAGCGGTGGATGAAGCTGATTTCTTCGACAGGCGCGGGGAGTGCCGCCACTTCGCCACGCTGAATGGTGATGGGCAGGCGTTCGCCGTTCAGAAGAACGGCTTCGGCGCGGTCGGGTGCGCCGTATTGGAAGACGGTGACCACATTGGTGGCTTCGAGCGCGGCGGTTTCGGCCACGGGAGCGCCGATCAGGGCGTTGACTAGCGTGGATTTGCCTGATTTGAGGCGCCCGACCACCACAATGCGTGGCGGGGCGTCGAGAGTGTGGCGGATGCGTTGTGCCTCGTCGTACAGCGCGGGGCTGAAGGTGCCGAGGTAGTCGAGGGCTTGGTTGAGTGCGATTGATGTGAGGTCCATCTCGGCTTATCCTTGCTGTCCGCGGCGGGCTACCTGCGAGGTGAGTTCGGTGATCATTTTTTCCGCCGCGGTGATGTTTTTGTTGATGATGGTGATGTTCTTTTCCAGCGTCTTTTTGCGCTTTTCGCGGCTGGCCTGATCGGCTTTGGCCACACGCTCGGCTTCCTGGATTTGTTTTTGGGTGGTGTCCAGCATGTCTTTGAGGTATTCGCGGTAGCGGAGTTGGATGGCGGGCCGGGCGTTGGCGATGGCTGCTTCGAGGATTTTGGAGGTGAACATTTTGGAGGTGGCGGTGGTTTCGCGCATCCAGTTGAGCAGGTTGGTTTTGCCGGAGCGCATGGCGCGGAAGCCCACGTTGAAGGCCACCCAGCTGACGCCAACGATGGCGCCCAGGCCGGTGAAGCTCACCATGGTGCCGATCACCCCGCCGAGCATGGAGCCGCCGGACATGCCCATCATGAGCATCATGGGGTCGAGAAGTCCTTGGCGTTTTGCCTGCACAGTGTGGGTTTGTAGTTCTTTTCGGTGAAGGCGGAGCTGACTTCGTTTCTGATTTGTTCCCAGATGACGTCGGAGTCAACGAATCTGGGTTTGACGATCCTGTTTTCCAGCTCGGTGGAGAAATAGGTGAGTGTTTCGCCGATGGCAGTCTGGAACTCGCGTTCCATTTCTGCGGTGAAGTACTGCGGATTTTTGCGCAGCACAGCCATGCCGTTTTTGTTGATGCGCTCGGTCCAGGATTCGCGGATGGCATCGAGTTTTTGTTCCAGCTGGTCCATGGACTCCTGCCGGATGAGGGTGAGGTCGCGGCCGAGGTAGTAGTCCCAGCTTTCGCCTTCTTTTTTGAGCTGTTTGAGTTCTTCGAGCCGGTTGGATAGGTCGGGGACGGCGGCATCGCCTTCCCGCAGAATCTCCAGCCGTTGTTGCAGGTCCTCGCTGAGGTCGCGGAGTCCTTTGGTCGCGATGCGCAGGCCATTGGCCAGCGGAAGATGCTCGGCGATGCGGAATTTGCCGGCGATCAGCGCATTGAGGTCGTTGATGCCGGATAGTTCCAGCACTTTGCCGCCACCTGCCGCCATGGACATTTCCGAACCAATCACTGCGAGCAGGCTGGACACGCCCACCACGGGAATGTCGCGGCCGATGTGCTCACGCAGGAGTTTCTTGTTCTGCTCCACGATTTCCTGCCAACGCACAAGATGCTTGTCGGTTTTGGTGACGGCCACGATGATGGCTTCGATTTCGGAACCGGTATCACGGATAAAATCCATCTCGGGCTTCGTGATGGTGGTCGACGCATCGCACACGATCACCAGCACACACGCCTGGTCCACCGACACTTTCGCCAGCGCCGACAGCTTCGGGTCCAGCCCGCCCACACCCGGGGTATCCACAATGGTGACACCCTCCAGCGGCATCCTGCGGATCGGAATGGTGGCGCGGGTGGGCAGGGAATCCGTGTCCTCCTGCGCGGCACGCACGGCACCAGCATTGATCCATTCACCCACCTCATTGAGGCGCACGATTTTTTCACCGTTGGGGTAGAACAGGCAGGCTTGGCCCTCCCGTAACTCATCCGTCTCAGAGGTCAGAGCAATCGCCGTTGATGTTGTGACATTCACGCCCACAGGTGAGGCATTTCGCTTGCCGACGATCGCGTTTACCAGAGAACTTTTGCCCCGTTTGACCTCTCCAACAACAACGACCGATCGTGTTTGCTGCGTGCTTGATGCGCGAGCAACGGCAAGATCGCTAATGTCATCGAGCTTGTATTGACGCAGGATTTTATCAGTAATGGTTGTCAGGAGCTTGGTTGCGCGGTCCTCAATGTCGCTGTGATCAGCCTCTTGAGCTGTACGTATCTCTGTTTTCACAATGTGTCACTTTCGGTGATAGCACGATTCGCTTATTTACCCTATCGAAAAATTAAGGTGACTGTAACCTTTCGCACGTTATGCGCATCCAAGCAAATGTTGAGGGCTGACGGCCTAAGATGTTATCTGTACTTTTGATCTCAAAAAGGAGACGCCATGAAGAAGCTGAAGGCCAGCGTCGTAGCTTTGCTCAGCGTTGCGCTGCTATCTGCTTGCGGAAACTTGCCTAACCCACTAGGCAAGTCTCAGGACGGCTCAACCGAGCAGACATCCACCGCTACCGACGCTGTCGGCGCAGGAAAAGAGTCGGACGCCGCCAAAGCTTTTGACACCGGTGGATTCAAAACGGAGCCACGTGAGGCATATAAGGATCCGACCCCGGAAACTGGTCATATCAGCGAGGCGTTTTTGCTGGCAGAGTATGTGCCCATGCCGTATGAAGTTGATCCTGTGTTGAGTAAAGGTAAAGGTGGCCGCGCAGTTTTCGGTGCGGGTAACTTGGCGCTAATTGCATCCAGTCGGGCCGTCGATATGCTGAAAGCGTATGACAACAGATTGCAGTCCGGCTACTATAACTCGGCGGAAGCCCCCACAGCTCGGGCTTTGGATCCAACGATGTCGATGTATCAGGTAGTGCTGCGCTATGACAGCCCTGCAACCGCACAAGAGGTGGCGCAGAAGCTGGCCGAGGAAAGTACCGCGCCTGTCGCTGAAGGTGAGTTGGCTGTGTCTTATGTACCAGACTCTTTCCCCAACATGCCCAACACTTACGTATCACGCTATGCATCGGAGAGTACCGGTGAGACAAACTACAGTACGTTTACTCCCTACAATGAGTATGTGATCAGTACATGGACAGCGACGCCTGTTGGTCAGGAACAATGGAGTCGAGACTATGTCAAGAAAGCCTATGACAAGCAGATTCCATTGCTGGAGCAGTTCCCGGGCATAAAAACTCCAGCAGGATACGGTAAAACTACAAATTACCCGCCCCATGACCCCAACAACATTGCTATCTATGCATTGCAAACACGTGAGGGGGATTCTGCACAGGTTCCAGGTACGTATGGTCCGCGTGGTACGGCATCGTTGTTCTCCAACTCCAAAAACATCTACGACACTCTTACGCAAGCTGGATCAGTGAAGAATGGTAAGACTGTCTCACTTGTGTTCCGTGCCGATAATGATTTTGGTGCCCAGGCGATCCTCAATTCCTTCATGTCCAACGACCTGCAGGTCGGGGCAAAACAGTACGATGAACCGCAGGGCGTTCCAGGTACCAGCTGTACCGAGAACGAAGAGGTGAGTGGTACTGAATATGCTTGTTACGTGATCAATGGCCGTTATGTTGCTGAGGTTAGCGAACGCACCTACACCAACAAACCGCAAGACAAGGCTGAAAAGAAACAGCTGGTCTCACAGATGGCCGCGGCACAATATGAGATTCTGAAGAAAGCTGATCAGAAGATCGAAAACGTCAAAAACTAGAAACATGGGGAGACTCCACTGGTAGTTGGGGTCTCCCTGGCGTTGTGTTTATCTACAAAGAACATCGTGAAAGGGCGGCTACATGTCCGGGACAAACTGGACCATTGGCATTGACTTTGGAACCTCCAACACGGCGGCGGCGCACACAAACCCCGTCAAGGGAACCGTTGAGGCGGTGAATCTTAGCCACAACCGCACTACTATGTCCTCGTCCGTGTACGTCGAATCACCTGAGCAGATCGACGTTGGCGACGTCGCTATGGACAAGGCTGAGTCCAACCCTGCGGGTTTCATTCCGGCACCCAAGCGCGTGATCCCACAGCAAATGTTCCAGGTCAACGGCTATGATCTGTCCGCCTCCATGCCGGTTGCTGCGGTGTTGTCCTCCGTAGTGCAGCGCGTGTCCCGCGAACATGGCAACATACAGCCTTCCGAACTGGTGCTCACCCACCCGGAGGCGTGGTCCTCCAACGAAATTAAAGTTCTGCTGGATGCCGCTGCCCAACTGGGCTTGTCGGCAGCGAAAATCACCACCATTTCCGAGCCTCAAGCTGCCGCGCACTACTATTCCCGAGCAAAAGCCCTGAAACCGGGGCAACGCATCGCTGTGTTCGACTTCGGTGGTGGCACGCTGGACGTTGCCGTGCTGGAAGCCAATGACAATGATGCCTTCGATGTGATTGCTGCCCGCGGCGATAACACACTGGGTGGAAAAACCTTCGATGCGATGATGCGCAGGTGGGTTGACCAGCAGCTTGATGACCGCAACCCAGAACTCCTGGATTACTTCCGCACCCAGGCACCTCTGCAGGAACGCCACGCGCTGGAAGATTCCATCCGCCGTGCTAAGGAACTTCTTTCTGAGGCTTCCTACGCCACGGTAGTGGTCAGCGGCGGTGGTGAGACCGAGCGTTTTCAGATCACTCGCGCCGAATTTGAAGAGATTATTTCCCCCCCCGCATTGGATAAAGCTGTGGCGCTGACCCGAGCCACGCTTGCCGACGCGGGAATCACCAACGCTGAGGATCTTGTTGCGTTATATCTCACCGGCGGCTCATCACGTATTCCGCTTGTGCAAGACCGTCTCAAGAATTTTGGACCACTCGCCACATTGGATGACCCGAAAACCGTGGTCGCTCAAGGTGCCATTTCCGCCTTAGGCCCCATCGTTCGCGGTATGACCCCGCACAACATGGGTGCAGATGCCCCGACTACGCAAGAACCGGCGCAGGGTGGAGTGGACTCGGGTCATCCGGTTATGGTACTCCGAACTACGGCACAACGAATTACGGTGCATCAGCACCTACTGCGACAGCACCCGCAGGTCAGGTAGCCTCGGCGACCCCTGCGGCGTCGACAAGCGCGCCCACGAAAACCCGCAGAAACCTGATCATTGCAGCAGCAGCGGTTGTGGCAGTGGCAGCGATTGGTGCAACGACGTTGTATCTGTTGGGCAACCGTAATTCGGAGGAAACGACCACGACACAACCAACCGCAGCGGCTACTAGCAGTGCAAGCGCGGGCAACTTGGGGAGTCGTGAGGCAGTGATTGCCGCTGCCCCGTCCAAGTTCAGGGAAAGCCTGGATAAATGCGAACTCGACGGAACTACTGAGACTGGTCGACTGAAAGTTAAATGCCAGATCAAGGAAGGAAGTTCCGTGTATGGTTACTTCGCTGGGGACTCGACATCGGTTCCCAGAGTAACGTTCAACATTGACCCTGACAGCTCGGATATTGAGCGTCGTCGTATCACTGAAGGCTGGTACGACACACGCAACAAGGACACCGAAACCGTGGAAAACGGCAACAAACCGCAGCTGCGTTTATCTACTCTGACACCGCAACGTCCGGTAGCAACAACAAATACTCATTGGCCTACTCCAGTACTGAGACAAACCTCATCCTGACCAGCTTTGATCTGAAAGACAAGGAATCTGCAAAGGCATATCTCCAGGCGGCCGGACTGATGTAGCTAGGTTTCCAAAATAAAAATGATCATCGGTTGTAACTTTCTGTAGCTACGGCGTGTCTAAGTAGTGTCCAGCAGATAGGTTCGCCAGCGCTGACGGTCATAACCAAGACCGCAACAAGCGGGACCTGCCAACAAGAAAGGAATATTCATGAGCGACAATCCAGTGCAGGGTATGCAGGAAAACATCGAGGCAGCTATCCATGGTGCGCAGAGCGCGTTTAGTAGCTTCACCAGTTCAGGTGGCTCATCTGCCGGTTCTTCTGACGTTGCTGGGTCATCCGCAGGCTCCTCAGGCGACGCTGAAGCAGCAGCCGGTTCTTCTGCCATCCACGATGCAGCCGGTGGTTCCTCGGCAGGTTCCTCCGACGTTGCAGGATCCTCCATGACCCACGACGCTGCAGCCGGCTCTTCTGCCGCTGCTGGTTCCTCAGCTGGCGCAGGCTCGGCCGGTTCAGGTTCAGCAAGCGCAACTCCTGTCGATCACATGTCCAGCCAGCCTGAACCAGATATTTCGAACGGTTTCAGCCCGGACTACTCCCAGGATGATGTTCTGATCGCCGACCCGAATCCAAGCAATGCGCAGAACGTGTCCAGCCGCGATGTTGATGGCGACGGCAGCATTGACGTAGTGCATTCCACCATTGATGGTGTGCAGCAGATCGATTATCTCGACGGCCAGGGTGAAGTTATTCTCACCGATGTTGATCTAGATGGCAACGGCACGTTTGAAACAGCCGTCACCACTGCAGAGGGCAATGTTGTGGTTGCATCGTCCGACATTGACGACGACGGTGACATGGACGTGATCAGCTACGCCGACGGCGCAACCGGCCAAGTGTTTCAGGAAGACACAGTTGAGGGCAATGTTGTTGTTGATTCTCAGATCGATTTGGACGGCGACGGCATCACCGATGTGGAGCTGATGGACGACAACAAGGACGGCACTTTTGATGTTGCTGCTGTCGACTCCGACATGGATGGTCACGCAAACGTGCTTTATCACGATGTAAACGGTGATGGAAACTTCGACTACGCAGCTTTCGACTCCGACGGTGACGGCATCATGGACACCAACGTGGATGCTAGCTCGTACGCCAATGGTTCGGTTGGCTCTGTAGATAACTTTGACAACCTCGGACACGATGCCGCCCAGCACGATGCTGGTATGGACGGCACTTTCTAACAGCTCGACCTTCACTCCTCCCTTCCCACTGCAACACACAAGGAAATAACGGTAATGACCTCCATGGACGGATATGACGAACACTCCATGTTCGATGAGTTGAACTCGCTCATTGACCCGAGCGACCTCGGAGACGATTCTTTCAATGAGTCCTTCGACGATATGGGGCATGATCACCCCTTCGCAGATCCGTTCGTGGATCCCATTGCCGACGACCCGGCTGTCAATATCCCGGATGACGGTCTCCCTGTTGTGCCTGATCTGCCCGATCATCCCATCGATCCGACCACGCACGACCCCGCCGTGCAGGACCCCGCCGTTGCTGACCCCAACATGGTGGATCCAGATACCGTGGACATTGACGATGCTGATCCCGGTCATGCCGACCCTGCCCCCGCACCGGAAGTCCACGACCCAACTACCCACGACCCAACTACCCATGATCCGGTTATCGACGCCCCCGCACCCGACCCTGGGCCCGAATCTGACCCGTCCCTCGATGTTCCTGCTCCAGGGGAGGAGCCCGCACTGGACGATGATGGCGTGTACGGTAACTCCTACGAGTGGAACTCTGACTGGTTCTACCAGCAGGTAGATGGTTATTGCGGCCCCACCTCCGTGGCCATTATTGCCAACGAGTTCTCTGACGCTGGCATCACCGACCCGCAGGTTATGGTGGACCAGGCGTACAACATGGGCCTCACGCAGGACATTTCCGAAGGCTTGTATATGGAGGATATTCAGACATTGCTGGATGCCTCCGGCGTGCCCTGCGAGACTGTTACAAGTTCTATGGATGACCTCGCCGCCCGCCTTGACGCTGGTTGTGGCGTGATTGCCGCCGTGGATTCCGGCGAGCTGTGGGGCGATTCCGCTGATGCGGCTGGCGAAGATAATATGCCAGATCACGCGCTCGTCGTCACTGAGATTGATACCAATACAGGCATGGTCACCCTGGAGGATCCAGGTAACCCTGATGGAAATGGCACTCAGGTCCCGATCAGTCAGTTTGAGGATGCCTGGGCAGACAGCGGCTTCCAGATGGTGGCCACCACTGAGGGCGACCCTGATCTGGGTGGTGCTAGCGACAACCCGCAACTCGCTTTTGTTAACGTGACAGGTAGTGATGTTATTCAGTAACGTTGCGGTAAAATGCACGTGCTCTGGAGTTGATGGAGGATGACGATGCCACAGGATGATGCGGCTCCCTTGAGCCCTGATCTTTCGTTACCAATGGATTCGCTGGACCCAGCCGTGTGGGACCGAATCCTCTCCGACGCTCTCGCCATGCCCGACGAGGACATTGATGCCTCCATCGTCCCCGACTATGACGAGTCGGATGAAATCACATTGGACGACACGGACTTCGACAGCATCATGCTTATCGACGCCGATGCAACCGATGATTCCACGGATGCCGACGATCAGGTTCATGACGAGGTCACTCATGATGACGTTGATGATACAGACAACGGGGACAATACCAGCGACTTCGGGCAGCACGACCTCACGTTTGACGTGTCCCATGACGACACTTTTCACGACAACGCCGATGGCCACCACAGTGCAGTCACCTATCACAATGATGACAATGGATTCGATGCTGACGACATAGACATTGACTTTGACATCAATGGATAGCATAAAGCTGTATGCATTTGTCTTCAAAATAGGTTGAGCTAGGCTAAAGTTGGTAGGAGGTTGATAGGCGGCGACGCCACTCTATTAGTGGTGTGCGCATACGAGTGAAGGTTTGTTTGGGTACATGAATGATGATGCTGAGCTTCTAAGCAAAGCACGCGAGGGTGACGAGCGTGCCTTCGCGGAACTTGTCACCAGGTATCAACACATTGCCTGGAGCGTGTGCATGCGCATTACCGAAAACCAACACGATGCGGAGGACGCACTTCAGCATGCGCTGGCCTCCACGTGGAAAAATCTGTCTCGCTTTCGAGGCGAATCGAAATTTGGCACCTGGTTCTACCGCATCGCCAGCAACGCGGCCGTAGCATTAGTGCGCAAACGCAAGCAAGAAAAACCCATTGACGACGATGAAGACGGCTATTTCATCCAGCTGGAGGACACAGCAGCCGCCTTTGAAGAACAACTTGCTGACCATGACCGACTCAGTATCGCACTGCAACAGATCAATGCTGATTCCCGCGAAGCACTCGTCCTCGCGGAAGTGGCGGGGCTAACATACGCAGAAATAGCGGTCCACCAGAATGCCTCCCTCTCTGCGGTGAAAGTGCGCATTCACCGCGCAAAGAAGAAACTGGCGGACCTTCTGGAAAAGTAGCGGCTAGCTAAGCGCGCGGTTAACCGCGGACGTCACGGCCTTCAAGGAAGCGTAGGTGATGGAGCGGGCGATCCCCACACCCCAGACCTTCTGGCCGTTGACCTCGGCGTAGATGTAGGCGGCAGCCGCGGCGTCGTCACCCGCACTCAGCGCATGCTGCGTGTACTCCTGAACCTCAACGTCCACCCCAATGGATTCCAGGGCGTTGGCATATGCCGACACTGGGCCGTTACCTGTGCCTGTTACCGTCACGTCCTTGCCGTTGAAGCGGATCTGGGCGGTAATGGTGGCGGTGTCATTCTCCGTTTTCGCGGCGTCAACTGCATGGACACCTGCTCCAACGGAGTGGTCCGATCCAAGTACTCCTGGGCGAAAATGTCGAACATGTGCTTCGACTCCACCTCGCCGCCTTCGGCATCAGTGACGTTCTGAACCACGGAGGAAAACTCCACCTGCATGGGACGCGGCAGGGTCAAACCGTGATCCGTCTTCATGATGTAGGCGACACCACCCTTGCCGGACTGGCTGTTCACGCGGATCACGGCCTCGTAGGTGCGGCCCACATCCTTCGGGTCAATCGGCAGGTAGGGAACCTCCCATTCAATATCCTGCAGTTCCTCCCAACTCACATCGGTGTGGCTCGCGCCGGGGCGCAGCTTCGCGGCCATGGCGTCCAGACCTTTGTTCACGGCATCCTGGTGGGAACCGGAGAAGGCGGTAAACACCAGGTCACCGCCGTAGGGGTGGCGTTCCGGCACGCGCAGCTGGTTGCAGTACTCCACCGTGCGGCGGATCTGCTCAATGTCGGAGAAATCGATTTGGGGGTCCACACCTTGGGTCAGCAGGTTCAAGCCCAAGGTGACCAGGCAGACGTTGCCGGTGCGTTCACCATTGCCAAACAGGCAGCCCTCAATGCGGTCCGCGCCCGCCATGTAGCCCAGTTCCGCAGCGGCAACACCCGTGCCACGATCATTGTGGGGGTGCAGCGACAAAATGATGGAATCCCGACGATTCAGGTTGCGGTGCATCCACTCGATGGCATCGGCGTACACGTTTGGTGTGGTCATCTCCACGGTGGAGGGCAGATTCACAATAATCGGATTCTCGGGCGTGGGATCCATGACCTCCACCACGGCGTCACACACCTCCTTGGCGTAGGCAACCTCCGTGCCGGTAAAGGACTCGGGGGAGTACTCCCAGCGCCAGTTCGTGTTTGGGTACTCGGTGGCAATCTCCTTGATCAGCTGCGCCGCATCTGTAGCCAGCTTCTTAATGGAGTCCTTGTCTTTGCGGAACACCACGTTGCGCTGCAGGATCGATGTGGAATTGTACAAGTGCACAATCACATTTTTTGCGCCCTCGCAGGCTTCAAAGGTGCGCCGGATCAGATGCTCACGGGCCTGTACCAGCACCTGGATGGTCACGTCGTCGGGATGAGGTTGTTTTCGATAATGTCCCGCACGAAATCAAAATCAGTCTGGGAGGCAGAGGGGAAACCCACCTCAATCTCCTTGTAACCCATGCGCACCAGCAGTTCAAACATGCGGCGCTTGCGTTCAGGGCTCATCGGATCGATCAGGGCCTGGTTGCCGTCGCGCAGGTCCACCGCACACCACTGCGGTGCAGAATCAATCACCTTGTCTGGCCAGGTGCGGTCGGGCAGCTCGATTTTCTCCACCTCAACCTCGAACGGCTGGTAGCGCTTCACGGGCATAGAGGAGTTGCGTTGTTTATTCCACGCGGGCTGGCCGTCGGGTCGGGGGCCAGCCGGGGTGGAAATGTCACGCGGGGCGGAGATAAATACATCAGAGGGGGCCATGGCTTAAAAAAATTCCTTTGGGGATTGGTTGGTTACCCAGTTTCCTATGGGCCACGGCTGGCGCGCCTGAACTCCGCGACGGGGTGCCAGCCGTGTTCTAGACCGTTGACCCGCCGCGGCACAGAAGGAGGAGACGTGCGCGCAGCATGTTGTTCAGCCTACAGTATCTTTCCGTGTAGGGGCAAAAAGCTAGAAAGCTACCATAGAAATGGGATCAGGCATGGAGATTTTTCGCCCGACCCCACTTCCAACGGGGATAGCGCTTAGGGGATAATGGGGCAGTGTCGCAACAAGCCCCAGATCCCCCGGATTACCCAGCCCTGGATCACACAGCCCCGGCTACCGCAAGTCGCCCGGCGGGCTTAACTCGAGTGGACTGGCTGTGGGCTTTCGGCATTTTCAGCGTTGCCTCACTAGTGCGACTGGTGATCATGGGCATGATGGCCACCGCCAACGGCTACACACTGCATTCCCTGTTCTACCGTTGGGACGCGGAATACTATGTGAGCATCGCGCGTGACGGCTACTTTGCCATCACAGAACCCGTGGTGGAGGTGCCTGTCTACGAACGCTCCCTGGCGTTTTTCCCGGGGTTTCCATACCTGTTGCGCGGACTGCATGCGGTGCTGCACCCGATCACGGGGCTTCACCATGAAACCATTGCGTATGGTGTGAATTTCCTTCTCGGTGTGGTGATGATCGCCGGTGTCATGGCCCTAGTCAACCGCATTCCCAGCATTAACCACTGGGGCGCTAAAAGCCAGCGCGCCCGCATCCTCGCGGCTGTTCTTATTGCCGGTGTGCCCATGGGCATCACTTTCAATATGGCGTATTCGGAATCCCTGTTCGGGGCGCTATCTATTTGGGCTCTGGTGGCCATTATGGACCGCCGTTGGTTGCTCGCCGGGCTTCTTGTTTTTGTCACCGGCCTGACACGCATTACCGCCGTGGACGTGATGTTGGTACTGTTCCTGGCCGTGCTCACCACCGACCGGAAAAACTGGCGAGGTTGGCTCGCGACTCTGCTTTCACCCCTGGGTTTGCTGTGGTATTTGTGGTGGTCCTCCAGCTACCTCACCCACATTGGCGGCTATTTCGGCATGCAGCGTGAGGGCTGGAATTCCGCGTTCGACTGGGGCATAGCCACCTGGAAATTCGCCACCTTCACCATGTTTGCCTCCCGTGAATTAGGCTACTTCCTCTCGGTGGCCGTCATGATCGCCTTTGTATTCATTGTTGCCGGGAGTTTCCGCAAACTACCGTGGCAAATCTGGGTGTTCAGCGCCGCCGTCGCCGCCAACATCCTGCTTTCCGACGGCATTATGCACTCCCGCCCGCGCCTACTCATCCCGGCGTATCTACTGCTCCTTCCGCTGGTGTTCTTCTTTGCTCGCCGCTTATCGACGCCCGCGCAGATCACCATTGCCGTCAGCTGGTTACTGTGGGGCGCGTGGTTTGGGGGCCCTACATGCTGGGCGTCTTTCCCTGGGCGATCTGACGGATAACGATCAGGCCGCTGAGCACGGCGATCTCCGCCGCGAGAATCCAACATTGCAGCATGAAATCGGGGGCACTTATATACAACAGCGGCAACGTGAAACCGAGAAGAGCCACTGGTCCGAACACGAGGGTCAGCACGCTGCCAATCCCTAGTACAAGAGCTGCGACAATGGTGATCACCCTGCGCCTGGTGCTGCGCGCCGGGGGAGTGCGGCGCACCCATGTGTAGATCACGCGGCCGATGGTCAGCAGAGCAAGCACAATGAGCGCGGTTTGGGTATACACAATCACGTCACCCCAGTGGGTGTTGGAGGATTGTTGCTTGGGCGTCACACCCAGGGTTTCCTCCGCGAAGACCAGTGCCGGCGTGACGATGCCATTGTTGTTCATCTGATCACGAAACCCCATGACGTTGTAGAGCACCACGACGCCCTTGCCGGTTTGCTGATTGAAGCCCATGTAGGAGTTGAATCCAGGAACAGTGCCGCCGTGATACACCAGCTGGGTTCCATCGAACTGCTCGTAGAAAAGCCCCGCGCCGTATTCGTAATCATCAGTGGTGGAGACCTTGGGCAAGGTGCTTGGTAGCTGGCCGGCTTGGTGTTGGCGAAGTTGCCACGCCCCGTAGTCGGCGAGTTGCCTTCCGGTGCCGGCGAGGTTGCCTTCGCCGATTTCGTAGTCCTGAATATGCTCCCGCACCGCTAGGTTTCCAGTGAAGAAAGGCGCGTGGCCTGCGGGGACGGTGCTGTTTATCGTGTCTGCGCGGCTAAGAGGAGTCACGCCGGTCGCCGGATCCAGATAGGTTTCTAACAGCGTGCTATACGATTCCCCAGTGGCGCGTTCCATCAGTTGTTGCACCAATATGTAGCTGATGTTTGAGTAGGAATGCGTGCCGACCGGGTCGACTGATGGTAGGTCTTTTACCCCGTCAATGACACTTTGCAGGTTGCGGGGATAGGGATTGAGTTCTCGGGGCAGTCCTGCCGTGTGGTGTATGAGGTCAGTGACGGTGGCACCATTATTGCCCAGTGCTGTTCCTTGGAATTCGGGATAGTACCTGGTGAGGGGCGCATTGAGATCAATTTTTCCTTGTTCAGCTAACATCATGGCCAGTGCGGACGTGAACGATTTAGAGATGGATCCCCATATGAACAGGGAATCCGGGCCGATGGGGTTGCTGTTTGAATCAACACCGACGTAGTGTTCATCGGTCACTCCGGTGGCATCAAAGGTGACTACCGCAAGACCGGGCGTTTTAAGATCGTCTGCAAGTTTCTGGTAACGGTCATTCTCATGTGATTGAGCGTGTGCTGAGCTTGCCATGAAGGCCACAGCAAGAATCACCCCCAGCAGGGATATGAGTGCTTTCATGCAGTTGAGCGTATCCATGTTGGGGGTGTGTCAACATCAGGGGTTTCCCTGAAAAATGCCCTGAAAATTTACGCTAGCCCTGAGGTAAGTTTCTCTCCCTCGATGTCAACGTTGGGGAGTAGGCGGCCGAGCCAGCGTGGAATGCTCCAAGCACGGGCGTCGAGAAGGAACATGGTGGCGGGAATGATGGTCATGCGCACAATGAAGGCGTCAAATAGCACCGCCGTGGCCAGGGCAAACCCCATGACTTTGATGAGTTGCAGGTCCGTAAACATGAAGGCGACGAACACACTGATCATGATCAACGCGGCTGCTGTGACCACGCGGGCACCATGCTGAAGCCGTACACCACCGCAGAACCAGCGTTCATGCCATGGTGGTACCCCTCGCGCATGCGGGTGACCAGGAACACCTGGTAGTCCATGGCCAACCCGAACACACTGCCGATTAGTAGGATCGGAAGTTGGCTGATCAGGGGTTGCGGGTCTGCGACTAGTCCGGCGAAACCCTCCTGCCAGACCAGCACCGTAATGCCAAATGTTGCTGCCACTGACAGTGCAAATCCCAGCGCGGCAATCAGAGGCACCCAAATGGAACGGAATACCACCATGAGCAGCACAAACGCCAGCGCAACGACAATGGCAACGTAGGGTAGCAATGCGCCAGAGAGCCGGTCGGAAAGATCTTGGACTATCGGTGCCATGCCTGTGATGCGGTACGAGGCGCCCGTCTGCTCCTGGAAATCCGACTTGTGATCCCGCAGGTTGTGCAACAAATCCACAGTGCGTTTATCTGTCGCGCCATTCGAGGGGATGATCATCACTTGGGCGGCATCGCCAGCATCGTTGACTGCGGCAACCTGGGCATTTTTCACGCCATCCATTCCTGCGAAATCGTGGACGGCGGTGGTGAATGCCTCGGGGCGTTGCTGCTCGGGGAGGGACGCGACGTCGACAAGCGCGATCATCGGTGCCTGGCGGCCGGGGCCGAAGGCATCCTCAATCATGGTGTGGGCGGTGCGGCTCGGCGAACCCGGCGCGGCCGCACTGCCACCCGTCGGCGTGGCCAAGCGCAGCTGCGCAGCGGGGATAGCCAGTAACGCCAGCGCAAGAACGCCTGCCACCAGGAACAATGCCGGGTGCTTGCGGATCATGCGCACCCAGCGGGCACCCATCGTCGGGGTCTCCTGCTCTGGGTCGGGAGCCTTGATAAAGGGCATGCGTGCCGCAAACGCACGGGTGCCCCACAGTCCCAGAATTGCGGGAAGCAAACCGATAGCTACCAGCACGGCAATGGCCACTGTTCCTGCAGCACCCAGCGACATGGCGGACACGCTCGGAATATTGATAATCACCAGCGCCACCAGTGCAATAATCACCGTCAGTCCGGCGAACACCACGGCCGTGCCCTGCCTTACCCACGGCCAGGCCCGCCAGATGCGCGCGCTCGTTTCGAGGAATGCTGCGTATACGCTGTGCCAGCTCCTTCGGAGTCAGGTTATGGCCGTCCACATACTGGACCAACTCGCTGCGGAAACGCGACAGAATAAACAACGCATAATCAATGCCCACGGCCAGGCCGATCATCGTGGCCATGGTTGCGGTGCTCTGATCGATGCTGTCGGTCAGGCCCGATGCCGCGTTAATGCCCAGCGAGCCAAGCAGGACGCCCACGATTGCCGTGGCCAGCGGCATTCCTGCAGCCACCAGCGATCCGAACGTGACTAGCAGCACCACAGCTGCCACGAGAACACCCACCAGCTCGCTCTGCATGCCCGGTTGCTCTGCGCCGTCAAATGCGTTGCCTGTGTAGGCAATGTCAAGGCCATCCGCGTTGTCTTTCAGCAGTTTAGTAACGTCCGCCACCTTATTTTTGTCAACATCCTGCGCTTTCGCTGCATCAAACATCACCTGGATAATCCCCGTCGTCTTGTCCGGGCTCAGTGGCGACAGCTCATCCACGTCCGCGCTGTTGGGGTTGCCCTGCCGCATCGCCGCGTCCGCTGCCACGGGGTTCACGATCATATCCTTGCTCTTCAGCGCATCCGAATGCTTCAGCTTATCGATGATCGCGTCAACCTTCACCGCCTGCTCCGGGTCGCTGAGGGTGCCCTCTTTCGCCTTGACTACAATCATGCCGGTTGGAGCCGTGAGTTCATCTTCTGACGTGTTGAAACGCCGACTAATCTCCTCCTGAGCTTCCACCGACTCCGCGCCAGGTATGCTAAACGAATTACTCGGCGGCTTCGCCAACGCCCCCGCCGCCACTGCGGCCGCCGCAAAAAGCAGCAACCACATGGCAATAAACTTCAATCTGTGCGTATACGCGGCGCGACCGAGCCGATACAACAAACGCGACACAATAATCACCTCAAAATTCTGAACAGTATGAACAGTGCTGACACGCAAATGAGCATATCTATGTTGGGGGTGTGTCAACATCGGGGTTTTCCCTGAAAAACACCCTGAAAAGTACCCTGAGAACCGTCATGTTGACACTCATTAAGCTTGGCAAAAGGGCAGTTCACAGCACATCGGCTGAACAGGGGAAATTTCGGTGGGCAAAAACTCCGCCGGAAGGGGGAGGTGATAATGAGGTGGTCGGTCAGGTGGGGGATAGGTGGTTATTACCGCAATTGAGGACACCGCTAACGTGCGCTGTAAAGTATGTATACCTTCAAGCGCGAAAACGCTCGTTTGTGGACCTGAGCGTATACATACTTCGCACGCCAGCCCCCGAAACCTACTCCTTCATGCTCTTCTGGGACAGCACCACGGTGGAGATGATCATGGTGATCAGGGCGAGGGCCATCCAAAGCCAACCGAGGTCAGTGACCTGGAATTTTTCGCCAAGCACGATGTAGCCGAGGCTGAAGGCGACGATGGGTTCGGAAATGGTCATGGCGGGCAGAGAGTTTTTCAGCGCGCCCGCGTTGAAGGAGGATTGTTGCACGGCGGTTCCGAGTGTCGCACCAAGGATCAGAGCGTAGCCTTCCCAGTTGGTGATCAATCCGATCACGCCGTAGTACTGGTAGATTTCCACGGCTGCTTTGGAGAGCACAGCAACGTAGCCGAAGAGTGCACCGGTGACTATGCCGAGGATGAGGGCTTTTTCGCGGTTGGGTCGGATGTGCGCAAAGCGTTCTAAGCCGGCCATGACAACGATGCCAACCGATAGCGCGGGTACCCACCGCTCAAGAGGCGGGTGCGTGAGTCCAGGAAGTGGTCGTCCGAGGATCACCAAAACGGCCACCGCTACGGTGAGTGCCCCGGACCAGAAGGTTTCGGTTTTGCTGATGCGGCGACCGTCGTAAAGCGCGGAAAGCGGAAGGGTGAACATGAGGGAGAGCACCAGTACTGGCTGCACCACCAGCAGCGTGCCAAAACCCAGGGCGATGGTTTGCAGGAAGTACCCAAGCAGGGCTGTTCCTGTGCCTGCCCACCAGAGGGGTCGGCTAATGACGGTAAGGATCGGGGCATTTGTGAACCTGGATCCGTCACCGGGGGCTTGTTCGGCGATGCGGTGCCGCACGACTGTCCCCCAGGCGATGGTGAGCGCGGAGGCGAGTGCGAACAGCACAGCAATAAAATTGCTTTGCACTTTCTTAACCGTAGTTGATTCTTGGGTACGATGAACAAACGTAATATTGTTTTTACGCTGAAAGGGCGGCTGTCTAGTGGCATTGATCGTACAGAAATATGGGGGATCTTCGCTGGAGAGCGCTGAGCGGATACGTCGAGTTGCTGAACGGATTGTTGCCACTAAAAAGCAGGGGAACGATGTTGTTGTCGTATGTTCTGCGATGGGTGACACCACCGATGAGCTTCTTGATCTTGCCGCGCAGGTGAACCCGGTGCCGCCGGCGCGTGAGATGGATATGCTGCTTACCGCTGGTGAGCGTATTTCCAATGCGCTGGTAGCTATGGCCATTGAGTCGTTTGGGGCCGAGGCGCAGTCGTTTACTGGCTCGCAGGCGGGGGTGCTCACCACGGAACGGCACGGTAACGCCCGGATTGTGGATGTGACGCCGGGCCGTGTTCGGGAGGCGCTGGACAATGGCAAGATTTGCCTCGTAGCCGGATTCCAGGGCGTGAATAAGGACACGCGCGACGTGACAACGTTGGGGCGTGGCGGGTCCGATACCACTGCTGTGGCGTTGGCGGCGGCGTTGAAAGCGGATGTGTGCGAGATCTATTCGGATGTGGATGGCGTGTACACCGCCGACCCCCGCATTGTTCCTAATGCTCAGAAGTTGGAGAAGCTTTCCTTTGAGGAAATGCTGGAGCTGGCTGCGGTTGGTTCTAAGATTTTGGTGCTGCGTAGTGTGGAGTATGCGCGCGCTTTTGATGTCCCACTCCGCGTTCGTTCGTCGTACAGTAATGACCCCGGCACGCTCGTTGCTGGATCAATGGAGGATATCCCCGTGGAAGAAGCAGTACTCACCGGTGTAGCAACCGATAATTCCGAGGCGAAAGTCACCGTGCTGGGCTTGCAGGATAGCCCCGGTGAGGCGGCGAAAGTATTCCGCGTGCTGGCGGATAGCGAGATCAACATTGACATGGTGTTGCAGAACATTTCCTCCCTGGAGGACAACTGCACCGACATCACCTTCACATGCCCGCGTGCCGACGGCCCCCGCGCCATGGAATTGCTGAAAAAGCTGCAGGTAGATGGCGTGTGTAAGAATGTGCTGTACGACGACCAGATTGGCAAGGTTTCCTTGGTCGGTGCCGGTATGCGTTCCCATCCGGGCGTTACCGCCGTCTTCTGTGAGGCGGTACGCGATGCCGGGGTGAATATTGAGCTCATTTCCACCTCGGAAATCCGCATTTCGGTGCTGATCCGTGAAGCTGACATGGCTAAAGCTGCCCGCGCGATTCACGATGCGTTTGATCTGGGCGGCGACACCGAGGCCGTGGTGTACGCCGGAACCGGCCGCTAAATTACCTTATTGCTACTCCCGTCGCATTGTGTGGTGGGAGTAGACTCATTTCGAAATGTTTATGTAGGTCGGTGCAGGAAGGAACTCCCCATGACCACCATCGCCGTTGTCGGTGCCACGGGCCAGGTTGGCCGCGTGATGCGTTCTATTCTTGAAGAGCGCAACTTCCCGTTGGATAACATTCGGTTTTTGCTTCGGCACGGTCCGCTGGCACGACCCTTCCTTTCGGTGGGAAAGACATTGTGGTGGAGGACTTGGCGCAGGTGACAGAGGAGTCCCTGAAGGGTATTGACATCGCGTTGTTCTCTGCGGGTGGGTCCACGTCCAAGCAGTACGCCCCGATCTTTGCCGCAGCGGGCGCTGTGGTGGTGGATAATTCCTCCGCATGGCGTAAAGACCCTGAGGTGCCGCTGATCGTCTCGGAAGTGAACCCGGGGGAGAAGGACAACCTGGTTAAAGGGATCATCGCTAACCCGAACTGCACGACCATGGCGGCGATGCCGGTGCTGAAGCCGCTTCACGACGCCGCTGGCCTCACCCGTCTGCACGTGTCCTCCTACCAGGCGGTATCCGGCTCGGGAATCGCGGGTGTGGATGCGCTGGCCAAGCAAGTTGCTGAGGTGGGGGACCGGAACGTGGAACTCGCCCACGACGGTTCGATTGTTGCACCTGAAGACCTCGGTCCTTATGTTGCCCCCATCGCCTATAACGCGTTGCCGCTGGCGGGGAATATCGTTGATGACGGCTCGGGCGAGACGGATGAGGAGCAGAAGCTGCGCAATGAGTCCCGCAAGATCCTGAACATTCCCGATCTTCGGGTAGCTGGCACCTGTGTGCGCGTGCCTGTGTTTACTGGCCATACGTTGACCATTCATGCCGAGTTTGACCGCCCCATCACCCCCGAGCAGGCTAAGGATTTGCTTGCCGACGCCCCCGGTGTGGAGCTCGCCGATGTGCCCACTCCGCTCGCTGCTGCGGGTAAAGATACGTCCTTGGTGGGACGTATCCGTCAAGATCAGTCGGTGGACGACAATCGCGGTTTGGTGCTGGTGGTCTCAGGTGACAACCTGCGCAAAGGTGCCGCGTTGAATACTATCCAGATCGCCGAGCTGTTGATGGACTAATTCCCGCCACCACAGAGCCCCACATCCTGTGGGGCTTTTTTGTTTTAGGGGGTGGGGACATTTTCAGGGGTACGTTGTGTGACAGTTGTGCCGTAAGTGACATCTGAGTGTGGAGCAGAGCAGAGATGCGCAGGTATCGAGGGTAATTCAAAGGTAGATGGTTAGCTTTCTACTAACTAAGAAATAATTATGAAAATATTCTTTTTTCTCAGTGGGCGGGTGTAGCGAAACATTCGCAACAGATGCTTAATTGATTTGAGTATTGGTGCGTTGTACTCTCAATTGCGTCTGGACAATGCTGTAAAACCGCCAGGTATTGGAGTTTTCCACTACCGAATGGCGCGCATGTGGAGTGGATTGAGGCCGTTGTGTCACGAATCCACTCCATGAACGCGCTTACCAAAAACTGAGGAAAACATGAGGACTTCTAAGTTTCGATGTGCTGCACTGTTGGCAGCAAGCGCCATTGCCCTTTCCGGCTCACTGGCTCCCTCTGTCGCGTTTGCGCAGAACAAACCATCCGTCACCAGCCCAACCTCTACCACGGTGGATCTTGAGCACGAGGTCTCGCTGACCATTAACAAGTACAAGGGTGAGCTCGGCCAAACGACGGAACCGTTCCCGGGCGTGGGCTTCAAAATTGAAAGTATATATTAATAACCCCCTCAACACGGCAGCCGGGTGGAAAGAGGCTTCCCAACTGACCGCGGAGACTGCCCAGATTGATGGCTCCTGGCCTGCGATCACTCCGCAGACCGACACCAGTGGCCAGATCAACATCAGCACCACCAACCCCAAAGGTGCGAAGGACTTCAAGGTCGGCGTCTATAAGATCACCGAGCAGCAGCAGACCGGTTACACCGTGGCCAAGCCGTTCCTGGTTACCCTGCCGTTCGTGGATGAAGGCGTGTGGAAGTACGAGCAGACCGTCAAGCCAAAGAACCAAGATGTTCAACCCACCAAGACCGTGGTTGATGAAGGTAAAACCCTGAGGGACGACCTGGAATACACCATCGAGGCTCCCGTACCTGCGGACAAGCTCAGCCGCTTCGCAATCAAAGACGACTTGGCATACTACCTTGGGTTTAATGAAGCCTCCGGCCCTCAGGTAAAACTGATCAACAAAACAGGTGACGTGACCACACTCACCGCAGGCACGGACTTTGTGCTGACTAAACCGGCTAATGGGCAGCCTGGTCAGGTATCCATTGACTTCCAATCGGATGACCAGCGCCAAGCTCTGGAAAATCATCGTCAAAACGAACCTGGGCTTAAGGTGCAGATAAAGTTCACCGCTAAGCTCCTGTCTGTTCCTGACAACGGCAAAGTGGATAACGACGCCGTGGTGGACCTACCCAACAATGTTTCTGTGACCACCAACAAGGACGGCAACCCTGGTGCATCCTCCCACTTTGGTCAGCTGGTGATCACCAAGAAGGGTGAAGACAACGCACGTCTCACAGACGAGCAGAGGACCATGACAGGTGCGGAATTCCAGCTGTACCGTTGCACCGAGGAAAGTGGCAAGTGGACGGTCAAGGGAAGCCCGATTAACGGATCGAGCGATCAAAACACGAACAGCAAGACCAACACCTTTGTCACCCCGCGCGGCGCGAATCTGACCACTTCCGTCACAGTGTACGGCGTCCAGCATGAGGGCAGGGTTAACAATGCCGACGTTACTGATGAGCTGTGCGTGGTGGAAACCAAAGCACCGTCTGGTTTTGCTCTGAACCCAGAGCCGCAACCCGTGGTGAATGCTAACCCGAAGGTTGGAAACAATGATTTCAACATGACTGCCGAGGTCATGGACTACAGCGATTCGGCCATCGGTCAGTTGCCAGCCACCGGTGAAAAGGGCGTGTTTGCCCTCATGGCTGCCGGTTTGGCGCTGCTCATCGGCGGTGTGTGGGCGCGTCTGCGCCACAACCGTAAGCAAGCGCACGGTGCCTAAAACTCTGACATTCTAACCGTTCACTCCACTACTATCCGAGGAGGCCGCACATGGTGTGGGTAAGCACGAAACCAGCGAAGCATCGTGCGGCCGATCGGGCACCCCGGCTTTCCTCTGCGCCACGCCGCACGTCGGTATTGTCGGCGATCCTTATTGTCATGGGAATTGTTGTGCTACTGGCTCCCGTGGTCCTGACCAAGTTGCACAACGCTGACCAGGTGCGGATTGCTGAGCAGTACTCGGCGTCGATACGCGAGATACCGGTGGATCAGCGCGAGCAAGAGCTTGCCCGCGCACAGGAGTGGAATGAACGGTTGGGGCGTTTTGAGCTGCGTGATCCGTGGAGTTTCGCGCCAGACCCGGAATCCCCCGAATACCAGGAGTATCTGGGTGTGTTGGCGATGAATCCGGTGATGGCGCGCCTGCGGGTCCCGTCGGTGGGGATTGACCTGCCGGTTTACCACGGGTCCACCGAAAAAGTCCTGGCACAGGGGGCTGGGCATGTCTTTGGCAGCGCTTTTCCCATTGGTGGCGAAGGCACGCATGCGGCACTGACGGGTCATACTGGAGTGTCCACATCGACCATGTTTGACAATCTTCACAAGGTGAAGCTGGGTGACACATTCACCGTGGAAACCCTCGGCAAACGAGTGGCGTACCGGGTGGACAACATCATCGTGGTCAAGCCCGAAGATACCCAGCATCTTCAACCTGTGCAGGGCAAAGACTATGTCACCCTGATCACGTGTACTCCCTACGGCATTAACTCGCACCGGCTGTTGGTGCGCGGTGAACGTCTGCCCGACGATTCCCCGGCGCTGGCCGAAAACGTTAATTCCGACCGCTGGCAATGGTGGATGCTCTGGCCATGGGCTTGTCTGCGCTGGCGTTTATCTACCTCATCCTGGGGTTTGTGAAACGGAAGAAAGGACAACAATGACACGCACAGTCGAGTTGCTGGTGTCTTCACTTCTGGTTGTACTGCTGATTGTGCTCGGTGTGGCGACGATGCCCGCCGCCGATGCGCATCCTCAGTTTGATGCAGGCCGCACAGCGCAACTGAGCATCCACAAAACCGCAAGTTCCACCGACACGGCGCAGGAACCTCTTGCGGGTGTGGTGTTTGGCATCCAAAAAGTCAATGGAATTGACTTAAACAGCAACGAAGGGTGGAAAGAACTCTCCACGCTTGATGCTCGGGACGTGCAACAACATCCCGAACGACTCGGAGAACTCACCCATGTAGCTACCCGCATGGTAGATGCCACCACAGCCGCCGCAGTGTTTTCGGACCTCCCGCTCGGCGTCTACCTGGTCACGGAGCAACCCGCGCGTATTGGCGACGTGTCCTACTCCGTGGTGGCACCATTCCTCGTGCCGTTGCCGATGAACACGGGCGACGGTTGGAACTATGACGTTGTGGTGCAGGCAAAAACCAGCCCATTTCCATCACCAAAACCGCTTCCGCCACTAACGTTCAGTCCGGTGATGACGTCACCTACACCCTGAACAGCACCATCCCAACCCCCGATAAGCAGGGAAAACTATACCGCTACATAGTCACTGACCCCCTGCCGAGTGCCGTCACGTACCGCTCTGCCGAGCTTGCACTCACGGGTTTCGATGGGGCACCGCAACTTCGTGCCGATACCGACTACACCGTGCGTTACGACGCCGCTAGCCGCGAGGTTACCCTCACCGTCACCGAAGCCGGTCTGCGCACGCTTGCCGACGCCCGCGCCCACAACGCCGCTGCCCATGTACGCGCCAGTATTCGGGTTACCGCTGCGGGTAATCCGGGTGACCCCATCGACAACACGGCAGCGTTCTTCCCTGATGGCTACGACCCGGCCACGAGTAAGGGAATTTCATCGAACACGCACCGGATTGTGATTGCAGACCACAAACCACCTGTTGATGGTTCTGGAAATAGCAGTGGAGGTACTGCCAGTGGTGGTTCTGCTGGTGGTGCTTCTGGCGGTGGGCCTGCTAGCAACGGGACTTCCGCTGACACACCCACGTCGTGGCTGCAACGCCGAGGAGTGTTGCGTCAGGGGCAACTGGCACTTACCGGTGCCGGAATTTACGGATTATGCATCGCAGGCGCCACCGCGCTGTTCGCCGGTGCAGCACTCATGTATTACAGGGACAGAAAACAAAGGAAAGCGAAACGATGAGCACACTGGTGAACCCAGTCAGCCACCTCCGGTACCTGCGTATTTCACTGGTGTCTATAGTGAGTGCTGCTCTAATCCTTCTCAGTCAGATGGTGAGCATACCCGGTGCTCCAGGTGACCTCGGTGCGGCCGTTGCACATGCGCAGGCGAATGCGGCGCAAGAAGGAAGCCAAGGTTGCGACTACCGGAAAGAAGGACCGTTTGCCAATGATATTTGCTGGTTGAACTTCAGCAACATTGATTTTGCCAAGGCTCGCCAGCCGCAAGGCGTTGACGTAAGCATAAAACTTGATTCAACCCTTACCGCCTACTTCAACCTACGCGTGGTGGATAGTTTCACAGACCCACAGACTGGCAAGGTATGGGATCGAAAGATCCGAGAAAGCGACGTGCCTTCGTGGACATGGGCGACGTTTGGCAAATATGTGTACACGCGCCCGGACCTCAAGAAGAATCTCAAAAACAGTATTGGTACCACAGCGTTTGGTTCTAATACGCCCCTGGACAGTCGGTCATCGGTTCAACTTACCCGTATGCGTGTCGTTGGTGCTGGCGGGTTGCCTGTAAATTATGGTCTGACTGTGTGGGATGCGGAAAGCACCAACAAGGGTGAATTCCTGGAAATGAGTTCCGATGTTGACCTTGGTGATCCGACCTATTTCACCCCGTCAGGTGCCGAGGCTGCCTGTCGCTTGGGTGCGGTGAAAAATGGCAATACGTTCACCTGCAATGGTTCCGAAAGCAACTTTATTGGTTCTTTTGGTTTTTATACGAAAAATCCCACGCAATTCACCACAGTGTTGGGTGGTAAAAGTCAGCAGAAGATTGCTATTGGGTTTGCCAAACTCAATGCCACAGGAACAGTGACGGTGGATCGTAAAGGCGCTGACCGTATCGGAGATACCACCGAGTTTCAACTTGATAATAACTGGGCGAACTCTACCCTTGCTTCCACGACGGTTACCCCTGGTCAGACCACAGGTAACGTGTCTGCAACATACTTGGTGGATAGGAAAGATCCCCGCGTCGAGTTTGTTGGGCAGCTCACTAAGGAAAAGCTTGCATATCTTCGATACCGTCCAGAGTGGATGTGTCGGGTAGATACTCCCGATGGTCCAGGTGTAAGTAAGGCTCCCAAGACAGCGGACACTAGGGCATTATCCAAAGTGATTTACCGGCAGGAATTCTTTGGGCATATCCACTGTGACGTGGTCTATAAGTCTGTTTTTGATTTTTCCTCGACACTCACCATTGCTAAAAAGGTCACAGGGGACGCAGCTGGGGCTGCACTACTCAACGGACGTGAGTACCGGATGCGGTACACCTGCACCAAGGAAGGTTTTGCCGAAGCATACCCTGACCAGCAGGGATATATGCGTGGGGAAGTATCCCTTCGAGGTGGGCAGACGCATCGAGTGGACAACATTCCGGTGGGCAGCAACTGCACCGTGGAAGAAGTGGATCCGTTTACCGACCCCTCCCTGACGTTTAACAAAAGTGTCTCCGTCGACGACGGTGCTCAGCAGCCCAACCAGCGCGTGGAACTGACCACAAAAACCGGCATCAATGCCGTCACCATGACCAATGAGTACAACAGGATTCTTGGCAAATCAACGTGACCAAAGATGTGACCGGTCCCGCCGCGGCGCCGTTTGCCAACACCCCGGTGACCATGAAATACCAGTGCACCGGCGACTCAGAGAAAACACTCACCGCCCACCCTGGTAGCGCCGTGACCTCTGCGGTGGAAGTGCCCGTAGAAACAGATTGCTTCCTGTGGGAGGAAATCACCCTGACTCCTGAGCAGCAAGAAAAGCTGCAGATGACCACGAGTTATGCGGTAAATGATGGTCAATTGGCTGTGTTGCAAGGATCCCGTATACCCTTTAGGATCCCAGCGGCTCGCCGCGCTGGTGATATTGCCACGCTGCCTATCCGTGTGGTGAACAATTTTGATTACCGGCGGGCACCCCTGACTATCACCTCGACTCTTACTGGTGCTGCTGCGGCCAAAGTAGCCAACAGTGGTGCCACCTTCCCCGTAACGTGGGAATGCACCTGGGACAATGGTGCACATAGCGAACGAGGGGAGGTTCCTTTTTCGCCAGGTTCGGAACAGGCCGTAGCGCAGGTTCCCGTCGGCTCGATGTGTCGTGTTTTTGAAAAGGAACCCACCGGCGGGCAACCCGTGCTCTCCCAGGTGGAGCTCACTAAATCCACCGTCAAGTATGCTGACGGCGAGAAAACCAACGCCGATGCCACTACGGCCGCGCATTTTGTTGCCATCAAACCAGTGTTCACCAACGGTGGAAACCACGTCACAATAGAAAACAACTACATCGACAAACTTGGTGTGGTGCACCTACAGAAAAAAGTGGATTCTACTGTTAGCGACGCACACTCCGCCGAATACACGGTGGCTTATAACTGTGGTGTCCGCACCGTTGCCACAGCTCACGGCACCACGGACGTTCCCCTGACTGGTCGCATCCGACTGACCGAAGGACACGCTGCCGCACCCATCCAGGCAGATAATGCAGACGCCAATGACCAAGCAGGCGGCGGCATGGGCGTGCCATTTGGCAACACATGCGTGTTTACTGAAGACCTTGATAACCTTCCCGCCAACACCACGGGAACAAACAGGTTTACGTCGGAGGTGGGATCTCCAGTTACCGAGAATGGAACACTCGTTATCAACGATCAGGACACTACTGTCCAGGTGACCAACACCGTAGCGCTCATCCCCGGTGGCCTATCCGTGCAGGCCAGGACGGAAAGCACTGTTGGGCTAGAGACCGATCACACCGATCTTCATGTGGTGTGCAAAGCCCCTGAAGATGCCGTGGGAGCCCGCGACATTGATGACGACCTCGCCTTGTCCACCAACGATGGACACGACACTCATGAGTACGAACGTCGTGACGTCCCCTCCGGGACGCTGTGTCAGGTCACGGTAAAATCCGAACCAAATACGCGTAGTAACCCCCTGACCGGTGGTTCCTTCCCGGTTAAGAAAACCGTCACAGTGCAAGTGGACGGTAAACATAGGGACCAGCACCTCCTTTGAGGACACCACCTTCCCGCATTTCCGCGTTGATGATCAGGCAAAAGTCGTGGTCACCAGCGTCTACGACTACGCCTATGGCGATGTTGCCATCGATAAAAATGTTGCTTTTGATAGCAACACTGGAAGTATGGTGCCCGACCATGATGGCAAACAAGCGCACGACTACACCTTCAACGTGGTGTGCACCACCCCCCTCGGGGCGAGTTCCACCCATACTGTGACCGCGCACCATGGCCAACGGGGCGTCGTCACGCATGTGCCGGTGGGAAGCGTCTGCTCAGCAGCAGAAAAACCACTCACCCCGACGGAACGCGGCGACGGCGTAACACTTGCCGTTACCTCGCACCGTGGCGATGGTGCGGGCGTGGCTGCGGCACCCGCCACGCACAAACTCACTGGTGAGGCAAACCTTCCGTTCCTAGTGACCACGGAAGACGGTGTTCAGACCATGCACTTTGTGAACACCTTCGCGCGCGAACTCGCTGACGTAAAAGTCCTGTTTGCCATGGAAAACCCCGGCAACGACGCGGCGGCGGCACTGACGAGCGGCGACAATCCCAACGATTACACCGTTACCCTGACCTGCACCGACCCGCTCGCGCCAGACGCTGCACCCATGACCGTGCGTGCCACCCCGCAGCGCCACGACCTTGTGACGAATGGTTCCGCAGAAATTACCCTGCCCAACGTGCCCATTGGCACCAACTGTGTGGCCTCTGCGGGCATTCAGAACGTGACATTCAACTACACAGCGCAATTGCCGTCAGGCCAGGTCACCTCACGGCCGGAACTCACTACGCGCACGACGTGGAAAACTGACGACACCCTGCCTACCTACATCCTGGAAAACGACTCGAAATCCGCGGACACCAACCACTCCACCCCGCTCCGCGTGCGTGCAGGGCAACCCGCGAACGGCAACAACACCGTTAACGTGACTGTTCGCCATGCCTACGCAACCGCAGCAGTCGAGATGAAGAAAGTAGTAAAAATTCCCGCCGACGACGCGCAACTACTCCGCGACGCTCGCCCCACCTACCACTTCACCTACGTCTGTAAAGGCCCCGATCTGAGCACTCACCAACCCCAGCGGAAACGTCAACAGCCTGTTCACCAGCGCTACCTTTGAGGGTGACGACCGCCTTGGAACCGGATTCATCTCGTCGCCTGGGTCGCATCCCACCGGACGCGAGGAAAAAACATTTGAGTACCGCAACTTTGCCAGCGATGACAGCGTGATCCTGCCCGTCGGCTCCTTCTGCCACATTGAAGAACAAGAGCCCAGCGGCAACCCCGACGCACTCACCATGAACAAAGACCCCCAAGGACCTCAGGTTTTCCAGGTGAAAAGCCTCGAGGACATCCAACCGGGACAAGAAAACGCGGCCAACATCTGGGTATTCACCAACACCTACAGCCGACGCGCCACAGCCATCGGTGCCTACAACTACGTCACCGGTTCTGGAAAAGACCACGCGGCAACCGACTCCTACACTTTCACTTACCGATGCACCCTTGACGGAAAGGACTACCCCAACAACACCGGAACATACACTCTCGACGCCGCGCACACTGGCGATTACGCAGGGCTCGATGGGACAACGCTCGTCACCCGCAACAGCGCAGGTAACGACGTCCCCAGCACCACCGCCTTCACCGCGCCTGCTGGTGCGCTCTGCACCGTGACCGAAAGCGCTGACTCCGTCCCCGCGGCGCCGGAACTCGCTGCCACCGGACGCACACCCCACCACGACCGCAGCCCATACACCCTGTTTATGGGGCGTGCCGGAAAAGACAATAAACCGGGGCTCGCCGTTGACAAAGCAGCACAAGGCGGCTCGGCACACACCACGCCCGTGGATGATGGGAAAGTTGATTTTGCAGGCAACATGATTGTTCCTGACACTACGACCGAACAGCAAGCATTCAAAAACCGCACCTTCACCTTTGAAGTACCGACCACCATGGATGCTGCCCAGCCCTACGGGTACGAAATAGTCACTGGGCATGTCTACGTCTTAGACGCCAAAGACATCACCATTACTAAGACCGGACGCCTGCCTGAAGATGCGCAAGACCAACAATTCCGCTTCAAATACAGCTGCGAAGGAGGAACACCCCACGAAGACATAATTCGCGTGGGTGCGCGCTTCACCATCGCCGGAGTGCCCGTCGGTAGCACCTGTCACGTGGAGGAAGTCCCAGATTCCTACACCATCAACAGGCTGCTGCCACAGATCACCTGGACCACAGGTGCCAACTCGCGGATCGGAGATTTCCGCAGCTACACCGGTGCCGAAACAGTCCAGCGTGAAAACAACGGAGTATCCTTTACGGTCCAGCCCGTGGCCGATGTCAACGACACAAAACCTGACCCTGCACACTGGGCTATCACCGTTGACAACAGCTACCCGAACATCACGCTCACCAAAACAATCGACGGCCCGCGTGTCTCACCCGACTGGACCGACGAACTCAACACAGCAGTGCTTCGGCCGGGTCAGCCCGACATGATAGTCAACTACCATGTGCACAACACCGGGCCGCTCCCGCTGACCAACGTAAGCATTCGCGACCTCGAACTACGCAGCGAAATCCACCAACTCACCGACGACGCGGGGAATCCCATCACTCGGCTTGATGATGGCACACTCAGCGGACTCAACTGCGCAGCCCTCCTACAACCAGGGCAAGAAGTGGACTGCAAAGTACACGTGAAATTCCTGGAAGACGAAGACAGGCCGCTCTACTACGGTGGGGAAGCCTACGCCATCGCCAAATTCGGCGATGCCGACGTCACGGACCAGGACTTCTTTGCGGCAATTCGTCCGCCGCTCCTGCCCTTCCTGCTCCCCAACACCGGCACAAAGCCATGGTGTGGGTACTAGGTATCGGACTGATCGTGGCGCTTGGGGCACTGTGGAACTACATGCGCCGACGCAAGGATGACGATGGCGACGCTTAGGGTGCGTGAGTCGGCGCGGAAGACGCGGCGTCGACACGCAAAAAAGCGCAGCTGGAACCTCCTGTTCGTGCTGCTGGGTACGCTGATCCTGCTGTACCCAGTGGCAGCAACCCTGTGGAACGACCACCGCCTAGAACGCATCGCCGAGGAGTACAGCAAAAACGTACAAGCCATCAAACCGGAAGAAACGGTGGAGCGCTACATTGACGACGCTCGCGCCTATAACGCGGAACTCGCAGCACAAGGCCACCTGCCGAAAAAGGACATTGACGGCGACCCCGACTATGAGAACTACAAAAACCAACTCAACACCCCGCAAACCAACGGGGTGATGGCACGGCTGCAAATTCCAGCCATTGACGTTGACCTGCCTGTTTACCACACCGTCCGATCCGAAGTGCTCTACCGCGGGGCTGGACACATGCACGGCAGTGACTTGCCCGTTGGTGGCATGGGGACCAATGCTGTCATCTCCGCGCACACCGGCATGGTCGATGCCACCATGTTTGACAACCTGCCGAAACTCAAAGACGGGCAAGACGTGTACATCAACGTGCTTGGTGAACGGCTGCGCTATCGCGTTACCGGCCGACACGTGGTCAAACCCGAGGACTACTCCGCAGTCACTTACGAGCCCGACAAAGACAAAATCACCCTGATTACCTGCACGCCCTACGGCATCAACTCCGACCGGCTGTTGGTTACCGCCGAACGCATAGCTCTCGACGCCGAACCGCATGACGCGCTAGGTCCACGTTACCGATTCGCGTGGTGGATGATTGCCGACCTCGTAGTCATTATTGTGGTGCTGTTGGTCGTACTGGTCAGCGAGGTGAGAGGGGCTATGCGAAAAAGAAGGTAGCTGCGGCGAAAACCAAGGCCGATGCTGCGAAGGGGGTTGCGGTGTTGGGGGCCGGTGACTCCAATGGGTGCTGCGACAGGTGCTGAGCGTGTTATGAGGTCTGTGCGTAGTGCTCACGCTTCACAGAACGCGCAGCCAGTGGGGGTGGAGACGAAAGGCACTCCGGTCACCCGCGTGGGGAAACCTCCTACACTTATGACAAGGTGGGATGGGTCACCGAAACTGCGACCAGGCGGAGCTTATTGAAGCCACTGTTCAAGCGGTTTAGCTACGCTGGGTATTCAGATCAGGTGACCCCTAATACTGGTCACGGTAAAGGCGCTATTCATATCCCAAATAAGTCTCTTCCTGCTGGATAGGGCGCTTTACCTGAAGGGGTTAGCCCTATAAATCCAATAGGTACATAGAAAAGACGATTGAGGTGTCAGGTGTGAATGTTGTAGATGCTTTCGATAAATTCGACTACTTCAGAGGATTCTTTCTGGAGTCAATAGCAATCAGTTATTTTGAAGATGGAAAAATAAATTGTCACGTCTCGCTTAGGAGGAGTGGAGAGCATGGTGAGGATTATGGCCCAGGCGTGCCCAAAGTGGCTAATATTACAATATGTGACGTCTCGTCATATAGGCTTTATCAAAAACCTAGAATTATGAGATTGCCTATCCTTACTGGTGTCCATCTTGTGGATATTGATGGAAAGCTAGGTATTGACTTTGGAGATCTGCCGAGTCAGCTCAAGGATGCTGAGAGATTTTTATCGTCAAAGTTATTTTTTATTGGAAGACATATTGACTTGCAAGTAAATTGAAAAATTTTTGATAATTTTAGATCTATAATTTTAAAAAGGGTAGGTGTTGTAATCCTTGAATAAGTATGACATTTTTGAAAGGTTTAATTACTTTCAAGATTCCTTGTTGCGGTCTGTAAGTATTAAATATGCGGAAGATGGGAGAAAAAATGGTGAAGTAGTCATATATACCCGGGACTATATTGATGGTGCTGAAGTATGGGGAACTGTTACTATTCTTGTCGCTAATGTGTCTTCATATAGATTTCAAGAAGCTGCGAACACAACAGCGGTGGTTATTTCCACTGGTGCCCATCTCGTTGATTTTGATGGAAAAGAAGGTGTAGAGCTTGGGGACATCCCAGATGCCCCTGGGTCATTAGAGGAGCTATTTTTCTCTGATTTGTTTATTTTAGGCGATAGGGTTGAAATAATTTCTGAGTGAAGAATTCTGCTAGAATTTTTGGTGTGGCAGATGCTAAGCCCCGTAGATATGTAGATACGTTTTTACTGCCCGGGATCAAGAGCGTCCAATCAGTTGCTGATAGCGAGCCCCGAGTATATGGCTCCGGAACGGTATATTGATCGTCTGCAGTTTTTGCTGACTCGTTGAGGTCATCTGTTCGGCGGGAGGAAACGGTTGATGGGATGATGGATGAATAATTTTGCTATACTTAAACAATTTAATTATTTTCAAGATGATTTACTAAGCTCTGTTGGTATAAGGCATACTAAAGATGCAGGTTCAAGGGATTGTGAAATAGTTATTGATTTAGGTGGCTGAAACCTCAATATATGGGGGTAGAGTTATAATTCTTGTATCTAGTGTCTTGTCATATAGGTTTGAAGAATTGGCTGATCATTTAGCTTAAGTTATCTTTACGGTATTTATCTCGTAGAATTTGATGGAAAGGTAGGCATTGACCTTGCCGACGCTTTAGGCGCTCTGCCTGTGTTTTGGAAGGAAAATTTACAGCTAATCATGAATTTTGAAGATTTTGATCAAGCTTACGAGTGGTTTGCGCCACGTCATGAGCCAATGCCTTTTCCTGAGATGACCAAAGCTCAGCTGCGGCAGGTTGTTAAGTTGTTTAAGGAGGATCAGGCACCAAGGATTGCATATGTTGCGGAGTATCTAGGATCCACTAGCGGGGAAGATTTTCCTACTGTTGGTGATTTGAAGCAGCTGCTGCAACTAGGTAGGGAGTCCATGGATAGGACGGGGCCGGAGTTTGATGATCTTTCTGGTACTTTTTTCAGTCTGGCTAGTGATTTTGCTTTCTGTCTATGCGCATTCGTGCAGAAATATCGGAGTGATGTGGATTGGGTGGCATCGAAAACTTCGAAGAAGACACTTACATATAATCGGCCGTTGATAGCTCGTCCTGATTATGAGGCTTCAGAAGGGTATATTGATGGTCTGCGTTTTTTTGCTGACTCGTTGAGGTCATCTGTTCGACGTGGGAAAACGGTGGATGATGTGATGAGGCGGTTGAAACGTTCAATAAAAAGGAATTTCGGCATCGATCTCGGCTAGTACCGTCTCAACGCAATAGGAAGGAACCCTCGTGCCCGATTTCGGCGAGATGATGCGACGTAGTCCAACAATCAAGGAGTTCTATTTTGAGTGGGAGGGGCTGCGGGTTTTCGGTGCGATTGACATCACGGACGTTCGGAATGAGCTGGAGATACGGTTTACTCACCACACCCGCCTGAAGAAGCGTCGGTACGACCGAATTCCTATTCATGATGCAACACCAGAATCGTCAATTCTTGTATATAACGAGTACCCAGTAGGTTCCCCAGGGACTCATGGATGTAAAGCAGTGGGATGCTGGTTGAACGCAGTGATAGCTGTATTGCGTTTCAATGCAACTCATGGAAACCTGCCGATAGGAGGGTTTTTGCTAACCTGCAGGGAACCATCATCCTGCTGCGCTGAGCAAACCAACAAACATGCCAAGCAAGAAGGAACAACGCCATGGAAAGCCACTACATCGGTTTCGCTGGCATACGCGACAGTATAATGTCATGGCGTGATCTGCAATGGGGGCTTGAGCAGGGGCTGATCAACCATGAGGACGTTGTTCGTTTTTCGGACTCCACTCTAGATGCTTCAGATGCGCTCACCGACCAACTGCATCTCAATCTCTCAACCTGCTACAGGGAGGACACGTGGGCCATAGAGGATGCCCTCAATGTATTAGTCAACTCCCATAATGCAAGCGTAGACATTTCACTATGGCAGTACCTTGTCCTCCGTCACGTCTACATCAACAGGGATTCCTACCAAGATCCCTTAGGTGAGGTCGCCTCGATTTACGCTGATTTTGGCTTCGATGAAGAAGTGGAAAAGTTCGTCTACTACATGCCCCCTAGTGGTTACAACCCATCTCGCCACACCTACGAGGAGAATACAGCGAGGCTATACGCCAACTGGGAGTTATATCTTCGCACTAACCGCGACAAATACGTCCACCACTAAGTCAGGAAATGTTAGCCCAGCCCCCACGCCTTGGTTTCTTGTTCTTGGGCGTGGGTGGCGGCGATCACGTCGGCGCGGGCGCGGGCGACGCGGGAGCGTATGGTGCCGATGCGTACACCCTGTGATTTTGGCGGCTTCTTCGTAGGTGTATCCGAGTATTTGGGTGAGTATGAGGGCTTCGCGACGTTCGGGAGGAAGGGCGTCGATAAGCAGGCGCGCGTCTACCCATTCGGTCCAGGTGCTGGAGGAGGGGGTGCGCGCTTCGATGGCTTCCGGCTGGGTGGATGCTTTGCGAGGGCGCGCCATGTCGTGGCGGATGTTGTCTACCCAGACGCGGCGGGCGAGGGAGAGGATCCAGGTGCGTGCTGAGCTGCGGGCGGCGAAGCGGGGGAGCGCGCTCATGACGCGGAGGTAGGTTTCCTGGGTGAGGTCGTCGGCGATGTCCTGTCCGCCGAGGTGAGCGAGGAGGCGCCACACGTCTTTTTGGGTGGCTTGGATGAAGTTGGTGAGGGCAGCGCGGTCGCCTCGCCCTGCTTTGAGGGCGAGTGCGGTGACGGCATCATCGGCCGATTCGTGCGCTGCGCGGGGGTTCATACAAGGAAGAATACCAGGTTGCGTGCGGGGTGCGGCGATGCCACATACATCGATAGCTCAACATAATAAATAGAATATACCTAACGAAGGCTCGCCTTGGTTGCGCTCTATCCTATCAATATATAGCCTATGGATAAGCCCGAATTAATAAGACTCTCCCACTAGTGGAAGGATTCGTAACCCATGCCCCACACTCCACCCAACAGCAGCCAGCCCTCCGCCGCCGACCCCATCGTTTCCGCCGGACGTTGCCCCGTCGCCCACGGAGCAGCCGCCAGTGCGTCAACAAACCTCAACGGTGCGCCCACCCCCAGCGAGAATCACTCCGTTACCCAAGGCCAGCAGGGCGGAATATCTTTGCACGATATTCACTTGATTGAAAGCTTGCCCACTTTAACCGCGAGCGCATCCCGGAGCGTGTGGTGCACGCGAAAGGTTCCGGTGCTTTCGGCGAGCTGGTCGTCACCGAGGATGTGTCCGCTTACACCTGCGCGGCCTTGTTCCAGCCCGGCACCGTCACCCCGCTGCTGCTGCGTTTCTCCACTGTTGCTGGTGAGCAGGGCTCCCCGGACGCGTGGCGCGATGTGCGTGGTTTTTCCCTGAAGTTTTACACCTCGGAGGGCAATTACGACATTGTGGGTAACAACACCCCGGTGTTTTTCCTCCGCGACGGCATTAAGTTCCCGGACTTCATTCATTCCCAGAAGCGCATGCCGGGTTCTGGCCTGCGCGACGCCAACATGCAGTGGGATTTCTGGACCCGCACCCCGGAGTCAGCGCACCAGGTGACCTATGTGATGGGTGACCGCGGCATTCCAAAGAGCTTCCGTCACATGGATGGTTTCGGTTCTCACACCTATCAGTGGATTAACGAGGCCGGTGAGCGTTTCTGGGTGAAATACCACTTCAAGACCCGCCAGGGCTGGGAATTTTACACCGACGAAGAAGCCGCACGGGTCGCGGGTGAGAATGCCGATTCCTCCCGCAGCGATCTGTACGATGCTATTGCGCGCGGCGATTTCCCCACCTGGGACGTGAAAGTACAGATCATGCCCGTTGATGAGGCCGCAAGCTATCGCTGGAACCCCTTCGATCTGACAAAGACCTGGTCGCAGAAGGATTACCCGCTCATTCCGGTGGGGCATTTCACCTTGAACCGCAACCCGGAGAACTTCTTTGCCCAGATCGAACAGGCCACGTTCGCCCCGTCGAACCTGGTACGCGGAATTGGTTTCTCCCCGGATAAGATGCTGCTGGCCCGCGTGTTTGCATACGCCGATGCGCACCGTTACCGCGTGGGTGCTAACTCGGATCAGCTTCCGGTGAACCGCCCGGTCTGCCCGGTGAATTCTTACAGCCACGACGGCCCCATGACCTACCAGTTCCAGGGCCCTGACCAGCCGGTGTATTCTCCGAACGGCTACGGGCGGCCCGCAGGTTTCCAGGATTCCGGCACCAGCTCGGACGTCGATACGAACCTTGGGTCTGCAGGCAACCTGGGGTTGTGGGCGGACACCCACGGTAGTGAGTTCGTCCGTGATGCTTACGTAAAGCACCCCGACGATGACGACTTCATGCAGGCTGGCATCCTGGTGCGGGAAGTGCTTGACGACGCCGCGCGCGAACGGCTTGCAGGCAATATCAGCCGTGCAATGAACGGCGTCACCCCCGAGGTGGAGCAGCGGGTGTACGAGTACTGGACCAATGTTGATCCGTGGTTGGGTAACCGTGTGCGCGAGCTGTTCACCAGCGCCTAAGCCCTTTACTGCAGCCTTTTACTGCGTGAAATTGTAGTAGTCACCGAACTCACCAAATGCGGCAAACCCCAAGCGATGAAGATTCTCCTGGGGTGTGCTGGTGAGTTCGGTTTTTTCTATGTCATCGTGCAGGTAGGTGGCGTATTCTTCATCGCTCATGGCATCAAAATCGGGGAAGAAAAAATCGTCTTCCTCGTCGGTGGGAGCCTGCTTCGAGGACTCAGTAAAAATGCGGATCAGGCGCTCTTCTGCCGCAGCATCCACGCGAGTAACCTCTGCGTGGTCGCGCCCTAATTGCTGTTTGAGATTGCCAGTAAGCATCTGGGCCACGTCCACGGATTCCAGCAATACATGCGTGCAGCCCTCCAATGTGGGCTGGGTTATCACAGTGGTGACCTGCTGAATCATGTTTTCCAATTCTTCAGTCTCCACAAGCGAATGCTGATTATTCAGTTCCATGCAGCGGTCTAGGAATGCCAGAACCTTCTGCTTGCCCTCCGCATAGTCCCCGATAATGGCCAGCGCATCCTCGTCCTTGAACGTGCGGCTGGGCACGAGCTGCGGGTTGTGGCTGCACAGCAGCTGAAACAACAGTGGGATCTCGTAGGGATTCACCGCAATGCAGCGATGCTCCAGTTTGTCGCCTGTGGGCGTGACCGCGTAAAGCTCCACAGTATTGGACATTGCCTGCTCCATAGGTGGTAGAAGAATTGGTACAGTGTGCATGCTACCCTGCGAAGCAGACACGGCAGGAACGTCGTGATCTACAATAGTGTGGACTGTCTCACAGATGAAAGGACACTGACCATGGCAGAAACCCTGTACACCGCAACCGTCACCTCCACCGGTGGGGGCCGCGACGGCCGCGTCGAATCCAAAACTGGCGACCTCGCCCTTGATGTTCGCCCGCCGAAGGAACTCGGTGGTGCAGGTGGTGCCGCCAACCCCGAGCTGCTGTTTGCCGCCACCTGGGCGTCCTGCTTCAACGGTGCGCTTCAGCTCATCATGAAGAACGCGGGTGTTGACGTCGCTCACCACCAGCCCACCGTGACCGCCGATGTGTCCCTGAACCGCGACCCCAGCGACGAGGGTTTCCGCCTCAGCGGCACCATCACCGTTGCGTTTGCCAACCAGGACGAGCTGTCTAACGCCGCCGAGCTGGTGGAGAAGGCCCACGCCTTCTGCCCCTACTCCAAAGCCGTGCGCGGTGAATTCGACGCAGACGTTGCGCTTGGGTAACTTTTACTAGGAACCCATTACCCCAAACCAGCCCACTGGGGAGATGGCCCGCGCCCGCATAAACCCACCCCATCATGCGAGGCGCACGGTCGTCTACCTTGTTGCGTGCTGGTGATTGTCGTTTTATGGCCTATTTGTTCTGTTACTGCGAGGTCACCGCATGCACCGGCCACCACGCGGACTTCAAGGAGATAGGCATGTTTACAGAAACAATCCTCACCACAGCACAACCAACACGGAACATTCTTGCGGCGCTCACTAGCGCACTGGGGGATTACATTGTCTACGAACAAGGCGAGGTCACCTTCATTGTGGCCCAGCCTGTCTGGGAATTCACCCTGCACGGCGGGCACGACACCCCATGGGATGCGGTGCGCGATGCCATTCAGGGCACCGACTACGCCCACGACCAGGCCATCTATGGGTGGATGGGGTTTGAACTCGCCTCCGGTGGGGCAGCAGGGCAGGAAATAGCACACTTCCTTATCCTGGTATTGAAATCCACATCGCAGGCGAGAACGTCACCATCCGCACTAGCGACGATGTTGCCCCAGACGTGGTGGCCCAACTCCGCAGCATCATCGAATCGGCTGACCCCTACCAGCCCGAACCCCCACGAGGGGCCAATGTTCGCGCACTGGATCAGCGCTACCTTGATGCTGTCGCAGCAGCTGTGGCGGAGATTCAGGCCGGTGTCCTGCAAAAAGTCATTCTCTCCCGCGTGGTTGACCTCCCCTTTACCGTGAACATGTTGGACACCTACTTGCATGGCAGGGCAGCCAACACCCCGGCGCGCTCCTTCCTGTTCTCGTTGGGCGACTGGCAGGCGGCAGGATTCAGCCCGGAAACAGTCGTGGAGGTGAATTCCCGCGGCGAGGTGTCCACCCAGCCACTCGCGGGGACTAGGGCGTTGACTGGGGACGCGGTGGAAGATGAGATTCTGCGCAGTGAGTTGTTGGCCGACCCGAAGGAAATATTCGAGCATGCTGCATCGGTGAAGCTTGCTTGTGAGGAACTAAGCATGGTTGCTGATGCCAACGGCCCGTGGGTGTCTGAGTTTATGGAGATCAAACCTCGCGGTAGTGTGCAGCACCTAGGTTCACGGGTGAACTGCCACCTAGCAGACGGGAAGAACGCGTGGGATGCGCTGGCGGTGTTGTTCCCGGCGATTACCGCCTCGGGAATCCCGAAGGCCCCGGCCTACGAGTTGATCAGAAAGCATGAAACCGCACCCCGCATGCTGTATTCGGGTGCTGTGTTGCGCGCCGACAGCGATGGTTCCCTTGACGCTGCGTTGGTGCTGCGCACCGTGTACCAGCATGCGGGGAAAGCATGGCTGCGCGCTGGCGCTGGCATTGTGCTGGGGTCCACGCCCGCCAGAGAGCATGAGGAAACATGCGAGAAGCTCAGCAGTGTGGCACCGTACGTGGTTTCCCAGGACTAGAACTCACACTAAGCCTCAGCAGCCTCGGCGCGTTCCCGCGCGGTCTCTGCAGTGAGCGCCCCATGTAGAACCCGGACACGGAGGCCACGATCAGCAGTCCCAGGATTGCTAGTACGGCGCGGATGAGGCTGTTGGGGGTGATGCCGTCGGCGGCGTCGTACACTACTTTCGCGATGATGAGCAGGGGAGCGGCGACACCCGTGGTGGGGCCCATGAGGTTTGCGCGGGTTACGGCGTCGGGGGCGCGCCACAGGGCAATCACGGTCGCCACGATCAGGAGGGTGGCCACCACCACCAGCGCGGTTGCAATGACAGCGGCAATACTCATCAGCGGCGTCCTTTCGACAGGATGCGTGCCATAGACACTGTGCTGAGCAGGCCAAGCAGCGCGCTAGCACAGTGATTTCGTAGGCTATGGAGGAGTCATTCAACAGCGTCCACACCAGGTAGGTGGCGATCATGCAGTAGAAAATCATGTCCGCCAGTACCGCCCGGCTGGGCACATCCTTGGTTCGCACCATCAGCAGCAGCGTGGCCAGCAGGGATACCCCAATGACGGCGATGCACGCCCACAGAACCATAGTCATTTACGCAACCTCCTTGACGTGTGGCGCGAGGCGTTCCTCCATGTCCGCAAGCCCCGCGATAACCTCGTCCGGGTCCGCCCCGTACACCGCATGGACCAGCAAAACCCGTGGGCAGCCAGACTCGTCCACGTCTTTAAACCCCAACGACAACGTGCCCGGGGTCATGGTGATGGAGGTGGAAAACGCCGCTAACTCCCAGTCGGAGCGCACACGCAGGGGGTACTCCACCACCGCAGGGTGCATTTGGGATCGCACCCTGATCACATCGAAGACAATGACAAACGCGCCCACGATCACCTGGCCGATCAGCCAGGTTGAGTACCGTACGCCGTGAATAATCCGGTTCATTTCACCACTCCAATTGCAGCGTTCACGTCACCTAGGATGGCGTGCTGATACCCGGACACATCAAGCAGGCCGGAGGCGGCGGTCATCGCGGCGTCGATAAGCGCGCCACCAGCGATAAACATGCCCACGGACACTACAATCAATGCCGCGCCGGGTGCGAGTTTGGTCAATGGCACGTACAGGCCGTCGGGGAGCTGGACGTTGCCGCCCCAGAACACTTCCCTCCACAGGCGGATCATGGACAGCAGCGCACCAAAGCTCGCCACAATAATCACGGCAATGACTAGCCAGGCGTGCCAATCCCCGGCGCGTGCGATTTCCGTGACCACGAGCACCTTGCCCCACAGGCCAGAAAACGGGGGGAATCCCACGATGGAGAACGCACCCATGGCGAACACGGCGGCCACCAGGGGGTCGCGGCGGGCCAACCCGTCCAGTCGAGAAAGCAGGTCCGTGCCGTAGGTTTCCTCAATGGCACCTGCGGTAAGTACCAGCGACCCCACGGTGATCATGTGGTGCACCATGTACACAAGGCCAGCGGCGATGGCGCGGGTGGGATCGTCTGCACTGAACGCCAGCATCACCACGATGTACGGCATGCCGGTGACCATCTGGTAGGCAATAATGCGTCGCATGGCGTGCTCCGCAAGCCCTGCGAAACTACCCACCAGCATGGAGACTACGCAGAAGATGATAATCGTCCACGCCCAGCGCTGATCCAGGTCAAACACCACCACATAGATGCGGTACAGGGCGTACACCGCCACTTTGGTGTGCAGCCCAGAGAATAAACCCATCACCGCAGCCGAGGTTCCCGGATAGGTGCGCGGCAGCCACGTATGCACGGGGAATAGGCCCGACTTCACCGACAGCGCCAGCACCACCAGGCCCATCGCCACCGTCAGCGGTCCGTTGCCTTTGGCTGCGCCCGCGAGCGCGGCCAGGTTCACCGTACCGATCACGCCATACACTATGGACACGCCGATCAGCAGCACCGTTGACGTCAGCAAGTTCACCAGCACAAACATGCGGCCACCGGCCAGACGGGACCACGACCCGGTCATGGTGATCAGGCCGTAGGACGGCAGCAGCATCACCTCAATGAACACAAACAGGTTAAACAAATCCGCTGTCAGCAGCGCGCCGTACACGCCGCCCAACAGCATCAGCGTCAGTGCCGGGTAGAAACGTGCCCGGGTTTCGCCCACCACCAGCGCAAACCAGTTGGAGGCGAACGCCACTATCGACGCCGCGACAATCATCACCGCACTCAGTGCATCCGCAGCGAAAGGAATGGCCACCCCGCCGGTGAACAATCCCACGCTGTGGGCGATGGTTCCGTGCTGCGCGGTGGTGGCGAACAACCATATCCCGGCAACAGTTCCGAGGGCTGGAATGACGAGTGCCAGGGCGTCGCGAAGCACCCGCCACGGGGACACCACAGCCAGCGCCGCGCCCGCCAAACCGCTGGCCATGAACAAAGGCAGCATCACGCCGCTCATCGCTGCTCCTCCTTAGCTACCGCCGACTCTGACACCGAGGCGGTACGGCCGCGGGTCTCCAGTGGCGACTCTTCCTCTGGGTCCTCCACCGTGCGTGTATCGTCGGAACGACCCAGCGCCGCCAGCGTCAACATAAACGCCGTCGTCGCCATTGTGATCACAATGGCCGTCAACACAAACGCCTGCGGCAACGGGTCAGCCGCATCGGACAGGGGCGTGCGCTCCGCAAACGGTTCGCTACGCCATGCCCCAATGCCCGTGGCCAGGATCAGCAAGTTTGTGGCGTGGCTGACCAAACCCATGCCAAACACAATGCGCACCATGCCGCGCTGCAGGATCATGTACACCCCGCCCGCAACCAACACGGCGATAGTCACAGCAATAATCATGAGGAAACACCAGCCTCGGAAGTGTCAGAAGCATCAACCTGCGGCGTCTGGGGGAGAGGATGATTGCTGCCGCGGGTAAACGGGAGGAGATCACGGTCCGCGCCGGGGCGTCGTGGCCCACCCAGGGCGTTAATTGCCAGGGTGAGCATGCCCAGCACGGCGAGGAACACACCCAGGTCAAGATCATGGAGGTGGTCACATGTTGGTGCAGGATATGTCCGTGAATGGGGTAGAGGAATGACCCGTGCGTCAGCCCCAGCACGCCCGCAAACAGGGCCGTGAGCATGCCGAACCCAGTCAGGTAGAAGGGTGTATTCTGCTTGACGATCGGCCCGTCCGACCCCTTGGACAAATACCGCGCCACCACGGCGGCACAGGCCACCAGCGCCGCAATGAAACCACCGCCAGGATCGTTGTGCCCACGCATGAAGATCACAAACGCCAGCACACTCAGCACCGGCACCAGCGCGCGGCACAGCATGCGCATGGGGATCGAATTCACCTCAGGCAGTGCGAACGGCGTGGGGTGGGTGCCTTTGAGGAAGGGGTGCTGGGGAATCGACCCAACCACTGCTGCAATGACCACACCAGCCATACCCAGCACCGAAAGTTCGCCCATGGTATCCAGTGCACGGAACTCCACAAGAATTGTGTTCACCACGTTTGCGCCGCCCGAAATGCCGGGGGCTTCCCGCAGGTACCACATCGCAATCTCTGGGCGTTCGTGCCTACCCAACAGCGCCCACACGCCCAAAGAAGGTGGCCACACCAGCGGCGATGGCCATAATCCCGGCGCGCGCGCTACGCGGCCTGGACGTGCGGTGGAACAACTCGGGTTGTTGCCGCAGCACAAACATGATGATCACCACCACCAACAACTCCACCAGGAACTGCGTGAGCGCCACGTCCGGGGCACCCAGCATCAGGATCTGCAACGTCACACCCACGCCGGTGGTGCCCAGCATCACAGCTGCGGTGAGGCGCGAGTGCGTGGTGATGAGCGTGATCACCGACACCACCACGATTGCCAGCGGCAGCAAGTCCATGGGACGGTCAATGCCGTCCACACGCGGTTGCATGGGCACGCCATCTACGCCGGGGAACATGGTGGTTCCGGCTGCGAGCAGCACAATCATGAGGATCGGATAGGTCAGGTGCGGGGTCGGGCTGTAGGAATCTGCCATGCGCGCCACAAAACGACCCCAGCGAGCCATGCCCAACAGCAGCCCCTGCAACGCCTTGTTTCCGTTGAACGGGAGGAAGTGGCGGGCGTCGGCAAGCGCAAACACCGCCTGACGTTTCCACACCACAACGGCCCCGGCGGCGAGGACACCGAGGGAAATCAGCAGCGGCGTGCTCACCCCGTGCCACAATCCCAGGTGCACATGCGTATCGACGGCCGCCCCTACCGGAGCGTCCAGCACACCCACCATGAAGGCCAGCGGTACCGACATCAACCCAGGCAGAGCGGCGGGAAGCCACAGCACTACGGGGGCTTCCTTGACCTGCGACATGTCGCGGGGGCCATCCACAAACGCACCAAACACCAGGCGAGTGGAATAGGTGATTGTCAGCAGCGCGCCCGTCGCTGCGGCGGCGAGGAGCAAACACACGGCGGCGGTTGGAAGGGGTGCCTCGGTGAATGCTTCCAGCATCCCTTCCTTAGAAATGAACCCCAGTAGCGGCGGAACAGCAGCCATGGACAATGCGCCCACCACCACGGAAATAAAGGTGAACGGCATCTGGCGGTAGAGCGAACCCAAGCGACGAACGTCACGCGACCCAGCCTGGTGATCAACCACGCCAATCAGCATGAACAAACTTGACTTAAACAGGGCGTGGGCAAATGTGTGCACTAGCGCTGCTGCCAGGGCAAACGGCGTTCCCACGCCAATGGTTGCCACGATCCAGCCCAAATGAGACACCGTGGAATACGCGGTCAGGCGCTTCAAATCTGTTTTCTGCACCGCAAACAATGCGGCCATGACGGCAGTAAACATACCCACCGTTATGAGCACAACATTCCAGGCGGCATTGTTATGAAATACCGGCGAAACGCAACAGCAGATAAATGCCTGCTTTCACCACGGCGGCGGCGTGCAGAAACGCACTCACCGGAGTGGCCGCTGCCATGGCTTCTGGGAGCCAGAAATGGAAAGGAAACTGAGCCGATTTGGTAAACGCGGACACTGCGATAAGCATGGCGATGGCAGTGGTCAAACCAGGCTTTTCCGCCCAGAAATTCGAGGCGATAATATCCGTCAGGTTGGTTGTTCCAGCCTGAGTGGCCATAATCGCCACCGCCGCCAACAGGGTCAAACCGCCGGTAAAAGTGAGGATCAATGTGCGCATCGAACCCGCCTCGCCGCCCGATCCTGCGCGGGCGATGAGCAGGAACGAACCAATGGACACCAGCTCCCAGGCAATAAACAGCACCACAACATCGTCCGACAACACCAGTAGCAGCACAGACAGCATAAATGCTGACATAATGAGATAGAAGCTGGTATTGCCGTCATTGTTATGCAAATATGCGGCGGAATAGATAAACACAGCCGCGCCAATAACAAGAGCTAACAGGGCAAAAAATACGCTGAGGGCATCTCCCCGCAACGCAAAATCAATATCCATCCCTGGGGCAATGGCATCCTTAAGCCACGTTATCTTGTAGGACAATGGTGAATGGGAAATAACGTCAGGGACATGGCGTCCCATCACCCACGCAGCGGCAATAAACAACGCCGCTAACGGCCACCCAGCTTTTCGGTCCGATACGCGAACAGCAAACGGGGAAACCCCCACAGCAACCGCCGATAGCACAAGCACAACAAGCAAGGTCACGGCACTACACACCTGAAAAATCGGGGACTATAGACAAAACCACGTTACCAGCGGTGGCAACCCCACGTGCCTGAATGCAGCGCTTCTTGTTGTTTGTTCAGCGTTTGCTTATGGGTCAGCATCTGCGCTCACGGCTTTTATACAGCTAGACTGCATACATGAGCCCCTTGCGCACCTTCCTTGTCAGTCTTGCCCTCGCGCTGCCGCTCATCGGTGGTGCTATCTATGTTGCTGCATCAGGTTCTGATGTCTCTCAAACCTGGAACAACAGCAGCGATACCACCAGTGGTGCTCCCGCAGCGGGTGGTACTGGCGGGATCCCGCCCGAAAGCCTCGTGGGGGCTCGGCGTGCAGCGGGTGAGGCGGGTACGCAATCAGGTTTTCTGGTCACCGGCACTGGGGAACTTGTGGCAGGTGTAGACAAACTCACTGGTAGCGCCAACGACATGACTGGTGCGACCAAAGAACTTGCAAACGGTACCCAACAGCTTGCTGACGGTATGACGCAGATCCAGGCAGGCACGGGACAGCTTGGCTCCGCAGCCAGCCAAGTCGCCGATGGTGTGGACCAGGCTGTGGAACAGGTACAAGGCGTCATTGCCCTGCAGCCGCAGCTCCTCGCCGCCATTGACGACGCCGACCGCAAACTTGCCGCCAATCCCGCTCCCGATGCTGCCGATGCCCGCAAACAACTCGCTGGTTTCCGCTCTCAGGTGGCGGGCTTCAAACTCGGTGGCGGAACGGTTGACCAGCTCGCCCAACTGCGCAGCGGTTCCCGCGACATCGCCAACCAGCTCACCCAACCCGGTTCCCAATACCACGACGCCATCTACACAGCCACCGACGGTTCCAAGCAGCTGTCCTCCCGCATGCAGGAATACGCCACGGGTGTCGACGCCGCGTTAGCCTCCGTTGGTGAGCTCCACAACGGCGTCCAGCGCATTGACGGAATGGCCAAGGCAACCCAGGACAAACCACTGCCATGCAGCGTGCCTTGCCAGCAGTTACACAGGTGCAACCTGCGGAAAATACTGATTCCGAGCCTGAGAAAACCTCCAGCTTGCCGCCCATGTACGCCTTCCTCATCGCCGCGCTGGTCAGCGCCGCAGGGGTGGCCTATGTGTGGAATACCGGTGGTGGTCGAAACTGGCTGAAACTGCTGGGAGTATCCGGTGGTCTGGCGCTTGTGGGTAGTGTGCTCTTCGCTCTCCTTGCGAATGGGCTTGGTGTGGGGAGTGCACTGCTGGGGGTTCTGACATTGTGCGCCACGGCGGGAGTTTCCGTGTTCGGCAGTTCCGCCCTACTGTCCCTGCTTGGTGAGCGTTGGGGGCGCATCGCGCTCGCTGTCGGTAGCATCGCCCAAGTAGGCGTGGTGGGATGGGTGTGGAAAACCTCAGCCGCCGCAGAAACCGCATCGTGGGCGCAGGCCATTTCTGCCCTCATGCCCCTGCACTATCCAACCTCAGCGCTTACCACCATCGGCAACGCCGGATCGGGATCCGCGCTTGCAGTGGCGCTGATCGTAATGCTGCTCCTTGGTGTTGGTGGGGGAGTAGTGGTGCGGAGAAGTGTGTAGATAGCGTGCACATTGTCAGTTACCACTGTTTGCGAGGATCCTCCCGGGCGACTTGCCTAACCCTGCTATCTGCCATCGCCCACGTTGGATAGTTAGGGCCTATACTGCTCAATACAGTGAGCATGTCCCGCAAGCGATCATTCACATTGATGCGTAGCAGGTTTTCTTGATGTGATATTCGATTACGAAGCTGCCGCATCCTTTCCAAGCGTTTCCCTATATAACGGCGCCCGGAGGCATTGATGCGAGCATAAGGAAAAGCGTTGTGTAGCGCATCGTACCAAAGCGTATCTGTTTCACATGCGCGTTGCCAGGATAACCCCTCGCCTAGTAATGAAGACCAACTCCCGAAAGTTAGTTGAGCGACAATATCGTCATGTGAGACTGGCTGACCATAACGTGGATGGTTTTGGTGTCTTGATCGTGATTGAGCCTCTGACTCTGCACGTCGACGTGCATTTTTTAGGGGAGATTGGATAAGGCGATATAGGTCGTCGTTGGCGTGATGCCTTAAAGACCATTATGCAGGCAGCCCCAGTGTTTGATTCCAATCCGCTAATGCTCGATCCATGGCGTTCCTGACCATCACTTCAAAATAAGAGAACTGTGTGTGCCAAGCCCCCGCTAAGTTGCAGTTCCAACGATATAGATCAACAGCGCGGTCAATATCACCACTGGATTCGTGGAGGTAGGGCGCTAGTCTAGCTGAGCCTAAAAACGACTCAATATGTATTGCGTTTTCTGCTTCCCACCTACTTCATACTACGATGGTCTCATTGAGCAGCGATGAAGTTCGTTGCACTTACTTTTCGGTATCCCCCGTGGTCTGTGGCCTCGGGGGATACTTTGTTGTTTTGGACCGGGCGATCTGCATGCATCACTGATGTGCTCCCCTGACACGAAGTCGGCCATACAACTGTGTCAAGCTGCAGGGGATTCGGCACATAAGTGGGTCCATCGCTAAGCTCAAAAAACAGTGATTGTTGTAACTGCGGGTGGACCTGCTCTACGTCGGCCCCACAAAACAAAAACCCACGCCCTGCTTTGGCGTGGGTTTGATCTGGTCGGGATAACAGGATTTGAACCTGCGACCTCTTCGTCCCGAACGAAGCGCGCTACCAAGCTGCGCCATATCCCGGTTACTACCCGGAATACTTTAGTCGATGACGCAGTTTACAACAAAACTGCATGTCATCTTACTTCTCCACGATGCGCAGCAGCGTGGAGGAGGGGCGGCAAAACAGTCGCACAGGTGCGTATTTCGAGGTCCCCAACCCGTTGCTCACGTGCATGAGCATGGAGCCAAAGCGGTGCAGTCCGGATGCTCGTTCGCGGTCAATGCCGCAGTTGGTCACTATGGCTTTGCCGTTGGGTAGGCAGATCTGTCCACCGTGGGTGTGCCCGGAGAGGGCGAGCTGGTAGCCGTCGGCGTCGAAAAGCTCAAGGACGCGGGGCTCGGGCGCGTGGAGGAGGGCGAGGCTGAGGTCGGCGTCGCTGTTGGGGGCACCGGCGACGGCGGAGTAGTCGTCGAGGTTGTGGTGGGGGTCGTCGACACCTGCGGCGGCGATGCGTACTGGCCCTACTTTGAATTCGTGACGCGCTTGGTTGGCGTCGCGCCAGCCGCGTTCGATGAAGGCGGCCCTCATGCCTTCCCAGGGGAGTGTGATGCGGCTGACCTTGCGTTTTTTGCCCAGCAGGTAGCCAAAAGGATTGACGGGGCGTGGTGCGTAGTAGTCGTTGGTGCCAAAGACGAACAACCCTGGGCGGTGGAGCAGTGGGTCGAGTGCTTGGAGGAGGTGGGGCACGGAGTTGACAGCCCCGAGGTTGTCGCCGGTGTTGATCACAAGGTCGGGCGCCAGCTGGTCCAGCGCGGCCACCCATTCTTTTTTGTGCGGCTGATTGGGCAGCATGTGCAGGTCGGAAATGTGCAGGATGCGGAATTCTTTCTCGCCGCGTAGCGTTCCTGGTTCGAGGAGGGGCAGGGTGTACTCGTGAAGGGTGAACTGGGTGAGTTCGCGGTTTCCCCAGGCGGCGAGCGCGAGCCCGGCTACACCGCCGATAAGGGGGAGGGATGCGAGGATTTTAACTGCTTTGTGAACCACGAACCTAGACTACCTGTCCGTCCGCGCCCCGCGAGTATCGTTGCTGTTATGAGCGAACTACAGAATAAAATTCTTGCTGATTTGAAAGACTCCATGAAGGCCCGCAACAAGGAACGCACAGCAACGCTGCGCATGTTGAAGGCCGCCGTCATCTACGAGTCGGTGGAGGGGGCCAAGCACGAACTCACCGACACAGATGTTCTGGCGGTTATCCGCCGCGAGGTGAAGAAGCGTCGGGAGTCGGCCGCAATTTACGCTGAGGCGGGCCGCCAGGAGCTTGCCGACGCCGAGATCGCCGAGGCCACGATCCTTGAGGAATACCTCCCGCAGCAGCTTGACGACGTCGCGGTGGCCGCGGTCGTCAATAGCATGCCGCAGCATTGGAAGCGGAGTTGGGAGAGCCGCTGACGATGAAGCACATGAAACGCATGATGTCCGCCGTGACCGAAGAAGTTGCAGGTCAGGCGGACGGTAAGCGGCTGTCGGAGGCAGTGCGCCTAAGGATTCAGCAGTGACTCCAACAGCGAGGTGATTTCATCCAGGGTGACGGGATCTTGGGTGATGTCGCCACCGCCAGGAAACCCGGTGCCGTCGGAGATTCGGAGGGTGACGGTGCCACGGCCGAGCATGGCCGTGCCGTTATCCGCACTGACCACGTGGCCAGCAGGAGTGCCGTTCCCTGGAACATTCACGGTATTGACGGTGAATCCTGCCTGTTGAAGCCTCGCTCGGGCTTCAGCTTCCGTCAACCCTGAGACGTCCGGGACGGAGCTGTTGGACGCGCCGCGAAAGGAACTTCCGTCCGCAGGTGGCAGCGTTCCTTGCAATGCTGCCGGGACCTGGTTCGCTGCGGCAAACCAGGTGCGGGCGGCCTCCATACCGCCGTAGAGGTTGCCCCAGGAGCACTGGCGCAGAGGCGCGGTGCACAGCGGGGAGACGGTGCCGCCGTCGTTAAACACGTAGGAGGAGGCAGCGAAACCGCTGTTGAATGCCAGGAATGCCGAGGATTGGTGGGACTCTGAGGTTCCGGTCTTAGCGGCCACCGGAGTGCTCCACCCGTAGGAGTTTGCGGCGGCAGCACCGGTACCGTTCTTCGTGTCGTGGCTCAGTGCAATGCCCAGTCCACGCGCAATATCCGGCTCTAGAACCTGTTCGCAGTCAGGGGTGTCAATGTCCACCTTTTCGCCGTGGCGGTCCTTGATTTCAAGGATGGGGTTCGGCTCACACCACATGCCATCAGAAGCGATGGTGGCGGCCACGTTAGTCAGCTCCAAGGGGTTCACCGCTGTGGGGCCGAGGGTGTAGGAGCCCAGGTTGTTGTCTTTGATAAAGTCCGCGACTGACTGTTCGCCGTCATAGCTACCCGGCTGTGTGTAACTACGCAGGCCCAGGCGCACAGACATATCCACGGTTTCGGACACACCTACGTTCTCAATGAGCTGCACGAATGTGGTGTTAGGGGACTGCGCAAGCGCTTCCTGGAGCGTCATGCTGCCCTTGTAGTTGCCGGAGTTTTCCACGCAATAGGTCGCGGGTGGGCAACCGGCGGCACCGCCGGATCCCCATGCCGCGCGCCTCATAGCGTTTGGGCACGCTCAACACCTGGTTGATGCCCATGCCTTTTTGCATCGCCACGGCAGCGGTGAACACCTTGAACACAGAGCCGGCACCATTGCCCACCATGGAGGTTGTTTGCGGCAGCACGGTTTCCATATTGTCAGCATCCAGGCCATAGTTGCGGGAGCTGGTCATGGCTAGCACATGGCGGGAATCTTGACCCGGTTCAATCACGTTGAATGCCTCGGCCACGCCGTCTGCTTGTGGATCGGCCTGGCTGACCACAGCATTGTGGGCGGCTTCCCTGCACATTCGGATCCAGGGTGGTTTTGATGGTGTACCCGCCCTTGTTTAGGTCATCAGAGCTGATGCCCTTTTCTTCCAGGTAGCGCACAACATAGTCACAGAAAAACCCCTTGTTTCCTGCTGAAATGCAGCCTGAGGGAAGTTTTTCTGGTTCCTCCAGCACACCGAGTGGTTCCTGCTTGTACTTAGCGCTGTCCTCCGCCGTAATGGCTCCAGAGCTCACCATGGTGTCCAGCACGGTGTTGCGGCGGTCAATAACGGCCTGTTTGTTGGTGTAGGGGTTCAGATATGACGACGATTGCACGATACCCGCGAGCATGGCAGATTGAGGCACATTGAGGTCCTTGGCGGAGATGCCAAAGTAGGTTTTTGCAGCGGACTCAATGCCAAACGCGCCGCTGCCGAACGGCACAATGTTGAGATAGCGCGTCAGAATTTCGTCCTTACTCAGTCGCTCCTCCAGGTCCGATGCCATGCGCATTTCACGTATTTTGCGCGCATAGCTCGTCTCGGTGGCGGCGATCTGCTCGGACTCGTCTTTGGCATCAACCAGAAGCAGGTAGTTCTTCACATACTGCTGGTCGATGGTGGATGCACCCTGTTCCACGGCGCCGGAGAACATGTTGGCGGCCATGGCTCGGATGGTTCCTTGCCAGTCCACGCCTTTGTGCTCATAGAAGCGACGATCTTCGATGCTGACAATGGCTTGCTTCATCACTGGTGATATCTGGTCACCCTCGACGTTGATACGTCGCTGGTTATATAACCACGCAATGGGGGAGCCTGCATTGTCTGTGACTGTGGTCACTGTAGGGGCATCGCCGTTGGTGAGGTCGGTCAGGTTTGCTGTCATGGTTTCCTGGGTTTTGGCCAGTGCCATTCCAGAAAGACCAGCTAACGGGGCTAGGCTGAGCGCACTAGCTACGCCGGCGGCAAGCACGGCGGCGCAGACGTTTGTCAGAGATTTCATCAAGGACACCCCTTCACCCTACGCACATTCTGCCGTGGAGGAAACCAAAATAACCCCGGCCTGTGTGACACATTCGACATAGGACCACCCAAGTGAATAGACTTACAAATGTATCTGAAAGGCACCCACCAGGAGACTGAGAGAATGACAACCTCACTCATCACCGATTCCCAGCGCAACTCATATGCCTGCGGAACAGCGCAAACGGCGTCGTTGGAGCGTGGTGAATGGGTTACTCAAGCCAAGTGTCGTAACGGGGATCCTGACGCCCTGTTTGTCCGTGGGGCAGAGCAACGCCGGGCTGCTGCAATTTGTCGACATTGCCCCGTGCTTCTCCAATGTCGCGCGGATGCGCTGGACAACCGTGTAGAATTTGGAGTTTGGGGTGGGCTCACTGAGCGACAGCGCCGGGCGCTGTTGCGGAAAAATCCTGACATTACAGATTGGGCGGCCTACCTTGCCGCTGGTGGGGAACTGATCGGGATTTAATAAGCGTGCAATGAACACAACGCCTGCCCACGGATAGGGTAGGTACAGTGGACTTCATGAGTCATACACAATGGGAATACGCTACCGTACCGCTACTAACTCACGCCACGAAGCAAATCCTGGACACCTGGGGTGAGGATGGCTGGGAACTGGTCACGGTGATGCCGGGGCCAACTCCAGAGAATCTGGTCGCCTTTCTCAAGCGGGAGAAAAACTAATGCACAGTACTAGGCTCGCTGAGCTGGGGATTACGCTTCCCGACGTCGCTGCTCCCGTAGCCGCCTATGTTCCCGCTCTGCAGGTGGGTAATCAGGTGTGGACGTCCGGCCAGCTGCCCTTCATTGACGGCGTTCTCCCCGCCACTGGCAAGGTTGGCGCGGAGATTTCTCCAGAAGATGCCGCTACCTATGCGCGCCAAGCGGTGTTGAACGCGCTTGCCGCTGTGGATGCTTTGGTGGGGATCGACGCGGTGACGCGGGTACTCAAGATCGTGGGATTCGTGGCCTCAGCCGAGGGGTTTACCGGCCAGCCAGCTGTGGTCAATGGTGCTTCGCATCTTGTCGGCGAAATTTTTGGCGATGCGGGAGCACATGTGCGATCCGCAGTGGGAGTGGCCGAATTACCGTTGAGTTCACCTGTTGAGGTGGAACTTGTTGTGGAGATTGCCCACTAACCTGGGCACAAATTGCTCATTAAGCGCACACGAGAACGGGATTGGGCATTAAGCTAGTGTGCATGAAGCACCCTGCTTACAATCAGCTGCGGCCAGTAACACAGTCCGCAGCAGTAGTATTATGCGCCAATCCCAGTTATAGCTCTTTAGATGGTACAAATACGTGGGTCATTCGGGCGCCGGAGGATTCACGCAGTATTGTGATTGACCCGGGTCCTGACGATGAAGGGCACCTCAACATTGTGCACAACAAAGCCGAAGAGGTTGCTTTGGTGCTGATTACACACCGGCATCAAGATCATGCTGATTCGATTGATCGTTTCCGCCAACTCACAGGGGCGCCGGTGCGGGGTTTTGATCCTACCTACTGTCGGGGTGCGGAACCACTAGTGGATGGGGAGATTATTACGCTTGAGGGGGTCACGCCTCAGATTGAAGTGGTGCACACTCCAGGGCATACCTCTGATTCGGCGTGCTTTTTCGTGTGGAGTGGGGTGCCTCATGATTCCACGCTAGAGGGCATTATCACTGGCGATACGATTGCTGGCAGACACACAACCATGATTTCCGAAACAGATGGTGACCTAGGTGCGTATCTTGACACCCTCCACATGCTGGAAGATCGTGGCAAGGGCGTGATGCTGCTGCCCGCGCATGGCCCAGAACATGAGGATTTGTCGCTCCTGGCCCGTAAGTATCTTGACCGCCGCGAGCAACGTCTGGCACAAGTGCAGGCAGCGCGAGAGAAACTCGGTCACGATGCCACACTCAAGCAGATTGTGGATGAAGTCTACACTGATGTGGACCCAGTGCTGCGTGGGGCAGCGGAGCAGTCCACAAAGGGTGACAGTCCGCTACCTTGACAAGGTAGCGGGGGTTTAGCGGGCTCGCTTGGCAAGGTGTTCAGTGTCGCAGATCAACACTGATTTTCCTTCCAGGCGAATCCACCCACGATGGGCGAACGTTGCCAGTGCCTTGTTGACCGTTTCACGGGAGGCACCCACCAACTGTGCTATTTCCTCTTGCGTGAGGTCGTGATTCACGCGTAGTGCGCCTGCTTCTTGGGTGCCAAAGCGATTGGCCAGTTGCAGCAGTGTTTTTGCCACGCGGCCGGGCACATCAGTGAAGATCAGGTCAGCGAGCGAGGCGTTGGTGCGGCGCAGTCGGCGTGCCAACACACGCAGAAGTTGCTCCGAAATTTCCGGGTGTTCTGAGATCCAGGTGCGCAGCACGTCCGAGTTCATGGTGGCGGCGTGCACTTCGGTCACGCACACGGCGGAGGAAGTGCGGGGGCCTGGGTCAAAGATGGATAATTCGCCGAACATGTCGGAGGGACCCATCACTGTGAGGAGATTTTCACGGCCGTCGGGGGCGTGGCGGGCGAGTTTTACCTTGCCGGAGGTGATGATGTACAGGCGATCACCAGGCTCGCCTTCTTCAAAGATTGTTGCGCCGCGCGGGAACCGTACGGTTTCCAATTGTTGGATCAGGTTGCCCACGGCCACGGGATCGACGCCTTGAAAAATGCCAGCCCGCGATAGGATTTCCTGAACTGCTTCCACTCGATACTCCTTAGTCAGCATGTGAAACATGTCTCATATCTCGGCCTGGACCATGGGTGGCGTCCGGCGGAATTACGCGAGGCAATGGTTTGATGGCCGAAAATATTTTAGAAATTGTGCTCTCTAAGACACTCTACTATGTTCTTTGTCACTTTGCAGGAGTTAAAGTGACCTGTTCGGTGCTTGGATCGAGAACCTGCATAGGAGCAGTGGGGAAGTGTGTTTACTTTTCTGCTTTTTTCGGTTCGTTGGTGGCGGGAAGTGAGCTGCGAGTGCTGAAGGCTTCAAAACGTTCCATCTGCATAGCAAAAACCGCCAAAATAACAGGTGTGAGAAGGCATAGTGCTGCAGTCATGCACACAATAATACCGTGTTGAGGCTGCTCGCTACAGTAAAAGGCATGGAGACATCTCTGGCGCTCAAACGCAGGGCGCGGCGCATCAACCGCATCCTGGCGGAGGCTTACCCCAACGCGCAAGCCGAGCTGAATTTTACTAACGCCCTTGAATTGATTGTGGCAACAGTACTGAGTGCGCAATGCACCGACGTGCGGGTGAATCAGGTTACCCCGGCCTTGTTTGAGCGATACCCCACAGCAGCTGATTATGCCCACGCTGACCCGGAGGAACTGGAAACGTACATCCGCTCAACTGGCTTCTTTCGGGCGAAGGCAAAAAATCTCATCGGCCTGGGGGCGATGCTCGACGAGGATTTTGGTGGGGAAGTACCCCCACGGTTGGAGGATCTGGTGAAGCTTCCGGGGGTGGGCAGGAAAACGGCAAACGTGGTGCTGGGTAACGCCTTTGGTATCCCTGGTCTGACGGTGGACACGCACTTTGGCAGGATCGTGAGGCGACTGGGTTTGACGCATGACAAAGACCCAGTAAAGTGGAGCACGCCCTTGAACAGCTCATAGAGAAGCGGGAATGGACGCTTTTCTCTCATCGCGTTATCTTCCATGGTCGCCGCGTGTGCCATAGCAGAAAGGCTGCATGCGGCGTGTGTTTTCTGGCCAAACAATGCCCCTCATATGGAAAAGTCGGACCAACAGAAATACCGTTAGCTCAAGCTCTGGTAAAAAGTCCAGACAGAGAACATTTGTTTCACATGGCTGGAGTAAACGATGAAAACTAACCTCACGTGGTTTTTCGTGGGCGTGGTGGTGATCGCTGCGATGCTGGTGGCTGTGGTGCCGATGATGCTGCGATCGGTCAACGGCGGGCAGGAGGCGTCGACAAGTGTGGAGCAAGCCATTCAGGCGCGCCCGAACTGCCCAACCCGGCAGGTGGGCGGGGTGGATTTGCCGTGTCTTGGTGGAGAGTTTGGGGATGCCGAACCCCGCGCGACCGTCGTGAATGTGTGGGCGTGGTGGTGCGAGCCGTGCCGCACGGAACTGCCGCTTTTTGACACCCTCGCCGCCACTCATCCAGACCTCAACGTGGTGGGTGTACACGCCGATACCAATGCAGCCAACGGTGCCGCCATGCTTAATGAGCTGGATATTTCTTGCCCAGCTACCAGGATGATCGTAACATCTTCGCTGCTAAATACAGCCTTCCCAGCGTAGTGCCCATTACAGTTGTCATTGATAAAGACGGTCAGGTCCGAGCCACCTACACTGAAGCATTCGGCAGCATTGAGGAAGTGGAAGACGCTGTGAACAAGGCACTCTCATGAATCACGACTCACCCGGAGTAAACACCAGCCTGAACCCCGAGGCGGCACCTGTCTGGATGCATCGACTCGTAGATACCGTCCGCACCACGGAACAGCGCCCGCCCACTACCGCAGCCAAACAAGCCGCCGTACTCATGTTGTTTTCCGGCACCGAAACTAGTGCCACTCTGCCTAACGACGCCGCGGTGCTGCTCACCCACCGCTCACCCTCCATGCGTTCGCATTCTGGGCAGATCGCCTTTCCCGGCGGTCGCCTTGACCCCACTGATGCCAACATTGTGGACTGTGCCCTCAGGGAAGCCTGGGAGGAAACCGGACTAGATCGCACTACCGTCACCCCCCTCGCGCAGCTCAGTGAGGTGCATATCCTCGCCAGCGGCTACCCCGTTCACCCCGTTCTCGGACACTGGCATACCCCCATGAATGTGGGGGTGGTCAGCCCTGAGGAAGCCGATGCTGTATTTGACGTGCCGGTTTATCAGCTCATCGACCCCGCTAACCGAATCACAGTAGGGTGGAATACGTGGAGCGGACCGGCGTTCCGCATCAATGACTACATCATCTGGGGATTCACCGGTGGTCTCCTGAGTGCCGCCCTACACCAAGCCGGCTGGGAGGAAGAATGGGACCGAGACACGGTGCACGATCTCCAAACAACCCTGGCACAATCGCGCAATAATGAACGGCTGAGGTAGCTCACCAGAATAGCTACCACGACACACGAGGAACATAGTGACCCACAACCCAGGCGTTTTGACCGACGGCCTGCTCGTCATCGCACTTCTACTCGCCCTGTGGGGCGGCTGGCGGCAAGGGGCGTTCGCCTCCGTGCTCAGTACCATCGGTGTGGTCTTTGGACTCATCTGCGGTGCTGGATTGGCCCCCAAAATCATGGGACTTACCGACAGTACCGCCCTCCGTTTCCTTCTGGGACTGGGCACAGTGGTGCTGCTGGTGGGCATGGGTAACCTTGTTGGTGGCCTGCTGGGGGCCGGGGTACGGGACAACATGCGGCTCAAAAGTGCCCAGCGTATCGACTCGACCATTGGGGCCGTGTTCCAGGCTCTAGCCACCCTCATCGTTGCGTGGCTTGTGGCCATCCCGCTGGCCACTGGCGGGACGTCCGCCGTTGCCCAAGGTGTGCGGCAATCCCACATTCTGGGGTTCGTGGATAATTTCACCCCCAGCTTCATGGGGCAATTGCCTGCGAAAATCTCGGCCATGCTCAACGAAAGTGGGTTGCCACCGCTCATTTCGCCGTTTGAAGACCACGTCACCCGTGAAGTCGAAGCGCCCGCCATCAAAGTGGACAACGTTGCCCTAGTGGAACAACTGCGGCCGTCCGTCATCCACATCCTTGGCGACGCCCAGCAGTGCCGCCGCCGCCTCATGGGGTCCGGCTTTGTGGCGGCTCCCCGACATGGTGATCACCAACGCCCACGTCGTCGCAGGTACTGACACCGTGCACCTTGACACGGCGCTCGGCGTTAAAGAAGCGAGCGTGGTGTTCTACGACCCGGCCGAAGACATCGCGGTTCTCCGCAGCCCTGGTCTAGACCTCCCCGCACTTCCCTGGGCGCCCGAGGTAGCGTCCTCAGGCGACGATGCCATCGTCATGGGATTCCCCGCTTCCGGTCCCTTCGAGGCTGCCCCCGCCAGGGTCCGCGACAAGATCACCATCAACGGACCAAACATCTACGCCAGCGGGCGTGTGGACCGCGAGGCGTACACCGTGCGCGGCTCCATTCGCCAAGGCAATTCCGGCGGCCCGATGGTGGACGTCAATGGCAACGTTCTTGGTGTGGTGTTTGGTGCCGCTACCGACAACACGGACACCGGATACGTCCTCACTGCAGCCGACGTGCAGGGCAAGATTGGGGACATCACTAAGCTTGTTGACCCCGTGAATACCCAAAACTGTGTGGCCCGCTAGCCCACAAAGGTCAGTAGCGAGGCCACAAAATCCTCGGGTTTTTCCACGTGAGGCAGCGTTTTTGTCTCGGGAATATGGCTGACTGACACTGACTCTCTGCGGACGCGCCGGGCGGCGAACTCCAGGAAATGCGGGCAGAGCATACCATCGCCATGAATCACAAGTGTTGGACGGGTGATGTGGTCTCTGTGCCATTTCAGCGGCAAACGTGCGGACCGGAGTCGGGCGTTTCTGCGCATGGCATCATCAACATGGGCAATGTCGGCACCTTTGGTGCGCAGGTCGGCAGCTTGGGCAAACAATTCTGTGTGGTGGAAACTGGGGTGGGTGAGGCTGCGGAGCCTGTGAGTGGGGGTGCGGAAGGGGCGGGCGTCGAGAAGTAACAGCCAGGGGCGCGTGCGCTGGAGTTGCCGATAGTCGGAGGGGTCGGCGGCACACATACTAGTGAGCGACAAAGTGTGCTCAGGGTAGTTTGCGGCGAGTGTCCACGCGACGGCACCCCCGGACCCACAGCCAACGATGTGGGCGCGCTTGTGACCTAGAGACTGGATGACTCCTGCGACATCCCCCACGGCATAGCGGATGCCATAGCCTGATGGGGGTTTGTCGGACATGCCGAATCCCCGCATGTCCAATGCCGCAACGTGGAACCCAGCCGCCGCGAGCGGGGAAATGGAGTGAATGTAATCAAACCAGCCCCCGGTGTGGTCGTGGAGGAGGAGAATCAGGGGGTCTGTGGGGTCGCCAGCAGTGGCGGCGTGGAGCCGGACACCACGGGTATGCACGAACTCGTGACTAAAAGGGCCTTCTACAGCAACTTCAGAGGGGGGAGAGGGAACCCAATTAGCTATACATCCCACCGTCGGGGGCATCAATGGCTTTAGATCCCTTGCCAGGGATGAGTTGTCGCAGCTCCGTGACCGATTCGATGGTCTCTTTAGGCATGCCGATCTTCTTGACCTTTCTCCAGCCGAACAGGGCGAACAAGCCTGCAAGAACCAGCATGATGATGAACACAATGAGGAACGCAGCCCAGCGCTGCAACCAAATGTTCAGCACCTCCGCGACGAAGAAGAAAAAGAAGAATGAGCTATACAGCGCAATAATGCCAGCCACGCCGAACAGGCCGCCGCCCCAGACACCCTTTTTCACTTCCGTGGCGATCTCCGCCTTGGCCAACTCCACTTCGGCGCGGACCAGGCTGGACATTTGGGCGGTGGCATCGCTGACCAGGTCGCCAATAGACCCGTTTTCTGCGGTGTAAGCATCCGAATCTGTTAAGGGGATGGAATTCGCGCGCGGAGCGTAGGGGTCAGATCCATCAGTGAATAGTCCGTTTGTGTTGCTCACGGTGCGTAATCCTCCAAAATCAGCGAATTGAATCTATAGCCAATCGTGCCACGATTTTCAGTGTTATGTGAACTTATCACTCAAGAGTATCCTCGGTTCATGTCTTTTGCGCACCCCCTTGACGCTTTGGCCACTGTGGCAGGGGTAGCGGATGCGGAGCAGCGCGCGTCAGCTGCGATTGCCGCTGTGCATCGACGCCCCGTGAATCTGCGCCGCTCGGAGATCACAAGCTCCGAATCGGCGGTCCGGGGTGCTCGCCTGTCCGCTCTCCTCAGCGGGGGTAGTGAGGATGCGGAGGTCAGCGCCTACAGTCTCCTCGCGCCCGCTCAGCTGCAAGCCACTGCCCGCACCTTCCAACGCGCGCCGTTGCAGGTGCTCGCGCGTCTCGATGCCCTCCTTGGTGGCTCCGGTACCCCACTCTCCGGTGCCTCACGCTTATCGACGCTCGCGCAACTCATTGTTGGTCCTGCCCATCCCCGTGCCGGGCTACTTCCGGTTTTTGTGCACATGGAACTTGAAGCCGGTGAATTTTTTGGCCCCCGCAGCGGCAGTATTGCGCGTGTGGCGTCCCGGGTGACGGCTGTGATGACGGGTTTTGATCCGCGAGGGTTGGCCGTCCCCGAAACGTACCTACACCGCCACCAGGACGATCCTAAAGATCCGGTTTTCCTGCTGCGCGCCTGGGAAGCTGGGGCTGAAGAGGCCGAGGGGATAGCGCGTGCTGTTTAAGCTGGACCGGGCTTTCCTCGGCGGGCAAGCCACCACCCGCCAACGGTGACGGCGGCAATGCCCGCGACCACGCCTGCGCCAATGCCCATGTCCCGAGTTTGAAACAGGGGTTCTGGGTTTTTGAAGCTGCGAATGTCCCACCCCCGTGCCAATGCCTCCTTCTTGAGAGCACGATCGGGATTGACAGCTACGGCATGTCCCACGGCTTCCAGCATGGGCAGGTCCGTGGCGGAGTCCGAATAGGCGAAGCTTTTGCTGAGGTCATAGTTCCGTTCTTTGGCCAATGCATTAATGGCCTCAGCCTTTGCGGGACCTTTGCAGTAAAACAGCACCTCGCCGGTGTATTTTCCATCTTTTATACCGAGCTGGCTGCCCACAGTGCGGTCCACCCCGAGTTCCCGGGCGATGGGTTCCACCAAGTCTGTGGCGGAGGCGGAAATAATGATCACTTCGTGGCCCTGTTCGTGGTGGGCTTTGATCAGATCGCGGGCCTCCGCGTAGATGGTGGGAGTCACCACGTTGTGAAGGGTTTCCTCGCCAATGGTGCGGACCTGCTCGACATCCCACCCGGCGACCATGGTGGCTAGCTGGTCGCGTGTTGAATCCATCTGATCACTGGTGTGCCCTGCGAACATATACATTGCTTTGGCCATGCTGAGCTGTAGCGCCTCTACAGGCGTGATGAGTCCGTTGTTCATGAACTCCCGGCCGAAGGCAAATGCTGAGGAAGTGGCGATAATTGTCTTGTCCAGATCAAAAAACGCCGCGACGCGGGAGGCTGACTGATCTGCTTTCTTCACAGCGCCCAGTCTAGCGACACCCAGACAAAACGTGTGGTAGAAGTCGGAGTTGCGCTACTTAAAATCGTGTGCCATAATGGATTTCGCAAGGCCCCGATATACAGTGTGGCCTGCCCCGGTTCACCCCCCCGAAACCGGGTGATGACGGTCCGCGCCACACCCCCCCCGAGACGCGGACCGTCCTTTTATGCAGGAGCAGGTGGGGAAAAGTATTATCTAGCAGGGATAACGCGCTCTTGCCTTCTTTACTTTAAAGGTTGAACGCCGTTAGTGCAACAGGTTTGCATAAAGTATTTTCATCCCCAGATTCGCTTGACCAGTCTGCCCTTTATATCAGTATACTGTTCTATGTAAGCCTACTGATATAGGAGGAAATGTGTACGCCTACACAGTGAATAATGGTGGCCTGCAGTATGTGCAGAAACCAGAACCGACACCGGAACCTGGGCAGGTAAGCATCACGGTTCATACCGCTGGACTGGGGCTTATTGATGCCCTCTGGACTATTGGGGCCATGCCCTCGAACCCGGACTTCGTTCCCGGCCTGGAGGTTTCGGGCACTGTCCGTGCTCTTGGTGAGGGCGTGAATCACCTCGCCGAAGGGCAGCTGGTCGCCGCAATCCTTCCAGCTGCCGGGGGCTTCTCCGAGGTTGTGTGCACCCCAGCAACGCTGGTCGCCCCATCCCTCAGAAGCTGGATCATGACCTCGCGGCGGTGGTGCCCATCAACACTGTGACCGCGCACCTCGCCTTGACGACGGTCGCGCGCCTCGCTGAAGGCGAATCGCTGTTGGTCAACGCCGGGGTTGGGGGATTGGGCTCGCAGTTCCAGCAGGTGGCCCGGGCTTTGGGTGCGGGACCGTGTGACGCGGTCGTCGGTACCCCGGAAAAACAAGCCTTAGCCCTCAAATCCGGGTACCGAACCGCCTACCTGCGAAGTGAATTGCGCGACATTCCCGACGGCACCTACGACATTGTTGTTGACCCGGTGGGCGGCGACGCCACCACCCAGGGCTTTCGTGTGCTCCGCAGTGGCGGTCGCCTGGTCAGAGTGGGTAATGCCTCGCAGGCACCGGATGTGGAGATCGGCACGCTGGCACTCTGGCTGGAAAACAAAACTGCAGCTGGGTTCAACGTTGGTGCCTGGCTAGCCGAACACCCTGCAGACGGCACGGATTCCCTGGCATGGTCGCTGGAGGCAGTGGCGCGTGGCGATGTTCGAGTGGATCTCACCGCCGTGGGTGGACACGAGCAGTTGCCGCAGTTCCTGGAAGCCCTAGAGCGTGGAGAAACGACGGGGAAGCTGGCTGTTCGTTTCGTGTCGCCATAGCTCAAAAATTGCTGGCTTGTAGAACGTTATCCACAAGCATTGCTTCCTAGACGAGTTATCCACAACCTGCATGTATGCCTATTGCCGGGCACGCCCCAGCAAGCGCAGCATGAAGGCATGTCAGGTGTACAGCAAGAAGCCATCGTGGTTGCCGTCGAGGATCCGGTTCTGCATCCAGAAGCCATGCACGTTGCAGCAGCCACGGGGCGGCCGGTGGTGGAAACGTGTGTGCCTGCGGAGGTTGTGCGGGCGTCAAGAAGCGCCTCAGCCGTGCTTGTCGACGCCGCCACCGCCGCCGTATTCACCCAAGAACGCCGTGACCGCGTGTTCTTCCTGGGGCTGGACCCGGGGCCTGTGGATTGGCGACGCGCCATGGAATGCCATGCCGAGCACGCGTTTCTCTTGCCCGCGCAGGCACCGGAACTGCTGGCAATGCTGGGGCGTCACAACCGGGCACGCGGCACAGCTCGCACCATCGGAGTCATGGGGGTGTGCGGCGGTGCCGGAACCAGCGTCCTTGCCGCCAGCATCGCCCTGACCGGTGCACCCGCCCTGCTGATCGATGCCGTGCCCTACGGCGGTGCCGACCTCCTGCTGGGAATTGAAAACACGACCGGCGCGCGGTGGCAGGACCTAAGCCTTGGTGACGGTTTCGTCGGGGCGTCGGACCTGTGGCAGGCGCTGCCGCACACCAAAAGCGAGGTGGCCGTGCTGACCAGCGCGCGTACCACCATGGCTGATGGCTTTTCGCTCGACCCGGCGCGGGTCAGTTCCGCTGTGGAATGTGCGCAAACAGGCGACAATCTTGTGGTGGTGGACACCTGCGACGCGGCTGTTCTGGGTTTATGTGATCTGGTGGCGCTGGTCATTCCTGCTGAGGTTCGGGCCGTAGCGGCGGCAACCACCCTGGCGGCGCAACTGAAAGCGCAGCGTATCCACCCGATCGGGGTGCTGAGGCATCGGGGATGGTCGGGCATGGACGCGGACGAGGTGGAACGCGTGGCCCAGCTGCCCATCGTGGGGGAGGTAGCCCATGTGCCGCGGCTGGCTAAAACCGTGGAAACCCAAGGATTGCGCAGTATTCCTCGGCCGCTGACCAAGGTGGCGCTGGATGTGATGGATGAGCTCAATGTATGAGGTGCTGGTGGAGAAAGTGCAGCGCAGGCTGGCGGAACGCCCCGGCGCTGCGGCCGCTGATATTGCGCAGTTGGTACGGGAAGAAGCGGGGGTGATCAGCGATGTTGATGTGCTGGGGGTGCTACGTAAACTTCGCAACGATTCGACGGGGGCAGGGATTTGGAGCAAGTGCTGGCAATAGAGGGGGTGACAGACGTGGTGGTCAACGGGCCGGACAGTATTTGGTTTGATCGCGGGCAGGGCCTGCAGAAAGCGGGCTTGCGTTTCGATTCGGATGATGAGGTCCGCCAGCTGGCTACCCGGCTCGCCGTGGCGTGTGGCAGGCGTTTGGATGATGCGCAGCCCTTTGCTGATGGTCGTCTCCGCCGGGATGACGACAGTAGCATTCGTGTTCACGCCCTGCTCAGCCCGCCAGCGGATGGTGGTACATGCTTGTCCCTGCGTGTGCTTCGCCAGGCAGTGACCACGCTTGATGGCCTGGTGGATCGCGGCACCATGCCCTCCGATATTGCTGACACTCTCACGGGGATTGTGGAATCCAAGAAAGCCTTCCTGGTGGTGGGCGGCACTGGCAGCGGGAAAACCACGTTGCTGGGTGCCATGCTGGCTGCCATTGGGCACAACGAACGCATCATCTGCATCGAAGACACCCCTGAGCTGCATCCGCCCCACCCACATGTGGTGAACCTGGTCTCCCGCACCAACAATGTGGAAGGTCAAGGCCAGATCACCATGTCGGACCTGTTGAAACAGGCTCTGCGCATGCGGCCTGACCGCATCATTGTTGGTGAGATACGTGGGGCGGAAGTGGTGGATCTGCTCGCCGCGCTCAACACTGGGCACGAAGGTGGTGCCGGCACCATTCACGCCAATTCCTTGATGGAAATCCCGGCGCGCATGGAAGCCCTCGCCGCCCTCGGTGGGCTGGATCGTGCGGCACTGCATTCCCAGCTCAGCGCAGCCATCCGCGTGGTGCTGGCCATGCGACGTACCTCGCACGGACGTATTCTGCATCAGATTGGGGTACTGGAAGGAAACCCGGTATGTACCCGTGTGCTGTGGCAATCCGACCTTGGGCCGCAACCGGGTTTCGAGGAGCTTGCGTCATGACCTCGCTGTTGCTATGCGCGGGCGCGTTGCTCGTGCCCGATGCCGCGCCGCTGCATCGCATTACGGAGCGAAAAACCTGGAAGAAAACACCAGCGCTTGCCGTGTTGCTGTTGGTCTTGTTGAAAGGGCCGGTGAGCCTGATCCTCAGTGCGATGCTGGTGGTCGGGACTATCGTCTGGGCGATCCGCACCGCGCGCCAGCGCGCCCGAGCTACCTCGATACGCTCTCACACCAGCACGTTCCTGGGGTTCGTGATTGGGGATCTGCGCGCCGGGAACGGTATGCCGCACGCGTTGGGGGTGGCGGTTGATTCGCTCAGTTCTGATGCGCCTTCGGAGCTTCGCGACGCCGTGCGAGTCGCCGCCGCCCGGTCCGCTGGAGGTGGCGATGGTGCCAATGTTCTTATCAGTTCCTCCTGCCCCGACCTGGTCCGTGTGGGGCAACTCTGGAAGGTAGCAGCACGGCACGGCATTCCGCTGGTGGCGCTGTGCGAAAACGCCCAACGGCGTATCGACGCCCAGCTCACCCACGCTGCTGCGACGCGTGCTGCGCTGCAGGGGCCTAAGGCCACAGCGATGGTGTTGAGCATTCTTCCGGTTGTGGGGATTGGCATGGGTGGACTGTTGGGGGCGGATCCGCTGCACTTTCTACTCGGGGGCGGCCTTGGGGGAACTCTCCTGGTGGCGGGGACCGGATTGACCACAGCTGGTTTTGTTTGGTCGCAACGAATCATGGGGAAGGCGACATCATGATGCTGCTAGCTTTAGCCTGTCTCGTGCTGGCTACGACGGTGGGGGTGGCACCGTCAATGCGGATTGAGCGGAAGGCGTCGATACGCGTGCGTGACGGCCCCACAGACATCCTGGCCATTGCGGCTGACATTGAGTTGTTCGCTGCCTGCATTCACTCGGGACTCAGCACCGCGCACGCCGCTACGGCGGTGGCAAGCGTCAGTGAGAACGAGCAATGGCGCAGCGTACAGGCCCTTCTTGCCATCGGGGTGAGTGCTGGGCGGGCGTGGGAACCCATGCGCGGCATCGAAGGGTTGGGGGAACTCGCCGCACTGGCCACCATGTCTGAACGTTCCGGGGGCGCGTTATCGACGGGGTGCGAACGCATTGTGGACAAACTTCGTAACGACACCGCGCACGCGGCCACCGCCGCAGCCGAACGGGCAGGCGTACTCATTGCCTGCCCCTCGCAGTGTGCTACCTACCTGCATTTTTCATCCTGGGGCTGGCGCCAACGGTGATCAGCCTCGGGGCAACCATGTTGAACTAAAGGAGTAAAAAATGTTGCAGCAACTTCAGCAATTTCATAGCGATGATCGCGGAATGAGCACCATCGAATACGCGCTGGGCAGCCTCGCCGCAGCGGCACTCGCCGGGGCGTTGTACCTGGTAGTCAGTGGCGGCGGAATCAGTGAGGCCCTGCAGGGCATCATCACGGATGCGTTGAGCCGACGTTAAATGAACGACACAGGATCCGTCACCATTGAAGCCGCCCTAGCGCTCAGCTCATTGGTGCTGGTGGGGGCACTCATGGTGAGTGGATTAGTGACCCTGGCGGACTACATCGCTGCTGTTGACGCCGCCGGTGCAGCCGCCAGGGCGCACGCCATTGGCACCGAGTACACACCGCCACGGGGAACTGTCGATATTGCTCACGATGGTGAGCTGGTGCGGGCAGTGGCGAAAGTCCCCAGCCCGCTGGGCACCATGGAGGCCGAGGCCGTGTACCCGGCTGAGAAACCATGAGCAGCATCACCACCGCAGGGATTGTCGCTGCGCTGGTGAGCGTGTTTCTCACCATTGCGTGGCTGGGTGGCATGGTGGTGGACAAGCACCGCGCCCAAACTGCCAGCGACCTCGCTGCCGTGGCTGGTGCCTACGCCGCTTTACTACGGGCGGGATGCATGTTCGGCTGCTGATCGGGTGGCTGTTGTGAATGGCGCGTCGGTTGTTGAATGTTCCGTTGACGGGCTGGATGTGACTATACGGGCACGGTCCGGTGGGCAGGAGGCCGTAGCGAAGGCTGGGCCGGTATAGGGCGGAGCGCTTGTGGAGCGGCGTAAAGTTTATCGAAAATTTTTCCTATTTTTGGTTGCTACAGGCGATGAGGTTTGGTAGAGTAGGTGCTAGGAAAGAATTTTTAGTATCTCGGGGAAAATATGACTGAAACAACAGCATATTACACGTGTTGCGATCCTGCTGATCCGTGCGCGTGTATGTCCATGCGCACCAACTACAACTTCCTCTGCGACTGGTTGGCGCTGTTCCCAGATGGTTTGGAGGAGGTGGATGAGGATTCCTTTATCCGCTGCCTTGTTGTGGGAACGGGGCTAGGGTGCGGGGTTATTCGCACAAACCTCTATATCGCAGATCAGCTCAAACGCATGCCTCGCTTGTGCGAATTTGCCTTAACTATGCGACACCTTGACCGTGCCCGCTTGGTAGCAATCGAACATGCCTGTGTCTCAGTGAAAGACGAACTCCTTCCGCTTGTTGAGGAAGAGATAATCCGTCTGCTCACCCCCACCAAGCCTCGGCAAATGCTCATCACCGCACGCACCATCACCGAAAAGATCAAGGAGATTATCACCCAGATAGATCCACCTGCGGCGGAACGCTCCGCCTACGAATCCGAGGAACAACTCGATATGTCGCATCAGCCCGATGGCATATCAACCCTCACCTGTACATTCCGCGCCGATGAAGGCCATGAGGTGCACACGATCCTGAAATCCGTGGCGGCCAGGGAACACTGCACTCAAGCTCAAGCGCTACTACAGTTAATCCGCCAGCAAACCACAGCCACTGTCGTGCTGAACCTCTATGCGCCACAAGACAACCACCAGCCCGTCAACTTCGGCGGCACCCATACTCTTGATGCCACTGCTGCTGCAGAATGGCTTGACCGGGTGACGCGCACTCGTGACATTGACTGCTACGCCAACGCGCACACCCCTGCCTACCGCATCCCCGAAGCAATGAAAGCCTTTGTGAAAGGCCGCGACGGTGGCTGCCGCTTCCCAGGCTGTGGCGCACGCGCCGAGGTGTGCGACATCGACCACGTTGTTCCCTATGACCAAGGTGGGGCCACCGCGCCAGCCAACCTCCAATGCCTGTGTCGCCGCTGCCATAACCTCAAAACCGACGGCATGGTAACCGCCACTATCACCAAGGACGCCACCGTCGCCTGGACCATGCCCGACGGCAGCACCGTGACAACCATGCCCCAAGGGCCAGTGACGCCCACCATCAAGCACCGTGACAGCCGCTGGGCAGTAAGCATCGCGGGACGTCGCAAACGACGAATCAACCGAGCCGCTTAATCACATCCCCCAGAAGTTCCAGTGCCCCGGCCTTATCTAACGGCTCGTTACCATTACCACATTTCGGGGACTGCACACAGGAAGGACATCCGGACTCGCACTCACACAAACGAATCGTCTCGTATGTTGCGGTCATCCACTCCTTGAACCGCCGGAAACCGCAGTCGACAAACCCTGCGCCGCCCTTGTCCGTCGTAGATAAATATTGTCGGCATGCCCTCATACACTGTGGACAACCCTCCCAGATCCCAGCGGTCACATGTGGCGAAGAGCGGAAGTAGCCCAATCGCCGCATGCTCTGCCGCGTGCAGCGCGCCGGGACTGCCGTGTGCCGTGAACACTACCGCGCGTGTTTTCAGCACCTGCGGCGGCATGTCGAGGGGAATAATCTCTGAATCCCGCGTGTAGCCGATGACTTGCTCAGTAACTTCGACATCAACGTTGGATACCCAATCACTCACCTCGTCCAGGATGCGGATGTTTTTGGTGGTGCGGGCATAGGTAGTCCACTCGGGCTCTTCTGGGTGGGCGAGGGCGAGGTCGTCATCAAGGGAATCAATGACAAACGATTCGCCTTGGTGCAGGTAAACCGCACCCGGATGCGTCTGCGTCATAGCTCTCGCCCGGTCAATGGTTCCCAACAGTCTGCCATCGGTGGAATCCACAATGGAAACCTCCGAACCGCCTCGAAGCGTTGCTGGTGCCTCCATGGCGTACCACCGTTTTCGGTGGCGCATGAGCTTTTCCGCAACAAGTTCTTCCACAACCTTTTCTGCATGAAATTCTGCAATGTCTTCATCCGTGAGAGGAATTTCTACCGCTGCAGCCAGCATGTGTGTGCGCAGAACAAAAGGATTAGTCGGGTCGAATACGTGCTGCTCAAGCGGGCGGTCAAGAAGGGCTTCCGGGTGGTGCACCAGATACGTGTCCAGTGGATCATCCCGAGCAATAAACGCAGCCAGGGCACCTTGACCACGACGTCCCGCACGGCCCGCTTGCTGCCAAAACGATGCGACAGTGCCGGGATAGCCGGAAATTATCACCGTATCCAGCCCTCCGACATCAATACCCAATTCCAAGGCGTTCGTAGAGGCGACGCCGAGGAGTTCCCCATTATCAAGCATGCGCTCCAGTTTGCGGCGATCCTCCGCAAGATAGCCGGAGCGATACGAGGCGACGCGATGAGATAGGTCAATGCGACCCATCATCGCTAGTTCTTCCGCACAGCGCAGCGCCACTATTTCTGCCTGCCGCCGAGAGCGCACAAACCCCAAGGTCCGGGCACCTTCTGCGATGGAAGTGGCCATGAAGCCAGCGGCGTCGGCAACCGCAGATTTATCAGGCTGCCACAGCATGATGGTGCGGGCGCCGGCGGGGGAAGCGTCGTCAGTGACGGCGGTGACGGGAAGGCCGAGAAGTCGGGAAGCATGTGCGGCGGGATCTGCGGAGGTGGCGGAGGCGAAGAAAAAGGTTGGGTGCGAGCCGTAATGCGCGGCAATGCGACGCAGACGGCGTAATACTAAGGCCACGTGCGCGCCGAAAACGCCTCGGTAGGCATGGCATTCATCAACGACCACGTACGTGAGGTGGCGGAATAACCGTTGCCACTGCTTGTGGTTCAGAAGAATCGTGTGCAGCATGTCGGGATTGGTGAACACCCAGCGCGCGGCATCACGGATGTGGCGGCGGGCGTCGATAGGTGTGTCGCCGTCGTAAGGCGCGGCCTGAACATCGTGGCGGACGGAAGTGAGCTGGTCCGAACCCAGGGCCTTCGTGGGCGTGATGTACAGCGCGCAGGCGGTGGGGTCGTTCAACAGCGTCGTAATAACTGGCAGCTGGTACGCCAGCGACTTGCCTGAGGAAGTACCCGTGGCCAAGACCACATGTTCGCCGTTCCACGCGCGCTGCGCAGCCTCCGCCTGGTGCTCATAGAGCTTATCGACGTCGCGGACCACTGCCCACTCGGGCCACTCAGCGTAGCGGGCAGGGCGCGCCGGAAGAGTCACCATGTGAGTGCAGGTGCCCTGGTGGCGCTCGGTGATCAGAGAGGCGATTTCTTCGCCAAAAAGCGGTTCATTTCTGTGAATAATCTGTGAAATTGGGATAGGACTATCGCTGTGTCGCCAAAACGTGACACACTAGGTCTTGGTTGATTATCAACCCAATACTCTAAGCGGAGTGTTCGATAGCAAGAAAAGGTTTTAAAAGTATGGCACAGGGAACTGTGAAGTGGTTCAACGCTGAGAAGGGCTTCGGCTTCATCGCGCCAGCCGACGGCTCCGACGACGTTTTCGTCCACTACTCCGAGATCCAGGGCAGTGGTTTCCGCACCTTGGTGGAAAATCAGCAAGTTGAGTTTGAGATCGGTGAAGGTGCCAAAGGGCTGCAGGCAGAGAAGGTTCGCGCCCTCTAAGAGACACACCCCCAGACACTGGGGGTGTTTTTGGTTGTAGGGGGATGCTGCTTGACAGGACGCGAGACACCCTGTTAGCAACATTAGAACAGCTTTCCCTTGAGAACTGTGTACGGTAGGCAAGGGAAGAAATAAAACTCGCGATATAAGGACGTACAACCCGTGGCAGCAAAAGGGACCAGGCGCCTCGTTATTGTCGAATCAGCGACAAAAGCCAAAAAAATCGCACCCTACCTGGGGTCGGATTACGTTGTTGAGGCGTCTGTGGGTCACATTCGTGACCTGCCCCGTGGTGCTGCCGACGTCCCAGCAAAATACAAGAAGGAAGCATGGGCGCGCCTTGGCGTGGACGTTGACCACGGGTTTACCGCGCTGTACGTGGTCAGCCCTGACAAAAAGAAAAAAGTCGCGGATTTGAAAGCCAAGCTCAAAGACGTTGACGAGCTTTTCCTGGCCACAGACCCCGACCGCGAAGGCGAAGCCATCGCATGGCACTTGCTGGAAGTATTGAAGCCAAAAGTTCCAGTGCGGCGCATGGTGTTCAATGAGATCACTAAACCAGCGATCCTTGCTGCTGCCGAAACACCCGCGAGCTGGACGACAACCTGGTGGATGCGCAGGAAACCCGCCGCATCCTAGACCGCCTGTACGGCTACGAAATTTCCCCGGTGCTGTGGAAAAAAGTCATGCCGCGGCTATCGGCTGGACGCGTGCAATCTGTGGCCACCCGCGTGATTGTGGAGCGCGAGCGCGAGCGCATGGCCTTCGTGCCCGCCACCTACTGGGACTTGACTGCCGAGTTGGACACCGGCAAAGACGATGGCGATAATCCACGGCGCTTCAACGCGCGGTTGACTGCCGTGGACAAGCAGCGCGTGGCCGTGGGGCGCGACTTCAACGACAAAGGCGAACTGAAAAACAACGCCGTTGTCTTGAACGCGGACACCGCTCAGGCGCTGGCTGAGAACCTACACAAAGCCTCCATGAGCGTGGCAAATGTGGAGGAAAAGCCCTACACTCGCAAGCCGTATCCGCCGTTTATGACCTCCACGCTGCAGCAGGAGGCGGGACGTAAACTGCATTACACCTCCGAACGCACCATGCGTATCGCGCAGCGCCTGTACGAAAACGGGCACATTACCTATATGCGTACAGACTCCACAACGCTGTCCGAGTCTGGCATCAGTGCTGCTCGTGCACAGGCACGCGAGCTATATGGCGCGGAATATGTTGCTGATGCCCCCAGGCAATACACGCGCAAGGTGAAGAACTCGCAGGAGGCCCACGAGGCGATCCGTCCGGCAGGTGAGACCTTTGCCACCCCGGGGCAGCTGCACAGCCAGCTTGATGCGGAAGAATTCAAGCTCTACGAGCTGATTTGGCAGCGCACTGTGGCCTCGCAAATGGCTGACGCGCGGGGAACGTCCATGAAAGTCACCATTAATGGTGTTGCTCGTACTGGCGAGGAATGCGAATTCTCCGCAACCGGACGCACCATCACTTTTCCCGGATTCCTCAAAGCCTATGTTGAGGTCTCTACTCTCGACGGCCGTGATGTCGCCGACAATGCCGAAAAGCGCCTGCCACGCCTGACGGCTGGCGACGCCCTGACTGCCGAGGACGTCACTGCCGATGGTCACTCCACCAACCCTCCGGCTCGCTACACCGAAGCCAGCCTGGTGAAAAAAATGGAAGACCTGGGCATTGGGCGCCCCTCCACCTACGCCTCCATCATCAAAACCATCCAAGACCGTGGCTACGTGTACTCCCGTGGCAACGCCTTGGTGCCATCATGGGTGGCATTCGCAGTGGTTGGACTCATGGAATCCAGCTTTGCGTCGTTAGTGGACTACGACTTCACCTCCTCCATGGAGGACGAGCTCGACGACATTGCCACCGGCAATGAAGACCGCACCGACTGGCTCACCGGATTTTATTTCGGCAATGCTGATGCCTCCGACCGGACCGCCGAAACCGTGGCCCGACTGGGCGGTTTGAAAGCCCTGGTGCGCGATAACCTGGAGCATATCGACGCCCGGTTGGTCAACTCCCTGCACCTGTTCAACGATGCCGAAGGGCGAAGCATCGTGGTGCGCGTGGGGCGGTACGGCCCGTACCTGGAGCGTGTGGTGGGCGTCGATAAGAACGGCGAACCAGAGCACCAGCGCGCCAACCTGCCGGACAGCGTGACCCCCGACGAGCTGACGCTGGAGGTGGCGGAGAAGCTGTTCGCCACGCCGCAAAGCGGGCGGGAGCTGGGCGTGAACCCGGCGAACGGGCGCATGGTGGTGGCCAAAGAAGGACGCTACGGCGCGTACGTCACCGAAGTGGTGACCGATGCGGAACGTGAAAGCGCCGCCGAAGTTGCCGAGAAAAAGATCGCGGAGGAACGGGCCGCCGAGGACGCGCAGCGCGCCGCCGAAGGTAAACGGGCGAAAAACTGGGAAACCAAAACGGCGATAGCGCAAAAAGAAAAACGCCTCGAACAGCTTATTCAGGAAATTCTCAAACCTGAAAGCCAATCGTTGTTCAGCACCATGGAGACCTCCACCGTCACCTTGGATGATGCGCTGCAGCTGCTTAGCCTGCCACGTGAAGTCGGCGTGGCGCCTGATGGGGAAGTGATCACTGCGCAGAACGGTCGCTACGGGCCGTACCTGAAGAAAGGCAGCGATTCCCGGTCGCTCGCCAGCGAAGCGCAGCTGCTCACCATCACCCTTGACGAGGCACTGGCGATCTACGCCGAGCCGAAACGACGGGGACGCAGCGCGCCGCAGGCGATCCGGGTGCTCGGCAACAACGACGTGTCCGGCAAGCCCATGCTCATCAAAGATGGGCGCTTCGGCGCTTACGTCACCGACGGCGAAACCAACGCGTCGCTCCGACGCGGCGACACCCCCGAGACGCTTACCGACGCCCGAGCCTGCGAACTACTCTCCGAGAGGCGTGCCAAAGACGCCGAAAACCCCAAGAAGGCAACAAAAAGGCGGCGAAAAAGACAACGAAGAAGACCACTAAGAAAGCCACGAAAAAAGCGACCAAGAAAGTGGCTAAGAGGTAGCGTCGTCTTGATTACGCTGGATGTACTCATTCATTCCCGGAACCGTGAACCGCAGGTAGCCGTGCTGTGGTGAGTACACCAAGCCCTTTTGTATGAGGTGAAGACGATTTGTCCCGATGCTTGTTACTTTGGCTCCAAGGTGAGTGGCGATGTCGCTAATGGAAACATCCCCATGCCCAATATCTGCCATGGCGGCAAGAAAAGCGCGCTCAGCTGGTGTTGCCCGTTCCCATCTGCTTGGGAAGAAGCCTTGGTCTAATGCCTCCGTTCCCTGACCGATTGCAAGCTTTGCATCATCTGGAGTGAAGGGGCTAGCTACAGCTATTTCCCAAATAGCTTTGCCATATTCTTGCAGGAAATAGGGGTAGTTTTCAGCGGCAGTGATAAGAATCTCAAGTGCACGTGGAGTGAATTGCGCGCCAGAAAACTCTGCCGGCTCGCTGAGAGCGGCCCGTGCGGCATCATCATCTAAAGCGCCGATACTGCGGTATTCAAAGAGACGTTCCGCATAGGAGTGGGACTGTGCTAAACGGCAGGTAAAGTAGGTAGCCCTGCTCCAAATATAAAGAAGGGTAGTCCGCGTTGACCTGCCTGATGTTGTGCTGTGATGAGAGCTGATAGCATTTCCGCGTCAAGATCCTGCATCTCATCAATGAAAAAAGCAAGGGCTTTGCCATCTTTGTGTGCAGCTGCTGACACATCTAAGACAAGTTCTTCCAAGTCGAGCTCTAACACCCCAGAGTCGCCACGGCCGGTTTGTGTCTTGATGTCGGCATTAAAAGAGACGCCGGTGAAGCCTAGTGTCGTGGAGAAAGCGTTGATAACCGGCAATATGTCAAGGATGTGCTTCCAGCGTTTTCTCACGCTAATTTTTCGTGCGCTTTGAGTTAGTTCACGAGCCAATCTAGTTCGCACATGCTTGTTGTTCTTTTTATCGCTCGTTGCTTCTATGCGCACAGTCAGCCAGTCCGCAGCCTCAGCTTTACGCGCAATTTCATTGAGGAGCACTGTTTTTCCAACGCCGCGCAACCCATGCACAATGATTCCTCTGTTATGTAAGCCGCGTGCGGTGCGAGAAATCATCGTGTCGATCAGTGTGAGCTCGGTTGACCTGCCAACGAGGGCAGCAGGACGGATACCTGCTCCGGGGGAGTATGGGTTGAGTGCTTGGTCCATGTGTCAAGTCTATAGCAAAAAAATAGTGAAAATTTTTCACACTGCGCCCGACTTTGAAAAATTACATTTTTAAAAATAATTCTCATTAATGCTTTGGCTGAGTGGCCTGGTAGAGCGTCTTTTGTTGCCTGCATCTAAGACCTGTTCGCCAGCTTGGGGTGGCTTCATGGTGTCGGTTACCTCTGGTATGCATGTGATCTCCTAATCGCTGTTCTTTGCTGGTAGTCCGCGAGTAGAGAAGAGAGCGGCCGCAGTTATGATCGCGAGAGCGGCAAAGACTATGCCAAATGCCGAGCTTTGGTCGCTGATGTACTGACTGGCGACTTGAATGGAGACGGCGGCAAAGGCAGCACCGAATGCTCCTGCAATCTGCTGGACGATGGCGTTTGTAGTGGTGGCCTCCGCGTATTTCTCGGTCGGCAATCCCGCGTAAAGAGTCAGCATCGTTGGAGCGACAGCGAAGGCCAAAGCTACACCACGGGCAAGAAGTAGAGCCAACGCGATGGGTGCTGATAGGTCATTTGCGACGATGGCGAGCCCGAGAGTCGTGATAGCCACACCTGTCAACCCCGCGAATACGAGTTTTCGTGGGTCGCCAGAGATATCGATTTTCTTCCCAACATACAGGACTGCTAGTAGCATTCCGATACCCTGCGGAGCCAGGGAGAGACCTGCAGTAAGTACGGATTCATTAGGGTTGGAAGTCTCAATGATCAGTGGTATCAGGAATGTAATTCCCATCATCCCAAAATTGTTGATGAACACAATGAGGGTGGTGGCCTTGAAGGACGTGATCTTTAGTAACGTCAGTTCGAAGCCTACGCTTCTTGTCGAGGATTTTGCGCGTTTGAAGAAAGCAAACAGCAGGCAAACAGCGACTATTCCGAACACGAAGGTGGGCACCGAGAAATCTGATGAAGACACCCGGGTTAGAAATAGCAGTATGACCGTCATGGCTGGCATGAGCATGAGAATTGACCAGTAGTCCACCCGAGTCGTGCTCTCTGTGAGTCTGTTTGGAATCCACAAGGCAGCAGGGATTAATGCCAGTAGTGCTAGCGGAATACTGGCCCACAGTGCCCATCGCCAGGATGACTGGTCGATGATGATCCCACCTAGGACAGGTCCGACGATCGGCGCAATCTGCACGGGGATTGCGGTTAATGCCATTACCCTGCCCATTCGAGACTGGCCTGCGATTTCTACGGCCAGAAGCCTCATGAGAGGGAAGAGCATGCCGCCGCCCAACCCCTGGATTACACGAAATGCAATGAGCGAGCTAAGAGACCATGCGAGACCGGCGGCCAGCGTGGCGCCCGTGAAAACCGCGAGGCTCATAACCCATGTGCGTTGGGCACCATACCGGTGGCAGAGTGAACTAGTGAGTGGGATCACGGTGGCCATGGCTAAGAGATAACGGCGCTTGTCCATTGAACAACGCTGACTGACGCGTCGAAATCGGATGCGATGTTTGGTACTGCGATTGCGATGATGCTGCTGTCGACGAGACCGACGAACCCTCCAGCGGCCAGGATCATCGACTGCCAAAAGATTCGACTTGTGATGGTGGAGGGCGTGCCGGTTTCTTTGTCACTTTCTTCAGGCATTGTTTTCGTTCTTTCCCCAGTTGGCAAGCGTGATACGTGCTTTTAGAATTGCTGTGCGCGATGAAGTGGCGACAGACGTTGGATCTCCAAAATCGTCCTATGTTTTCTTTGGCATAGAGTCTGTAAGCCCAAAATGCTTGGATCAGAATACGGAAGATGCGCCGACCTGGCAACGTCAGCCCCGCCGAGCTTCCGACGAAACGGCTCCTAAAACCCCGACGAAACGGCTCCTAAAACCCCGACGAAACGGCTCCAAGCGTGTCAGTAAAACTATATTTCTGCATGTAGAGTATACTTTTGGTGTGTGCTACCTGGAAGGAGATTTTTGTGCTCCCGAAACGACATTCTAAGCAGGCGTATCTCACTCGATATATTGACTATGAGCTGGACGAGCTGATCGAGGATTTATCAGGCATCGCGATTGATGGCCCTAAAGGTGTTGGGAAGACGGCGACAGCTTCGCTTCGCAGTGATGTGGTCTTGACGCTGGATGATGTTGCGGTGAGGCAGGTTGTTGAGGCTGACGCGAAAAAGGCAGCTCACAGCAAAAAGTGTTGTGTGCGTTGATGAGTGGCAAAACTATCCCCCAGTCTGGGACACGGTGAGGAGGCTGATCGACGATAAAGTGGCAACCACCTTTCTGCTCACAGGTTCTGCATCGCCAGTCGTGGGAACCACAACACATTCTGGCGCGGGGCGAATAATTTCGCTGAGGATGCGCCCCTTGAGTCTCGCTGAACGTGCAGGAACCCAGCCAACTGTGTTTATCCGCGATCTGTTTGAACGCGAAGCGGATATCGCTGGTAATAGTGATTTTTCGCTTTCTGACTATGCCGCCGCTATCTGTTCCACGGGTTTGCCGGGGATTTATGACCTTTCCTCGCGTGCTCGCCGCGCGGCCATTGCTGGGTATGTCACACGGATTATCGACAGGGATGTGCCGGAGCAAGGTGGGAGTGTACGACGACCTGACACACTGCGATCGTGGTTAACCGCATACGCAGCAGCATCATCAACCACGACTACCTACACTAAAATCCTTGACGCGGCGACTCCGGCCGATACCGACAAAATCAGTAAGAAAACATCGGATAAATATCGCGATTTGCTTACTAAGATCTGGGTACTGGATTCTGTGCCTGCGTGGTCGCCGCAAGCCCCTTCCTTGACTCGCTTAAACTTGAGTCCTAAACATCAGCTTTTTGATCCAGGAATAGCAGCCAACCTTCTAGGTATCACGGACCGTACACTTGTGAGTGCCGTTAAAGGTACTGGGGAGATTTTTGGCCAATTATTTGAGTCATTGGCAACACTGTGCGTCCGCACTGCTGGACAAGCCGCCGAGGCGCGGACTTTTCACCTGCGAACGAAGGCGGGCGAACATGAGGTTGATCTTATTCTCGAACGTTACGATGGTGCTGTTTTAGCGTTTGAAGTGAAACTGTCTCCGACAGTGGACGATAAGGATGTTTCACATCTTCATTGGCTGGGGGAGCAGATAGGCGATCGCCTTGTGGACAAAATAGTTCTTACAACAGGCCCTACTGCGTATCGACGAGCAGACGGGGTCGCTGTCGTGCCCTTAGCCCTGCTCGGCTAAGACCTATCCGCCAGTGTCGGGCGAATCGGCCGGGCGAGCTGGGTCATTTCTTTGCGTCCGCGCAGCTCTACGGATTTCAGGACGGTCCAGCGGGCTTGTTCGGCTTCGTTTGCTTCCCGGAGTGTGGCAGCGGAGGTCAGTACCCGCCCAGGGGGTGTCTTTGGCCAGTTCGGTGAGGCGGGCGGCTTGGTTCACGGCGTCGCCAATGACGGTGTATTCGAACCGGTCGGAACCGCCGATGTGCCCGGCCACCACGTGACCTGCGGCGACGCCGATACCGCACGAGAGTTTGAGTCCCTTGAGTTTCTGGCGCAGTTCACGGGCGGCGGCGAGGGCGTGGCCCGCGGCGTCGGAAAGCGGCAGGGGGGCGCCGAATACGGCGAGCGCGGCGTCGCCTTGGAACTTGTTGATGAAACCTTTGTTGTGGTGCACCACAGCAACAACCTGCTCGAAGAAGTCGTTGAGCGCGGCGACAACGTCCTCGGGAGTGTGGTTGACGGCGAAGGATGTGGAACCGATGACGTCGATAAACAGGACGGCGACGTTGCGGTCCTCACCTCCGAGGGTGGGCAGTTCCTCCAGCGCGCGGCTGGCGACTTCTGCGCCGACATAGCGCCCAAACAAATCGTGGACGCGCTGGCGTTCCCGCAGGCCACGCATCATTTCGTTGAAACCCGCTTGAAGCACGCCGATTTCCGAGCCGTCGTAAATGCGGACGGCGGTGTTGGCATCGCCGCGGCGCACACGCTCAATGGCTTCGTGAAGCTCGGAAATCGGGTCCACAATGCTCTTGGTCACCAGGGTTGTTCCCACCGAGCCGGTGATCAGCGCCACGCACCCCAATGCAATAATGCCTGGCAGGATGCTACTGGAATCGTGGTGGAAATATTCCACGCGCTGGCCCACCACCATGAGCAGCATGCCCAGGATAGGCACCCCCGAGGTGACTATCCAGGTTAGTTGCATGCGCACCCGCACCGGTGGCTCCAGGGTGGAATCCGCAAACCCTTGGGCCAAGGCTTTCGCGGCAATGGGGCGGACCAGCAGCTCCGCCTCCAGGTACGTCAGCAACACCACGATCGCGCCGCCGAGGATCGTGGCCAGCGCCACCACAAACGCCAGCCGCGAGGATGTCGACGCCGCGACCACAGTGACTATGGACACCCCAATCAGCCACACCACGGCGCACAGCACCGCCTGGTACACCGGAATCCTGAGCACCAGGTTACGAACCATATTCGGGTCATGTTCGTCCGGTTTGTGCTGCCATCGAAGCACCGGAAGAAACAGCCGCAGCGTCACCGCCACACCCGCAAATACCGCCAGCACCACGTACACAATCCCGGCTATCCGCAGGTAGTTGGAATCCGTGCCAAAATTAGCTATTTCCGGGATCGGCAGTAGGTAGCGCACAAACAGCATGATCGCCAGCGCGCCCAGGACATTTGAGCCGAGTACCGTAGCAGCATAAAGCGGCCATGAGGTGCCCCACAGCCACTTCATTACCTGCGCGAACCGTCTCATGATCCTCCTTCAACTGGTCCCGAATATTATAAGGTGGGGTAGGTGAGCACATCTACCTCCACTGTCTTTGATCGCCTAACCGGGGGGCAGTCAACTCCGCAGCTTGCTTATCGACGCCGCGACGGCCGCCCGCTCCGGTTCCGTCACCCACGCATGGTTGTTTACCGGTGCGCCCGGGTCCGGCAGGACAGTGGCAGCGCGTGCTTTAGCCGCTGGACTTGTGTGCACCTCAGAAGTGCCTGGCTGTGGAGAGTGCCAGGCCTGCCGCACTGCGTTGGCGGGCAATCACCCTGATGTGGAACTTATTCAGCCCCAGGAACTCACCACCGGCGTGAAATTTGCACGCGACGTTGTGGAGAAAGCGCATACCCTGCCTACCAGCGCGCCCTGGCGGGTAGTGATTTTTGAAGACGCTGATCGCATGACGGAATCCGCCAGCAACGTCCTTCTGAAATCCGTGGAAGAACCACCGTCACGCACCGTGTTCATGTTGTGCGCCCCCTCTACACACCCCCGAGACATCCTGCCGACCATTGTGTCCCGCTGCAGGCACGTGTATGTACCGGTACCCAGCAACGACGACGTCGCGGCATTACTCGTTGCTGAAGGAGGAGTCAGCGAGCATGATGCCGTCCTCGCTGCGGCGGCCAGTGTAGGACACATCGGCCGGGCCCGGCACCTCGCGCACAACATCGTCGCCCAACAACGACGCGCCCAGGTCCTAGGACTCGCCGAACTGATCTACCACGGCGACCTGGCCTTCCAGGAAGTGGGAGTGCTTTTTACCAAAATCGAAGCCGAAGTAGACCAACGTCTCGAACCCATCGAAGCTTCTGAAAAGGAGAAACTTCAGACAGCCATGGGCGGTGGCATGAAGGGAAAACGGGTGGCCAGCCTGCGATCTTCCCTCAACGCCGCCGAAAAAGAACTCGAAGCCACCCACAAGAAACGACGCACCCGCCAAAAACGCGACGCCCTTGACCTGGCGCTTGTAGACTTCGCCGGAATCTACCGCGACGCACTCATCACTGCGACTGGCGCTGGCATTGGTCTGACCCACCCAGACATGGAAGGACTCTCCAGGGAAATCGCTTCCCGACACCCCGCAGAAGCCATTGTGACCTGCATAGACGCCATCATGAAGACCCGGGAACTCTTCGGGCAAAACGTCCGGCCAGTGGTCGCCCTGGACAGCATGGTGGGACGCATCCGCCTTGCATTAGGTGTGCGCTAACACCATAGGGTAAAGTATCTTCTCGGACTTCACGGAGTCCACGCCGCCTTAGCTCAGTCGGTAGAGCGATTCACTCGTAATGAATAGGTCGGGGGTTCGATTCCCCCCAGGCGGCTCCAACACGGGGGTGGGTAAGTTGGGGTTTGACCAGGAAATAATGAAGCTGCAAAAGCTTTGTTATTAATCTCAGGCGTGGGCACCTTACCAGGCAGCAGTTCAGCGATATTGCGCACACCAAGCATTCATGGAAACCGCACGTAGTGATGTTTCTGAAGGTGAATACTGCTCAGAAATCACTGATCTTGACATTATGCAAGACTATTACGGCGGTTTGGCCTTTGCAGCTGTGTCGTGAACAGGAAAAATCTACTCACAGAGAATTAAAGCGGTAGCAGATGGTTCTGAAAGCTAACTTTCAACGCTCTTCTTCCTCCCATCCCGCAGGATTTTCACCAGCAGAATGAGTTCGGCGATAACTGCCACGGCTAGGAGTACTTGCGCGTTGGTATAGCGCTCGGACCAGCGCCCAGCCCAGGTTTGGATGTTGAATTGCGTGTCGGTAGACAGCAGTGAGGGGAGTGTTGCGGTGCCGTAGGACGTGATGAATAGCAATCCAATGAAGATGAATAGCGCACCGGCAATCATGCTCATGGTGTTGAGCCGCAGGGGACCAAGCTGCCATGCTCGTCCTCGTAACCAGGTGCGGGAGCCAATGTCCCAGCGGTCCCACACCAGTGCCATAAGAAATAGCGGCACCGTCATGCCAAGCGCGTAGAGTGCCATGACCAGCGCGCCATAGGCAGGGTTTCCGCCAACCACAGCGGTGGTGAGCACCGCTCCAAGGAGCGGGCCTGCGCAGAATCCGGCGAATCCGTAGACCGCGCCGAGCAAGAACACCGACACCCACCCAGAACCACGCACTCGGGAGGCCAGCGATGATAGTACGGGAATGTTAAAACCAAACCCCAGGAAGGTGTACACCCCAAGGGCTATGATCGCCCAGCCGCCTATGGTGATCAGCGTGCCACGGTGCTGCGTGAGCAGGCCGCCGAGGTTCCCGGCACCCACGCCAACGGGCACAAGCACGCAGGCCAAGCCCAGGAAGAAGACAAGGGTTCGGGCCGCGAGTTGCTGTTTCGAGGTGAGGCGTAGGCAAAGAAGGCGGGCAGAAGTAGTGCGGAGCAGGGGCTGAGGATGGCGAGCACGCCGCCAAGAAATGCCCCGAGGAAACCGATGCTGACCATTAGCGTTCCTTGGATACGGTTTTCGCGAGTTCGTCGTTAATCGCCTGGACGAATACCTCGGTGGGTTGTGCGCCGCTGATGAACTGGCCGCCGACGAAGAAGCCGGGGGTTCCGTTGATGCCAAGTGAGGTGGCGTAGGAGCGGGCCTGTTTCACCACCTCGTTGTAGGTGTCGCCGGAGGCGTCCTCACGGAATTTGTCCATGTCGGGTACACCTGCTTCCTCGGCGAAGCGTTCGAAGTCTTCCATCTGGTAGCCCGGATGCCCGTTCACGTCTTTGGAAGCCGTGTACAGGGCGTGCTTGAATTCCACAAACTTGCCCTGGGCTGCGGCGGCTCGTCCTGCGCGGGCTGCGGCTTCGGCGTTGGGTCCGTTGATGGGGAGGTCGTTCCATTCCAAGCGCACCAGGCCCTTATCCACATAGTCCTTGAGGATGGCGGGTTCGGTCTGGTTGGCAAACCGCGAGCAGAAGGGGCATTCGAAGTCGGAGAATTCGGAGATGACCACCGGGGCGTCGATAGCCCCTACGGCGAAGGGGTCGGTGGCGGAGCGGCGGTGAATGTTATACACGTCTTCTTGTTTTTCCAGCGGGCCGCCGGGACCGTAGACCTTTGCATCGTAGGTGCCGTCGTCTAGTGCTTTAGGGCCGTCGCCTTTGGTGCCGTTCGCGCCGGGTTTCGCCATGGCGGCGAGGGCGGCGGTGTCCTCATTGTTCCCCTTAGCGCTCGGGGCGTTGCTAGGTGCCGCATTGCCAACGGCACTCTCAGAAGCAGCACCACCCCGTTCGCCTAGTACGTATCCGGTGAGTCCGGCAATGACGATGAGCAGGGCGATGAACGCCCACATTGTTTTAGTGATGGCGGAAAACGCGTTTTTCATTCTTCCTCAGTGTCAGGCTCGGGTGCAATGGCGTTTTGTAAAGCCACTGCCCGTGCGAGACGCGCGTAACGGAGTTCCAGTTCGCGGAAGCGAATGTAGGAGCTCAAAGTGGTAAACATAAACGCAACCACTAAAAGATACAACAGAAGGTCTGTGCCTCGTGAAACACCAACATAATTCGCCACAATGGTGAGATCATCTGGGCGGAGTACGGCCCAAATGCAGGCGGCGATAAAGAGTAGGAAACCAAGTTTCACACCTGCTTTTGCGCGGGCTTTGCGGCGGTTTCCCAGGAAATAGAGCACTAGGGTTGCGGTAGCAAGGAGCAGGAAGAGTTGCATTAAGAGCTGTCCGGTCATGGTAATTTCCTCGCAAGCAATCCGTCGGCAAGAATGTTCACACCATTAATAAGCGATTGTCCTTTGCTCATTGAGTATTCGGTGTACAGAATGTCCACAGACTGTTCCGCTACCCGCCAACCGCGTTCGTCCATTTGGGTGACGAATTCGGAGGCATGGCTCATGCCGTTCATGCGGATGTTGAGTTCGTCGGCGACCTTGCGGTTGAAGGTACGCAGACCGTTGTGGGCGTCGGTAAGCCCGAGGCGTCGTGTTTTGGGGGAGAGGAACACCACGGTTTTGAGAACGATGCGTTTGAGCAGCGGCACTTGGTCGTCGGTGGGGCGGGGGCGGCCGAAGCGAGTGCCCACAACGATGTCCAGGTCGCCGGTGCGGAGGCGATCGAGCATTTCGACCACGTCTTTCACCTGATGTTGACCATCCGCATCGAAGGTGACAAAGTACCGCGACCCCGGTTGGGAGCGGGCATATTCCACCCCCGTTTGCAGGGCGGCGCCTTGTCCCAGGTTGACGGGATGGTTGACCAGGTGTGCGCCCGCAGCTTTGATCTGGGCGGCGGAGTCGTCGGTGGAGCCGTCGTTGACGGCCACCACGTTGGGGAACACGTGGCGCACGTTACGGATCACATCGCCAATGACTGCGCCTTCATTGAAGCAGGGGATGATCACCCACGTGTCTGTGTAATCCAGGGACGTATTATCCATGAGTCAACCCACACGCCTAGCGGCGGTGAAACAACCTTCCGTATGCTGCTTTCAACGCGACCGAGGGGAGTAGGCGATAAAGACTACGTATCGCCAGGTTCAGCCACGCACGGCGCTTGGAAATAAGCCCATACGCCACCAAATTTCTGCATTTGTCGTTCAGCGCTGAACATTCCTTGGGCTGTTCGACGCTCAAAAACGCTAGTTGATATGCGAAAATATGTCAATGCTTCCGGCATGTTGTGGAAGCGTTTTCCACCGGCAAGCATGCGAGCGTAGAGGTCGTAATCCTCCATGTGGTACACGTCTCGGTAGCCGCCCGCTTCCCGCACGGCATCCACGCGCATCATCACACTGGGATTATTAATCGGCGAGTTCAGGCGCGCGTACCGCAGGATCTCCGCATGGGAGGTGGGCAGGCGCCGCGTGCCAATCACCTGGTCCACGCTGCCATCAAACTCATCCATTGCTGTTCCCAGCACATCAACATCCGGGTGCTGCTCAAAAAAATTCAAGCTGCCGCTCAAACCGCTCCGGCTTTGCGACGTCGTCCGCATCCAGGCGCGCCATAAACTCCGTGTTGATCGTGGCCAGGCCAGCCGCCGATGCGGGTCCGGCACCCATATTGCGGGCCAGCACCACACTCCGGGCACCCGAATATGTATTAATAAACTGCTCCACAATTGCCCGCAATTGGGGGCCGAGTGGGCCGTCTTCCACAATGACAACATCCTCGGCCGGACGGGTTTGCGCACTTAAACTATCCAAACACGCCCGGAATTGCGCCGGATCAATGCGGTGATAAACCGTGACAAGTGCAGTGAGCTTGGGCATGGTGTTTATTCTATCGCCGCCAAAGATACTATCCTCGGCGTGACGCGCTTTGTGGTGCGTTATTCGCAGGCCGAACGTCTGAACCAATCCGCCACCCAGCGGGCCTAGAAGCAGCGCCAAACACACCCGAACCTCGACCGGGGCAGGCAGCAGAAGCATGCCAAACGCAATGGCAGAGGCCATAAACCAGCCCAGCACATACAGGCGATGCAGTTCCGCGGCCAACACAGCGGCCGAGGTGATCATCAATGCACCCGTGCAGGCGGATGCGAACGTTAGCACCGCCAAAATGTGGCCGGGGACTCAAACCCATCGCCAAAAAATGCCAAAATCGGCGGGCCGATAAAATACGCCGGGACTGCACCAATAAGCCCCACGGCAAAAACCGCACCCACGGGCTTGATCAATGCCTTGAAAATATGGTCTCGATGTTCCACAAAATGAACAATCAACGCTGATTGGAAACGCTGCAACGGAACCAACACGGGTGCACGCGTGAGCATGATAGCCATGATGATGCCCCCCACCGTCACCACAGTTGAGGATTCGCTCGTTGCCTTCACCGCCGGAGTGAACCCAGTGACCAGGGTCGCGGTCGCGCCGGTTGCCAGCATCGCCGTAAAGGCACGCTGCGCAAACACCTTCGCAGGCACATCAGCATGCGCTTTGAATGCATGCCGAGTCTTGCCCGACACGCCAAGAATAACCGCCCAGCTTAGCGCGCCAATCACGGTGATGAACAGGAAAACAGGCAGACCCCATCCCAGTACCCACGCGCACACGACCAGCACAAAACGAATCCCCGAATCCAGCGCGACCAGACCCGCATACTGCCGCCACAACCCCAGCCCAGACAACACACCAGACAACACCGCCTGATATGTGTACGAAATCAAACCCACAACAAACAACCCCACCGCGAGGGGATAATCGCTGGACAGCAGGTACGTCACTACAAAGGGGGTCACAACCAGCGCCAACGCTCCAATACCTATCGCGATCAACGTCCCCACCGATGCAGGGCGAGCTGCATTCTCTGTGTCGCTTGTCGACGCCGCGACCGCGCGGGTGGTCTCCTGCATTAGGCCGTCAATGAAGCCAGTGCACGCAAAAAACAGACCCCAATACGCCATAAGCTCGGCGCTACGAACATCACCCAACGCCCTCGCGGCAATGAGCATGAGCACAAACCCAGACAGTGCTGCGAAAACAGTGGCAAAGCTGAGTGCCTTCATGCGCGGCTCCTAGAACACCGAAAATATGCTGCCATCGCCTGTTAATCCTAGCTGCCGGGAAACGCCGGAAGCTCCCGGTGGTACAGCCAGGAATTCCACACCTCGTGGAAGCGGGCCACGTCGATGCCTTCCTCCGCGCATGCTTGTTCGCACAGGTTACGCAGATCGATCGGTTCCACCACCGAATGCCTGCTCGCCGCAACGTAGCGTTGGATGGTGCGGAAGAAGGCGGCGTCGCCAAGCACACATCGCAGGGCGTGAACGGTGAGGGCGCCGCGTTTGTACACGCGGTCGTCGAACATCAGGTGCGGGCCGGGGTCGGAAAGCAGCAAATCCTGCGGGAGGCGGGCCAGAATATCGTAGTGGTGGCGGGCCGATGCCGACGCATGCACCCCATGCGCGTGCTCGCGCCACAGCCACTCCGCGTAGCAGGCGAAACCCTCATTGAGCCAAATGTCATTCCACTGGGCAAGCCCCATCGAATTGCCAAACCACTGGTGGCTGAGCTCGTGGGCGACCAGGCGCTCCCACGTCTTATCGCCCGGCGCGTGATTCCTGCCAAAAATGGATAAGCCCTGCGCCTCTAGGGGAATCTCCAGGGGGTCTTCGGTGATCACCACGGTGTAGTCGCGGAACGGGTAGGGGCCAAACAGGTTCTGGAAGAGCTGGAGCATGGCCGCCTGGTCGGCAAAATCAACATCCACATAGGGCCGTAAGCTGGGGGGAATGTAGGCGACCACGGGAACGGGGTTCTGGGCCAATTCGATGCGCTGGTACTCGCCCACCTGGATGGTTGCCAGGTAGGAGGCCATGGCGTGGTCGGTGCGGTAATGCCAGGTGGTGCGGGAGCCGGAGGCGCGCCGGCTTAGCAGGCGGCCGTTGGCTACTACCGTGTAGGGGTTGTTGGCGCTGATGACCAGGTCAAAGTGGGCTTTCGTCGGGGGTGTCGTCGCAGGGGAACCAACTGGGAGCACCGCAGGGTTGCGATGCCACGAGCGCGCCGTTGGTCAGTTCCTCCCACCCCAGCTCACCCCAGACGGTGCGGATCGGCCGGGGAGTGCCCACATATCTGATGGTGAGGTAAAATTCCTGGTCCTCGGGAATGCTCTGTGTGAAAAACACCCGCAGTTTTCCCTGTGTGTGCCGGAATTTGGACACCTGGACGCTCACGCCGCCTATGCCGCGGGCGCTGACTTTGGCCACGCGCATGTGGTGGGAGAGGTCAAGGGTGAGGCTGCGAAGCTGCTGGTAGTTTTCTATTGTGAGCACCGCCGTGCCGGACAGGCGGTTCGGTCCGACCCGGTAATCCAGCGTCAACTCGTAGTGACGCACATGAAAACCCAGGTTGAAGTCAACCCCGGTATAGGAATCGCGGACACCGGGGATGGGGGAGCGGCGCAGCCTCGTGGTAGTCATCGCTTGTGTATCTTAGTTGGCTTGATGCCGCAGCCACGCCAGAACCGCCCGCACCCGGCGGTTTTCGTCGTCTGGTGTGAACCCCAGTTTGATGAACACGTTAGCCACGTGCTTGCTTACCGCACCGGCGCTCACAACAAGACGGTCACTGATTTCGGAATTGCTCAGCCCCTCCGCCATCAGCCCGAGTATTTCCTGCTCACGGCTGGTTAAGTTGCTGATGCCGCTGGTGCGGTTCTGAATCAGGGTTTTCACCACCTCAGGGTCCACCACCGTTCCGCCCTGCGCCACCGTCTCCAGGGTGCGGGTGAACTCTGCAACGTTGGCAACGCGCTCTTTCAAGAGGTAACCGAAACCCCCGTGCTCCAGCAGGGTATCCAGATAGGCGCTGGCCACGTATTGGGAAAGAATCACTGCAGGCAAGTGTGTGTCGTTCGCGTCGGCGCGTGCTTTGCGCAGACGATACACAGCCTCCAGACCGTCGTCTGACATTTGGCGGCATGCGCACATCAGACACCACCAGGTCAGGGGAGGTGGCCTGGCACGCCGCTACCAGTGAATCCGCGTCCACGGCCTCCACCACCTCATGCCCCGCCGCCCGAAGGAGTTCCGCCAGGCCGGCACGCAGCAGTGCCGAGTCTTCCGCTAGAAGAATTTTCACAGTACCTTCACCTTTCTCGCTGTTACCATTATCAGCTACGGTGCGCGTCGCGGTGTTGATACGCGCCCACAGTGGGGGTGAGCTAACTTTTCGGCTTCAGATTCAAGCAACGATGCGCAACACACGGCGAAACGTCATGTTTTCACAGACTTTCAGCCGCGCTAATAACCTCAATCCGAGGCAATTTAATCCGCAAACACGCACCCCTCATCAGTGCCGACGGCTCCAACACCACCGCACCCCGCAGTGCCGCCGCGCGCTCCTGCAAACCCGCCGTCCCCGTTCCACTGCTGCTCTGCTTTTCGACGCCCTCCTGCACCCCGATGCCATCATCATCCACCGCCAATACCGTTGACTCGTGATCGAAATGCACCCGAATACACACGTGTGTAGCCTTACCATGCCGCACCGCATTAGTAATCCCTTCAGCAGCGCAGTGGTACATCAACAAGGCAGGGGTGCCCTCAATGTGATCGGATGCCCCAGGAGACGCTGCGACCAGAACCTCTCCCTCAATGCCGCTATGTGCCACAAGCTCCCGCAACGCCGCCACAAGACCCATGTCTTGCAGCACTTGGGGGTAGATTCCACGAATTGTGGACCGCAGCGCCTCCAACGCCCGTCGCGCGTTCAGTTTCGCTTGCTCAATGGATTCCGTCGCGGACTCGCTGGGACTATCCATACTGAGTTCCAGCGTGGCGATATTCAGCTGCAGCGCAGTCAAATACTGCTGCACACCATCGTGCAACTCCCGCTCAATGCGCCGACGCTCCCCGGTGAATGCATCAATCAGAACCTCGCGGGAACGCTCAATCTCCTCCACTTGCTCCTGAGTGGACAGGTTCGCTGCGGTGGTGACATACATTGATGCACCAGTAAAAAACCAGCCGGCATACACTAAAGCGGCGAAACTGCTGAATACGGTAAGCACGTCAAAACCGATGGATACCGCGATTGGTGGCTGCCAGTCACCGAATGTCAGCCCATAATCATCTGGGCTCCCGTTGATGCCGAGCATGACTAACTCTGCTGTTAGAGCGATAGCCATCATGTTCAGCATGAGAGTGATGATGAGGCACACCGATGACAAAATCACCTGAGCCGCGAGGCTGATAATCAGCCGCCAATCAAGCCACCCAGAACGCGGTCGCTGAATAACCGTCATGCCCATCCACTGCGCGCCGCGTCGTGCCAGCCAATCAATCGCAGCGGCGGTGGGCGGTATGGTGATCACAAAACCGCACACCACCAACAACGGCAAGGCGAGTATTGCCATCACATACGACCAGCACAGTGCTTTCCACGTGTTCCAAGTTTTGAGCAGACGAAAAAAGTTAAAGGTGAAACCACGTGGCCACTGCACGGATTGTGAAGGATCTGCCTGCTGGGCGGTCGTCTGCGTGGAAACCATGCTTCTACCCAACCAAACTGTGACCTGGCGGGCAATGCAACAGAACTCCATTCTGAGGTAGAGCTGAGTCCACTTCCGACACGAAAAAGCGCCAGCCTGTGGGGCTGGCGCTTGTGAAAAAGGGAGGTTTACTCCATGCCGAATGCTTTGGCAATTGTTGGCCAGGAATCGCGCAGATCCTGCTTCCAGTATTCCCACTGGTGGGTGCCGGTGGGGCGGAAGTTCCATTCTGCGCCGATGCCGGCGGCGTCGAGACGGGCCTTCAGGTCGTGGGTGCAGGCGTTGGTAGCACCCTCGATGGCGCCGCCCTGAATTACGTACACACCAACCACGTTGGAATCACCGCCAGTGCGGGGGCTGGACCACAGGTCCCCTGGGCCTGCCAGGCCGGAGGCATTGGAGATGTACATGGGGGTGCCACGTAGTTTCTCGGCGTTGATCAGGGCGTCGTTGTAGGCCCACTTCTCGGTGCCCAGCGGACCCCACATCTGCTCAGGGACAGCTTGTCCACGGTCCAGCGTTATGCGGACGTACTGCAGTGGAAGTCCTTCGGAGGTTTGGGCGCAGCCAGAGAAGGAGCCGACTGCATCGTAGAAACCGGGGTAGTGCTCGGCGTAGAGCAGGGACGTGGTGCCAGTCATGGACATGCCCATAATGGCGCGCTTGTCGGAAGCCTTGAGGGTCTTCTCCAGCGGACCAGGCAGTTCCTTGGTCAGGAAGGTCTCCCACTTTTGCTTGCCGCCCAGGTTTGCATTCTCTTGCTCCCAGTCGGTGTAGTAGGAGAACTGGCCGGACATAGGGATAACCACGTTGACGTTCTTATCCATGTAGAAGTCAACAACATCGGTCTGCATCACCCAGTTGGCTTTGCCTTCGCCGCCGTCCGCGCCATTAAGAAGATAAATGGTGGGACGAGGCTGGGAATTATCTTTCGCGGTGATCACAAACAGTGGCACATCGCGATCCATGGACGGAGAGTGCGCCCACATTTCTTTCACACGATCAGGGTGTTCAGCAACCTTTTCACGCCACATGGGGACTGGGTCGACGTTACGCGCGCCCACCGTCACCGTGGCCTGTGGGGTATTTCCTGCTAGTTCAGCGGCCTTGGTGCCAGCCAGTGCGGTGGGGGCTGCCAACGCAGAACCCACAATAAGTGCGCTAGCGGCAGCCGTGGCTGCTATGTGTCGAAAGCCTTCATGGGAATCGTACTCTCCTAGTCGCGTAGGGTTTTACATGCCGAATGCTCGGGCGAAAGTCTCCCAGGAGCCACGCAGGTCTTCCTGCCAGTAGTTCCAGGAGTGAGTGCCGGTGGGGCGGAAGTTCCAGTCTGCGCCGATGCCGGCGGCGTCGAGACGTGCCTTCAGGTCGTGGGTGCAGGCGTTGGTAGCGGCCTCAATGGCACCGCCTTCAACGACATACACGCCAACATTTGCGGAGTTGCCACCAGTGCGGGGGCTGGACCACAGGTCAGCCTGGCCAGCCAGGCCGGAGGCGTTAGATACGTACAACGGGGTGCCGCGCAGCTTCTCGGCGTTGATCAGGGCGTCGTTGTAGGCCCACTTCTCGGTGCCCAGCGGGCCCCACATCTGCTCGGGGGTAGCGGGGGCGCGGTCCAGCGTCATGCGGATGTAATGCAGCGGAAGACCCTCGGAGGTCTGAGCACAGCCGGAGAAGGAACCAGCAGCATCGTAGAAGCCGGGGTGGTGCTCGGCGTAGAGCAGGGAGGTGGTGGCGGTCATGGACATGCCAGCGATAGCGCGCTTGTCGGAAGCCTTGAGGGTCTTCTCCAGTGGACCGGGCAGTTCCTTGGTTAGGAAGGTCTCCCAGGTCTGCTTGCCGCCCAGTGCCTCAACGTCCTGCTCCCAGTCGGTGTAGTAGGAGAACTTACCTGCCATGGGAATGACCACGTTGACGTTCTTATCCATGTAGAAATCAACAATATCGGTCTGCATCACCCAGTTAGCGCGACCTTCACCGCCGTCGCCACCATTGAGCATGTAGATGGTGGGGCGAGGCTGGGAGTTGTCCTTCGGGGTGATCACGAACAGCGGCACGTGGCGGTTCATGGACGGGGAATATGCCCACATTTCCTTCACACGGTCGGGATGTTCTGCAACCTTTTCGCGCCACATCGGAGCCGGGTCGACATTGCGCTCGCCCACCGTCACCGTGGCCTGGGTGGTGCCTCCAGCCTGCTCGGCTGCACTCTTGCCCGCCAGGGCGGTGGGAGCTGCCAGTGCAGAACCCACAAGAAGCGCGCCGGCAGTGACGGCGGCGGCTACGTGTCGAAAAGTTTTCATGGGGATCTTCATTCTCCTAATTTTTCTTAAGGCTGCATTCCAAAGGCTCGGGCAAACGTTGGCCAGGAACCGCGCAGATCATCCTGCCAATAACCCCACGAGTGAGTTCCGGTGGGATGGAAGTTCCAGTCTGCGCCGATACCAGCGGCATCGAGACGCGCCTTCAAATCATGCGTGCAGAGGTTGGTAGCGCCTTCAATAGCGCCACCAATAATAACGGTACCAGCGGCGAATCCAAGGTCCCCGTGCATATGTGGACTGGATACCATATCCGATTGGCCTGCTACTCCAGACCCATTGGATACGTACATGGGGGTGCCGCGCAGTTTTTCGGCATTGATCAGGGCGTCGTTGTATGCCCACGTTTCAGTGCCAACTGGTCCCCACATCTCCTCTGGGGTTGCCTTACCACGGTTCAGAACCGTGCGAACATACTCCAGGGCAGGCCCTTCGGAGGTTTGCGCACAACCAGAGAAAGAGCCAACGGCATCATAGAACCCTGGGTGGTGCTCGGCATAGAGGAGGGAGGTTGTGGCCGTCATTGACATGCCAGCAATGGCGCGCTGGTTAGACGCCTTGAGGGTCTTCTCCAGCGGACCGGGCAGTTCCTTGGTCAGGAAGGTCTCCCACGTTTGCTTGCCGCCCAGGTTTGCGTTCTCCGATACCCAGTCGGTGTAGTAGGAGTACTGGCCGGACATGGGGATGACCACGTTGACGTTCTTATCCATGTAGAAATCAACAATGTCCGTCTGCATCACCCAGTTGGCTTTGCCCTCGCCCCCATCTGCACCATTAAGAAGGTAGATAGTGGGGCGGGGCTGGGAATTGTCCTTCGGGGTGATCACAAACAGTGGCACATGGCGATCCATTGATGGGGAGTAGGCCCACATCTCTTTCACGCGATCAGGATGCTCAGCAACCTTTTCACGCCACAAGGGAGCCGGATCAACGGTACGTTCACCAATCGTCACAGTTGCCTGAGAGGCATTACCTGCCTGCTCAACAGCAGTTTTCGGTCCAGCTGTAGCTGATGGGGCCAGTGCTGCAGTGAGGAGCATCCCAGCTGCGAAGCTGGTTGCTGCGGCTGATACGGCGATACGGCGAAAAGTGCTCACAACGTAGTTCCTTGTTCCTTTGCGTGTCAAAGCTAGTCTTAAGCGTCCTGTGTTGCTTAAGAGACAACTGTTCTTATCAACATTTGCCGTTAACACTGTCGCTTTCTAACTATGAAACGTTAACATTTTTCAGGAATCACCGCTGTGCCCCTGCTGGCCGAAAAACGTTTGTATGGGGTAAACGTTGAACGTGACATGAACAGCGGTGTGCAGACCACATCACTGGCTCAAAAAAACTATGTGAAGGAGTATCGAATGAACCCATTAGAGCAGGTCATCGTCTTTGTTAACACCATTCTGGGCAGCATGCTGCACGCTGGTTCCTCTGCATCTAGCGTCATGCACACCGTTGCCAAGTAGTCGTGATGTAGCGGGTGCGTAACCTGCCACAATGATGAAACGGCAACAACGCCAACCCCTTTTCTGCGGTAAACAAAACCGCACGAAGAGGGGTCTTTTTGTGTGAAAAATCAACTAAAATTTAGCTAAAGAGACACGCCGATGCTTCCGTGAGCTACCCCACTTTTTGGGTTAGGGGAGGCGCTTCCATGGCGCTTCCATGGGGCGGGGGTGTAGGAGGGGTGTTAAATTCACGACACGTCGCCCCCAGACACGTATTGTTGAACATGTGACTGAACATTTTGATCTTGTTGTACTTGGCGCTGGCCCTGGTGGCTACGTCTCCGCTATCCGTGCAGCCCAGCTTGGGCTGAAAGTTGCTGTTGTAGAGAAGCAGTACTGGGGTGGGGTGTGCTTGAACGTGGGGTGCATTCCCTCCAAGGCGTTGCTTAAAAAAACGCTGAACTAGCACATACCTTCAACCATGAGGCCAAGACTTTTGGCATTTCAGGTGATGTTTCCTTCGATTTCGGTGCAGCGCACGACCGTTCCCGCAAGGTCTCTTCGGGGATTGTCAAAGGTGTGCACTTTTTGATGAAGAAGAACAAGATCACCGAGATCGATGGTTTTGGCTCCTTCACAGACGCCCACACCATGCAGATTACTGATGGTAAAGACGCAGGTAAAACTGTTACGTTCGATAACTGCATCATTGCCACCGGTTCCGTGGTGCGCTCCCTGCCTGGCGTGGAGATCGGCGGTAATATCGTCTCCTTCGAGGAGCAGATTCTTACCCGCGACCTGCCGAAATCAATGGTCATTGTGGGTGCCGGTGCGATCGGTATGGAGTTCGCTTACGTGCTGTCCAACTACGGTGTGGACGTGACCATCGTAGAGTTTATGGACCGCGTTCTCCCTAACGAGGACGCTGACGTCTCCAAGGAAATCGCCAAGCAGTACAAAAAACTTGGTGTGAAACTTCTCACTGGATACAAGACAACCGCGATTCGTGACAACGGCACCCTCGTTGAGGTGGATGTGGAATCCAAGGACGGCTCGAAGTCTGAAACCCTCAAGGTTGACCGTGTGATGGTCTCCATCGGCTTTGCCCCGCGCGTGGAGGGCTACGGCCTGGAAAAAGACTGGTGTGAAGCTCACCGACCGTGGTGCCATTGAGATTGACGAGCGTATGCGCACCAACGTCCCCGGCATCTACGCCATTGGCGACGTCACCGCGAAGCTGCAGTTGGCGCACGTTGCGGAAGCACAGGGTGTGGTAGCTGCGGAAACCATCGCAGGTGCGGAAACCATGGAGCTGGGGGATTACATGATGATGCCCCGCGCTACCTTCTGCAATCCCCAGGTCGCGTCTTTCGGCTACACGGAGGAAAAAGGCCCGCGAGATCGCTGCTGCTGAAGGCCGTGAGGTGAAGGTTGCGACCTTCCCGTTCTCGGCCAACGGCAAGGCTCAGGGCCTCGGCGAATCCGCTGGTTTTGTCAAGATCATCGCCGATGCTGAGTTCGGCGAGCTGCTGGGTGCGCACATGGTTGGCTCCGGTGTGTCTGAGCTGCTGCCGCAGTTGACGCTCGCCCAGCGTTTCGATCTCACTGCTGAGGAAATCGGCCGCAACGTCCATACCCACCCAACCCTATCTGAGGCGATGAAGGAGGCGGCTGAAGGCGTCGGCGGCCACATGATCAACTTTTGAGGCCCCCGTTCCTGTTCGCAAACGTAAACGCCGCGCTTCTCGACGCCCGCCCGAAGCCCGTTGCCCAATCCGCCCCGGCGACCCGTGCTCGCTGTGTGTTCCCGGGGCAACGGGTCCGCATGACTGCACACTTGTTGCCTTGGTCCGGGAGGACCCGGACCTACCTAATACGGGGCAACAGTGGATTCGTGGGCGTCGATAGGTAGGGGGCGATGTATCGGGGGTAGGCGCGCTGCGCGCAGTCTTCGCGCGTGCACACATAACAGCTGGCACCGATGGGGGGGTGGCGGTGTGCAGGTCGTTCCAGTCGAGGCCGTCAGCGTAGATGGTCCTCCGGGCGTGCCGTGCCTCGCAACCGAGGCCGATGGCGAATAGTTTCCGGGTTCACCGTAACGTTCGCCGTGGTGGCTGACCGTGCGTGCTATCCACAGGTAGGTGCGGCCGTCGGGCATGTGCGCCAGCTGGCGCATGATGCGCCCTGGGGTGGTGAAAGTGTCGTACACGTTCCACAGGGGGCAGGTGCCGCCGACGTGCGTGAAGTGGAAGCCGGTGGCGGATTGACGTTTGGAGATGTTTCCGGCGCGGTCAACACGCACGAAGGTGAACGGGACGCCGCGCAGGTCGGGGCGCTGCAGCGTGGATAGCCGGTGGCAGATGGTTTCGTAACCAACGCCGAAGACCCGGCTTAAGTATTCGATGTCGTAGCGGGAGTCCTCGGCCGCGGCATGGAACCGGCGGTAGGGGAGTATGAGGGCCGCAGCGTAGTAGGAGGCGAGCCCGCGCATCGCCAGGGCGGTTGATTCAGGTGAGGTGAACTGCGCCTGGTCGATGTAGCTTTGTATGTGGTCGTGCGCCTCTAAGAACCCCAGTACAGTGGCCATTCGGAATGCTTGCTGGCCGGGTGTGAGCCGCGCGGCAAGGGTGAGTTCGCGGGTGTCGGGGTTGTAGCGATGTAGGAACCCCGTCGCGTCAGTGGAGTGCAGGATGCGCACCCCATGGTGAGACTGCAGTCTCTGGGTTATGGCATCTTCGGTGGCACGGATGGTGTCAGGTGTGATGTCCAGCTGGGTTGCGAGCGTTTCGGCAACTGTGTCCAGGTCGTGTAGGTAATTGCGGTGGGTATAGAAAAAGGCCTGGACTTCCTCATGGGGCATGGGGGTGAGGTGTTGCGTTGCGGGGGAGTGGGGCGCGGGGTGGGCGTCGGCCAAGGCCAGAGCGGTGCGGGTGTTGTGATAGCGCTGGTGCATGGCGACCACTGCGCGGGCGATCGCGGGGTGGTTATCCACCAGCTCTGCGAGTTCGCGGACATCCACGGGAGTGGGGTACAGGTCTTTGTCCAGCATGGCGTCCTGTACTTCGGCAAGGAGCCGGGAGTTGTCGTCGCGGGAGAAGAACGTAGCATCCACATCAAAGGTGCTGGTGATGCGGTCGAGGACGGGGTCGGTGAGGGGGGCGGACGTCGTGTTCAATCTGGTTGACGTAGCTGGCTGAGAGTCCGAGGGTGGCGGCGAGTGATGCCTGGCTCAGGTCATAGTCGCGGCGCAGCTGCCGGAGCCTGGAGCCAACGTAGGTCTTTCCCATGTGTCCACTATAACGTGCTGTATAGTGACCCCCGTCACTTATTGAGGGCTTTGTGTATGTTTGTGTGGAGCCTTTGCAAAGTTCTGGCTAGGGCATGTGACGGGGGTGTTATGTACGCTAAGTGGGGTCTGGGCGGTTGTCTGCAGGTGTCGTTTGCGGGTTTTTATGGCGTGGGATTGGGTGGTTTTTGTGCCACGCGTAGTATTTTCGGTTGATACCAAACGGGGGCATGGGGAGTGGGTTATATATGACCTGTGATTTTATTCACAGGGTTAGGGCCTCGTCTAAATGTTAGCTGAAAACGGGAAGTGAGTGGCGCTGAACAAGGCGTATGTGCGCAATCTGACAGGTGAGGCTACCCTAAATCGCAGGTCAGCGGTATAAAGGGGTTTTGTGACTTGTGACACGGGGGCGCGTAACGGGTGGTTTGATCACCTGAAAAAGCCGTACAGTAAAAGCGACACTGGAGGTGCCATGACTGTTAAATATGACGACCGTGACGCAATCGCTCACGGCAAAATTACTGAAAAACCGCTCCGCGAGCGGCCCAAGTTCCCGACCTGGGCACTGAAGCTCACCATGGCCATCACTGGCCTGATTTTTGGTGGGTTCGTGCTGATCCACATGATCGGTAACTTGAAGGTCTTCATGCCCATGCATGACGGCCACTACCCGATCGACCAGTACGGCGAATTCCTGCGCGAGGTCGGTTACCCCCTCATTCCGCACGAGGGCGTGCTGTGGATCTTCCGCATCACCCTTCTTGCTTCCCTGATCCTGCACGTCTACGGCGCGTTCGCCATCACTGGTCGTGCACATCAATCCCGCGGTAAGTTCCGTCGCACCAACCTCATGGGTGGCCTGAACTCCTTTACTGCCCGCACCATGATTGTCACCGGCATTGTTCTGCTGGCGTTCATCATCTTCCACATCCTGGATCTCACCATGGGTGTCGCTCCTGCGGCGTCCGACACGTTCGAGCACGGTGCTATCTACGCCAACCTGATGGCAAGCTTCAGCCGCTGGCCCGTGGCCATCTTCTACATCATTGCCATGGTGGTGCTGTTCCTACACCTCACGCACGGTATCTGGACCGCTGTGAGCGACCTGGGTATCACTGGCAAGCGCACTCGTGCGGTTCTCCTGTTCGTGTCGTACCTGGTTCCCGCCATGGTCATGGTCGGCAACATTTCCATCCCGCTCGCAATTGCATGCGGCTGGATTAGCTAGGACGGAAAGGTTCACTTTTAATGAGCACTCACTCTGAAACCACCCCCCGTCCCGAGTTCACCGCTCCCGCTTCGTGCGTTGATGGCGTGACCATCGGGTCGGTTCTGAGCGCCAACGATCCCGTCGGCGTGCCCTCCAAGGATGCTTGGGAGTGGCAAAAAGACCACTACAACCTGGTGTCCCCGCTGAACCGTCGTAAGTTCCGCATTATTGTTATCGGTACCGGCCTGGCTGGTGCTGGTGCTGCCGCAGCCCTTGGCGAACTCGGATACGACGTCAAAGCCTTCACCTACCACGATGCACCCCGTCGTGCGCACTCCATCGCCGCACAGGGTGGTGTGAACTCCGCTCGCGGTAAGAAGGTGGATAACGACGGCGCATACCGCCACGTCAAAGACACCGTCAAGGGCGGCGACTACCGCAGCCGTGAAATCGACTGCTGGCGTCTGGCCTACGAATCCGTTCGCGTCATCGACCACATGAACGCCATCGGTGCCCCCTTCGCCCGCGAATACGGCGGCACCCTGGCCACCCGTTCCTTCGGTGGTGTGCAGGTCTCCCGCACCTACTACACCCGTGGACAGACAGGCCAGCAGCTGCAGCTGTCCGCTGCTGCGGCACTGCAACGCCAAATCCACCTCGGATCCGTGGAGATCTTCACCCACAACGAGATGGTTGATGTAATCGTCAAGGAAGACGAAAACGGCGTGAAGCGCTGCCACGGTGCGGTGATGCGTAACCTCATCAATGGTGAGCTGACCGCGCACACCGGTCACGCAGTCATCCTGGCCACCGGCGGCTACGGCAACGTGTACTACATGTCCACGCTGGCAAAGAACTCGAACGCTTCCGCCATCATGCGTGCCTACGACCAAGGCGCCTACATGGCATCCCCGTCGTTCATTCAGTTCCACCCGACTGGCCTTCCGGTCAACTCGGAATGGCAGTCCAAGACCATCCTCATGTCCGAGTCGCTGCGTAACGACGGCCGCGTCTGGTCCCCGAAGGAGCCCAAAGACGACCGCGACCCGAACACCATCCCCGAGGAGGAGCGCGACTACTTCCTGGAGCGCCGCTACCCGGCCTTCGGTAACCTGGTGCCCCGCGACGTCGCTTCCCGCGCCATCTCCCAGCAGATCAACGCTGGCCTGGGCGTTGGACCGCTGCATAACTCGGCGTACCTGGACTTCCGTGACGCCATCGAGCGTCTGGGTAAGGACACCATCAAAGAGCGCTACTCCAACCTCTTCCAGATGTACGAAGAGGCCATCGGTGAGGACCCCTACACCACGCCCATGCGCATCGCTCCCACCTGCCACTTCACCATGGGTGGCCTGTGGACCGACTTCAACGAAATGACCTCCATTCAAGGTCTTTTTGCTGCTGGTGAGGCATCCTGGACCTACCACGGCGCTAACCGCCTGGGTGCAAACTCCCTGCTCTCTGCGTCCGTGGACGGCTGGTTCACCCTCCCGTTCTCTGTGCCGAACTACCTCGGCCCGCTGCTGGGCACCGAGCGTATGGCTGACAACGACCCCGTAGTCATTGAGGCAGTCAACCGCGCTCAGGCCCGCATCGACAAGCTGATGAGCATCAACGGCAACCACGGTCCCGAATACTTCCACCGCAAACTTGGAGACATCCTGTACTTCTCCTGCGGTGTGGCACGTAACAAGAAGGACCTGGCTTCCGGCATTGAGAAGATCCGCGAACTCCGCAAGGACTTCTGGTCTAACCTGCGCATCACCGGCGAACCCCACGAGATGAACCAGGTGCTGGAGTACGCCAACCGCGTTGCCGACTACATCGAACTCGGCGAACTCATGTGTGTTGACGCACTCGACCGCGACGAGTCCTGTGGTGCCCACTTCCGTGACGATCACCTTTCTGATGAAGGCGAAGCCGAGCGTGACGACGACAACTGGTGCTTCGTATCCGCCTGGGAACCCGGCGGCCCCAACAAGTACATCCGCCACGCTGAGCCGCTCTACTTCGAAGCGATCCCGCTGCAGACAAGGAACTACAAGTAATGAAACTGCATCTTGAGATTTGGCGCCAAGCCGGTCCGACCGCTGAAGGACACTTCGAGTCCATTGATGTGGACGACGCTGTCCCGCAGATGTCCATCCTGGAACTCCTTGACCACGTCAACGAGGGTCTGATCGAAGCTGGCAAGGAACCCTTTGCATTCGCATCCGACTGCCGTGAAGGCATCTGTGGCACCTGTGGCCTCAATGTCAACGGACGCCCCCACGGCCCAGAGAAAAACAAGCCCTCCTGTCACCAACGTCTGGTGAGCTACAGTGACGGCGACACCCTGAAAATCGAGCCGCTGCGCTCCGCAGCGTACCCGGTGATCAAAGACATGATCGTGGATCGCTCCGCACTGGACCGCGTCATGCAGCAAGGTGGCTACGTGTCCGTCAACGCGGGCACTGCGCCCGACGCTGACACCCTGCACATGAACCACCAAACCGCCGAACTGGCGCTGGATCACGCAGCCTGCATCGGCTGTGGTGCCTGCGTCGCAGCTTGCCCCAACGGTGCTGCACACCTGTTCACTGGTGCCAAGTTGGTTCACCTCTCCCTCATGCCGCTGGGCAAGGAAGAGCGAGGAAAGCGTGCACGCAAGATGGTGGACGAAGTTGAAACCAACTTCGGACCCTGCTCCCTCTACGGCGAATGTGCTGACGTTTGTCCGGCAGGCATCCCCCTGACTGCGGTTGCGGCGATCAACAAGGAGCGGGCACGTGCTGCCCTTTCCGCCAAGGACCACTAAGCTGTACCTCAGTACGGTTTAATACGAAAGGCACACAGCAATGTCTGATGCACATGCAGCTACCCAGCGTGAAGAGCAAACCTTCCGAGTGTTCGAAGGCGAGCCGCACTACATCGACGGCTACACGCCCTCAAGCCTCGATTCTCAGCACTCCTCACTGCAACGCAGTTCCACCTGGCTGGGAATGGGATTCATTCTCACCTCCCTCGCGGGTCTAGGCGCTTTTGTCTTCGGACTTTCCTCCAGCATTGCTGGAACCCAGGAAAAATGGAAGCACCTACGCTATCATCGGCGCAGTGTTGGCCATTTCCTGCCTGGTCCTTGGATTCGGTCTCATCTACTACGGGCGCCGTCACTACCGCGCCTACGTGGCTGCCACCGGCCGCAAGCACTAAAACGGTGTCCCTACATTGTGGGGGCCCGAACAGTCAGACTCCGTGATAAGCGGGGTTACTGGCACCTCAAGAACAACCGCCGTCGTGTTCCTTCGGGAATGTGGCGGCGGTTGTTGGGAGTTTCGGATGGGGTTTGCGGGAGGGGCGGGCGTCGATAAGCGGTGCGGGCGGGCAGGCGTGCTTAGAGCGAACATTTGGTGGGAATCCTCACCCGTCAGCGCTGTTGCGTAGATAATGGAGGCTATGTCTGACAAAGCCGTTGATGTAGCTGCCCAGGATCGTCTGGCGGTGCCTGGTCCGTCGCCTGAGGTGGAGGCGGAGCGACGTCGAGTCCTACGCCGTTACAAGGCCGTGGCCACCGGATTGCTGCTGGTTGCAGCGGCGATTTATTTTGCCTGCCGGTGGGCTGAGGCGCAGCCAGGTCAGACGGCGACGTGGGTGGGATTTGTTCGCGCCGCGGCTGAGGCTGGGATGATTGGTGGTTTGGCGGACTGGTTTGCGGTGACGGCACTGTTCCGTAAGCCGCTGGGGTTGCCGATTCCGCACACGGCGATTGTGCGGAATAAGAAGGACCAGATCGGGGAGTCGTTGAGCGGCTTTGTCGGTGAGAACTTCCTCAATGCGGAGTTGATTACCCAGAAGGTGCGTGCCGCTGGGATTCCTGATCGCGCGGGGGGAGTGGCTGTCGCAACCCGAGAACGCGGAGAAGGTATCCAGCGAGGCGGGTCGGCTGACGGCGAATATTGTGCGGGCGCTGGATCCTAAGGACGCGGAGGCGGTGATCAACACGATGTTGATTGATAAGCTTGCGCAACCCGAATGGGCGCCGCCTGCCGGCCGACTGTTGGAACAGCTCATTGAGGAAGGCCGCACCGAACCCGTCGTGGACGAGCTGGTGCAGTGGCTGCATCGCAAGGCCCTGGGGAGCGAGGCGTTGATCACTCGCATCCTGGATGAGCGCCTGCCCACCTGGGCACCGCAGTTCCTAAACGACGTTGTGGGCGACAAGGTGTATCGAGAGCTGGTGCAATGGACCAGCGCCGTGTCCACCGACCCGAACCATGAGGCGCGCCACGCCATCCGCCGCTTCCTCAACAATCTCGCGCGTGACCTGCAGGAAGATCCCACAATGATCCAGCGCGTCGAGGACATGAAGCATGACATCATGGGGTCCACACCCGTGCAGGGGCTGGCCTCCGCGCTGTGGGCATCCACCTCCACCACGCTTATCGACGCCGCAGAAAACCCCGACTCCCTGCTCCGGCAGAAGGTCGCAGAACTCGCCGTCAGCTGGGGCAACAACCTGCGTTCCGACGCGGAGTTGCGGGAATCCCTGGACCGTCGCATCACCGGCGCGGCCGCATTCCTGGCGGACAACTACGCTGACGAGGTGACCTCCATTATCAGTGAAACCGTGGAACGCTGGGACGCTGACGAGGCCAGCGACAAGATTGAATTGATGGTGGGCAAAGACTTGCAGTACATTCGCCTCAACGGCACTGTTGTTGGCGCCCTCGCTGGTTTACTGATTTACACCGTGTCGCACCTGATCTTTGGTGCCTAAAGAACTTTGGGATTGAGTGAATTGTTGATTGACAGCTACGCAGACTATGTCACCCTGGCCGTGTGGGGGCTTATGCAGATCGTCGCTATCTGCGGTGTTGTTGGCGCGGTGCAAGTCGGCATGACCCGGGAAGACGCTTTCCGCGCAGCCGACCGCCAATCCAAATGGGTGTGGCTGGGGCTGCTGCTGGGCTCCGCATTCGTCTCATCCATAGGACTGGCTTACATGGCGTTCATGGCGATCATCGGCGTTGTGATCATCGGTATCTACTGGTTTGACGTGCGCCCCCAGATTAAGGACATTTTGAGCGGTAACTATCAGTGGTAGGGGTTTACCCTGAGTTACCCTGACTTCTAAAAATCGGGGAAACCCCCGATGTGCTGGGGGTATGGCATGTAGCAGGCTTGGGGTTATGCGAAACCCCAGAACAATCATTGCAGCCGTTGCTGCGTCAGCGAGTCTTGCCGCCATGGCTACTGTATCCATTCCGGCGCAGGCCGAACCTGTAAAACGACCAGCGATTACGCAGGAAGACTGCCCAGAATACGTCAACAAGCCTGGCACAAGTTGCGGACGGATGGACGTTCCCATGGACTACTCCAACCCGGATGGCAAGAAAATCAGCGTTGGCTTATCAAGGCCGCAGCCACCAAGCCGGAAAAACGCCGAGGTGTGCTGTTTATTAACCCCGGCGGTCCGGGCGGCTCGGTGTACCACCAGTTCACCACTGTGGAGGGTTATCCTGATACTACGCCTCGCTGGCCTAAAGAGGTGCGGGAAGAATGGGACATTGTGGGAGTGCAGCCGCGCGGTCTGGAGGGGGTCCACCAAGCTGGAATGCGAAGAGGTCAACGCTGGTCCCATCGATCAGATCCAGCGCTCTGGTGGATTGATCAAGGATGCGTGTGACGCGAAAATGCCGGGCTATGCCGCGACGCTGACCACGGAGAACACTGCCCGTGACTGGGATCAAGTGCGTCAGGCCATGAGAGAGGAGAAGATCTCCATCTACGGCAATTCCTACGGAACAGTCCTGGGATCGATGTACGCAACCACATTCCCAGAGCACACCGACAAGGTGGTACTAGATTCCGGCTACAACCCTGATAACGACCATTCTGAGCAAGTTGATGGATTCCGCAAAGCCGCTCATGATTTTTTCGGTTGGGTCTCTCAGCACGATGACGTCTACCACATGGGAACGACACCACGAGCTGTGTACAAGTCCTGGGCAGAGCGGGTGAGGCAGGAAACCGGTGTGACCCCAACATTTCCGCCGCCAGCTGCCGAGGAAGAGGACCTGCCGGACGCGCTAGGCTCCACTGGAAGCATCGGTACCGAGGCTATGACCAGGGTGGATCCGACGGCAGTGAAGGCCGAAGGGGTGCTGACGCAGTTGACGCACCCCGGTTCGAAACAAAACCAGTCCGCGTCCATGCAGCTTCTCCGTATGGGACTGAGTCAGCCTGCTCTGTGGCCGTGGGTTGCTGGAAAACTGTCCAGCGCCGAGCCAGTGACACTTCCCGACAAAGTCTTGGAAGCCCTGAGTGAAGTAGGGAACATGCCCCTCATGGTGGAGTGCAACGACCGCGCCCACCCCGTTCACCTCGACAGGATGATTTCGGGACTATGGGGCCAGACCGTCATTGGAGACCCTTTCTCCGATATAGACCTGACCTCCAGCGGCATGACGTGTTCCGCCATCACCCCAGAGCACCCGGCCCCGGATATTACGGGCGAGAAGTTGGCTGTACGGCCTTTGCAAATCCAGGGCACTAGTGACCCGAACACCCCGTATGAGACATTCAACAAGATGGCCACCGCCATGCGCAGTCACGTACTCACCGTCGATGGCCCAGGTCACGTGCAAATTAGTACCGATAACCCCCAGTTGGGTCCCGTTATTACCGAGTACCTGCGCACCGGAACTGTGAACCAGACCCGCATTCCTGGGACCGACCCGAAGCCAGAGCGCTAGAACCATGCTTTTCAAACTTATTCTGAAAACCAACCTGGTCACCTGGCTGGCACTCATCATGTCCAACACGGTGCTGGCCGTGGTCATGTCACTGAACATTGGGTTTATCGTTGCGGGCGCGCGCTCCACGGGCGAAACTCAGGAAGCCTACATATCGCTTGGTTCCACCGCGCTACTCCTAGTGGTGGCCACCAGTTTGGTATCCCTCACGCTGGTCACTAATTTCACTCTCCGGTTGCAGCACCCCGTGGTGGCCAGGTGGCAGCTGGTGGGCATGCTGCCTGGTCAAGCGGCCCGCATTCTCAGGGCGCAAGTGCTCGTGGTATCCACGCTCACCGGCGTGATTGGCGCGGCCTTCGCCTGGCTGCTGTGGTACCCCTATGCGCATACTGTGGCCACCAGTGGACTACCCACGAGTCCCGCACTCGACCAGCCCATCCCCGCACCGGCGCTGGTCATCGCCATAGTAAGTGTTGCGGGAATGAGCCTGCTCACCGGGCTGATGGGTGCGCGCCGGGCGATGCATGCGGAACTGGTGGACGGGGCGTCGATAAGCGGTGCCTTCCGCCGTACGCGCGTGGGGATTGTTCGAAAACTCTTGTGTGTCGTAGCATCCCTCGGGGTGGGGGCGCTCTATTATGCGATTGCGCAGGTTGAACCGCTGCAGAACATTGATGAAATGGGGGGGAATGCTCGGCGCTTACGTGGGTGTGGGTGTGCTACTGAGCGTGGTGGTGGCGCTGTGGGGGCCGTATATTCTGCGCGTACTCGTGGCGATGCTGCGCGTACTGCCGATTACGGCGACGCCGTGGTTCCTGGCTGTTCGCGAGGCACAGGCGCGGCCCACGCTCACCGGAACCCTCATCATGCCCATTGCTATCGCGGGGAGTACGACGGGGATGGCAGGAATGTCGATAAGCAAATTCCGGCAGGTGCTCGTGAGCATGGGAGTGCCGGACTCTGAATCATTATCCGCGCCGCTCAGCATATCTCTACTCCTTGTCGGCGGGTCCATCGTTGTGGCCTGCGCTTCCGCGGCGTCCGTGGTGCTCATCGCCCTCAGACCCCGGCAACACGACGCCCAGTTGCTGTACACCTCCGGCGCCACCGACGAGCTGCTCACACAAAAAACTTTGATGGAAACCCTGGTGTACCTCATTCTTGCCGGGATCATCGCCTACGGGACGGTGATCATCAACGACGTGTGCATGACGTTCGCGTTCGCGCGCGGGCCGCTGCCCATGACGCAGCTCAGCATGCCCGCCGGAAGTACGCTTGCCGTCCTCTGCCTTGGCATCGGCATTGCCGCCACCATGCTCTGGAGCATTACCCTCACCGAACTCCGCCGCAATACCACCGAAAGGACACTCAGCCATGCTGCTCCAAGCGCTTAACCTGCACAAACAATACGACGACCTGCCGGTGCTGCGAGGCGTGAACGTCGACATCCGCGAAGGCGAATTCGTGGCCATCATTGGGCAATCCGGGTCCGGCAAAACCACGCTTCTGCACAGTCTCAGCGGGCTCACCCCCATCGATCGTGGCGACATCTTCATCGGCGAACACCGCATCACCAGCAAAGACGCCTTCTCCCGACGGAAACGACGCCGCGACGCCCAGCGGGTTGCTATAGCGAAACTGCGCCGCGACCACATCGGATTCATCTTCCAAGACCTCAACCTCATCGAATCCCTCAACGTGGAAGACAACCTGCGGCTTCCCGCCAAACTCGCCCGAGTTTCCGTCCCTGATCAGGAGATTAACGACGCCCTCGATTACGTCGGCCTCACAGGAAAAGCACATGCCTACCCCGACCAGCTTTCCGGTGGGCAACGGCAGCGCGTAGCTATTGCGCGTGCGCTGGTACGCAAACCCCAGTTGCTATTCGCGGACGAACCCACCGGATCGCTCGACGTGCACACTAGCGCGCAGGTCATGGACCTGCTGCGGGCAACCGTCACGCCACACACGGCGCTGGTGATGGTCACCCACAGCCTTGATATTGCCGCCACCGCTGACCGGGTGATCATCCTCGCCGACGGGGTCAATCATGCCGAGCTGCGCACACCCAGCGTGGAGGAGCTGTTTCATGTGATGCATGGGTGAGGGGTGTTGTGTGGGGTGTTTATGCAGGATAGGTCCACCGCTGGGTACGGAATTGGGGTGTTTCCGAGCCTGGCGGTGGACCTACTTGGCTGGGGGAATGTTGTGGTCTACCAAGAAGTTTGCTTATCTCCAGGTCGGAAAATGGGGTGTTTTCGTGCTTGAGCATAAGCAAACTTGACGCCCTCAGGGTTTTCCCTGATTTTTCAAAGATCAGGGAAAACCCTGGTGTGCAGGGGCATGTTGGGGGAGCAAGCTAAAACCATGAACCCAACACAAACCACTACAAACCTCGTCGCGCTATCGGCGCTTGCGCTCGCGGCGCGGACCGCTACTGACGAACAGGGGCAACAACAATGAAATACCTTGGCATCGGACTGACCAGCGCGACTTTCGCCTTCTTCCTCTCCCTGAGCACCGGGCTACTTGATGCGGGGATACGGGCGCACGGCGACGACGACCAGGCAGTGATCACCGCACTTGGTGGAACCACATTCGGGATCAACATCCTTGTTGGCATAATCGCCATGATTGTCGTGGCCGTATTGTCGCTCAAGAGGCGCAGTGATGAGGCGGGCCAGCCAAATCAGGGGATTGTTACGCTCAATGCCCTGCTGGCCAGCGTCGTGGGCGGCGGCATCGGCTCGTCACTGAGCTATGTCCTGTGGCCAATGCACGTGCAGATGCTGGTTGGGACCGGCGTATTCCCGCACGATCCGCTCAGCGGGTCGCTGCCGATTAATGCTGTGACCAGCAGCCTTGGGGGCGTCGCTCTCACGGGACTCATCGCCGGGGCCATTGGGGCGAAGGCGGGGGCGCGCCGTGCGGGGAAGCGTGCGAACGTTTCTGCTGCTCAAGCTGCTCAGGCTGGTCAGATTGCGCAAACTAGTCAGATCGCGCGGCCTGAGCCGATTGAAACCGAGCCGCCGAGCCGTATGGGCTGGCGCATCTTTAGTGTCTTCCTTGGGTTGTCCACCATTGCTGGAGCATCCTCCATCTACCGTGTGATCGCCAACGCCCAGCCGACCGGCAGCGAAGATGCCTATACTATCTACTTTGCGATGGGTGCGATGCTCTGCCTCGCCGCAGCATTCCTCGGCGGTATCCTCGTTCACACTATCGGCGCAGTATTGGCCATGCTTATGGGCAACGGCGACTTGGTGAACAACACCATCAGTCGTGTCACCCGCGCCGGGTCACTGGTCCTGCCGCTTGGCCTGCTTGCCGCTGCGACCGGAATCATGAGCATGTGGGTCACCAAGATGACTCAGAAATTTAGCGTCGAGCAAGCAGATACAGTCACCCCCATAGAAGCCATCAAAATCTTCAGCGGCCCCATCGGCATCCTCATCGTCGCACTGATTTCCATCGTTCTGGCCAGCGCTGGCTCCGGCAGGCGCGTAAACAGCAACGCCGTCTGGTCCACCGTGCTTATCGACGCCGCGGCCTACCTCACCATCAGCACCACCATCGCCTATTCCCTGATGATCATCAATGAGGTCATCACCTCAGCCGTGCTGCGCAACGGTCCTCTCCCAGATTTTCCGACCACGCTGCCCGATTGGCGAGCATTCGCCGTTGTCCTCGGTGGCGTTGGCATTCGGATGATTATTGTGTGGGCGCGGAGTCGGAGGGAGGGCGCTGTTGGGGCTGGTGTGGGGCTTGGGGATGTGAGTGGTGGAGATATGGTTGCGGGAGAGGTTGGGGTTGGAACCTTGAAATTGGTCCAGTAAAATTGGAATTTAAGTAGCATCTGTATAACAGGTATTAGGCGCGAGAAACGCTTAATACCTGCGTATGTAGTGAGATCCCTGGTAGTGGAGTGATATATTATTATTCTCCTTGAGAAGTTTTGTGTACCGACTTGAAATGCTGACTCTGGTTGGTGTTTTAGTTTATCAAAAGGGTTTTCTCACCAAGATCGTCAATCAGAGGCGTAATGCAGTGAAATTGCCTGGGTGGTCTTTGTGATCGTGTTCGGATATGGGCTGATGTGTTGTAAGGCGTTGTAATGTTTTAACGCAGTGTTCCAGCTTTCAGTGGGGTCCAGACGCTGGTGATGATCTTCCCGATGGTCTTGTCATCAGGATTCAATCTGTCGTTTTGAGTGGCGTTGTAATCTTAGGGCATGCCTTTATCAGCGAAGGTCCACACTCCTGTGGTCCAGACAGCATCGAAAATATGCTTCCTCGCAGCGGTAATGTTGTGAGTGGCCTTGGGTTCGGTTGACGCGACATGCAACGGGTGGCCATCATGATTCGACAGTACTTGGAGATTGTTGTCAAAGTGACGATGTTTTCTAAGAAAACCAGCCAATGGTGTCGTAGTGAAGGCTTTCATCTTTGCTGGTGTAGGTGCCAGTGACTGTTCTGATGGCGACTGTGTCAGTTTAGATGAGGGCACCATCCAGACACAGAATCACGTCACCTGCTGCTTCTTACTTAGTCAAGACATCTTGGCTGGGGTACAGGCGGAGATGATATTCGTGGAAGCAGCGATAAGCTTCTGGCTTGATTGACCCTACAGTCGTGAGCGAGGTGATGGACCAGGATGGTGTCGATAGTCAGTGTAGTACTAGGGGTGTTTGGGTCTTGCAGCTGGCGGCGCGGTGGTAGCGGTGATGGTCGCAGGCCAGGTGGGTTTGTGCTATCGAGGCGGGTGCGGTAGGTGAGCTATCTGGAAAGAACCTTTTTCTTTGGCGTTGTTTTGGGTTAATGGTTAACCTAGCGGCTAGGTTCTTTCTTTATGCGTGTGATACGCGTGTTGGCCTGGCGGTTTAGTTAGTTGCGAGAGCTTCTAGTCCGCGTCCTGGAGTGAAAAATTCATAAATAACCTTAAAAGATTTGAGAATGCAATATGTAGAATGGATAATTTTGAACTTGTCTTTGAGAGGTCTAATCGTTTCGGGAAAAATTTACACCAAACCCCACATTTTCTAGATTAATATTTAGTGATTTAAGGAATTTATTACTCCTGCTGGAAATGGGTAATAGAAATTTCGCATTATCAAAATATGCCGGACCTTCAAAATTGGCGTCCTGAAAATCTGTTCGACCCTTAAAGTGTGTATCTTCAAAAAAGATTTGAGAATTAAAATTGGATTTCTGGAAAGATGCAAAGCTTTCAAATCGAGATGCTTTAAACCATGCCGTTTCGTCGAAATGTGCCCGCAAAAAATGTGCGCACTTATGGAAGTGGCTGCCATGGAAAGAGGCTATGCCATAAAAGTGGGAAAAGCTAAAATCTGCATTTCTATGGTATTCCATATCTGTGCGGGGAGGTGTATTGTTGTTGAAATGTGTTCCATTGAAAGAGGTGTTATTATAAAATTTTGCACAAAGAAAAGATGCATTATTATAAAACTCTATTTCGCTAAAATCTGCACAATTTTCATAATTGTCATTAGAATCGAAGGGGGTGTCAATGTTGAAGTGCGCTCTTTGAAAACTCACACTTTCACAAAAAAGGGCGCCATGAAATGTTGCACCATCATGAAAGCGTGCATTGCTAAATGTAGCACCATCATGAAAGCGCGTATCACTAAATGTGGCATTATTGTAAAAATGGGCACTATTGAAAGATGTTTTTCCATGGAAATGTGCATTTAAAAAAGATGCTCGTTGTTTGAAAATCCCTTTTGAAGACAGGTTATAGAAATAGCAATGTTCTGCAACTAAATTTAGGGTTGACCATTGTCCAGGCTCTTCATTATTATTCCCTTCGAACCGTGAGAATATTATATCCTGTATTTTTTCTTTGAATGTGTGTATTTGAGGTGGTGAATTGTGCAGTATTGGGTCACGAAGTTGACTGATTAGAATGTTTAGGCAAACTTGTTGCTCCCGTAATGCTGATTTTTGATCATCCTTATAGAAAGCTGCCCAGTCATCAGCAAGTGCTGCCATTGCATATACTCCAGATTCGCGCTTGGTGAGATCTTCGGTTGCTAGTAGTTCCACGATTGAGGTAAAACGCTCACGAAGTGTGCGTTCTTGCTCTGCTCGTGAGCTTGTTTTATGTATTTCTTTATCTTGCTCTCTTGTTTTCTCTCCATTGTGAAGAGTAATTGCAGCAGCGATGATGGCAGCGATACCTGCGCCTAAGGTTGCTAAGGGTTGGGCTATTATGTCCCATGGCCATTCTCTTAGTGTTCGAATATGTGCAATGGCAAACCCTATTGTTAGGCCAGCAACTATTCCGACTCCTCCCCAGAGCCAGGGTTTATCGCCTTTTTCTATAAACCTTCCCATCTACTACTCTCCTCTTTACCCGCACCAACACATTCACGACAATATTATCAACCCCGTCGCCCCTCCACTATGGA
>BNJT01002188.1_pt1 | contig 112250 bp, 144 predicted proteins | sample 8540491 | NCBI WGS metagenome assembly BNJT01 (sample SAMD00202455, study PRJDB9452) | human saliva metagenome | host: Homo sapiens
ATATTTACTTGAATATTATATAACAAATTTAATAAAATTTGAAGAGTTTATTTCTATATTATTTTTACTTTTTGTTACATTTTAATTAATTTACAGATTTATAAAATTTTAAAAATAATTTAGTTTAGTAGCTAACTTATGTGATATAATTATTTCGTAAAACTAACTAACATTTGAGATAAAAAGAGTGTTGCACCATCTCTTTTTCCTTTTACAGGAATTTTTCAATTATATCTCAATACTTTCAGTAAAAATTAGTAAAAGAATTTTGATAGTTTCTTTTGGTCTCATCTTTATTCGCCTTCTAACATTTGGAGTTAATATTTATTTATTAATATAATTAAAATAAATAAATCCGTCATCCATAACAGTCATTTTGTAAACACTTCCGTTATCTATCTTAAATTTCCAGTATCCATCCAAATTGCAGAATAGATACATAGCTAATTGAGTTGAATAACCTCGCACTTGAGCTATAATCTAAGTATTCTTTTGTTTTCGATAATCTTTCTTGCTTTTCTCCAATCCACACCTCGTTTTTGCAAAATCAGAAAGGCTTTCTCCACCTCTGCTTTAAAAATGTTTCGCAGTTATCACTTTCATCGATATAATGTAGGAACTCTTTTTCAATGTGTCGCTGTAAGTCCCTTCTGCGTCTCCAAAATTCGGTTCTCTCATTTTCAGAAAAATTCCTATATTTTGTCAATTTCCAAAAGTTTCTAAACTTTCTCTCATCGATTTAAGTCGTTTGAAAATACTATATCTATCATTTCAGTTCCTTCAAGTCGTATAACTGATTTATTCCTGTTGTATCTAGCTTGGATTTCAGATGTCCGTAATACAACATGTGTGTGTGGTCTGTTTCACCCATGTCTTATAAATAATATTTCTGTCATCCTATTCTCCTCTTTGATTATCTTTATTTTTACTGCATTGTTTAGTTACCGCAGGCAATCCCTATAGGACTAATATTGATGTTAATTCAAGAGAGAGCTCCATTGTATCGCCCGTTATCCCGTCAATCTCACATTAAGCATAAACAGAATTATAAATAGGGGTGCGAGCAAATAAAGCAATACCGCCTTTTGTTCACAAATTATAAGAAATACTAGAGACGGTCAAAATATGAAAAATCACTTCATACCATTTTCAGAAATTATGGCATTACTCATTTCAGATTTTCTAGCGTTTCATGAGTCAGAAGAGACCAGCATTTACTGATGTCAGAAAGTCTGTACAATGATTGGAAAAATTATTGGTAGTTTTCCGGGTTTATTAGATGATGTTCAGAAATTATAGTAATTTTGTGTATAGTCGGCTAACTATTCACATTCAATGGTCTCGATTCTTCGAGATCTTTCCATACCAGCATTTTCTGCTCTTTAGCATAACTAGTCCATCAAAAGTATCAGCAAGATCCCATCAATATGGATTATTCCAACAGCTAAAATTTCTATAATTATAATAAGCACAGCAATTATCACTTTATTATAGAAAATACTAGATGGACTGTAATTAAAAACTTGAAAAATATAAAAGTACGCCAATGATTGGCGATTGCCTAATGGAAAAATTTAATTGACTTTCCTAATCTCACTATACTCTACTTTTATTAGGTATCGGAATTACGTGTCATAAATTCGAATTAATATAATGTGTTCAAAAATTTTTATATATTTCATATCAAAGCTCTCGTATTTTATTTTAGAAATGTATATTTTATCATTTTGTATCACGTTATTTCTATATTTGGTAAAGATATTATGTTATAAAATCGCTTGTCTACTTTATAATATGCTATCCTACGTCAGCAGAGTGAAAGAGACATTAAAATATGGTCGGCTATTTATAAACTTGGAAAATAGTTCTTGTGTTAGGGAGATGTGGAAAAGTTGCACTATCAAAAGTTTTAGAGTGATGGAGCTGATGCTACTGTTGTTACTGATATCATTAAAAGAGCAAAAGTATGTTGAACTAAAAAGATTTTACAGAAGATAATGTCAAAGAAAGGTCGTAATACAAGATGAAATTGAAAAACTTGTAGTTGCTGCTAGTCTTTCAGCTAGATGATGAGCAGACTGAATGAAAATATATAGCAGGAGTTTCAGGATTCTAAAGAAATATTAATGACTGTAGCATCTTCACTAAAATAGACACGCAATGTTTGGAGGAATTGCCATAAAAACAGCGAATCTCAGAATTGCTACTGAACTACGAGCGGTAAAACTGCGGCACGTTCACGTGCTATGAAAAGTGAAATTCAAAAAGTTCTTGACAAAATAGAAAAATAAATGTTCAAACTTTTAAATAACAGAAATAGAAAAGGTGAAACAGAAATGTTTAAAAAGACATAGAAAATTACGATGAAGTGATAAGAAATCGTGTAAAAGATGTTTATGTCCTCCAAAAGGAAGATTTGATTTCATCATATTGAAGGGAGGAGAAGATCAGGAATGAAATCTTCTCAATGCCAGGAATAGATACCTCTATTGACAGGCTTTTCTGAAGAACTGGATGAACTAGTAAACATTAGATAAATTCGATTTTGCTTTTGGAATTCTAAAAATAAGGATGCCTCGTGCAACAGAAGCCTACAATGAAAACGGTATTATTCAGAATGCAGTTCCTGAGTTTATAAAAGAGAAAAATATGCACTAATTTTCTTTGTGATCTATGAGTATTGCTGCTGCTGAATATACATGTCATGGTATTGTGGTATTCTTTGATGAAAATGGTTATGTAAAAATGATGAAACTTTAGGATTCTTGGAAAAACAGCACTCTCCTACGCAAAGGGAGGCTGGAGCAGATATTGCCAGCACCTTCAGACATGATGGATGGACGTGTGGAAAAGAATTTCCAATGTTTTAGCTCAAAATAATTTTGAAGAAATATTCGTAATGGCTTATTCAGTAAAATATTCATCAGCATTTTATGGACCTTTTAGAGATGCAGCAGATTCCAGCTCCTCAATTTTGGAGTAGAAAGCTCGCAGATGACTTTCAATATTCAAGATGCGATAGACGAAGTCGCTGGAAGATTTACGTCAAGGAGCAGATATTATAATTGTGAAAGCCTGCACTGGCATATCTTGATGTTATAGCAGGTAAGTGATAAACTGAAATCCCAATCGTAGCTTACAGCGTCTCGAGGAGAATATTCAATGGTAAAAAGCTGCAGCTGAAAATGGATGGATTGATGAAATAGAAAATTGTCATGGAACTGAGATGTATGCGATGAAAAGAGCTGGAGCAAACGCAACTATCATTGCTTATGTCAAAAGGAAATTGCAAAATATTTAGAAAATAAATATAACAAGAAAGAAAATATGAAAATAGTTATAGCAGGAGCTGGTGTCGTTGAGCGAATCGCTTTGTAGCGAACTTTCTGGCTGAAGGTAACGATGTCATTTTAATTGAGAAAGAAGATGCTATTAATAAAGCATGAGAAACTTACGATATAGCTGGGCTTGTAGGAAATGGAGAGTCTTATGAGACTTTACTTGGAAGCTGGTGCAGACAGTGCCGATATTTTTATTGCGCAACAGAATCCAGATGGGCTAAAGATCACCTCTTCAATATGTAGCATTGGTTCAAAATTTACTAGAGCAAAGAGTAAGAAATCCTGAATACAGTTCAAACTATGCAATTTGTGAGGGAAGGACTTGGAATTTCCCTTATGATAAATCCCCGAAATGGAAACTGCCAAAAGCATTGCAAACTAAAACTAATGTTCCCAGATTGCTCTTAAGTGTAGAAAAGCTTTTTGGACAAAAGCCAGCTTTATTTCCAATAAAAGTTGATAGTTTTCTGAGATGGGACACAGTTACCTTGAATCTAGCACAAAAGACAAAGTTATTATCTGCACTGTCAGAAGAGATGAAAATGTCTTTAGCTCCAACTGGAGATTTTACTCTCGCGGAAGGAGATGTTGTCTATGTTGCAGGTTCTATAGAAGACAGTTTCATAAATTTTATGACCAAGAATTGAACAAAGCAACTTAAAAATCGGATCTACACTGCTTATCGGTGGAGGAACAATTCTCATTATTTAATTGGAAACTTATTGAAAACAAAAACAAAGGTAAAAAGTCATAGACGATAGAACACATGCAGAAAACTGACGTGGAAGCTTGTCCAAAAGCAATTGTAATAAAAGGAGTATGAAAGTGATCAGAATTCTTAGTGCAGGAAGGAATAAATAACTATGATGCAACTGTAATTCTTACAGATAGTGATAGAAAGAAAATGTTGTTATTTCACGTCGTCAAACCCACCAACAAAATTCTAAGTTAATTACATGAACAGAAACATTACTACTCCTCTATACTTGAAAACAATACTAGAACATCGGACGTTTGTGCCCAGTTATTTCTGACATGATAATAAGAGGTTGTAAAGATCAAAAACAGATATGCGAGGATCCACAATATGAGTATACAGGCTAGACCAGGTGGAATTGTACTTTCGGAAATCAATGAAAATAGTGCCGCTGTTAATGTTCCGCTAAAAGATTTAAAATTAGGAATATTGATTGTAAGTATATTTGACTTGGAATCAATAATAAAATGATTTTTCCGAGGGAGGAAATGAGTGCTATCACAATGACAGCGTATTCGAGTGTAGCAATAGCATCTTCTATCGAAGATTTTGACGATATTTTAGAGCAAAACTGTAAAATTTAAAATATATTCGCATCTAAAATTTAAGTCCAAATTCAGCTTAAATATCGATTATAGCTAATTTAAGGAGTAAAAATGAATAAAAAGAATGATAGGTTTTTATAACTGGAAAAGCCACTTATGCTTGAGGCTGGATCATGGTATTACCTTTTACCTGCAAGTTTTTATACAACGAAAAATGCAAAATATAAAATTGCTTATGGTTCTGTAATACTTCTTCTTCTAGCAATAGGTTTTCTTCTCTATGAAGCTTCCTGAAGATGAACGGATTCAAGGTAGGGAAAGGCTATAATAGTTTCTTTATCTTGGATTTTTGATGTCTCATTTTTGGTGCATTGCCATTTGTATTTCACTGAGGATCCCTTCTTTATAGATACGTGAAATTGTAAGCGGTTTTGCTGCCAACTGGATCTAGCATAATACCAGATCTTAGCAAACTAGCCATTCCAATTTATTTTTGGCGAGAAGCTTTACCCATTTTGTCGGTGGAATGGGGTCTAGCTCTAGCACTTGCAATCCAAGTTCTGCAAACATCCAGTTCGCGTAATGAAAGCTGAAGTGCCCGGGTCCAACATTTGGAAAATTAGTTTCAAAACTATCAGCAACAGCCAGAATGCTTTTATAAGTAAAATTTATATTGTTATGACACAATCGTTCTTATAATTTTATTAATGTTTGTGGACTTAATCTGTTTGAGTCTACTCTTCTTGCATTTGGCACCCGCAGGAACAGGAGGATTTGGAGTAAGAAATGGTAGCATTTTACCATACAGTAGCACCTGATCGAAATAATACTTGGAATTGGAATGATAGTATTTGGAGTAAACTTTAATATTTATTATTTTATTTTAATCGGAAAAATAAAAGACATCTTTAAAAATGAAGAATTAAAATATTATTTTTCTAATAGTTTTGGGAGCAGTACGCTAATGGTTTTCAGTGCCGCCTCAGACATGCGTCCATATGGAACTGTATAAGAGATGTATTTTTCTCAGTTTCCTCAGTCATTGCTAAACTAACTGGATATTCGACAGCTGATTTTGGAAAATGCTGGTGTACCACCGAGTTATCTTGCTTATCCTAATGTGGAGCATGTGCAGAGCTCTACAGCCGAGGACTGAAAATGCTCAAGAGTTGTATTAATGGTAAAAATCTCATTTTATGCAAATTGTCCAAATGATAAGTCCAAATCGTGTAGTTACAGTAGAAATATGATGATAAGCCCAGTGATTTCAGCTACTGCAAAAAGTGCAGTATGTAGTCTATTCACTAGTTTTTGGAGGAATTCTCTCAATGATTTCCTACTCAACAGATGACTTTATGACTGCTTTTGGTGCTGTTGCCGCCACAGTTTAATAATATCGGTCCTGGATTAGGAAAAGTGGGTCCTGCATTCAGCTTTGCTGAATTAAAACAGACTCTCAAAAGTAGAATTCTTAGAATTTTGGAATGCTTGCAGGAAGACTGGAAATTTTTCCAATGTTAATATTATTTTCTCCAAACAACATGGAAATTAAAATAGAAAAGTTGGTTGATTTTTAAAAATAATGTTTTAAAGAGACTCAGTACTATAATGGTTCATTTACAATAGACAGATTGGTGAAGGGTAGCATTGCAGGAGTCGACAATTGTATGATTACATAAAATATTTAATTTTTAGATAAATATTCCAGTCAAAATCTATAAGGACAGCAAAACTTACAGTTAAAGCTGTTCTTTTCTATTTTTATTACATTTGGTTATACAGCATACTTATAATTTTGAATTCATTACAAAAATAAAAGCATTTTTATAAAAATGTGATATAATTCTAAAAGATATAAATTCAGAAAAAGAAGATTAAAAATGAATAAACTAAACTGGAAAAGAATTTATGAGCAGAAACTGATGGATTTAGAGTGTTTTAGACAGGCTGTGGGCAAGAGGAATGAAAAAGGAAGATGCCAAAATTGATTACTGGGCAAAGAAATTACACCTACAAAGGAGCTTAGGAAGATTATCATAAAGGGAAAAATTAATTTTGAGACATTTGCAGCAGGATATCTGAATGAATTAGATCTGATTTTGATAAATTTTTAAAAATAATAAAAATCTGAACTGCTTTCACGTATACAATGGTTTTTGCAAGCAAGACTCTGAAATTAGTATATTCCGATTTTGAAAAAGTATTTTGGAAAAATAAATTACATAGGAGGAAGATGATTGCAACATTATGTTATCTTGAAAAAGATAATAAATATCTGATGTTATATAGAAATAAAAAGAAATTGATATAAATAAAGGAAAATGGATTGGCGTTGGCGGAAAAATGGAAAAGGTGAGCACCTGAAACAATGCTTAATACGTGAAGTCTGGGAAGAAACAGGATATACGCTAAATAGTTATGAATATCGTGGAATTGTAATTTTTAATTATAATGAAGATGACCCCTTTGTTTATGTATGTTTACACAAGCTCTAATTTTCCGGTATAGAAAAGGAGTGTAATGAAGGATTTGAAATGGATTCCAAAAATGAAATTTTTAGATTTGAAATTGTGGAAGGTGATAAAATATTTTTGAAATTATTGTTTGAAAATTCTCCATTCTTCTATTTAACTTCAAATTATAAAATGATAATGTATTAGTTCAAAACTGGAATTTAAAAGAACAATATAGTTGTTTTGAAGTTTTTGTTCCAGAAAAATTATGTGATTGTGGAAAACTTGAAAATATTCACTTTTGACAGAGGGTTTTATGCAGATGTATATCTCTACAGCTGATGCTGGTTGGGCATTGGAAAACGCTGGAAGGCGGAGTCCTTTCGATGGAAGATTGGAAAATCAAGTGTAGCCAATGATAATGCGATTCAGAGTAAAAAGAGATTTTGAAGAACTGGCGTATTATTTAGTAAAAGAATCTCATCCTTGCAAACTGCGATTATTAATGTATTAAGGATGGAAGTGTAGAAAATTTTAGAAAGAGAGGTAAAAATATGAAAAGAATTTTATTACAATATCACTGATATATTTTTAAAATAGTAATCTGATCAGAAAATATTAAATGAAAATTATGGAATAGAAGATGAGAAGTGATACATAAATAGAAAAATTGAGGGAGCTGATGCAAAAGACTTTAAGTTTTGAAGATGATGAATATAAAGATAAGAAAAATATTTATTATGGAGACAAAAATTCTTAATGAAGCAGATCCTAAAAGTTTTTAAATCGTTATCAAAAATTAGTTCTGATTGGGAAAAGATAAAAATAATCTTATGAGGACAAGGTAAATAATATAGATATAAAAACTCTTGAAATAATGCGTAGATGAGTTTTTGATTTATTTTAAAGGACAAAAATGGAGTATATATTTTATTGCCAACTAGTGGAGGATTTCCTGACGATTTAGATAATGGGATAATATCTCCAAAATTTTAAAATGTTGACAAACAAACTTTTCAACTAATTGGTGGAAGGTATTCAAAAGATAAAAATAGTGTCTATTATATTGGTAAAAAGTAGTGGAAGTAAATCCCAAAAAACTTTAAAGTTTTAAAAAGATTATATTTTTACAGATGGAATGTGTATCTTTATGGAGAAAAGAAGAAATAGATTTACAGACATTAAAAATCTTTTTGATGATAATTCCAGTTATGACAAAAATAATATCTATTTTTCAAGGAGATAAACTGGAAAAATGCTGATTTTTAAAAGTTTTAAAAATAATGGAATCAAATTTTTCAAAAGATAAAAATAATGTTTATGCAGGAAATGAAAATAGATGGAGCAGATGCAAAAACTTTTCAAAGTAATTGATACTTATGCAGCATTTAGAGAGATAAAAATTATTTGTATTCTTCTAATGAAAGAATAAAAATTCTGATCCTTATACTTTTTCAAAAGAATTAATGAACATTTGGTAAGAGATAAAAATCAATTTTATTCTAATGACGGAACGGTTTTAAATATGGATGGAAAAGTTTTCAAATAGTAAAGATTATGAAAAAGATTATTTTATGATGCAAAAGATAAAATAAAAGCATATTACATAAATTTTATAGATGGAAAAGATGAATGGTAAAAGAGCTGAAAGGATTTAACCTAAAAATTTTAAAAGTGCTAAATCTTATTATACAAAAAGACGATAAAAAGTTTATTTTAGTAAAGAATATGCGTGATATACAAGAAGTTCAAATGTAGATGTAAAATTATTTGAAGTATATATTTTGAAAATATAGAAACTAAAGATGATTTTGGAAAAGATAAAGATAAAAGTTTATTTGTTTGGTCTTGAATTAAAAGATGTAAAAACCTGAAAAATTTCAAGTTGTGAAAAGAACCAATAACTGGAAAAATATATATATTCGAGATGAAAAATAATTATTTGTAATTTTTATGATTATTTTTCAGGATTTAATTTTGTAAAGACTATTTGAAAATATAGATTTTGAAACTCTTAAATGAAATCGAAAGCAAGAGATCTGGAAGATAAAACATGGAAAATATATTGTGGAATGGCAGCGTAATTGATGAAGATAAAATAGAAATTAAATTTATAAAGAAAATAGAAAAAAGAGATAAAATGAGAACAGCAGTATATTGCGTAAGCAAAAACGGATATGAAACTTGTTTAAGAATAAAAGAGAATGTATAAGGATTTCATATTTATGTTTCAGGAAGAGTTGCTAATTTATTAAATCTTGAAATGAAAATATTGAAAATCTATTTATTATAAATGAAAGAGTGCCTATTTTGCTTTGACATTTAATAAAATATGATTTACATATTTGTTGCAGCAACTGGAGCTGTTGTGAGAATAATTGACGGAAAATTTAAGTAAGGATACCGATCCTGTGGTAATTACTGTTGATGACCATGCCGATATTTGTTCACTGCTTTCAGGACATCTAGGAGGAGCAAATGAAAGATGTGAGAAAATCGCAAGGAATCGGTGCTATCCCTGTAATTAAACTGCTTCAGATGTGGCGGAAAAATAGCTGTAGACACATTTTCACAAATAAAGGCAAAATTAGAAGATTTGGAAGGAGCCAAAAGAGTTACTTCACTAATTGTAACGGAGAAAAAGTTAGTCTGCATTTGCCACATTGCATCTCACAATGAAAATAGTGCTAGAGCAATAATTGTATCAAATAGATATTGAAATCTCAAAGGTTATACCACAGAATATTTTATCGGAATTGGCTGCAGAGAGAAATTAGCACAGAAGCATATTGTAGAAAAATTAAAATATGTGATGGAATACAACAAAATTTAAGAGCTTTCAGCTATAGAAAATGGCAGGATCCGCCTAGCATCTAGGTGTGTGGACTTATTGAGGCAATGGAAGCTGGGAATTCCAATGTAAACTTTGACAAAGGAAGAAATATTAAAAGAGTGAAGATTTAGTTGAAGAACGTTCAAACTGTATCAAATCGGGTATACGGTGTTTCTGAACCCTAGTGCCCATTCCAGGCTTCAAGTAGAAAAGGAAGCTTTTGGTGAGTGCAGTTGGAAGGTACAGTTCACTTGAGGAGCAAATGTAAGAATGGAAATATACAAATTGTCATTTATAACAATAGTACTATTTATTGATACACGAATTGAAAATAATCTTTATATTTATAGAAAGATAAAGTTGTAAAAGATATGAAAAATGAGTGTATGTGAGTGAAAGTTATCCGTCTACCAGAAACAACTCTCATTAATGATTGCCCAAGAATTTGTTAAATTTTATCAACATTACTATAGCAAGCGAGTTTAGGATGTATGAAGATAGTTCATGGCTATTATTTATTGTATATATTGCACATCTAGCACTCATATATGTATGCGCTTAGATATAGAAAGTTTTCCCCAGGAAGTCGGACTCTCTCTTATAATCTTCTCTAGGAATTTTAATGATCTGGAAATGTTATTTTAAATAAAGAAATTAGTCTGATTATTATTTTTATTTTATGTGTTATAATAATTGGATTTCATGATTTTTAAATTTGATACTATATGAAATTAGTAAAATTGATATATCTTCAGAAATATTATATATATTTAAAATAAAATAGATTATTTAAGAAAAGAAAATAATATGAAAAATATCTCTAATCATAGTCCTTTTTAATAAATCTAATTTTTGTTGGGTGGGTTTGTGGTTGTGTGGGGTTTGTGTTTTTTTGTGGTTTTGTGGTGTTTGTTTTTGTTTGGGAATAATTGGCATTTTGAGAATTTATGAAAAGATGAAAATTATGTGGATGTAAAAGGTTTGTTTATGGGAGTATAAGAAGTTATGGTATAAGAGAAGTTTGTGTTGGTGAGAAGAAGAAAAAGCTGTATGAGAAGAGGAAGACGTGAAAAAGATCTTGTTACCTACAAAATATTATGATGCACTATGAAATATAATCCCATATGAACACGATTAATGACTTCATACAGATATTACACGATTATAAATAATGAGGAAAGCTGAAGAAATCAAAGAGAAAATTGTAAAAGATATATATAAAACACGATAATTGATAAAATGCTTCCCAATGGATGAATTTGAGAGATGGAATAACAAAATACTATAATTTAGGTAGATTGGTTAGATAGGTAAATAGAGGATTAAAATATCATGATATATCAAAGAAAATATCGAATATCAGATGAAAATTTATAATCAGCAGTTACAGTATTATATGCTTAAAAATATGGACTTATCTGTATTCAGATGAAACTAGAAAGGTATTGAAATAACGTAAATGAACTTGATGACATAAGCAGATGAAAAGTGTAAAGTGTAATTTTAGGCTTGAAAATGGAATAATGCACTGGCTTTTAATTATAAGTGAGTTGGCGATAAAGTACGTAGCTTTAAATATAAAGAAATAGAAAAGAAAAGAGCAGATGCAAATGTATAAATACAGGCTAATAATGACGAAGATAGACTAAGAGAAAAATATCCTAAGATTATTTTATGGAAAAGAAATAATAATGAAAGAAAAGGAGGATAGAAATTGAAAATTACTATTAAATATTGTAACGGCATGTTTCTTTTAGTAAGTTTTAGTACAAATGCTTTAGTATAAATAGGAAAAACTATTCAGCGAGTTTATCAGATCAGGACTAACATAAGATTATTTTGTGAAACAGCGGATTTGTATACTGAATGTTTTGAATCTGATTTAGTGTTTTAGATGAAAATAAAGATATAAATAGAAAATTGCTAGATGAAAGAATTTTTATTTATCAGAAATTTTGATTAATCATTATGTAACGATGGCAAGAAATCCTGAAGTTAAAATAATAAAAGAAATATTCAAAAATATATTTTGATTTGTATGATATAGATATGACTATCTCAAAAATATTATTACTGGAAATACTCCTTCAAATTATGGTAAAAATATTTTCTAAAAGAATGAAAAGGAGTTTGTCAGGAGCAATTTTGACATCTGGCTCCTATTTGGGAAAGAGTAGCCGAATATAGATATTAGAAAGTTGGATTGTCAGAAAGAGAAGTATCAAAATTAATTAAGAAACTTAGTAGAAACTGATAAAAGGATTCAGGAGCTATTTTAGATTATCAGATAGAGAAGTTTTCAATTTAAAACTGGAATATAGAATTGGCATAAAAATTCAAAATTATTTTATAAAAGAGATATATATGAGGAATTGGCTTCATGTACTTATAGCATATATAAATGTGAAAAAGCATGAAAATTTGTTTTATTTAAACAAGATGATGTGGTTATCTGTTGCTTCAAATATTGGTAATTTAGAAACACTCGAGCTAGAGAAAATAAAGAATCTTGAAGCATTAGACATATATAATAAAACTGTATTTAATTAATGATTAGATAACAAAATTATAGGAGGATTTAAAAATGAAACAAAATGGAAAAATTTATAGTAGAAATAGAAAATTGGGTAGGAAAAAGCAGATATGACTTAAGGCTTATGAAAGCAATGGGAGAAAAAGCGATATTATCGTTGGTTATAAAACTTATACTGACTCGACTTATGAAGAATATTTTCCAAATACTGAAATAAAAAGTTCAAGTATGATGAAGGAAGTTGAGAGATGTATCGAAGTTCTAGAACTTAAAATCGGTAAAAATGTTGCTTTGATTAGCAGTGGAGATGCTGGAGTATACGGTATAATGAGAATAATGTATAGAAGTAATCAGGAAAAGATGCATGTGGAAATCGATAGTAATCGCAGGAGTTACAGCAACTAAAATGTCTGCAAACTGCAATCGTGGGAGCTCAATTATGCACGATTGTAACAATCAGCCTAAAGCAACCTTCTAACAGACTGGGAACTCAATAAAACGTTTAGAATTAGCAGCACAGGGTGATTTCATCATAAAAGCTTATACAATCCAAAAAGTAAAGGAAGAACAACACAAATTGTTGAAGCACAGGAAATTATGCTAAAACATAAAATCAAAAAGACACGCCAGTTGCAATCGTAAGAAATGCTGGACGTGAAACTGAAGAGCATGAAATACAACGCTTGAAAAAATGCTTGATTCTGAAATAAATATGCTTACAATTGTATTAATCGGAAATTCAAATACATTTGTTAAAAGGAAAAATGGTTACACCTAGAGGTTATGATAAAAATATGAATATTAATACTTTTTAAAAAGTCAGAAACAAAAATTTGATAATATACTCGAACCTATTTAAAATTAAACTGCTAGAAATTATATATATTTAGGGTTTGAGTGAAATAGTCATAATTTTGAGTTCTGTTTTAAACTAGTTTTACTATATTTATATTGGACTATCATATAAAGTTAGTCCATTTTTATTTTCAAATCTGTCATTTTTATTTCTTCTTAAACCATTCAAACACTCAGCGACAATACAGGTTTATTTCTTACAATTTTTCATTTCCAAGAAAATCACGCATTGTCTTTAGTGTTTTTCCAGCATTTTTACAACAAAAATTATACGATCCAGCACTTTTTGTATCTATGATCCACGAATATACTTATCTTTTAAAAAGATTTGTGCTCTCACTCTCACAATTTCTCCCCAAGGAATCTGAATATAGTCTTCAGGGATTACGGTTATTATAAAATTCAAAAGGCTTTGTCCCCTACAAGTATATTTCCATTTTTATTTCCAAACATTCCCGATAAAGAATTTGCCTTTTGTAGTAAATAACACTTTTGTATTCATTGAAATAGCCACTTTTTATTCCTCATTTCTTTAACTCAAATTTATACATAAAATTAGAAAAAAGTTGGCTTTTTAGTTCCAACTTCTTTCTTTTTAAATAGATTTTCCAATTATTTAAAAATTGAATTTTTAGTAGTCATTCTTTATTTTTAGAATATTCCAACTAAAGTGTCCTAAAAATTCCCACTGCAAATAGTCCAAAAGATAATTAGAATTGGACTAACTCTTAAGCAGCCACATACATAAGAATGTTAATAATAAAGCTGCTAATCCTGGTACTAATTGATTTAAGTTATCTTGTAAAGTTGTTACTTTTTTTCTGGTGTAAGAGAAACTCCACTTGCAAGATCTCTAAGATTTTTTTGTAACTGTTACTGTTTACAGCTTCTTTTGGAAATTCAACATAAGCACCCTTTGATAAAGGAACTTTTGATACAATCATTGGGAAATTAATTGAAGTCCAACGTTGAACCAAGATTCCCATAACGAACATTCCTAAAATAGATGCTCCTTTTGTAATTGTTTGTAATAAACCACCTGATAAATCTTTTGTAATTTCAGCACCTTTTTTTGGTAACCAAATTCTTGAGTATACCATAAAAAATGCCATACGAATTAGCATTCCAAAACAAATGAAGAAAGAACAACGGTGCAATAACTGAACCACTTGTTGACAAGTGAGGCTCGCAATTGCTCCTAAAATTGGACGTACTGTAAACCAGAATACTGGATCTCCAATTCCTGCAAGTGGTCCCATCATTCCAACTTTTACCCCTTGAATAGCCGCATCATCAACTGTAGCTCCATTTGCTCTTTCTTCTTCAGAGCAAGAGTTACTCCTAAAATTAGGTGCAGCAATATATGGGTGAGTATTAAAAACTCCATATGTCTTTTTAAATGCCGCTGAAGCATCATCTTTATTTGGATATAATTTTTCAATGCAGGAATTATAGCATAAGCCCATCCTCCATTTTTGCATACGTTCGTAGTTCCAAGAACCTTGAAGAAATTGTGAACGTAACATTATACTAGACGATCTGATTTTTGCTAATTTTTATTTTTATTTTTCTGCCATTTCTTATTCCTCCCTTAATTAATAGTCATTTAAAATGTCACCTAACGGATCTCCAGAAGAAGCTGAACCTCCATCTCCACCACCGTTACCTTTGTTATTTGTAACATTTAAGTAAATAATAGCTGCACATACACCGATAATTCCTGTTGCAATTAATGTAAGTTGATTTACTGGTGCTAATGCAAAACCTAGGAAGAAGAATGGCCATACTTCTTTATTTGCCATCAAAATTAATAACCATTGCATATCCCTACATGCTACAACGAATCCACCACCAATAGTCATTCCTTCAGTAAACCATGCTGGTAATGAACCTAATGCACCTTGAATAATTTCAGAAGGTATAAATAACAAAGTAATCACTGCTGGAATTGCAATACGTAAACCTTGACAAGCAAGAGCTACCATATGCCATAATTCTACACCTTTGAAATTTCCTTTTTCTGCTTCTCATCAGCTTGGTGAACAATAACTACTGATAAAGTACGAACAACCATAGTTAAAAACTAAACCAACTGTAGCTAGTGCAATTGCTGTTCCAATTGCAACGGTACGTCCGATCAGGATTAAAAATTACCCTGCTTTTAACAAAAGATAATAGCTGAAGCTACAGAGAAGAGCCGCATCAGGTGCAACTGCCGCTCCCTATATTTGCCCAACCTAGAGCAATTAATTGTAATACTCCTCCTAAACATAACACATTCTTTTTATGCGTCCTGTCGCAACTCCCAACTAATGAACATGCAATAATTGGCTGATGGAATTGGAAACTGGTCAAGGATTCCTTCCATTCCTGCTAGAAATGCGACGATTAATATTAAAATAATTGATAAAATATTAAAATCCATAATAACCTCCTAAAATTAAAGTTTTAATCCTTCATTTTGTTTTTTTCTGAAATTAGTTTAAATAAAGTCTGCTCTCTTGTCAGCAACAGACTTTTCTTACATCAAATTGAACACCTAAATCTCTAAGTTTCTTATAAGTGTCAACATCATTCTGATCCATTGAAAGTACATTGTTTACCATAACTTTTTCCAACACTATGTGCCATTGATCCTACATTTAGCTCTTTAATATCTACACCTTTTTCAATTACATAAAGTGCATCCTGAGGATTTTCAAATAGCAATAATGCTTTTGTATTTCCAAATCTTGGATCTTTTGAAATAGCTACTAATTTGTCAAGCGGAATAACATGTGCACGTACACCTGGAGGTGCCGCCTGTTCGATTAATTTTTTTACGTAATTCATCTTTTGAAACTGTGTCTGAAACTACGATTATTCTATTTGGATTTGTTGCTTTTTGTCCAGCTTGTTGCAACTTGTCCGTGTAACAGACGTGTATCAATACGAGCTAGAACAAATTTTATTTTTCCCATCTCCGATAACTGTTCCTTCCTGGAATTGCTCCTTTGGTGTGTCATCTTGAGCTGCTGCTTTTTGCTACTGCTTTCTTTAGGCTGTAATTCTTCAGGACGAACCTTAACTTGATCTCTTCCTTCTGGAACAATAGCTTTTTGCTACTTCATGAGCTGTATCTAAATCTTCTCTTTCTGATAAAGCTGCTAACAGCATTGGCAAGTTAAGTCCTGCTACAATTGCTCTTTTTCAGGTGCTTCTTCAAAGAAACGATTTGATTGGTTGAAAGGGCTTCCTCCCCATAAGTCAACTAAAAATAGAACTTCTTCAGTTCCTAGTTTAGCAATGGCATCTTGAATTTTTATATATAAGTCATCTGGTCCTTCACTTGGGCATAAATACAACTGATTCCAGCAATTCCGCCTCACCTAGAATCATTGAAGCCGACTGCTTTTATACCAGCCTGCAAATTCACCATGACTTGCAACGATAATTCCTACCATTTTGAACCTCCTTTTTAGATAAAATTTATTTTTATAGTTTTCACTTTATGAAAATTTTAATGATCTTAATTATCTTTAGATTGTTTTTACTAAAATTAAAAAGTGAATAACCTCATAATATGAGTGTACCACATTTTTAGATTTGCAAGCATTTTATAGAAATTTATATAATAAAAATTAATGGATATTGATTTTTAGTACATTTTTATAATTTATAATATTGGAATAAGTATAATTTGACATACAATTTCTGATAACTGTGTATATATACAATAAATTAGGAAGGAAAAATTTAAAATATGAAGTTTAAATGAAAAAGACATAGCATTGATAGGTATCACTGTTGCATCAATTTCAGTCATGCTGCACATGGAGATAAAAGTTTAGTCACTTCAGAACCTTTTGAAGGAAAAGTTGTAACAGATGGTCTTGAGTTTCCAAAGCTGAGGAAAGTGGTGTAGAAAGGTAAAATAAACAGCTTTGGGTTACAGAGCGTACAGGAAAGAATATACATCGAGTAAATCCTGAGACAGGTGAATCTAAAATATTATATACATTTAATAATGCATGGCAGGACCTCAGCTTTGAAGGTGTATTGGGGCTTTGCATTGAGCCCTGAGTTTTTATCAGGGAAGGTAAAGATTATGTTTATACAACCTATACTTATAAAAATGATAAAGATGAAGAATTTGCAAGAATTGTGCGTCTAACTTATGATAAAAATCTGATAAGTTGACAAAACGAGACTGTAATTTTGGATAAATTACCGAATAGCAGTGATCATAATTCAGGACGTCTAATATTTGGACCTGATAAAGAAACTTTATTACAATAGGGATCAGGGACATAATCAAAGGGAAATATTTGGACAAGCTGATTGAATCACGACATGCAGCTACTGCACAAAGAGTGGCAGACTTCAGCGAGTTATCCAGGGTTCTACTTTTAAGATTAAATACTGATGGTTCAATGCAAAGATAATCCTGTAATCAATGGAGTTAGAAGTCATGTTATACTTATGGTCATAGAAATGCCCAGGACTTGTATTCGTTGAAAACAATTTATTCAGTACAGAACATGGACCATCTTCAGATGATGAGTTAAAATCTTCTTGAAGCTGGTGGAAACTATAGGCTGGTATAATGTAGCTGGATACAAAGATAACCTTGCTTACGAATATGTAAATAATTCTGACAATACTTACAAAAGGAAACTGATTTTAATGCTGATAACTTTAAGAACCACTAAAAACTTTCTTTACAGTAAAAGTGATTACAATTTTAAAAATGAAAAATGCGAAAACTTTCTTATCTATGCTTTATACAATTGCTCCATCAAGTGTAACTTATTGTCAAAAGATGGAAAAAATAACAGCTTGGCAAAAATTCATTATTGATTACATCGTTAAAAACGGTGCTTTTGTATGAATTCCATTAAATGCCGATGGTAAAAATATTCAAGGAGATGTAATAAAATGCTTTCAAAACAAATAACCGTTACCGTGTAGTACTTATTAGCCCTGACACATATACATTACAACAGATACTAAAAAGGAAATGTAATAGGAACTGACGGAAACCAAATACTGAAATGGAGAATAAAAGGAGCAATTTTTAGTTTTGAATACAAAAGAATAATAAATTAATTTATTTATTAGATATTTTCGATTTTATAAAAGAGCTGTCCTCATATATAATTTGAAACAGCTCTTTTTATACTATTTAATTGAGTAAATTTTCTATTGAAAAATTTTGACTAAACTTAACTGGTTGAAATTCGATTGTTTCATAATCTGCTATTTCTTCAACATAAAATGGATCTTCAATAATGCTTCTTCCAAATTGTTAGAATCAAACAAGATTACTCCTCTAATTCAGGAAAACTTTTCTTCCTGTACATATAAATTTCCCTTTTTCAAAATATTTGTCAAGATATTTTAAATGAGCTTCTAAAACCTTATTTACTTCTTCTGTTGATTTTTATATTTTAAATTAGCAATAAACATTATTTATCCCTCTCTTCTCTTGTCTTACGGATATGTTCAACATATTCCTTTGCGTTTTACCAAGTTCATCATCACTTAATTCGTTTATGTGTGGGAGAAACTCCGTAAACACTGAAATACAGTAAATAAATTCCTTGAGCATAATTTTATAGTTTCTTCAAAATGGAATAAGTATTTCATCAAGAGAAAATTTATTTTTCCACCATGCGTAATATTCTCTCTTCCTCCAGTTGTAACAGCTAATCCAATCTTTTTATTCTTCAACTTGTCCCCATTCCAATCCATATACGCAGTTATACTCAAATACTTCATCCAGCCATAACAAGGCGGACAGTTAAACCAATACAGAGGAATTGAAAAATAATATGTTCATATTTAACCAATAATTCCTGTTCCCTTTTCTACATCTATATTCCAATCCGGATATTCTTTATATAATTCTTGAACTTCTATTTCTTGCGGATATTTTGACAGTTCTTCCTTCCATCTCTTATTTGCTCTTGATTTCGTTAATATCTGGATGTGCTAAAATTACTAAAGTTTTTCATAGTTATAAACCATTCCTTTCATTAATTTTATTATATTATATAATCCTAATTTAAATTTGTAAATACACACGAAAACGTAATCATATACTTACCTAAACGTAACTACTGGACTTAACTGAAAATTTATGCAATAATGTATTCATAATAATATTTACAACAGGAGATTAACTATGAAACAATATATTTTAGGAATAGAAGCAACACTTGAAATATTTTGGTGGAAAATGGGCATTGATTACATACATTCTTACCTTTGGAACAAAAAGGACAGGCGAATTACAAAGATTAATCCTGGTATTTCTCAAAAAGGTTCTTATTGAAAAAATTGAAAAGAGCTGAAAAAAGATGGAATTATAGAAAAACATGTGATGAAGAGATGCCTCCAAAGGTAGAATACACACTCACAGAATATGGACAATCATTTTCAAATATTTTATATACAATGTGCTTCTGGGGTCGAGAAAATATTAAATTACGGCATGGGTGAAGATATTATGCTGCTTGATAAAAAGAACGAATTTAGAAAAATATTGATAAATAGTTTTATTACTCTTTATTTTTACAAAACATTAAAAGAAATATTATCACAAAATATAAATAAATCAAATATTGTAATTTCATACTAAAATCCTTACTTCAACAAAAGCCAAAAATACGAAAAAGTAGTTGACAAATTGTTGAAATATATGATATACTAACTGAGTAACGTATGGGTGGATGTCCGAACGAGCTAAGGGACCGGTCTTGAAAACCGGCAGAAATCGCAAGATGTCGTTCGAATCCCGAGTTCACCCGCCATTTAGAAATATACTTTTGGAGAAGTGGCAGAGGTAAAGATGACGCTCCCCTGCTAAGGGAGTATCCGAGCTAAAACTTGGATCGAGGGTTCAAATCCCTCCTTCTCCGCCATAATAAATTTATTAATAATGCATCTAAACTGTGCTCAATTGGATAGAGCGTCTGACTACGGATCAGAAGGTTATGGGTTCAACTCCTGTCAGGTGCGCCATTTATATAAAGACAGTGATATTAAACTAATTTGTAATTAATCATAAAATTAGTGATGTTTATCTAATATTACTATACGTTATCGTGCTTAAAGTGCGAATGTCATTAGGTATTATAACGAGAATAAGCTAGCCCCAAAGAACAAATTATTTTCGTTAGAGATTTAGTAAATACGTAAAATATTGAGACATCAAACTCACGATTGCACTTTGATAATCTTTATGAATAACCCATAAGTGATATTGTTATGACAGATATAATAAGAATTGAAAATAAATGAACAACAGAAAAATTTTGTAGGTCAAAATAAATAAAACTATTGAATGAGTGAATTATATTTATTAGAAAGAAATATTTCAAAAATTTATAAATTTAAAATAATATATGTTGTTGAGTCAGATGAGTATTTTTCATCATGATTTTCATTCTAATAAATATTATATACAACACAGTAAATATCAACGTTGAATCTTTAATTTTGTAGTCCAACGCTAGTCCAATTGGCAAGAGTAAAATGGTTATTTTTCCCAAACTTTTAAAAAGATATAGTAAAAATTATATCAATTTAACCAATTTTAAAGATTATCTCAAAATACCATATTATTTAGCTTGGTAGAAATAATAGTATATATATGCTACCCTTGTGATAGCATATTTAAAAGGAAGTTTTGAAAGAACAAACTCTAGCTAAAAGTCCAGTAAAAATGGGGATGAAAATACACATAAGTAACCAACGAGTAACCAACATCGAAAAATAAAATTTAAAAATAACCTTTATTTTATAGACATTTTAGTATCGTTTTACAAACTAAAATAATCTAGCTATAGTATAAAAAGGTGAGTTATCTTAAATATAGATAATCTTTGTCTATTCATTCAAAATTAAAAACTCAAACTTATATCAATTTGGTAGAATTATCTTAATCTGAGGCATTTATCCAAAAGAATAACAAACGCCACAAGAGGCTATTACAAGGTTATACGATGGATAGATAAAGCTGTATTAGATAAGCCATCCCTATAAAACATAGCACCATTTTTCTTGATTCTACTTAGTGCTGGCTTTGAAATACAAATAATGAGAAAATTAGCAACTATTAATTTAACCTGTTTATTAATTTGTTATCAAATGTTGTAAGCACAACAAATAATGTATAATTATATTGCAGATAAGAATATTTATGCTGTATATCTGTGATAGCTGAGATGAAAGTTTGAAAAGCGTTATGTAAGAACGCCAGCCACAGAGACCACTATTATGGTGAGTGTGTGTATACATAATAGATAAATTAATACAGATAAAAGGAAGATAATATATAAAAGAATACTGTATAAATAATGGTATGAAAGAAAAGGAGTACATTTATGGATTTATATTAATGATAAAGAAGTATCTAAAAGGAACTGAACAGGATAAGCAAAGAATAGTTGAAAATGCTGAAACTATTGAGGAGTTTGCAAGAAATTATCCAGATTTTAGGGCTACGAACACTCAAAAATAATAAAAAGTTTTGTATGGAGCTTGAAGTATTATAAATAACAGAAAATAAAATTACCGAATAATAGATTCAATAATTATTTCTCAGAGATTAAAAAGGTTGCCATCAATAATGAGGAAACTTAAAAGATTTCCAGAACTACGATTGGGAAGAATGCAGGACTTGGCAGGAGCAAGAATAATATTGCCTAATATAAAGGATACAGAGGAGTGGCAAATTACTTATATATAAGTTTATAAACAAAAAGACAAGAATAATATGTTGTGGGATTATATCTTAGAGCCAAAGAGGACGGCTGCAGGTCAATACATCGGATATTTTGAGTATCAAGGGAGAAAAAGAAGGGCTTGAAGGAGTATCAGATGGAATTGCAGATAAGCACAGTTACAAAAGCACCAATGGAGCTGCTTCGTTGAAATAATAGAGCAGCATAAAACAGCAATCTTTAAAGACAGGTGGAGACATTTGTATAGGAATAAATTGTATCAAGTAAACTGATAGAATACATTGAGATTGGTCAAAAGATATTTCAGAAATTTCAAAAGAACTGGATAAGTTGAGAGAATTAAACAGAGAAATTTAATATACTGAAAACTTTAAGCAGTTTACAGTTATAACCAAACGGCGAGGAAATAACAGGAGAAGGCTATTTGATATTGATATTGGATTATAAGGGCAATAGCATAAGATATAATTAAGTACCTGAAGAAAATATAGAGTGAGATTATTTGATGTATGAACGTGAATACAAAGGGGACACAAATAACGTTGTATCAGTATCGGTTGAGAACTTAAAGAACTTACAGCGTACAAATTTATTTCCTAGACGCAGGAAATTTGTGCAACAATAAGGTAATATATAAATAATACAGAAGAATATCAAAATCACGGTAAGTTATAAATTAAGCTGTGATTTTCTTCCAGAATATTTTCTAAAAATACAGTAGTATAGTTTTTGGTAGACTATTTCAAGGCAAGATATTTATCCAAAAATAGCAGGCCTACAAAGGCTGTTACACGGATATACGAGCAAATAATAAAAGGACTTACTCAAAAATCAGTCCAATTTAATAGTATAAACATACACTACTATTTTCTTGATTTTATTTGAACTTTTCTTTACAAAAGCATTTTGAATCTTATTGAACGATTCTTCCTTTTCCTTAAAATCTATATTTTCATTATTAAAGAACGATTATAATAGATGATTCTAAATTGCTGAAATCTCTTTATTTATACCGTATAATATGTATTCAGGCGAGGCTTGTTGTATAAGTTGGATAGTTTAATTAAAGCTTTCACTATTTATCCTTTCGTTATTTTTCATATCGTGAAATGAGCTCCAGCAGATGATTTTTATCTTTTGTGCCACTTCTTCTAAAGAAAATTTGTGCTCTACTCTCCGACACACTTTTAATCTTTTTCCTATATTTTCCATAGCAATTCTCCTTTACGAAATCAATAGAAAGTTTACCATAAAATTGATATATTATCAATTTAATTGAAAATTATCTTGACAAAATTTCTATTTATGGTATAATTATTATTTTGCCAATCAGCAAAAATCAGGAGATTGAGAGGCTGAGATTTTAAAATCATGAGTTTATATGAAGACAATAGTAAAACATTAGCAAAACTAAATGCATAACTCCTTCTGCACTTTCTGGGAAAATAAAGCAGGAAGTAGTAATTTTACGATTGAAGATGAAATTTATCAGGAAAGAGTATGGATTGAGTGATGTTGAATTTTTAGATATAATAATTAATTTGCTATTTGGTAATGAAAAGGGAGATGATAATTTAATCAAAATATATATATATTTAAGTAGCAAATTAAATTAGAATAGGGTGATGGACAAAAGAGTACGAGAGCAATATTATAACGATATTGATGAGAATAATAAAAATAATGAAGAAGAAAATAGCACTCAAACAGATGTTAAAAGAAAGAGATGTTGGAACAGTATTGTGATAGCAAGGACTTAAGTGATGAGAATATAGGGCTAGAATACATAGGATGTTTTGCTTGATGTTATATTGTTAAATATTATGACTGCTCTTGGTTTTGGAATATTTGCAGGTTTAAATGGTTATGATAATAATTGGCTACTTGCAATTATTTTATGGAGTAATTGATGTGTTGTATTAGCATTATTTTTAAAAACTGTAAGTCAAACTATAAAATGTTTATGTAATTAATAAGGATAACTTTAAAGGAAGGAATATGGATCTGAATTTAGATGCTTTTGTATTCACTATTGTATATTGTTTGGTTTTATAATTAAAAATTGAAGTAAGAGAAAATAACCTGTAATGCTTAAATAATTTTATTATATGAAAAGATGAAAGAGAAGTTAATGAAAGCAACTATTATGAATTAAAACATATCGAAGGATTAGTTTCAAAAGAAGAAATGATTTATGCTAAAATTTTAAATAACTACAAATTAGAAATAGGAAATTCAGATATTTTTAGATTTTTGATAAAATTAAAATGATTGATTTTAATGTAAAGAGGAGAATATGAAGATGTCATTTCAAATACTCTTGTAAAACATACATTTTATGGAGTGAATTGAAAATATCATATTTAGACAATAACGAAAATATTAAGAGATACTATGAGACATTTTACAATTGAAAATTCTGATTATTGAGTTTTTCTATTGTGAATATAAGGGAAAAACTTTTAAAAAGAGGATTCTTCATTTTGAGAAGAAAATCAAACAAAAAGGGTAATTATAAAATTTAAGGAGAAATTGTGAAAAATGATATCAAATTGGCTAAAAGATGAGAAAAATGACTTTTGTTATTGAAAATAGCAACAGTTCTATGTTTTATTGTACGCTACATGATGTTAGTAAATTCGGAATCTATTCATGCGTTATACCGATGGATATGGAAGAGTTAGTATTCTGCATTTAATGGATTATACAATGTATCTTTTATTATATATAGTATACTTTTTACTTGAAAATATACTAATAATCATCTGTTAAAATTTAAAAGTGAACGGAGAAATTAATAAATTTTTCAAAACTAAATTACATACTATTAATTCTAACAATGGAGTTTTTATTCATGAGCTAATATTTATGGTTTCTTTTATCATAAGTATCTATAAATGTTTTGAATTTGCTAAAACATTTTTCAAAAATACTTGTATTTTCAATATTAGGTTTTTATTATTTCTTTACTTCAATATTATTATCTAAGACTGATAATCTTTTTGAGAATTTTAGTTTTATTACTGGGATTTTAACAATATGAGTATCTATTTATATATACAGATAAATAGTTCCAAGTTTAAATTATGTTTTTACTTTTTAACCGAAATATGTTTTTGGACTAAATTTTATCTGATGAATCAGTTAATTTCTATGGATTATTACTTTTGGTATCACAATAATCGTGAATCTAGAGTTATTTTTCCCCAAAATAAAATCTTATACAAATTTTAGTAAAATTCAAAATCTATAATAATTATGAGGTACTTTTATTTAGTTTATTTTTCTAAGATATACATAATCAGAAAAGCAAGAACAAATTGGAAAACTATTTCAAAAACAGAAAGTCCAGATACAACAATTCAAATGAAAATAGTACTTCGGAATATATGGAGAAAAGGAATAAAAAATACTGAATGATAAAAATAAATATTCGTAATTTAATCTTTTGGAATTATAATGGGATTGATTGTTGTATTAAATATTTTTGAATGGACTAATTTTATAATTAAGTATAGCAAGCAAAATCCAAAAGTTTCAAAAGTTAAAAAGCTTAAAAATAAAACTAATAAAGCATAATAACAATAATACAGAAAATGATATTGAATATGAAGTAAAATCAGGATATAAATACAAAAATCTAATGGAGAAAAGTTCAACCTTTACTCTAAAGAAATCTTGGATATGCTGAAAATTTGATTAGTAACCTAGTTTTCTTATGAAGACTTACGAAAAGAATACTGTGAAAATAGTAAATGAAATTGTTAAGGTGGATAACGGAATAATGCCAGACTACTAAACCTTTTGAAGAGTAACCTATCTCCAGTTAGACGACGCTTACAGAGACATTTACATAGCACAAAATTAGACAGAGTATTTGATACGATTTATGGAAAATGATAATGCTTTAGAAACTGGAGCTGGATGTTATTATAAAAGGTACTTATTGGAATAATGCAAATTCACAGTATAAAAAGCAAAAACAATTTTATGATAGTTCTATAATTGAATATCTTAATAATCACGGTTATGGCGTGCATAGTCAAAATAAAAGCTCAATCTTCCTACTAGGTCAGATATAAAGAAGGAAGAAATAGGAAGAAGTAGATGACGAAAAAGAAAATGACTCCGATGATGAAAATTTCGTTGAATATGATAATTAGTAGATAAAACTTAGAATAGGGTGTATTAATATGATATAATCCATTTTCTTGTAGAATTTTAACATTTGCGCTCAATTCTGTTGATGAAATAAAGAATTTATTCTAAACAAGTTCCTAAAAATAGTGATTTTAAATGTCTCACAAACAGGTAGTTGTTTCGAGTGCACAGTTCAGTGATGCGAGCAAGAGTTTTATAAAGGTAATGCTGTCACTAAAGTAGAATTAAAGAGTTCCGTGTTACTTTTGGGAAAAATCGTGGAAATGTATATAGTTATTTATTAACTATGTGGGTGGGATAATAGGATTAAGAAGAGAAATTGTTGACAGTGTAAATTGGGAACTGGATTCATTGTATTATGTAACTGATGATACTATGAAACTTAATCTTGATTATTATACTGTTTTATCTTGAAAGCTGGATTATCAGGTGGCTCTGTTTTTAGTAAAAGCAGTAGGTGCTTTTGGAGAGAGCATATGAGACAAGGACTTAATGCTAACTATACAAATTATTCAGGGTATACAGAGTATAGAATGAAAATAATAACTATATATGATAAAATAAAAGAAGTTGCTTCTTTCTAAAATTGTAAAGCAACTGTAACAAATAAATAAATAAAATAGGGCCAAATTTGTAGCAATGTTTAGAGCGTTAAAATAATTGTTGATACATTTTGTCAAAAACTTTCCTGAATCCTTTCTACATTTACGCTCAAAGATTAGGGACAAAGAAATCCCTCATACTTAACCTCTTTGGTCATTAGCAATCAAGCAAAAATAATTTTATATGAAAGAAATGGTTGTCCGGAAATTAAAAATAAGTAATTGTTTTGAATATTAAGTAAGAAAATGAGATACAAAAATTTGCAACTTATTTTATTAGTTAGAAAATATATAAGATAAGAAAAGTAGTGAATCAATAAAACGAGATTTAAAGTTGAAGTCAAAGAAAGTGTGAAAAATACAGACCACACTCTAAATATTATTAAAATTTCTATATTAGCTAAAATAATATCACTCATCATCTTCCTCATCTTCCAATTGTTTCATACTCTTCATCTTGCTCTTCTTCTGAAAACTCATTGAGAAAACGATAATTTAATAAACTAAAGAAATTATGTATTAAATCATCATTTGAGAGTTATTCTTCAAACTCTTCGGTACTCAATTCGTATTTTTTATTTTAGTTTTTCGCTATAAATTTTTACATACGGAGAATGTTCCATTCTCCTGTTAATTTCAATATCTAAATCAAAATAAGACATCATTGTATAAGTGGAAATAAATTTTTAAATTCCAATTGATTTATTTCCAAGTCTTCTTCATAGTAATAAAAGTCTTCAAATGTTTCCATTTTTCATTAATTACCCTTTTTCTATAATCAGATAATTTAATTTGTCTTTGTTTTCTATCTTCCTTTGCATATCTTTTCTTATCAATGACAAGCAATGCTCTATTTTTCTATATTCTCAAATTCATCTAATTCTTTTAATATCTTATTTGTTCCTAATATCTGTTTGTCCCATCATTATTCATCAGGCGAGATTTTAAAAATATCATAATACTAATATAATTTCATTTTTATTTTTAGTGTACCCATATTCATATTTTTGTAATGTTGGGATAGAAATACTCAAGTTTATCAGCTAATTCTCGTTGTGTCATCTTATTTTTCAATTCTTAAATTTTCCAATTTTTCATTTAATTTCATATTAAAAACCAACCTCTTTTGTGTTATTTGTTTTATTATCATAAATAAAATAATAGTCAATATGACATATACATATATATATGCTAATATATATACATATAAAAGTTTATATGGTATTTTGAGTAAATTTTATTTTCTCTCTATTATTAAATAGTAGTGTAGGGGAAAAGAAAAATTAAAATATAACTTAAAATTATAATCTGTAAAAGGTAGGGGTAGAAAAATTAGGGAAGTGATAATGATTGAACAGGGAAGAAAGTATATCGAGGTGTTATAAGAAAAGCATTGAAATATATGAAAGAGGAAGATTTTTAAAGATATTATTTCTAAAAAGAAATTATTGAATGTGAAAAATTGTTATAATGAGTACTTATATTGGTATGAACATCAGAATGGTCTCATAAAATTTTTAGATGTAAGAAGCCATTTGTCTATATGTGATGTGAAAATAAAAGAATATACTATAAGCATAAGGACAGGTACGCAGCTAGAAAGGAAATACAATCTGTTTATATTAGTCTTAAATGGTAATAATGTTGAAATTGAAACTGATAAGATAAATGAGAAATAAAGGATAACAATGAAAAGCTAATGTTATTGAGGCAAGTACTGCTATTGAGAAAAGTTGTGAGAGGATATTTTAAAAGTAATTGAAAGTAAATATACTGATTATGATTCTCTTCCACATATCCATATTATTTTTATTCACAATAAAAGGAATATACAAGCATTTTAAGATAAGTGAATTTAAGAATATGATTATGAAAGAATGGAGAAATTTAAAAAGGCTTCAATGCCAACGTATATTTAAAAAGTTTAGGAACAAGATAGAAAAAGGTGTCTTATTTAACAGAGATAATAAAAAACAGTTATATAATTTGTTTAATTTAGGTAATAATGTAGTGAGGTTCATTTAGAAGTAACTCGGAATAAAAAGATTTTTGTTTTGGAGTAGAAATGTATTAAAAAGAACTAAAAATTAAATGACTATACTTAAATACAAGCAAAGGAAGGAGATGGATAGACGATATGAAAAATCCATTGAAAAGCATTGTCTTGAGTGCTGGGATGATGACAAGGAAAAAGTTATAAATTGTCCTTATAAGAGTTGTCCTTTGTGGAAATATAGGCTAGAAGAATTGAAAAATTCAAAAATAAAGAATTTGTGAAACCTTATAAAGTTATTAAAAATGATTTACACAGATAAATTAAGTAATAAAAAGAATTAGGCAACGAATGATTAAGAATCAAGACAAAAATATACTTTAAATTACTAAGTAAATTAGTTAGGAGTTGAAAAATAGAATGAGTGTTGATAAAAATAAAAGGAAGGACTGTATAAAAGCCCCTCACACCCACTTTTATTTTATCACACTCTTCAATGATGAAAGAAAATTTTTAAAAATGAATGGAAGTGATTTTAATTGAATTTAGAATCAGAAATGTACAATATTTTGAAGGAAAAGATTAGAGATAGAAAAATTGAGCTATAAAGTTATCTGAAAAATGAGAATTTCAGAAAGTGGATTTAATAAGAAAATAAATGGGAAGTATTTTTACACAGGAAGAAATATTTTTGTTGAAAAAAGATATTGAAATTAAAAATTCTGAATTAATACAGATATTTTTAAATAAATATGTTGCAATGAAAAGAAAAATAATATTAAAAATTATAGGGCAGAGATGATGACTGCCCTATAGCTAGATTTTAGAATGGGAAGAAATGGCAAAAATTAGAACTAAGAAAGGAATGGTAGAGGTAGTATAACAAAAACTAAAAAGAATAAACCTTATTGGGTACGCAGTTACAGACTCAGCAACACGGTATCGTTAGGACTGTATAAAACGAGAAGCACAGCAAAAATTAGATGAATATTTATTTAATCCTTACAATTTAGAAACACATACAATGACATTTGAGGAAATATTCAATTTATTTAAAAAGCTCAAGATATTTTGCTAAGGCAACTAAATCTTATATAAACAGTTATAAGAGATGTAAACCATTATATAACCTGATATTTAGGGATATAAAAAGCTCCACAATTACAAAGTCTTATAAATAGTTTAAATTGTAGCAAAGGAACAAAAAGTATTACTAAAGGGTTTTTAAGTGTACTTTATAAAATATGCTATAGAAATGAAATACTAACTATAAATAGAAAGCGGAACATATAAAACTACCAAAAGAAAGCAAAACCCTATAAATATATATATTTACTGGCTATGATATTTCAAAAGAAATTGTGGATAATATTAAAATTGATTGGGTAGAATACATTTTAATTATGATTTATACAGGAATGCGAATTGAGAAGCTGTCAATTCAGAGAATGTTGACTTGATAAATGGAATCATATTTGGTGGAATAAGACAGAAAAAGGAATGAATAGAAAAATCCCAATTCGATGATGATATTTTACCCAATGCTACAAAATCTTTATAAAAATAAATGGTCCTACAGATTATTTATTTTACAATAAGAATTGGATATTTAAGATAATGAAAATAAGCCAATCCGAGAAAATTATTTTCGTGAAAAATTTTATAAAACACTTGAAACGTAGGGATAGAAAAACACGAAACTCACGATTGCAGAGAAAAACTGCTTTGGCAGCTTTTGTGAGTAAATGTCGAATTAAATGATGTTCAAATAACAGATATATTAGGACACGAAAATATAAACACAACAAATGATTATTATATTAAAGTAGATGAACAGGAATTATCCATTAACAGAATAGATTTCTTTAAGGATGTGGTATAAAATGTATTTAAAGTCTAAAATCATCATGCTTTGAATGTATCAAAAAGGTAACCAACAGGTAACCAACGCATAAGGTAAATGGTTATTTTCCCAAACTTTTTATATATAACAAAATATGAGCAATGTTTAGCAGTTTATTATCTCAAAAATACCGTATTATTTGTCTTAGTAGGAAGAATAGCTATAAAAATGTATACCCTTGTGATAGCATATTTAGGAGTTTTGAAGAGAGAGTCACACTTTTCTATTGGTCGAGATATAATTATACATTATAATCCTTATGATGTTGTGTGTGATTCCTTAGTTTTAGTTGTTAAAAAGAATTATGTAAACTTTACTTTGCACACTGCCATACTTATTTATTTCTTTTATCTATCTGTTTAATGGTATAGTAAACAGTTAAATGAACTCAAAAATTATATTCTTTACTCAAAGCCTGATTATATAATTTCTATCAGTTCAATTTTAAATGGGTTTGAGCATATATGAATTATTTTTACACAATTTATACTACTCTCTCTTTTTAAAATGAAAATTATATATGACACTGTTTTATTATTAAAATAAAAAAAATAATCAAACTGCTTTTAAAAATCGAATAAATACTATAAAGTTTAGCTAATACTTTTTAAATAGAATTTTGTATAACATAATATTTATATTATACTCAAAAACTGGTTACATCCAGCTCCTTTTAAAGTGTTACATATGAATTATTAGTGATTGTTAACTTCTAAACCAACTTTTACTCCAGCTCTCAATTCATTGTATTCTCTTGTGTATTGTTCTGTTACTGTTGTCAGTAACGTCCATCATTATACACCTTTAACAGTTTCTTTGTTAACAACTCTATATTTAACTCACGGTAATTGTATAATGTTTCCTACTGCAATATCACAAATCCTTTTTGTATCCCTAATCCAGTCCATACTGAAAAGTTATTTTGGAATCCATGTCTAGCTGTTTGTCTTTCCCATTCGTTTTCAGCATTAACTAATCCATAGAATCCTGCTAAATGAAGGTGTATTATAGTCTGCTCCAACTACGTAGTCTAAGTATACAGTAGATTTTGCATCTTTTCCTGTTTCAGATCAATTTACCTTTTAGCATCTCTTAGATGATTATTTAGTTATACTAACGTTATATTAAAGTTTCCAGATGCATTATCAAAGTAATTTACCACTAGTTTCTAAAGTCAAAGTTTAGCTCCCCATCCAGATACTTTTCTTTTCTGAAATCGTTTACTCGCTCCATGCGTTATCTGCACTTTTGTTTCCTCAGCTTGATCAAAGTAAACTAATTGAGTTTTGCGTCGAAAGTTGAATCCAACAAGTTAAGTCAAACGCTGGTCCTACATAAATTTCATTTGATGTTCCTATGTCCTGCATAAACACCTCTTCCACTTGTAGATTTATATTTCCATCCTAAATCCCAGCTACAGTCAAGTACCTAATATGTACATCTTTGTATAATGTATATTGTTTTTCCCCAAGTTTGAGATTTGTCATACAGTTCCTTTTGTCATTTGTTCTAGTTTTACATAATCAAATTTCATTTCTTACTCTGTCTTGATCATTTTGAATTCAAATCTTAATCCTAAAGTTTCCTTCATCTACTAGATGTAAATCTCCACCAAAAAGCATTTCTCCATCTGAGTTTTTCTTTGATTGTCTTTTTCGAATCCAGCGATTCCTAATCCATTTCAGTATTATTTTTTATCTGTATGATCCTCTCAATTCTGCTGAGAAAATGAATTCTTTTAAATGTATCTTGACTGATCCGCTAAAGCGAACTAGATACGCTACTGCTAATGCTAATAACTCCTAATAATTTTTTCATTGTTTTTCCTCCTAAAAATACTTTAACAAATATATCTTAACAATTCACAGTTAATTTTAGCATAATAATATGGATTTGTAAAGTGAGAGTATATCTAGTGAAAAATTTCATGAAAACTAAAATCATTTAAAAAGCTAATAATAAAAAGTACTTTAAAAGTAAAAACTATAGCTCTATTTATCTGATAAAACTGCCCTTAAATAGCAAATATACAAAATACTATAATTATGCTTTTTATTCAAAGTTAACTTTTTTGTAAAGAAATGTAATAAGACATTTAACATTAATAATTTTTTTGTTGATATATCATAAATTCAACATTTAATAATTCTATGTTAATATACCTCTATATTCACAATAGCACTATGAATAAATTATAAAAAATTTTTATTAATTTATCGATTAGTATTTTCTGATACTATTCTAATTATAAATACCAAATTTGATTGAAAAATTTTTAAATAATTATTTATATTAATTTTAATTGAAAGTTCTTTACAGAAAACTATTTAGTAATAGTTGCTACTACTCCTGAAGCTACTGTTCTTCCACCTTCTCTTATCGCAAAATCTTAATCCTTCTTCCATTGCGATTGGGTGAATTAGTTCAACTGTCATTTCAATGTTGTCTCCCAGGCATTACCATTTCTACACCTTCGGCAAGTTTACTTCTCCTGTAATGTCAGTCGTTCTGAAGTAGAATTGCGGTTTGTATCCTGTGAAGAATGGTGTATGTCTTCCTCCTTCATCTTTGTGTCAATACGTATACTTCTGACTTGAATCCTGTATGTGGATTGATTGTTCCTGGTTTTGCAAGTACTTGTCCTCTTTCCACTTCTTCTTTCTTAGTTCCTCTTAACAATGCTCCAATGTTGTCTCCAGCTTGTCCTGAATCCAATAATTTTCTGAACATTTCTACTCCTGTTACAGTAGTTTTTGTTGTTGGCTTGATCTCTACGATTTCTACTTCTTCACCAACGTTGATTACTCCTCTTTCTACTCTTCCTGTTACAACTGTTCCTCTTCCTGTGATTGTGAACACGTCTTCAATCGGCATTAGGAATGCTTGGTCTACTGGTCTTTCTGGTGTTGGAATGTAGTCATCAACTGCATCCATTAATTCCATGATTCTGTCTACCCATTGAGCTTCTCCATTTAATGCTCCTAATGAAGACCCTTTGATTACTGGTACATCGTCTCCTGGGAATCCGTATTCTGTAAGTAGTTCTCTACTTCCATTTCTACTAGTTCTAATAATTCTTCGTCATCTACCATGTCAACTTTGTTCAAGTAAACTACGATATAAGGTACTCCAACCTGTCTTGCAAGAAGGATATGCTCTCTTGTTTGAGGCATTGGACCGTCAGCTGCTGATACTACTAGGATAGCACCATCCATTTGAGCCGCTCCTGTAATCATGTTACGTAATCCGCATGCCCTGGACAGTCCAACGTGAGCATAGTGTCTTTTTCTGTTTCGTACTCAATGTGAGCTGTGTTGATTGTAATCCCTCTTTCTCTTTCTTCAGGGGCTTGGTCGATGTTTTCAAAGTCAACTTTTTTTCAGCTAGCCCTTTTTCAGCCAATACTTTTTGAAATTGCTGCTGTTGTTGTTGTTTTTCCCGTGGTCAACGTGACCTATTGTCCCTACGTTTACGTGTGGTTTTGCTTCTCTCGAAATTTAGCTTTCTTGCGTAATCTCCTCCATTGTATTTGATTTTGTGGTCAATTTATCTTTTAATCATGATTATATCATATTTATAATAGTGCAAGTCACGTCAAAACTAGTCATACATTACTGCAAATTAATTAAAATTCGGCAAGTAATAACCGAAAATATAATTTTATTAAAAATATGAGGGTGAAAATATGCGTAATTAAAATCATTAGTCACTGGTGAAGACTTTTGATAATGAAATACTCTTTACAAACTGGACTTCACACTCAGTAGATGTATGCTGTCTGGTGTGGTCCTTGTCAGTGCTTGAAAAAGTTACTATGCAGTGTTGACAATTCTGGAGTGCCGCAAGATTGTCAAAGCTGATGTTCGACGACTCCCTCATCCCGGAATTTGGAACCAAATTTAAAATAAGAGGGTTGCCCATGCTTATGCTCTTTAGGGATGGAAAATTGTAGAAACTTTTTAAATGGGTTTCAAACTTTGCGAGCTTTGATGAGATTATGGAAAAATTAATTTACATAATTAATTAGGTAATTTGCACTTTAACTAAAATAATATATTAAAATAGAAGAGGTGAATATTTTTATGAAAACAATCTCTTAGTGCCAGGAGGAGCTGGATTATATTGGTTCTCACACGTGTTTTAGATTTAACAAAGAAAGGATTTCATCCAATAATAGTGAGATGATTTTGGCAATTCAAGCAAAAAGTTATTACAATTTTTAGGAAAGAACTTGCCGGAACAAAAATATCGTCTTTTATGAACTGCATAAAAATAAAGGAAGGTTTGAGATATTTTAATGAAAATAAAATTGATGCTGTAATTAATTTTTGCTGGATTTATAGGCTGTTGGAGAATCACAGCTGGAAAAACCACTTGCGTATGCAGTAGAAATAATTTTATTTGGTAAGGAGTGCTTTGTGAAGTAATGAAAGAATTTGATGTCATGTTGTATTCAGTTCTTCGGCTACGGTTTACGTAGTGTTCCCTGAAAAATGCCTTTAGTTAGAGAAGGTGATCCAATGAGTTGCAACAAACTCTTATGGACGAACAAAACTTATGATTGAAAATATTTTGTTGATTTGGCAAACTCCTGATGCAGTGATTCTTGGAGATATTATTGCTTAGATGAGCTTTTAACCCATTGGGAGCATGACAGCGGAAGAATTGGAGAAGATCCAAACGGTATTCCAAACAACCTTGCCCCTTACATAACCAAGTTGCAGTAGGAGAAATCAGAAAAACTACATGTTTCTCGGAGTTTGATTTACGACACACCTGATGGGACTTGTATAGGGACTTTATTCACGTGTAATGAGCTTAGCGGCAGGGCATTCAGCCGCTATAAATTATTTGTTTAGTGGAAGCATTGGATTTGAAGCAACATTTAGGAAAGTGAAAAAGGTTACAGCGTCGCTGAAATTCTAAAAACTTTGAAAAAGCCGTTGGACCATTCCGCCCTTATGCAATCGACGATCACCGTAGAGCAGGAGATATTGCGTTTGCCTGTGCGTCGATGCAGTTACATTGTAAACTGAAGCAAAATAACACCATCGAAAGAGATATGTGCAGAGATTCTTGGAATTAGCAGACTCCAAATGGTTGAAGACTAATTTTTATAAAGGGCTATTAAAAATAATAATTCTAATTTCAAGTTAACTATTTTTAAAAGTATATATAATGATTTACAGTTTTAGCAACAATAATAAACTATATTGTACAAGGAGGAATTTTGACATGATTATTTTTAATCTTTATGTGTGGTTAACGCCGCTTGCAATAGCAGATGAAAGAGCAGAAATTTTATAAAGTCCCAGTTATGGGAGTTAGTAGGGCAGATGAGTCTTAATCAAGAGAGTAAAAATGTACATAGGAAGCGGAGTTGTACTCATTTGAAAGAAGACGAGCCATTTATTGATGATTCCGGGCAGTGAATTGGAGCAGGGATGAGTATACAATGCTTTAAAAGTCAAAGGAAATGGTATAAAAGCAGTTCAGGAGTTTACTCAGTTCCACTTTATAGTGACTATTAGGAACTGGAGCTGAGATACTGGTAATATACACTAAAGAGTTTTATTCGGCCCGGCATTTTTCAAAGCGGAAATGTGAAATGGACTGATAAAAATGGTGGTCACGGAGAATATAAGGCGGTCCTAATAAACGTATGGAGGTATTGGGTATTTGGGTTCAAAAGATAAATTTTTCAGTTTGGAATAAGTGCTGTAACAGCGCCTAGATTAAAAAGAAGTTACTCTGGTCCTACTACATAGGAGATAAAATTTCCAAGATGGTATTGATTCTCACCAGAATTCAGATGCTAATCCAAATTCAAAATAAACAAAAATAGTTTGAAAGGAGAAAAATAAAAATGAACAACTTTGAAGAAAAATTAAATAAATATGCCGGAAGTAATTGTAAAATTGGGGCGGATGTGTACCGAGAAAGCGGCAAAAGTCTCGGGTAAACTGTACAACCGATGCTGCCATTAGTTTATAAGGTTACAGAATTAGCTTATCAAGCGGGGAGCGAAGTGATGTTCACGTAAAATTGACGAGATGATAAATTATCAAAGACTTCATGCTGAATATCACTCGTTGAAAGTCTATTCACACATCCCACAATGGGCAATTGACGAAAGAAATGATTATCTTTGACAATAATGTCGTGTTTATCCACATTTTAAAGCAGTTCTCCAAATTTATTTGCTGGAATTGATGCTGAAAAACTGGGAGCATTCCGACATGCAGGAGTAGCCTATAAACATTACCGGAATCCTTGCATTGTGACAGATGTAGCTCTTGGACTACCCGCAAGCTATCCTTCGGCAGACTGGGCAAAACTTGTATTCCCAGATGAAAGAAATAATGACCTGTCATTGCACAGGGAAAAATTGCTTGTACGCAATATTAAAGACTGTAAGAGTTGATAAAACTGATCCTGTTAAGGCTTGGGAAGAACATGGGGCAAAACTGACTGAAAAAGCTGAATTTCTAAACATTAAATAAAAACTTTGTAGCACTTCAAGCCCTATGCTTCCAAAAGGTACTGACTTGGACAGTAGGACTTCCTAAAAATCACATTTGGGTAAAGCGGCTGGAAGTAAAAATGCGAAAGGGGGCGGATTTCTTGCCAAACCATGCCGACAGAAGAAAGTATTTACAGCTGGAGACAGAGACCGTGTAGATGGTTTATGTTTCAAATAAAAAGCCACTTTCTTATCAAGAACATCATTGATAACTTTAAATTGACTTTTCAAAGATGGAAAAGTTGTGGATTTTGTGTTGCGAACGGGATAGCGAGATTTTTGAAGCAGCTGCTTGATACCGATGAAGGTTCGAGAAGAATTGGAGAAGCTGCCCTTTGTGCGTCGAAATGACTCGCTATTTCTAACTCCTGGGCTTCTTTGTTATCAGACATTGTGATTTGATGAAAACGCCTCAAACCATCTGGCATTAGTTGCAGCATACCCAACTACTTCCAAAAGACAGGCCACAAAATGACTGAAGAAGAATTAGAAAAGCTCACATTAATCAGTCTATTTCCTACACGTTGACTTTATGATTGCGATGCGGAAATGGAGGCTGATGGAATTTTGGAAAGATGGGACAAGAGTTCCTGTGGCCCAGAAAAGGAAATTAGGCATTTTAAAACATCCGGTAGATTTAATACCCTCTACGGGTTTTATTATCTGCATAACAAGAAATACTTTGCTCTAAATATTTATTTTCAAATACTTAAAACTAACTGCAAAATAGCTTTCCAGTACAAAAAGAAAAATAATATAGTAATGCTAAAGATTTTAAATATATATTAGTATAATTATTAAATGATTATATTCCGTTTATAACTCTATTCTTTCACTTACTATGATTATATATATTCCTATCACTTCTGACATTGATTTCAAATTATTTTGCCGATCTATCGAAAATCTTCACGGCTTTCTTTATTGTTATTCTTAAAATGTATAAGTATTCTTTTATTCCATTTTCCTTAAAGGTGCTATTTGTATTTACAGGCTTAAAAAGGTTCACTGTACCTCGTTTAGAATTCGGATAATGTCGAAGAAGAAGTCCGTTTTCTGTCCGGAAGCTTTGTGGTAAAAATTCAACTCATATGTTGCGTTGGCAGACATTGCAGATTCATCGAGTGAGCATCAATTTCTCTTTCAGAGCTCCTTTTCCATAGTGATATGAAATTTTGACACCCGACCCGAGTGTGGCTGCTATCCCACGTCCTCTTCTTCTTTGTTACGGTAACCTCATGTTCATCTCAGGAAGTGGACTGCAAACATTTTGCACCAAGCGGTAACATCGTATTCTCAGTTCCAGATATTTTCGACTCCGCCGTTATTTTTCTCTCTCTGTAAGCTATTTGCTTTTTCTGTTTCTTCCTCAAGCACTCAAGTAGCCTATCTTCTTTCTCAAATGGTCATCATAAATCCGTCAAGCGACAAATACTCCGATTAGCAAATCTGTGGAAAATAATGTTTTGGGCATCAGCCACATTAAATCTTTCGTACAAGGAAAACACGTTCATCTTCAAGCATATCCTTCTCAGTTTTTAGTCCAAGCTGCTCAAATTCCTTTTCTAGAATTTGTTTCCCCTTCCTGATTTTTCTTCACATTCTTTATCTTTAAACCATTTTCTGATTTTCACATCGGGAACCGTGATTGTTTTCACCATTTCAATCCAGTCTTTTCCAGGACCTTTTATTAACATTTTGGTGGTGTCATGACTTCGACTCTTTATCTCCATTTTTAAGTACCTGATTTAGCTGTGTAATTCTTCCGTTTTACCTTTTGCTCCAATCGTTCTGGTACCCAATTTGTGTATGAACTTGGAATGCAAAATCAAGCGCTGTTGAATTTCTGAGGCATTTCCATTACATCATCTGGTGTGAATATAAATATTGTCTGTTTTTAAAACATCTCCTGCTAACTTCAATGCCAGTATCCCTTCTGTTCCTTTTCATCCGATTTGCTTTTGAACAGAATCAGTTAATGCATCTGCATAAAACTTTTCATTTTTTAGACTTAGATCTTTATATTTCCAATGTCAGCAACCCCCTTCTTCTGCTATTTCGTGCATTTCTTGAGTTCTAATCTGAATTTCGACATTTTGGTCATTAGGTCCTTTTACAGTTGTGTGGATGGATTGGTAGCCGTTTGGTTTTTGGCTGAAATATAGTCCTTGAAACGCTTAAATACTGGAATGAACAAATCATGAATTATTCAAGCACATTATAGCACCTCATCTCAACTATAATTCTTATCGCAATCAAGTCGTTCAAATCTACTGAATCTTTTTCCTTTCATTCATTTTACGATAAATGTTGTAAATGCGTCTTCTGGACGTCCGGTAACTTCGCCCTTTATATGATTTTTCAAGTTCTGTGAATCTCAATAAAATTTGCTGTATATCCTTCACGTTCCTTCCTTTTGAGATTTATGTATCCTTAATCTCGTAATCTTTTGGATATAAAAATCTAAAACTAATACCTCCAGTTTCCCATTTTTATCTTTGCCATCCTATTCTATGTGCAATTGGTGCGTAAATTTCAATGGTTTCTTTTTGATTTTTCCTGCTGCTTTTCAGGCTTCATATATTTTTAATGTTCGCATATTATGAAGCCTATCCGCAAGTTTTATAATTACAACCCGAATATCTTCCGACATTGCAACTACCATTTTTCTTATATTCTCCAGCTTTTTACTGTCCGTTCTTGGTAAATTCTAAGTTTTTGTAACTCCATCTGCAAGTACATCTTCTCCAAAGCTGTACTCAATATCTGCCAGCGTTATAAGCGTATCTTCTACCACATCGTGAAGAAGCCCTGCTACAATCGTATCTGTATCCATTCTCACTATCAGCGAGTATTTCTGCTACTTCCACAGGATGCAAAATGTAATCCTCTCCGCTTTTTCTCTTCTGTCCCACATGTGACTCGTAAGCAAGTGTAAAAGCCTCTGCCACTTTATCCATATCTACATCCAGATTATTTTCCTTCATTCTGTCTGCCAGCTGCTTATACAGCTCATCATAGCTTTTATTAACAATCTCCGGCATTTTCATATCTTCAAGCTCATCATCTGTCATTTTTCCAGTCATTTTTAACACTTTTCTCATCCATCTCGCATCTCATCCTCTCAGTATCAAACAAAATCCATTTTATCTTATTTTATCCAATCACTTTTTCTTTAAAATTATTTTTACTATACATTTTATCTATTATAAAAGTGTGAATATTATTAATTATTTTGTTTTGGGATTCTAAATTATTTAAAACAAATTATTTTAGAAAGATTATTCTAAGTTTATCTAATCATGATAACATAAAGAAAAATTAATTTTCAGGAGGGAAAAATAATGATTATTAGTATTGCTAGAGCTGTTTCTGGTATTGTTTCTACTAAATAGGATTAGGAGCAAAATTAACAATTCAATAATATCTAACAACGATTATTTATTTTTAACAATGAAAGAAATGTTCCTTTATAATCAAATTTATATCTACTATTTAAACAGGAACAAAGAGTGTGTATAAAAGTAGTAAATCAATATCTATACTCACAATAGAGGAAAAATTAAATGGAAATAAAAACCTAATTGATATGCCAAATGAAAAACTTAAAAAGCTCTGTTTATTGTATTTTTCAATTTGATTCTGAAGAAAAATTTGTTATGTAAAGAAATTAAAAGCAAATACAAATGAGGTGACTATAAAGAAATTGTCGATAAAATTGAAAAACTGAGATGAAAACAAAGAGTCAGATTATCTATTTGACTAACTAACATATTTTAAAATAGTAACTACAACAATGAAAGACTATATAAAAAGTAGATTCTAAATACTATTACTATTTTACATGAAAAGTAAATATTCGAGAACCTTTTTAGTGGATCTTAATAACACTCACTTAAAATCTTGGTAAAATTAACATTTTTGTAATTTCAGCTTTTTAAATTTTATTGATTTATAGCTTTTAAACATACTCTTTTATAAAAATAAAAATTATAATTTTCAGGAGGTATCAACTGAAAAACTTATTTTGTAAGTCTTCTATGATTTCAAGCTTTATATTTGCATCCGGAAATTTTGCACTAATAATACCCATTGTGTTAAGGCTTTCCAACGGATTCAATGATGAATTAGTCTCAGATGATGGCGGAAGGCTAATTGCCTCATGCTCAATGTTATCATGAGGGGCAGCACTTGACCCAAGGGTAATATTTCTTGAACATCTTGATCCAGCAACTTATTATCGCAGTACAGTATATGGAAAGTCAGTATCTTTATTTTAAAGAGATAATACCATTTATATTAATGATGAAACTGACTAAAGCAGCTGGAATAGGTATAGAGTTTTGGCAATATAGTGGCGACCTTACTTCAAATAGGAGTGATCAAATTATGATAATCAGTATATTAGGAACTTTAATTGAGCAGTTTCTTGCACAGATGTTAAATGGAGTAGTCTATAAAACACTGCAAACGGAGGTAGCTTTACAGAACTGTATGTGCAAGTAGATACGACTGGTATTGGAAGTTAGAATTGTGTACCCTGATTTCTCTAAATGGTTGAATGGAGAAAATGTCTCGAAAGAAGAATATGTAAGAAGACATCCAGAATATAGAATAACTGATGAAGATGGGAAGGATTATAATTATTAGCGTTTTGTCGAACTTTTTAGGCTGACTTATAGTGGCAAATTTTATATCGACAACATGATGCTACCATCTGGCTTTCAAATATATAAAAATTATAACGGCAGAGACTGCTACCTTATACTAGATAATAAGCGAAATATAAACCATAAAATCTCCACTTCAAACTTATCAACATGTATAGCAGTCTATCTATCTTTTTCAAGAAATAAATGTATCATCTCGATAAATTTGCTAAACTTGTGATTCCTAAAGAATACCCAGTTTTCTCAGTATTTCTAGTTGCTAAAAATATTTCTTTTGGAAATGTCTATTGCTACTTTCTGTATTTCCAAAGTCATTTTGCTTCAAAATTCACGCTTTTCCAGCTTCCAAAGTCTATTCCTGCACTTCCAACAAAGGCTTTGTATCCACATCGTAGGCTATGTAGTTAATTGCCTCTATCCCTCATTGCGTTTCCGCCACTTTCCTTGTTGTATTTCCTCCAATCATCATACTACGATGATGAATGGTTAAATGTTGTTGTTGTACTAGAAGCATATTTCAGTGATAAGAATTATTTCTTTTTGAGAGTTTGCGAGATATTCTGGTACAATATAGTTTATCGCTTGTAATATCATATAGTTTCATTTTGAATCCTTTTCTATTATTTTTCTTGGCGATAATTTCCTTCGGCTTTGTTCTATTGCCCAAAGCATCTTTCTTCAAGTGTGCTGGAATGTGCCAGTTCTTTTAGCAAGATTGCTCCTCCATGGGTTCCTTTTGAGTTTCCTTCCTGCTCCAGCCTTTTTAGATCTTATAATAACTTCCGAAACATCAAATCTGCACAAATCAGTAGCTTTTACTCATAAAATTTCAAGCGTCTTTCAGTCTTTCATCCATATTATTAAATCTCAATACTATGAGTTTGCCTCAAATTGTACCAAGAGACTATTTAATATTTCAGAAGTTTTATAACAAAATCAAGCAATGTGCCATAAAACTTTTTCCCAGTCTGAATTAAATGTGTGCATGTCTCAGTCTGTGTAAGGATGATAAATTAATTTTTCAAAAACGTCTAGACTACTGTTACAGATTTTTGATCCAGCTAGAATTGTTTCATGAACTTGTCTTTACATTCTACAGAAGCTCCTAATATTTTTCGGTTCAAAGATTCATGTACCGTGCCAGTTTTCCTCATCAGTCTTTTTAGTCATTTTCTAAAGGATCTTATAGGCATCTTTTTACAATTTCAATTCCATTTTTCACCAATGTTGTCAGAACGGTTACTATACGGAGCCATATATTCTGCCCCTGCCTTCTGCCGCCATGATTATCTGCTGTGGTGACAAAATCACTGTTGCAGTTATTTTTATGACCGATCTTTCTGATAAAATCTTCATAGCTTTTATTCCTTCCAGGTGTTACAGGAATTTTTGTATATTTTCTCCAAAGTATCACAGCAAAAAGCTGCTACTTTTACTATTATTTCAGCTGTACTTCCCACAGCCTGTGCATGCACAATCTTTATCTTTCCAATAATATTAAAAATATCGTTTATAATCTCTTTTGAAAATCTCTTTTTCCTTGGCAATAATAGTAGGATTTGTAGTTACTCTGCTATTGGAAAAATATCGCTGATTTTTATACTCTCCAAATTTGCTGTATCAATAAAATATTTCATCTCATCATCCTCTCTCTTTATATTGAAATAATAATTTAATATTTTTAATTAGTTTCGTTTTTATTTTCGATATTATTTTAATACATAATTTAAGAAAAAGTCAACTATTTTCAACTTTTCTAAAAATTTTTGATTGATAATTATTTTTTACAGTATATATTGTTATTACGTAAAGAAACAATCATGATATGAAAAACAACGACAAAGAGCTAGTTCAAATTTGAACTGGCTTTTTCTATTTTTTATTTACATATATTTTAGTTTATCTTTCCTAAATCATTCTCCATAATTGATACTATATCAAAATCGTATATAATATAATTTTTATCCTATTTCAATTTATATTCTCTTCTGAAATATCTTTCAAATTAAAAACAACTTCAAAAACTAACAAATCTATTTCTTATTTATAAATTAAATTAACTTTTCACATTTTATATAAATTTTTTGAAAATTATAAAAACTGTTGACAAATTTTCTCAAAAATAAGGTAAAATCGAAATATAAAAGAAACAAAATTGAAACTTCAGAAACAGTTTTTAAAAGAAAAAGAGGGATGTAGAGGATGTGAAGCTTTGGTTACAGATATTGAAAGAGGAGCTACATTTGATGGTCCAGGAATCAGAACAGTCGTGTATTTTAAAAGGATGTCCGCTTAGATGTCTGTGGTGTTCCAATCCTGAAACGCAAAAATTGGAAAAAGTGAATTTTTGGGATTATGATGGCTCTCTTTACAAAACAAAAATCCATGTTTCTGGCTGCCCTGCAGCAAATTCATTGAAACAAGTTGCAAAAGACATGACACTGGAAGAGAAGTATTTGAAATCGTGATGAAAAGATGAGAACTTTTTATAGAAATTCTGGTGGTGGTGTTACATTGAGTGGCGGAGAAATACTTGTAAATTCAGCTTTTTGCAATAGAAACTTTTTGAAAAGTTAAAGAAGAATACATTAACACTGCCATAGAAACGACAGGATATGGAAATTACAAAGATCTTGAAAATTTAGCAAAACTAACAGATACTGTATTATTTGACATAAAGCATTTAAATAGCCAAAAAGCACAAAGGAATATACTTCTGTCTCAAATGAAATTATTTTAGAAAAATCTTACAAAAACTTTCAAAATGGCACAAAAATCATTATGCGATTTCCATTTATAAAGGGAATCAATGATGACGAAAAATATTCGCCAAACAGCAGAAATTCCTAAAAAATTGAATCTTCTGGAAGTAAACATTCTCCCCTATCACACAATGGGATTGAAAAATATAGAAAACTAGGTCGTGAATATCCTATGAAAACATTGGAAAAACATACACAGAGGAACTGGATAACGCTGTAGAGCATAATGAATAGTTATGGATTGAAAGTGAAATTGTATGGATAACAAAAATTAAAGATAAAGATAAAATATTAAAAATGGAGGAAAAACAATGAAAAGAATTTGTTTTAAAAAAGTGAAAAGAGTAAAATTAAGAGAATCGGCTTTATCAAAAATTTCCAGTGTCAGTGTCGAAAGAGGAAGACTTTTGACAAAAAGCATACAAAGAACACGAAGGAAAATCAAAAATACATTGTTCGTGCTTATGCAGTTAAAGAAATTTTTAGAAAAATATGACAATTTACATAAAAAGATGGAGAACTTATTGTGGAAATCAGTCTGTTGATGAAAGAACAGCGCCTCTTTTTCCAGAATATGCAGTGGATTGGATTGTTAATGAAATTAAGGAAAAAGGAACTTTGACCACTAGGGATGGAGATAAATTCAGAATTCCTGAAGAAGAAATTCCCGAACTTTTTGGAAATATGTGAATGGTGGCGTGGAAAAACATTAAAGATAGAGCGCACGCTCAGATGCCTCAGGAAATAAAAAGCTGGAATTGCAAAATTATTCACGGTGAAGGAAATATGACTTCTGGTGACGGACATATGTACCTGATTTTTAAAAAGGTATTTGACAAAAGGGCTAAAAGGTGTAATTGAAGAAGCTAAAGGCTTCTATGGAAAAAGTAGACATTACAGTTTATGGCGGGTACAATAAAATTGATTTCTTAAAGGCTGTAGATTGTGGCACAGGCAACTATCGACTTTGCTCATAGATTTGCAAATTTGGCAAAGGAACTTGCTGAAAAAGAAACTAATCCTCAAAAAGAGAAAGAATTACTTCAAATTCAAAAAAACTGTCTAAACGTACCTGAAAATCCTGCTCAGACATTCTGGGAAGGGTAGTACAGCAATCTGGTTTATTCATTTAGTAATTCAGATTGAAAGTAACGGACATTCAGCTTCTCTTGGAAGAGTGGATCAGTATTTGTATCCTCTTTACAAAAAGATGTACTGGAAGGCGATTTAGACAGGAATTTGCAAAAGAAATGCTCGCAATGTCTATGGGTAAAACTTTACTCTGTAATAAAAGTCCGTTCAACTTCGCATTCTGGTTACGGTGCAGGTTATCCAACTTATCAAAAATGTTACAATAGGAGGATCGACTCCAAGCTGGAAAAAGATTCTACAAATGAATTAAAGCTATTTAGATTTTTGGAAAGTGTCGGGGAAAATAAACTTACACAACCAAACCTGTCAGCAAGATTTCACATAAATTCTCCAGAAAAATTTATTAGAAAAATGTGCCGAAGTAGCCGCAACAGGTTATGGAATGCCTGCAATGCATACCAGATGAAATAATAGTTCCTGCGTTATTAAATAAAGGCGTAAAGAAATTGAAGATGCCTACAATTATTCAATGGTAGGATGTGTAGAAGTGAGCTGTTCCTGGAAAATGGGGATACAGATGTACAGGAATGACTTTCTTAAACTTTGTAAAAGCAACTGAACTTGTGTTGACATGACGGTTATGATGCTAGAACTGGACTTCAATTACTAAAAGCTGGAAAACTTACTGACTATGAAACTTACGATGATTTGTGGGAAGCATGGAAAAATATATGAAACACTATACAAAAATTGTCAGTAGCACTTGATGCATTGTCTGATACACATTTGGAAGAATTCCTGATATTTTTATTATCAAGCCTTATTGATGACTGTATCGGCAGAGGACTTTCTGCAAAAGAGAGGTGGAGCAGTTTACGACATCATTTTCAGGACTTCAAGTGGGAATTGCAAATGCTGCAAATTCACTATACGCTCTAAAACTACTGTTTTGATAACAAAATCTTAACAAAAGAAGAAGTTTACAACGCCCTTCAGACAAATTATGCTGGAGAAAATGGGACAGCGAATCAGAAAAATATTATTAGAAGTCCCTAAATATGGAAATGATATTGATGAAGTGGATGTATTTGCTACAAATATTTACTGGACATATATTGACGAAATTCAAAAATATCATAATACAAGATATGGAAGAGTCCTATTAATTGCGGTTACGGAGTTTCTACATCTGGAATCTCATCAAATGTACCAATGGGAACAGTAAGCGGTGCCACTCCAGACGGAAGATATGCCTACACACCAGCAGCTGAAGGTGGTTCTCCAACTCAAGGGACTGACACAAATGGACCAACAGCAGTACTAAATTCTGTAAACAAATTGCAACTCTTATGATTACAGGTGGACAGTTATTGAATCAAAAATATCCGCCAGAATTAGTAAACACTCCAGAACAATTTGAAAAAATTTGTAAATGTAATAAAATCATTTATAAGTTCAAAAAGGATGGCATGTACAATTTAACATTATTTCAGGAAAACATTAAAAGCAAGCACAAGTTGAACCTGAAAAAACATAGAGATATAATAGTAAGAGTTGCTGGATACTGTGCTCAATTTGTTACACTTGACAGAACTACACAAAATGATATTATTTCAAGAACTAGAACAAAGAATATAAATATGTATCTTTTAGATAATTTTTATAGATAAGTTTTTCTATTTTATACAAGGAGCTAGTAATTTTTCAGTTCCTTGTATCTATTTTTAGGCTATATTTTCAATATCTAAAAGAGGCATCAGCCTCAGTTAAATGCATTCAATTCCTATTTTTCATACTCTTTTCAGATATCTCTTCCGATACGCTCTTATCTGTTATAATTGTCGTAACATCTACCATATCACATACTTTATAAGGCATTATTACATTAAATTTATTTGGTATAATTAACGTCACAACTCTACTTGAAGACTTTATAAACTGGCGTTTTTACACTGACTTCCTTTTCATAAGGGCTTGTTATTCCCATAACTGGATGAATTGCATAGGCTCCCCATAAAAACAAATATCCGGATAATATTCCTTTATCTGCTCCACCGCCAAATCTCCCACATTGGTCATAATCTTTTGAAACAGATTGCCTCCAACCATTATTATTTCTATATTTTTATGATTAGAAAGTTCACTTGCTATAGTAAGGCTGTTTGTGATTACTGTTAATGATAAATTTACAGGAATTGCCCTTGCAAGTCTGCAAATTTGTAGTACTTCCATCTATTGCCACTAATTTGGCCATCTTTTAGAAGTTTTTACTCTTTCAATGCCAGTTCATATTTTAATTCAGGCTCAAAATTTTCCCTTTCTGTGTAGTTCAAAGCATATCTGTTTAAAGGCAATGCTCCTCCAAAAAAACTCTTTTTAACAGTCCTTTGAATCCATTTCAGCGAGATCTCTTCTTATCGTATCTTCAGAAACCGACAAATCAATCGCAAGTTCTCCAACTACAACTTTACCTTTATTATTAAGTTTCATTAAAATTATATCTTGTCTTTTCATTTTTCAGCATTTTATCATATCCAATCTTTATGTTATATTCTATCGAATATTAGAAAATTTTTCAAGAAAAACTTTTTATAAATTTTAATTAATATCCACTAAAATTATTACGGACTACAATTCAATAATCTATATAAACCTCTATATTATTATAGAGGTTTATTCTACTGATTATTTTTAGTTATAAATATAACAGTTTCTTCTCCAGCTTCCACATTTTCCAGCTTTTTCAACTTTTATACCATATTTTGCCTTGTCTACATTTAAGAAAGTTACAGGTGAAACTAACGAAATTCCTGCTTTTTGTTATCGCATTTCTATCTAATGTACCAATTTTTCGCCTTTTTAACTGTATCTCCTATTTTCTTAAATAATTTTATGCCTTCACCGTTTAATCCAGATGTTCCAAGTCCAACATGTATCAAAATATTATGTCCAAATTTATCCTGTATAATAAAGGCATGTTCTGTTGTATAAACATTTACTACTGTTCCGTCAGTTGGAGCGATTATTTCATCGCCTTCAATTTCTATTGCAAAAACCATCTCCAAGAACTTTTTGTATTAAAAAATTTTTGTCACTAATATTTTTCAATATCATAGATTTTGCACCTTTATATGGAGCAATTATCTGATTTATTGCCTCTAACGATTCATAATTTTCATTTCACTACTGTCTTCACTCAAGTTCAAATACATTCAAAGTCTATATTTCTTCCTGGTTTTTCTTCTGCAAATGAAGCTTCCATACCATGTTCTTTTTATTTTTCAATATATTCTGTCAAATTACTTTTTAATAACTGATACAGTAGGTCCATATACAACTTGAATTCCATTGCCTTTTTGATAACTCCCATTGCTCCTGTACGCTTTAATGCCGCTTCATTTACTAAATCCATATTATTTACACGCATTCTCAGTCTAGGTTGCACAGCACGTAACATCACCAAAATTATCAAGTCCTCCAAGTCCATCTATAATTGCTTGTGAAACTGTATCTTCCGCTACTGCCCCCTGTTTTTCGGATATCTCTCATAGTATTGTAATCATCTTTTGTATATAATTTCGTATCTTCATCATCGTCTTCTCTTCCTGGAGTTTTTAAATTCCATTTTTGTATAACAAATTTAAAGAAGAAATAGTAAAGTACAAAAATATATTACAAATATCGGCAATAATCTAACCCAGTGTGTTTTTGAACTTCCTGGCAAAATTCCATATAATGTAAAGTCTATTAATCCACAGGAAAAAGTAGTTCCTATTGCTATATCAAGTATTCTCATAAGTGCAAATGAAATTCCAGCAAAAATACAATGAACAACAAATACGAAAGGTGCTACGAATAAGAATGTAAACTCAATAGGCTCCGTAATCCCTGTAAGAAAAACTTGTTAAGCTGCTGAAAGCAACAATCCTCCAACTATTTTCTTTTATCTGATTTTTGCACAATGGTACATTGCAAGAGCTGCTCCTGAAGTCCACCCATCATAAATGAATATTTACCCTGTCATAAATTTAGCCGCATCTATACTAAAACGTGTAGTATTTGGCGATACCAATTCTGCAAAGAATATGTTCTGTGCTCCCCTGAAACCATTGTTCCGTCTATCATTGCACTTCCACCCAGTCCTGTTTGCCAGAATGGAATGTACCAGATGTGATGAAGTCCAAAAGGTATTAATATTCTTTCCATAAATCCAAAATAAATATTCCAATATCCCCCGAACCTGTTACAACTCTTCCAATTGAGAATATTCCCTGCTGAATAACTGGCCAAATCGCAAAGGAAATAAATCCTACAACAATATAAGCAAACGTACATATAATCGGCACAAATCTAACTCCTGAAAATGATATTGCCGCAGGAAGTTTTTGTCTTATAAAATCTATTATGCAAAAATGCAACTCAAGTCCTACTACAATTCCTCCAAACACTCCCATCTCAAGCGTTTGTATACCAGCACCGAACTTATCGCACCATCCAGCACTTTTTCCGAAACAGTCCCATCAGGTAAAATTTTTCCGCTAAAATACCAATAACGTTTTAATAGTTGTGTGCATTATTATAAATGAAAGTCCCGAAGAGAGAACTGCAACCCCCTTTTTTCCTTTTTCGCTCATTCCCAATGCTACTGCCATCGCAAATATCAAAGGTAAATTAGCAAATACTGCAAGTCCAACGTTATTCATTACAGTAAGGACATAATTCATAGTGTCCCTTGTGCAAGCAATCCATCTAAATGATAAAAATGCTATTGTCTTAGGATTTGTAAATGAGGCACCTAAACCCAACAATAATCCAGCAACTGGCAAAATCGAAACTGGCAGGAAGAACGCTCTTCCTATTGTCTGCAACAGTAAGAAAAATCTGATTTTTCTTTCTTGTTCTTGTTCATAACATCCTCCAAATAAAATTATAATATTAAAATTTTTCAAACTGCTCCTAAATTTTTATCTATTTTCAGCAGTTATCTATTATTTTCAACTATTTTTATTTTCTAACCAAACATTATTTTTAGTTTCAATTAATTTCATATAGTTCTTTTTAATATTATAACTTTAATTTCACAAAGTCAAGCATGCATTTTTGCAATTGTTTTGACAATTTATTTCATAAATTAAGCAGCTATCTTATATCAAATTTTCTTTTCACATACAAAAACCAAACTTATTTCCTGCCAAAAATTTCATGCAATCTATAAAATATGACTCTTGTATTCTTTTATTATTCTCTCATTACTCCTATTTGTAAATAAGAATCAATTTTTATTTACATCAAATTCTAAAAAGTAACTTTAACTAATATCTATATTTAAAAATTAAACTATATTCATCATCTTAACTTCTTTTTATTTAGGTAGGCATTTTTATATTATTTTCAAACATTATTTAAACATATCTTCAATTATCAAACGAATTTATTATTTTACCAAATATCTCATCAAGTATCTTTCAACATTATCCCCATACTGTTATCTAAAGTTTCTACTATTTTTCAAATCCCAGTTCTTCATAAATCTGCATAAAATTATCCATATCTACAGTAAGCTCTATTTTTCTTTATCTCCATCTTCTTCAAAGTTTCCATTACATATTGAAGCAACTTTCTAGCATATCCATTTCTCTCAAACTCGGACTGATCGAAACTCCATAAACATAAGCTACTCCTCTATCAAACTGCTCAAAACTTCAATAACTGCACATCAACTCTTCATTTTTCATCGTTACTTAGCATCGCAAAATACTTTTCCCATATTTGTGTAAATCGGCTTAATATTCCAGTTTCCAACTGTTGCTTCTCCAAACACTTCATTTTTCATGTTTAACAATCTTAAATAACAATTCTGAATCTTTTTGCATCCAATATTCTAATCTTATAATCCATGGAAATCATCCTTTTCTCATAAATTCTTCCATATGATTTATTTTTAACACAAAACTAGATTGATTAATTTGTAACATTTTCATTATACAACATCTTCCTTATTAAATTAATCATTCTCAGTGATATTAGAATCTAAATAAAATTTATTAAATTAATAAAACTATACAATATCAAATTTAATTAAAATAACTATCATTTCTTTTAGTCAGTTTTTAGATTTTACAAACAATTTAATAACTCACCTTATACAAATACAGCCCCTTCTGAATCTGCCGAAAAATTTTCTTTACCATCAATATCAGGTTTTTCAGTCTTTTTCCTGATATAATCTTTTTCTCATTACCAAAATAAACTGCAAGTGCTGAACCAATCATGATTCTGACCATTGTTTTCAAAAATCCGTTACCATCAAATTTTCGACATTTACTTGTTTTTCTCCAAATTTTTCATCATAATAACATTTTCACATAAAATCTCCTCACAGGATTTCTGTAAGCCTTGTCTTTTTCATAAAAAGCTACTAAAATCGTACTTTTCCTACAAAATCATCCATTATTTCCTGAAATCTTTCTACATCTCACACTTTTTCTCAATCCAGTCACATAATTCTGCCTCAAATGGTGGTAATATTCTCCTCATCCCTCATAATATACAAATAAGTTCGACTTTTTGCATTAAATCTGCATTAAAATTTTTATCTGCTTTCTCAATACTTAATACTTTAACTTCTCTTCTCAGACATTTATTAATTTGTCTTTTTATCGCCTCAAGCGGAATTTTTACTATCAATCACAAAATTAGAAACCTGTTCCATTGCATGAACTCCTTTATCAGTTCTCCCAGATGAAATCATAGTTTATCTTTCTTGATGAAAATGTCCTGAAAAATAATTTTTCAATTTCCCCTTATGACAGTTTTCATTGCATTTTGCCTCTGAAACCCACAAAATTTACTTCCATCATACCGATAAACCATCTTTGCATTTGTCCATTTTTCTCTCTTATTTCTCCAGTTAATAACTTATTTTAAAAAATATATATTTTACAATCTAACACTATTTTTCCATTTATGACAATTCTGTTTATAATTTTTAGAATATTTAAGAAATATCAAAATTACTTTATTATTATAGCTCAATTTTACTTTAAAATTTAGAATAAAAATATGTAAAAATCAATAAATTCTCTATAGTATACCCTAACTTTCTAATAACTAGTAAAATATAATTTCTATTTTATTGAGTTTAGCACAATTATAAAAAGAGCAATTTATGCTCTTATATCTATCTGTGCAATTTTTAATCTTTTAAATGTAGTGCGAAAAGTACGCACTAATCTTAACCACACATACTAGAACACGATTTTACGGTAATTATCATTTATAATTTTATTTTACCAAACCCCTTATCAAAAATCAGAAAAGATAAAAAGGAGCCGAAATAGGCTCTTTTTGTTACATTTCTGATTGTGCATCGTCTTCTTTTGAAATTAAGAAAAACGATACTTTGTTTTTGTTGTTTTCGTTTATATTTTTATAACTTCTTCAAGTTCTTCAATAGATGTTGGTTTTTAAGTTCAAGTCCTCTTTCCTGCAAAGTCTTTCAATTCAACTTAACGTATCTTTCAAATTCTTCCAAGCTTTCAATTTTAAATTGTTCTGCTCCTTCATTTAAGTACAGATTGTAGTTTTCAAAAATGTTTTTCATCGTTTTTCTCCTTTATTTTTATTAATTTTTCTGAATATTTTCTCATGATTATTAAGAAAGCGTCTGTTTTCTTGTTGCTTACTTTTGCAAAATATTTCATTTACTTCTTCAACTCTTCTTCCGACAATCTTATCGAAAGTCTCGAATTTCTAGTCCTGTTGGTTTTCTACCAACTTTCAATTCGGGCTTTCACCTTTTTAGACTTCTTGGTTTCGTCATGCTCATCTCCTTACTAGATAAATTATTATAGACTATTATGATTATTGCTATAAAGAAATTTATCTTTTCTTTCAAGTGGTTTTGCTTCCAAAAGTGATTTTTCTAAATTTTATTTCTCATAGTTTATGATATAATAGGTTATAGGATAGCTTTGAAAGCCCCAGGCCTAGTATTCAAAATAAATTTTGATTTTGAAGATTAAGTTGAATTCAACATCGAGTTTCTTAATCTTCAATATTTGCCTATCACATATTTCCACCTCCTTTCACATATATATAGTACCATGTAAAAAGTGTCAACCTTTTATAAAATATTTGAAGTATTTACAAATTTTTTTATGCATAGATAGCTATTTCTGACTACCTTTTATTCACTTCATTCATTTTTTATTGTAATAATACAATATTGCCAAAGACACTATTAGGCTCAGTATTACTATTATAAGATTTTCTACTAACGTTTTTTCTCTTAGTTGTTCTATCAAAGGTATCCTTTTGCCATTTGTTTTTCCAGTATCAATTTTTCTATATTTCTTTTGTATTGCCAAACTCTCTGTGCTATAGAGAAAAATTGAGCTGACAGTATAAAGCAAAAATTAATTTCACTATCCCTTTGTTCGCAAAATTGATTTTCTCGCTTTCTTGAAAATCTTTTATGTCTTTTTATTTTTAAATATTAAATCCCTAATTGTCTTCTTCGACCTAACTGTCGCCATTGCTCCCACCGCCTAACCACTTTATCGATAAACTTATCCAATACCTTAGGGTACTTTATCCTCAAGAACTTCTATAAGAAGTTCAACAAAAATATCCTACAAATATAATCAATATCATTATGATTAAATGTAATGAAGGAACTTTCTTTATATGGATAAATATGTCAATACATATAACGCCAATGCCATAGCTCCATATAAAATCCTGATTATGATAGGACTGATATTTAAATGATTATTTACTCTGTACAATAAATTTCCTAAAGTTCCCTAAAAAGTAGCCCGTAAGCTTTATAAATATAATATCTTTAATGTATTCTCCCATTTATTGCTCCTTTTTATGAAATTTAAAGTATATTTTTGTTTCCTGCTTTTTCTACATCGAAAAATTTGCTGCAATATAACTTTTTAAAGTCAAATGTTTTTTCTAGCTTCTTTTAAAACTTCTGATAGCACTTCTTCTCCAACTTCTTCAGCAAAAGTTAGGAATCCATTTTTCTATCAATTGTTTTTTCTTTTTCCAACAACTCTTCTAATTTATCCCAAAAGCCTTCATACACTTGATTAAATTTTTTTCTGCTCCAGCTTTTTCCTTTTGCAACTATCTCTGTTTTGTAAATTAAAGTCTTTTCCTAATTCTAAAATTTTCCCTGTTAAATATATTTTTGCTGCTAATTTATCCATTTTTATCTCTCCTTTTTCTTATTCTTATTAATATCAGTTTTAAAGTGGCTAGCAAGCTCTATAATCAATTTTTGCTTGCTAGCCAGCCCTATTTATCCAAAAATTATTTTTTTAACGTTCAAATTCGGCTTGTATCCAAGCCATTTTGCACATTACTTTTAGTTCAAAAATGTGGCGTATCGTGCATTTTTCCAGTTTTCCACCCCATTCAATGTTAATGTTTTTGCTTTTTGCTACTGCCAAGATATGATTTGCAATCAATTTTAATTTTCTTTCTCATCATACCCTTCTTCTGATGTGAATTTTCTGTATACTCCATTTTCGATAACTCCCACAAGGGAAAATATCGACAGCATGTCCGTATCCATCAGACTTTGATTTGATGATTAGATTTAAATTTTTCCCATCGCAATTTGTTACAATTCTACCCTGGCTTACTTCTTCCGATTTGATACAAAAGCAAACTGTTCTTCTGCTGTTCTTGCTCCGTCTGTAATTCTAAAATCATATGGGACTATCTGTAATTGCAGCTTTCATTACTTCAACAAGTTTTTGGATGTACTTTTTCATTTTGTCCAGACTTGACTGGGCAAAAGAATATTTTTTTGTTATCTGTTGCTCGTATTTTCCTTATCCCAATCTTTCAAATACTCCTCCTTTCTTTCTACTCTGTTTATCCAACCTGTCAAAAATCTTTTCCTGCGTGTTGTCAGCTTCAACTTTTTTCTGTAATAAATTCTCTGCAAGTTGTGATAAACTTCCAAAATTTTTCAGGATCTATTGAGTTTAACACTTCCAAATGTTTTATTCCCAATTATTCCGTCCACAACCAAATCACTTCCGTTAATTTGATTCATATGCTACCTGTGCGTTTTTGTTCCATTTCTGCCACTGAATTTACAGCCCAGTCGCATATAGATAGTGCCACTTTGTCATCTACAACTTTATCCAGCTTGTTTCCCTAAGATAATATTTTTTTCAGATATATTTTTTTGCAAAATCTTTGTTAAATCTTGCATATTTCCCTTTGTATCCAAAATCCCTTGCTTCTTCTTCTGTAATTCCCCAAGTTGTTTTCTCCTCCTTTATCGTTTTTATCGTCTGAATATCCGCCCTTCAACTTTTAGCAGATAATCAAAATATTCTCTCAAATCTGTCCATTTTAAACCACTTCCTTTTTCATTTATTAATTCCATATCTTTCAAATACTTTGTATAATTTTACTGGGCTAAATTGATAGCCAATTCTATCCTTTAATGACTTTCAATTTATATGTCAAGTGTAAATTGCAAAGCATAATCTATTGCATTGAGACAAAATTCACTACAGAAATACCCTATTATCGTCCTGCACCTTTCCAGCATAGAAGAATTGACCCTAGTATTCCCAAATAATCATATCCTTTGCCTTGTGCTGTCTTAAAAATCAATCACATCTTTTAGAATCAATATTTGCTATCCAGTTCATAAATTTCCATATTTTTTTGATATTCAAATTTCTTGTCCTAACTCCACCAGGATTAGATAAGAAAATACTTGACCCATTGTAAACAAATTCACAATGAGAGTATTTTTCCAAGCGTCCATAACGCTATCAAATGCCCTATCAGTCTCTTTAGGCTTGTGAAACAAATATAAAGTTTATCTTTTTCTAACTGCATAAATACCTCCTATCCTTGTTTTATTTCACTTTCAAACAATTTATTGTATTCAGTTTCAGCATTAAATTTTTTTAGTTCCTCAACAGTTTTATTTTTCCAAACTGTGTGACAATGTTGTCTCGGCAACCATTGAGGCTGTCGTATGCTTTCTCATTATTTCAGACATTTCTATAAATTTCTGCACCGTAACATTCACATACTTTTTCAGAGCCATCCTCTGTGTAGAATTTCCAGTTACTGTACTCTGTCGCCATTAAGTCCGTCATAACTTGCAGTAAAGTCCAGTTTCTGCCCTTAGAAATTTTTCCCATTAAGCTCAAGGATGAACCTTAGAACCAAAGAAAACAATATTTTGGTTATATTAGACTGGTCTATAGTCCTATTATGTTGCAAATATTTGGTCCCTTTTACTTCAAATTCAAAAGGCTTTTTCTCCTTCTCATTCTCAGCTCATAAAAGCTCCTGCCTTAATTTCTCAATCTTTTCTTCTTTTTCTGTATTTGATTTGATTGTCTTCGATGTACTCAAATTCAGATAATTCAACTAGTCTTGATTTTTCCGTTTTCTAGTAGCTCATTCTCGGCTAAAGTGTATTTTCTGCCTTATACAGCTCCTCTTTTTGTAGATTCCCTTAATTTTTCGTTATCCAAAACTGGATTTTCATATTCCAGTTCACTCCATATATGCTTTTCTGCATTCCAGTCCGGATAAAACAGATTAGGACTGCTTTTAAACTCTTCCAAGTTAGTAATAATCGGTCTCGCTATTATTTCGAGACTTTTGTCATATATAACGATATTCATTTGCATTTTCCTCCTTGTTATCTAATTCTTCTGATTCGCATATGTAACTAAAATCACGTGAATCGGTTCTGTTATTTTATTTGAAGCGAATACATTTAAATATCCGGCTTCAACGTCGCCGCTTGTTTTCAGAGTGAACGCTGGTCTTGCCCAGCTTTCTGAAATTGGGGCAAAAGGAAGTCTAAACAGCACTTTTCCGACAGTATTTATACTTCTGTCGAATTGTGGGTCTAAATATCCGCTGAACACTGCTATGTTCCTTGTCAATTTAACAATCTTTAAAAGTAGGACATGTATTCTGCTGTCGATTTGGGAATTTTTAGAATCTTCAGTCTTATAAAGATTTCCGACCCTATCTGAAATTGGCTTATTGCTTATTGCCTAAATTTAGTAACATCGTTGTAAGTCAAATTCGTATCTGCTATGCACTCGTAATAGAAATTTTGTAACATTATCAAAGTAAAATTTTCCTTTACTTTGTTTCCTGTGTCCTGAATATTTCCGCCAAATTCCATTCCCTATAATTTTTCGATAGTGCCTGTATTTCCAAAATATCTTCTATCCGCCGACTCTCTTGTCAAATAAGTTATAGAATCATCTATTGTTACATTTAAAGTTGCAGCCTGATCTATTATAATAATACATTTTTCAACAATATCAATCGCATTTTTACCTATTATAAACTGGAATGTAATCGCCATCCGTCCCTTATTATATGCATATAATATTTCAGTTCCTGAATCATCCTGAGCATATATTCCATTTCAGATATTTTTTGTAAGAGTGGTTATCGTACTTGATCCACTACCCAGTCTTATTTGATACAATAAAAGTAAATTCCACTATTCCGTTTTCTTTTCTTTCATAAGAATTTAACTGGAAATTCGTTCCTTTTATCTAGTAAATCTGTTAATTCCTGTCATTTCCTGTATTGTATCCTGCTCCAATCTTAAACTTTTGTGATATTTATTTTAGTCTCGTTATTTATTGCCTTTGCAAGAAGTTCTCCCTTTGTTAGTCAATATCCCAACCAATATAATTAGCCATTTCCATCCTCCTATCTAATTCCTATAGCGTTTTTCTTTTTACGTTACGTTTATTATTCCTTGCTCTTAAATTCTGCTCCATCCAAGGCAGTTCAAAGTCTTCGTTCATTTGAGATGTTAATTATCTGCTTTTTCAGAAAATATCCCTACATACTTTCCAAATTTGCAGCTCCTATCAAATGTCAATGCTTCCGGCCAGCTACGCTCATTCTTATACTCATTTACTACATCAAGTACTTTCAGATAATCCTTTTCATCCTTTTAAATCACCTAAAGTAGATATTTTGAAAATATCCTGGTCTACCTCCATATTCAAACCATTCCTTTATTTTTGCATTTCCAAAAAGAATTTTACAAATAGCCTTTACGCTTCCAAGTGTTCCTTTGTTAAAATGTGCTATTACTGCTATTTTTACAAGTTCTCTCTTGCTTTCCAAGACTGAGCATTTTTCTCCAACATAATCTACGTGATATTCCCACAATAGATAATCAATCTCAGTTTCTGCAAGTTTGTCAATGTTTAAAAACTTTTCCATGATTCTTTTTCTTTTTGATTCGATCTAGCATAATCTATAGATTCGTAAATCCATCTTGTCCGTTCAGTCAGTCAGAGTTGAACTTTGCAGCTATATAAGTCAATTTTAAATCCTGTGCACGTTATCATGAGCTCCTCAACTCCTTGATAATTGCTTTGTTACCATTATTTATTCCAATCTGATTAAAATCTAATTTTTGGAATGCAGGGACTTCTCAGTACTACTCTTTTAACTCCTACATTTTTAATCTCTTTATTAGCTCATCTGGATTAATATCCTTACCTATCTTTTCTTTCTGCCATTTGATAAACTCCTGCACTAGTCTTGTCAACATTAGATTTTATTATATTTACAAGGTTTCATTATCCTCATCAATATAGTAGTCAAAATCTATAGAATAGTTAATTTTGTTTGGCTCCTTGATATTAACATTATCAGTCAGAGGACGTACATTTTCTTCATTGAGTACTGCCTTTACTTTTTCCTTAGTTCCTGACTTACTGTACCTGTGCCAGTCCAGATATATACATCCACATTGAAAGTTGCTGAGGGTGAATGGACTTAACATCTATAATATTTGTACTTGCTGTCTTACTCCGAAGGTATAAGCTCCAGAACTCCCAGCTGTGGTAAAGCTTTCAGGAATTTCCACCCTATTCTTTCCCTGTAGCTTTTCGTCCGCTTCTTCATTTGTTCCGAATTGCTTTCCGTGATATTTTCTACTTTTTGAATACCCGGATAAATGTCCACCATATCCTTTATTTGTCCGACTGGGATACCATTTCCAATGGTTCCTACTTTTATTACATGTAGCTTTTTCCGTCCGCTGACAGATTTCCTTTTCAATATTTTTGTATTCCTCGTTAGTTTCAAAATAAAGTTCATTATATCTGATTCTTGAACCTTTTCGGGATAACGATATCAGTTGCCTGCACGGAAGATATATAAAAATCTCAAAATGTTGCAATTGCAGGTTGTTCTACAAGCCTTTTACCTCTGTTCCCATAGATTTCTCCTTCAGGTCACGCTTCATTTCTGGCATATCTCAAAACAGTTCTGTTTTGTATCATCATTATATTTTTCTTCCAGTAGAGCCAACTGATATGCTAGATTCCAAATATCAGAGTTTCCGGACTTGCTTTTCCAGTCAAAAGTGCTTCCGCATAAGCTCCTGAAACTTGTCTATCATATCCCTTTTAATTTCCATGCATCACTATCAATTTCTACATATTCCTCAAAAATCACTCAATCTCTATCACCTCTATTCCCAGTGTCATTCAAAATCATTTTTGTATTTGTCTTTCATTGTTATCTGTGTGGTTTTAAGCATGCTCTTGGTTCATACTTCTGAAACATGTTTCAAACAACTGAGACATTATTCTATTTTTCTACAACTGTTATATTTTTATTCATCAAGTCACTATCAAAGCTGAAATCTCTGTTGAGTGGTTGTTCCTCTTTGTACACTCTTAAAAGCATTCCAACATTAGTTACTACCCCTTCTACAGTATTCTTAGGAGCATAGTCATTTCCTGATCTGATTTTACATATATCATCTTAAATACCTCCTAGATAGTTTCTGATTACATTAAGTAATATCTGTTCATCTGCTTCCGATTTCATGAAAAGTCTTACTGTACTCTGTCATTTCTTTTTTATTTATATTCAGGTAATCAGTCCGGCTCGTACCATAAATTCATGAATTCATGTACTTTGTAATCTTTTTTAATCTGTTCAAGTTTATTTAATATTTTCATCCTTTTTCTTATCTATCCAATGTTTTTATTTATCTTCTCAGTTGCTTTTATTTATATTATTTTTTCAGCTGATCTAATTTTGTTTTCTGTTCCTCCCGAATATTTTCAACTTCGCTTCCGCCAGCTTTTTCCTGTTCTGAGCTTTTTAACTGCTCTATTATCTGATTGTATAATTTTGGGTTATCTATATACTCTTTTAACGTCAATTCCAGATTTGTATGATCAAAAGCTCGAAGTTTTTCATTAAAAATATGAATTCTTTTTCATTCATATCTCACTATCAAAAAGGGAAAAGCTCCAAAGTGTCTGACCCCTGAATGTTAAATACACCCATATTCTCCGAATTCTCACATGGTCTTTATTTTGTCCAATTCTTCTACCGGTGATGAATCAGGTAATAATGACGAAACTCAAAGAAATTCCAAAACTTATTTCTACTAGTTCTCTCTCCCTTGATGTCCACCATACGCAGGACCATATATTGCATTATGCTCAGATATTTTACTCTTATAGCGTTCTTGACAGTTCAGTATTGATTACATACTTTTTATCAGATACTTCAAATATTACATCTCCAAGACTTCCTATCATTACTGGTACCTCCTGTCTTATCTCCACCGGCAGCAACTCCGCTATGAGTGTGAGTATTTAAATTAATAGTTCCTCCTGTTATAGTTGTTCCAGATACAGTCAGATTTCCATTGATTTCAGTATTAGCATTAATCACAACTTTTGAAACAGGATTCAATGTCAATACTCCATTGTCATAACTGTCAAATCCACCATCACTAAAAGTCCTTTAACTTCACTCTGCACTCTGCAGAACTGTTCCGCATAGGACAACCACTGACTACTCCTGTTCCACCATTTCCAGGATAAGCAATAGACTGTTTGACCAATACTAAGCATATAGTTATCAGAATGACTTTCTGAGAAAGGAACTAAAATGTTAAGCCAGTCACTTGTTTTATTGTCACCCGCAGAAAAAAGCACTCTTACTTTTCCTGTTTTATGATCTATTGCACTTCACTTCTCCAGCCTTTAATATTTCAATCAATTTAACCACCTGCCTTATCACTAGTAATATCACAATCAAATTAATGACTGTGATTTTATGTTTCTATTTAATTTTCAATTTGGTCTAGTAAATTTTTCAACTTCAAACGTCATTCCAGAAAGCTCGTCAATCTGATTTGTTATCATTGCAAGTCTTGAGAAAGTTTTACATATTTTTCTATAAGTCGTTACTTTCTTACTTCATTAGCCTTGTTTGCAATCTCTTTTATCTTAGCTCAATGAACTGCTTTTATCAAGCGGTATTGAAACTCCGTCACTTTTCGGCATTGGTAACAATCTTTTGTTGTTTTAGCAATCTTTCCATTCTGTTGAAATTCGTTTATGTAAGCCAGTTTGAAATTAGACCCTGTATATTGAACATGTAAAAGTATGAATCCGTCTTTGGTTAAAAGATACTCACGATAGTTTCTATTTCTGCTATCCTTGTAATTACTCGTAGAAAATCAATTCACCCAAATTTGGGTTGATTAAAATTTTATCAATATCTCTTAAAACTTTTTCATGCCTTTTTATCCAATGCTCTTGCAATAACTCTACTACTTACAACTAATCCATAATTTTCATGTCTTTCTACTTTTTACTAAATCCATAATGTTTTCCATTAAATTTCCTCCTAAAATATTGTTTTTAGAAGTCAATATGGTATAATTCTATTGATGAGGTAGAAATACCATAAGACTTCTTTGCAAAGAGGTCTTATTTTTATTTCTCCTCACTCTTCCAAATCTTTTTATCAAATTTAAAATATATCTTTTATCCCTATTCCCTATTTGTAGCTTTTAATTTAATATTTTTATGTAATTCCGAATCTACTAAATGATACATTTTTCTTTATTTTCCATCTTTAACCTCCTGAGCTTTTATATTTTACACGTTTACACGTAGTCAAGAACTTTTTGAAAATTTTATTTCTTGTTTATATCAAAGAAATATTTTTCAGATTTTTAATTATTTCTTTTATCTTTCTTTTATTTCTTCCACATAACATTGCCCTGCGTCTCTTTTAGCGGTTTTCGTCATTATCACCAAAATCTTTTAAATCCTTGATATAAATCAAAAATATTCTTTAAAGTCTTGTCTTCTGCATTTATATTTTCTTTAGGCGATATTTTTTATAAAATCAGCACTCCATTTATTAATCTTATCGTCCATGTGTTCCTAACAAACTTTTTATGCATATAATGTTCATCGCTATAAAAGCAACAACCATCATATTATCTCCTGAAATCTTTTTGTTTGCTACTGCTGTATCCATTTAAAATTTTGAAATTTCCTCTTCGGCTAGCGTTCTCAGGTACTATGATTTGTAATACGAAAATCTCCATTTTTCTTTGTTTTTCGTCAACTCATCATTACTTGATTTTAAATGCTTTCACTAGAAGTTTTATTTTCTTCTTCTTGGCTAATTCAGCTTGTTTCTTCTCTTTTCAGCTTTCTTTTAGCTCTTAGCCTCTTTAGCTTTCTTGTTTAACTCTTCTTCTATTGCATTTTTGTACTTTTCAGGTGCTGTCATCCCTACTAAAATAAATGCAAAATAAACCTACATAAAAATACAATCAAAAGTCTTTTTCACTTCTTTTGATAACTCTTTCTGATTACAAGAAAAAGTAATTTTACTACCTGAAATATTAAAACTAAAAATACTACTAAAAACAATACTATAAAAATTGTCATAAAAATTCCTCCTAAAAATTTTTGTATATTGCACACTATTTCTAAGAGAAATTAAAGAATACTTTAAGTATACCATTATCCCAAACTTAAAAACAAATATTTTTAGTTTCACAGTCATTTATTCAATTGTCATTGTCCCTATAAAATAATTTACTTTTTCTTATTTTCTAGCTTTTTCGTCCTCTTTTTCTTATTAGAACCTTTTGCTACTTTCTACTCTTTTTCCGCCTTTAGATTTAGCCTGTTTTTTCAGCTTCTTTTGCCTTTTTGCTCCTCTTTAGTCTGAGCTTTTAGCATTCTGTTCAGCATTTTCCTAGCTCCAACTTTTACACTCAAGTTCACATGAATAATCTCCTGTGATGTCATGCTTAACTTTATCAATCATATGACTTTCCTTCAAATTTGCCCCAGCTTTCATCTAGCTCAATTATCATTCCAGCCACATATTTAGTGTTTCCATCAACTATTAAAAGTTACTTGATATTCTTGTTTCAAGTTTTCTTTCAAAGTCTTTTTAGCCACTGGGTCTGATTTTCCTTTGGTCTTTTATTTTTGTACCTTTTCTTTTTACTTCTTTTTCCTTTTTATCAGCTTTTTCTTTTAAGTTTTGCTTTTAGCTATACCTGAAGACTCCATTCTGTATATTCTGCATAAGATATATCAGGCATCAGTTTTCACCTCGTTCCGTTTTTCAAGCTCCTCTTTAGTTATTGTTTCCTTAACTAATTTCTTTTTATCAGGATCGTAATAACTTACTTCGACCTTGTCATATATTCCTTTATTTTTCTTTTTAGAGGTTAAAACCACGTATTCTGCTATCACGGATATTAAATTTTCAATTGGTTCACTGTCTTTTATTACATCATCATCATAATAGTATCATCAGATATTTTCATACTCAATCCAGTTTCTTTAATAACTCGGTCTATAAAAGCTAAATCTGTTTCATTCTCCTGATCAAGTCTTTTCGATAGTATTCATTATCAGCGTGTATTTCAACATTCATTTCATGCATTATTGCACTATCGTGTCACTAATTCTTTTAATGTAATCATCTCCCAAGCTTTTAGTATTTTTTCTGATCACGTATATTTCCATCTAGTGGAATCGCTATACATGATTAAGTCATCATTAAAATGTTGGTTCATCTATGTAAAAAGTTCCGATATCCAAAACCTCCATCTTTCCCATCATCTTCATATATTCCAACTATTAATTGAGCATTTTCATCCGGATACCATTCTTTAAGCCAACGATAATCCATGTTTTCCAGTTCCAATTCTAAGTCATCTATAGCATTCTTACTGTTGTCAGTGTAGTTGAAGATATGGAATGAGCTATATCTTCAGATATATCCTCCTCGTTAAATATAACTATTACCTTTATTCCTCTTGCTAATGGCATTGTCCTCTTTTCCAAGGTGGCAGTTTGTTTTCTTCAATTTCCTGTTTCAGTTCTTCAATAAATTCAGGAATAATGACAGGAATATCAGCTGGAAATATCGATACATCTATTAAATTTAAATTGTGTCTTATTAATCTATGAAAATATTCGTTTCCATAGACTTTATAAGCTATTAAATCCACGTGTCCCCCACTGACAGTTCTGTAAACTCTTTGTCTTCATTATCCGAATGCCACCCTTTCTTTATTTTCATTTCAACCAAAATCCTTTTTAACTTCCCTTTACATCAATTTGATTAATTACTTCCAGTATTAATAGTTATATTTATGAGTATCTCCACCAACAACAGTTGGAGCCTCCATTTCCTAGGTTAGAAGCTCTTTCTTTTTATTCTATTTACTCTTTCCCTTAGCGTATTTCTTGTCCGTGAAGCATTGAGTGTTTCGGTCCCTTTCGGTAAGATTCAGCAACATTTCACTTTGAGCAATAAACGGAGACTGCCCCCGGAATCTTAATCATTTCAGCTCCAGTTCTCGCAACAGTCGTTAATCGCCTTTCCCAATAGTTTGTTCCAGCTGCGTCCAAAAAGTCCTCCTATACCTGCTGATATAGGATTATTTCGCATTTTTAATCCCGTCCCAAAGTGAAATAATCTGCCACTCCGTCAATGCTAATCCTCAGCCATAGTATCGAAAGCACTTTTACTCCATTCAAACTTCCGTTGCCTTTGTTTTTATTTCGTTCACTTAGTCGAAAAAGATTTACACCTTCAAATCCTGATTTTAAACCTCCCCATAAAGCCATTGCTTTACTTTTTATAGCATTCCACACAGCTATTGCTACTGTTTTAATTTTGTTCCAAATTGCTTTAAAAAATGGTGCAAGAGGTCTAAAAATAGCTTAGTATGGCTACTCTTACCATAATATTTACAGCAGTAAAAGCCCCACACAGCGATAGCAACTACCTTGATTACTGTCCAAACTGCCTTTAAAAACAAAACGCTAGAGTTTTCACGACTCCTTTTATTACTGCGACTGCTCCTATAACTATCGCTTTTATAACGTTAAACACAACCATCACGACTACTCTTATAGCAGTAAATGTCGCTTTAAAAATTGCAACAAGCACTTTTATACGGATATTCATTTCCATTAAAGCCCCAATAATGACAAATTTTATAACATTGCCTATTACAGATAAAACAGGTTTTAAAGAATCAAATAACGGTTTCATTTTTCCTAACTCTTTTGTTGCTGATGAAGATAATTGACCAAAGGCATTTTTTAAAGTATCTGCTACAGCTTTGAAATGCGGGGCTATCTGTTTTATTCCGTTATTGACTCCATCTCTAAAACCATTTCCATTTAGCATACAACAGCTAGTACGCTCACAATGACTGCTCCTGCCAAAACATAAGGATTAGATAATAACGGTCCCAACTTCATCATTGCTGGTCCTAATTTATTAATAATTGGAAATGCTGTTAGAGTCCACGCAAACATTTCCAGCGATTTTAAATTTATCGAATATCAAAATTCCTTTCCGATATAGTGCTAAACAAAGGAGAAAAATACTTTTATAGCTCCACCAACTCCCAGTGATAATAAAGCGAAGCTGGCTACTGCCTTCATAATGCGATGCTAATTTGGGATTTTGTCTTATCCATTCGGCAACTATCATCTGGGTGTTAAGGGCTTCCAATGCACTTTTTATAGTAGTGCTAGAGCCAATCTAAAATCAGCTAAAGCATTCATCATTTGGTTTTAGCTAATTTCAAACTATTTGCTAAAGTATCCATTCTATTTTATATTCTTTTCAACAGCACCATTAGCCATTTCTGATTTCGCTTTTTACCAAATTTTCTCTTAATTTGTCAGTTTGATTTGACAATGTTGCAATACTGTCTATTGCCTGCTCCAGACAAATCATTCAAGACTCCTGCTTTATCAGCGGTACTTAACCCTTTTATTTTTCTAAAACTTTAGGGATTGTCCCTTCAGCATCTTGCCATATCTTGTGCAACTTGGTCTCCGTTAAGTCCTAAAAACTCAAAAAGCACTTGCTTTTCCTTTTTAGTATCTGCTCCTTTCCAAGCTCTAAATACAGTTGCTTTATTCCTGTTGCAGCTATTTCAGGTTGTTTTCCCATTGATATTAGTGTCGCTCCAAAAGCGATGTTAGCTTCTTTAGCTATTCCCATAGTTTTTGGCAACACCACCAACTCTATTTGAGAAATCAACTAATTGAGCTGCGCGGAAGCTGCTATTATCAGCCATATAGTTTATCGTGTCAGCAAATGCAAGACTTGCTCCTTCGTAAGCCCTAACTGCTCTTTTGTTTTGGCCAAAAATTCTCCAGAAAGCCTGTGTAGACATATCAAACGCAACCTTTAATTGTTGAGCTTTATTCGTGTATTCAACGATTTGATCTCCTACTATCCCTGACTGTGCTAAAGAGCCAGCAATTTCATATATTCTGGTTGAGATAATGGTGAGTTTTCGAAATTTTTCTAATGTCTGCATAATATTTTTGCTTCATCGCTCTAACATTTTTCGCAAATCCGCCTGACTTTCCTCTACATCCATATAAACTTTCATAGGGTACTGCCAATGCTCCAGCTGTTGCCATACCTCTATTAAAAGTTCTGTCACCAAATTCTTTAGACTTTTCCAATATTTTCCTGCCGAGCTTCCTATCTCTTTTGGGCTTCTTTCAGTTTATTCATCTTTTTCAAGTTCAGAATTTACTTTGGTTAATTGAGGATTTATAACTTCCCAAACTTTTGATTCTCGCCCTCAATAGCACTTCTTGCAGCTTTCAAACAAATATGTTTTGGCGTTCTTTTGTTTGTTTAAACTGTTTACAACTTTTTCTTGCTCTTTTTATTTTTTAGCAAGTTCAGTATTACTTTGCCCTGTCTTGTTGTATGCTTCTTTGAGCTCGTGAAGTTTTCTTTGCGGCATTAAGATATTCTTTGCTTTACATTTACATAAGCACTTTTTAATTTTTTCGACTTTTTCCAAAGCTCTTTGAGCCTTTTTCCAATTCTTTAGCCTTTTTCCTAATTCCTCTGCACTTTTTGCTGTATTTTTCATAGCATTTTGCAACCTGTGCCATTCCAGTCAATGCTCCTGCTACAGCCGCACTCATAACTATATTCAGTTCCATATTTTTAGCCATAAAATTCCTCCTTCTCCTATTGCTTTTTACACTTTTCAATGTATAATCCTAATGAAAAATAAATTTTAAATTAGGTGATTTTTATGAAAAATAATAAAAAGATAATATTCTTTTATATAATTTTGCATTTTTGAGGAACTCTTCCCTGCATTATTTTTAAATATTTTCCAATCTTATTTTGGGGAATATTCCTATTTTTATGATACTTTTTGTGTCTTTCTCTAGGAATATTTGGTATTTTTCATCATAATAGCAATGATAATTACAGTTATAATATCAGACAGTTTATATTTTTGGAGGCAAATAGCCTCCATATTCCTTGCTTTTCCTCGTACCTCATTTCTGCTTCCTGTATCAATTCCTCTGCTCTTGTCTGCTAATATTCCAGTTCATAGCCTAAGCTACCGGACATCAGTGTCTCCTTAGCTCATATTTAAACTGCTTTTATATTCATTTGAAAAGTTTAACGCTCAAGAATATCAGTTGCCATCTGTCAAGCAGCTGCACTATTATTTCTGGTCTTCTCACATTTCTCCCTCTTGTGCTTCCGTTTCCTCTATCACGAAATTCTCTGTATCGTCTGCTGAGACCCAAGCCTGCGTTCAAAAACCCTTAGTTTTATTCAAAACTTTTATGTAATCCAGTTCCTGCTTAAGCCCAAGCAAGTCACCATATTTTGATTCCGCTAGCTTTTGATGCAACTGTTAAAAGCAGCCAAAGTCTTCAAAGCTCGCTACTGTTGCCTTTATTTCTCGCCTTATGTTCTTTCTCAGCAAAAGCACGTCTTGCCCTGACAACTCTTCTAAATCTTAATACAATCTCGCAACATTTTTGCTCCAAATTTATATTCTCTTCTTAATTTTAATTATTTCTGCTATGCCTCCTATTTTTATATTAGTCCTAGATATCTTCTAAGTTTTAGAGTTAGTAGCTCCGTTTATGTTGCTTATATTATTAAGTACGTCTATCTCAATAATAGATCTTCCGCCTATAGTAAGCTTATAATATGTACATCCTATATCAAGCTTTGTTTCCATTTTAGTACCCAGTCCTTTAATTCCATCCATCTTTTTATCATGCCCTTAAATGTGGCATCTATATGCAACCTACTCCGGTGAGTAGCTTTTGTTAGTATATTGATATGCTCCTTTAAATTCAACTAAAAGCGGTTCTTCATTATTGAATCCTATCAGGGAGTCATCAACTGTATCCATTTTGTTTTAGCTTCAAGTTTCTTGAAACGTCCAATCAAAAGGCATTTCAACTTCGGCAGCTAATCCCATCTGTTCAGAAGTGATTGTGGCATACTCAATGTTCGGTAGTTCCACTTCTCCTGTCCCAGCCATATTATTTGAGCCATTTATATATATTTCAGCATCAATTAGACCATTAGGTATTTTATTCTTCTGCATCTATCTAACCTCCTATTTCTTTCAGTTTTCCTGCAAAATTCAGTTAATGCATTAACATCATATTTTTCTTGAATGTCATGGATTTTAGGCTGGAATTATTCAAGATTTATAATCCAAGTAATGTCACCGTTGATTGTGTTGATTAAATTATTATCTTCAGCAGATAATTCGGCATTTGCTTCTAAAAATTGTTAGATGCAACTAATGCGTTCAATCTAATATTCATTGATTTTGTGACAGTTTCTGCCAATTTCAATGAAATTTCTTATCCACTCTATCAAACAGCTTATTTCAGCTCAGTACCAATATATTTGAACAGTCTTCTTGAATAAGAAAATTTATCTTTGGATCAGTTACTAATGGATTTTTAGCAGTTTGTCAGTTCTCAGTTTCTCCAACCTTTGAAACTGATAGCCGTTATCACTCCGTTTTTATTCAAAATTACTCTGCGTTTCCCTGTCCAGTATTATTTCTTCAAAAATTTTCCTTGAGAATTTTTATATAATAATGAATCCATCTTATACTTATAAATTCGATGGAGCTGAGAAGGTATTCCATCATTTTCTTTTATCAACAGACATTGATAACGCTGCATAATGTAATGACTGATAATATTTTCTTGGCTAGTCCAATCATTCCATATAAAATTAACTGATCTTTATCTAGTATATTTTTACTGTCCTTCCATTCAGGAATTTCATCATATCTTTTTATCAATCGGTCGTTTATTAGTGCCATAGATTCGAACATTCCACCGTTAATATTAGTTGCCTTTGTAGCACCATTACTGCGGCAACATCTGATTCATCGAAAAATCAGGGACATCTATAAAATGATGGAAGTTCCAGAAAATTTCAAGAATATATCATTTAATCAGTTCAAGTCCTGTCCCTTTTCATTGTATTAGTGTTGTATCCACCATTGCCTCTGTTTTAGTAACAGCTGACAAATCAGCTTCCTCATACTCAATATCTATCTTTGTCCCAGTTGAAGGTTTAGCATATATTTTCAAGTCCTTCTTCTGTCCATACTGTTAGAGCATCAGCGATAGGTTGTGAGTGTGGCGTTGTCTTGACTACAAGAGTGTCAGTCATTATCTTGTGATTTTTAACTAATACTTTCCTCTTTTTCACTTCCAGCCTATTCAGTTTTCTTTGATGTTTTATGCTTTGCTGGGTCAAATATGTTTACAACATATAGAATTTTCTAGGCATATAATTCAAAGAATACTTTTATGCTCGAGAAATTGAAAATCTAAGTCATAGTGTCTCCGAAATATTCAACAGCTTCCTTGATGCTTTGCTAATCTCACAAGTTCATTTTATTTTTCTTTTATCTTTCTTTACCATATGAACTGGAGCTGTTCCAACTATAAAATGTCCATAGTCAAGAATTACAGGTAAATTAATATCAGATGTGCTCCTGTCTGATATGTTCCATGCTTATAAACCATTATTCACTCCCTCCTATCTTCTCTTTTTACTTCTTCTTTTTAATTCCTGTGATATCAAAGATCAATTCATTTGTTCGATATCCTACTAATTCTTCAACGTTTATCAACAATTTTATCAGTAACGGATATTTTTCTTTAATTCTTCTATTTTTCTCCGTAATATACATTACCTTTGACAAAAACCAAATTCAGGCAAATCTATATTTTTCCCGAGATAAATATGTTTAATTTCTTTACTCATTACTTCCTCCTTATTTCACTATTCTTCTAAACATTCTCTATTTTTGATGTTATCGGTTCTGCATAGACAGAAAAAGTTATTCTTGAATAAAAATACGGTTCTGAAGCGTCACTACGAAAAAGTCACTTTAAACTCTTTTTGTCTGATCAACAGCAAAACTTCCATCTTTAGTACTTTCTTCAGCATCTCTGATGTAGTCTCCAACAGCCAGATTATTTATATAATCCTCTTCCTTTTTCTTCCTTCACTTCCTATCCATATTTCAAAATCAACCAAAACTGTTATAGTCATTGAAATTTTTCTCTTTCCTGAAAATTCAACTGCCCATAAATTATGAAAGGAAAGTAATCATTTGTTTTCCGTTTTTCCCGGTCTTCAAAAATTATTGGGAGGAAAAAACCATGATATACTTTAAAAGCCTTTATCTTTTATAGTTTCTTCTTCCATATATCAGGAATTCATATAAATGTTTTTCTGTATGCTGTATCATTTAATCAATCGCCCCATTTCATGCTCAAATCTCATGATGAACTTCTCTTCTGCAAATCCTTGCAAGTGAGTCAGCATGCCCATTTCTCCTAACATCTGTGGAGCTGATGGTCCCATCAATCGTTCAATTGGAAATGCACTTGATGTTTTCTCTTAGATGTCCTAATCGTCCGTCATTATAAGCTATGAAAAGCATTTGCAAAGGATTTCATTCACCTTTTTAACAGATACACTTACCATTTTTCCTTTTTCAATCTTGTTTTGGGACTTAATTTGAAAATGATCTAATCCAATTACCTTTCCACTTGAATATATCTTTCCAGTTAAATTTCCAGAACTTGCCTTTGTATTCAGTAATGCTTTCAGCTAATTTTCCTCTTGCTATTGTATACATAGAAGTAGAACTCCTTAACTGTTCCGTCTTGGTCATAGCCAAGCTCCGATTAATAGCTCTTGCTATCGCTCCAAAGGTAACTGGTTGAGGCATTGATTCGAGAACATTTTTCTATCTGTCTTAAATTACTTTCATCAAGCTTTATATTTAACATCTAAATTTCCTCATTTCTGACAAGATCTATTTCATACATTCCCATGTCATGTTTGCTACGTGCACAACCTCATATTTAATTCCATCCAGTTTAATGTCCTCACCAGTATGTGGCTGTAATTTCAGATACGGATTTCCAATAAATAAAGTAAATCCATTCTGATACCTCCATCTTCCTGTGTTATGAGCCCATTCTTCTGCTTATTTTTGAAACTTTTCTTCATCAATGACACATATTACCTTTCTTCCGTTTAAAGTGTGTTCTGTACCAAATTCTGAAGCATTTAGAAATATATTCTGAATATCATCGTCCACTACTTCCTAAAATCCCATCAACATCACCTGCTATTTTTCTTATTTACTATTTTCTATTTCTTTTATTATTTTTGTTGGCTCTTCCGCATTTTTCTTCAGAAGTTTCAGAAGACCTACTTCTTCAGTAGTACCTTTCATTATCTTCATTATTTTCACTTAGTTTCTGTACTCGTCTGTTTCTCCTGTCGCTTTGGCATTGCTGAGTTTCTGTATCCGTTATTTCAGCTATCAGCTCTCTTTCAAGGCAGTTTTCAGCAACAGATTTTTCTATAATATCTACTTCCTGTCCTCAGTATACGCTATTCCACCATAAACGAGGGATTTCAATACTTTATATGTCATATATATTCACCTACTTCACTTTCAATATCTTTATAGCTTCAATATCATAGACAACTGGCAACGGTCTTGATTCAGTTCTAATTTCTGCAGTGTTGATTTTGAATCTTTATCAGTAAATACAGCACGTTCTGCTACAATTATTCCTTAGTTTCTACATCTGCAGCTGGTCCATATTATTGTATTGTTACTTGAGCTAATAAAACTGTTCCTTCAGGTATTAAATCGCTTGCTTTCATAAGTTTTACCATCAGCTTTTAATACAGAATATTTTGACTGATAAGAATAAATTGGAAGTCCAAAATGGTGCAAGAGTTCCAATATATAGCTCCACCGGCTACCCTCATGTGGATTAACATCTCCCATATGGTAATTTCTTATATCAAGCAATTTCTGTATTTTTCATTTTCAACAAATAATTTTTGCAGCAACAGGATCCATTAAAATCATTTCAGGTCTTAATCCTGTACTTTCTCCCTATTTTGTTATAGCTCCTGTAAATCTCCCACTATATCTGCATTAGCTTGTGTCCATAATGTAGCAGGAGTAATATTTTTCAACTGTTCCAAAAGCAATCTCTCCTTCAATTCCTTCACCTTTCTACAACTACTTTTCCCGTTAAATATATGCGTCTGTACATATTTTTCTTCACGTCTTGTTATCTGTTCCTCAAATTCAGCAAATGATTCAGCAAGTAAGTCCGCTTTTTCTCTTCAGGACTTTTCCCTCCATATATTGTTTCTCCAGCTGTCTTGTTAAAAATACAGCTCAAATGCAGAAAAAGTTCTTTTTGGAGCTACCTTTGGAGCTTGAAAGTACTTACTTTATATGTATTTTTTCTTCATTTCAGTTCGCGGAATAAATTCAGAAACAAATGGAGCTATAAGTTGTCTTCCTTTTCTAAATTCAATTTCCATTTTCTGATTTTCTGAAGTTTTCTTTTCTTAAAATAATTGTCCCCTAATCAAATGATTTTAGGTTTTACTACATTCGGTCATACAACCCTATAAATTCTATTACTGCTGGCATCTATTCTCTACCTCCTAATTCTTTGACTATTATTCCATTATCTCTTGCCTTTTTATAAAATCTGCTTTAATGTTGCACTTTTTAACTGCTAAAACCTTCATATATAACTTCTCCTGAAACAGCTACTGTTGTTTTAGTTTTTGAGTTGTAGTTCCATCTGCAGTTTCCATTACTATTCCAAATAAGTCCGTCCCATCTGACAGTTCTGGCTTCAGCATTTACGCATCACCTCTTTTTAACTTTTTTTCCTTGAGGTACCGCTAAATTCCATATATTTATGTCCAGTACCACTAAAATTTGATCACTAGAATATTCATTCCCTTTTTGTCACAAAATCCATTATTTTTCCCTCCTCTGTTTTATTCATTTTGATAAAATATTGGCAATATCTACACCCATGAACTTTTTGTTTCAGATTTTTCTTCAGTTCCATTATTAGCTACTGGCGGTATAAAATTACTCTGACTTTCATTCTTAAGACCTTCTAGTTTCTCTGCCTTTTTCCTCATTTTGTTTTCTTAAGTACTTTCAGCCAGTTCACTTGCTTCTACCTTTTCAGTGTATTTTGGCACTTTCAACAAGTCCGGGAGTAATTTGAAATTTTCATTTCATCAATCGCCTTCATTCTTTTCATTTTTCTTTGTTTATTCCAGCTTCCTTTCCTTCATTAAAAACTTGATCATAAAGTTCAGGAAACTTATTTTCAGTTCCTCTAATGTCATTTTCTCCTCCTCTTTGTTATTATTTTTTAAAATTATTTGTCACTATTGGATTTTGAAGTTTATTTATTTTTTCCAACCTTGAAATTCTTATATTTAGAAATATCAAAAGCCATATTATTTATAATCAGTTTATTTTCAATAATTTCTCTTCTATCTCTTCATTAATTATTTCATCTATAAATCCATATCCTTTTTGCAGCTCTTCAGCATCCATCCATGTTTCCTCATTCATCAATTCAGATAATGTTTCCTTATCAGTATTTGATTTTATACAGATACGTCTCAATAATACTGTCTTTCACTTTATTTAGCATATTCAAAGTCCATATCCTGATTGTTTCCATAAGCAAAAAGTCATAGGATTGTGCTATCATAAAATGTGCATTTTTGGCATTCTCACTACATCACAGGCACTGGTTATGATCGATTTGCTGCACTTGCTGCAATACCATCAATATTAGCTGTCACTTTAGCGTATGAGTTTTTAAGAGTATTGGCTATAGCAATTGCACTGAAATACACTTCCTCCTGGACTGTTTGTATGTGTAAAGTTATATTCTCACATCTCCTAAATTTTCTATGTCCCGCTTAAATGCCTTATCAGATATATCATCCCAGTCTTCATCATGTCCATACTTCCGTACAATATCAATTCTGCACTTTTCTTCTTCATTCTTCATCACGTTCCAAAATTTCAACTGTTTGGGCATTCACTACCACTCCTTTCTCTATTAATGATTTATTTTCTTTTGCAAGAAGTCTTGCATTCTGTCTAAAAATCTCCCTCCGTTAAGTTCTGTAGTTTCTCTTGTTCTTGTAGATAATCCATTATTAATTCTTATAACTGCTGCATTAGCTTCCTTAAGCGGATCTATCTGTCCCTGACTCAGTCCCGTTCCATTGTAGAACTTGACCAGGCTTTATCTATTAAAAATCTGAACCATAATTTTTAGTTCCACCCTTCCAAGCAAATAAGCTTCGTTAAGCCATTCTTCATGACCAGTTGAATGAAATTTTCTGTAAACCATTCTCTTCTTTTTCTAAACATTTTCCATGCTTCAAGTAGTTGCAGCACGGCTTGCTGAATAACTTGCTGTAAAATGCTTTTATTAAAAGTTCATAAGGTACTTCCAATGCGCTTCCCACCTGTCTTAATATGCTTGTAACAAATGGGTCGAAATTGAATTTGGTCTTCCCGGATTTGTTTCCTTTGCTTTTTCTCCAGGATTAAGTGAAGCAATCATTACCCTGAGCAAGTTCAATAGTTGTATCATCATTTGAATCAACTAATAAATCATTTGTCCACTGCTTCAAGTTCTCCAACATCTGCTGGTTGAATTATCTGCATCACTCTCAATAAAAATTGCATACATTCCACTTATTACAGCCGCCATAAGTTCAGCTTCAGTATAGTTTCCTAACTGCCTTAAATCTTCAATAACTGGAGCAAGTATTGGAATACCTCTAACCTGCTCAGGTCTTTTCAGTAAACAGTAAGTGTATTATATTTCTCGATTCTGACTTCCGTATACATTTTATCAGTTTTTCAGTCACTCCACCAGTTGCATCCAGAGGATGTTCAGAAGACATATAATATCCTTCTATTCTTCCAGTTCTTGTCTATTTTTACTCCTTCACTACGCTTTTTTATCTGAAAGCATATTATTTGGAGTATATATTCTGTCCGGTTCCAGTATTTCAAGTTTTTAGACTGTATCGGGATTTTTCGGAGTTTCAAAATAATTCAATTTAATAAAACATTCTCCATTCATCAATACAGTTAAAATACAAACCTGAAGCTGATGAAATTCATAGTTCCTAAATTGTCAATTTTATCTTTTTGACCGATAATCTGAATTCCTTTTTCAATCAGATTTTCTATTTTTCAGCTTCTTCTTCACTAATTCCAATTATTTCTGAATCAATGTCACTTTTTAGTTTTTAATCCGCTACCAATTACATTAGTATTGATAGTTTTTCAATGCCCCGGTAGCAACAGATACTATATATATAAGTCCTGTGACCGTTCAACCAGTCGGTTTTATATATGTCTTTTTACTCCACCACCTGTACTTTTGCGCAGCCCACCATTGATTTTTAGTCGTAGAGTACCGTGATTGGAATATCCGGTATTAAGAATTTCAAGCTTTTTTCTTGCTTCATATCTTTTAAGAGCTTTTTGAGGATCTGTATACTATTATCATTTTGTCAATAAAATTCATAAATATCCTCCTTCCTTATCATAAATTTCTCAGAACTCTCTTCTAACTCTTCTACTTCCTCTGCTATCTCAAGTTTTGAAGTTCGCTTTCCCAGTAAGCCCTTCCTTTTCTTATTTCATCAATACTCATTCTTGTAAGCTCACGTGTTCCAATCTCTAACTTTTTCCCAGTAAGTACATGCACGTTCGGCTTTTTATATATTCAACATTTCTATATATTCTCTCATATGAACTGATTTTCCCATCTATCAAATCCTTTCGATAATATTTTTCTTTTTGTTTGCATTTTTGGCTTTTTCAGTTATATCTACCAAATATTTTTACTCAAGTCAGGATTAGCTATTTTTAGTGCAGCATATGCATAGTTTCTAATATCAAGTGGTTCATTCCTTTTTGTGCCAGTCACTACCCACTTAGTTTTTCTTACTCCTTTTTCAAAAGTTGTAATCTTAACTTACTACAGTTAATCCTTTAAAATACGTCTCAGTCATATCCTCTTTCAACATTATCCGGAAAATGCATGTATCTCGGTCCAGGTAAATCAATTTTAAGTCTGTACTGCAATAGTTTCTTTTCCGGTATCCGTATTTAGAACAAATAGGAAATCTGTCCTTTATTTGTTTTAGTAGATCTAGTAATAAAGGTTTTTCCTTCTATACTTCCACCTACTCCCGAATATCCTTTTAATTTCACGAGGCTTCACAAACCCATAAGTTGACATCGTATGATTTCCTCCTGTATCAATACAGGTGCATATTATTTTTATTTTTCTGTCCGTTAGCATATGTAAATTCAGTGTCCAAAAATCTTTCAAGCTGATTCCACACATGAGTTTCAGCAGAGTTTCCTATAAATACTTTATAGTAGATTCCCCAACTTTCTTCATCTGCTCCCAGCCCTACAACTTCACATTCCAACCTGTCATCCTGTACATCGACTCCCCGCAGTCAAAGCATTAACTTTTTCAGGAATTTCACAGCCATAATGTTCTTTCTCTGCTCAATTTTTCCAAAAGCTATCTTATCCCTTTTTCTTCAAAGTTTCTCCCAGTGCAGTATTAGTAAAAACTTTCATTAACTGCACATCGCCTTTGAATCCTTAAATTTTTAATAATGCTTTCCATGTTGAAAAATGGACTGTACAACTCAGATATATGAAATCCTCTTACTGCCTTTCTGATCTATTTCTTTATTTCCTGAAATCCATTCTCCATAAAATCATGTTCTTTTTCCATTCATATTCGCTTGAAACTTCAAGACAGTCCGGACATTTATGTCCCAACACTTTCTAAAAACAATATTTTTCCATTCCAACTCTTTGCAAAGTCCACACTTCTGGACATGGTATGTAGAACTCTTCCTGTGTGCTATTTTCGTATTCCTGTTCTATTCTTGACTCTCCTCTTGTTGTGGAGTACTTGTCAACACAATATTCCAAAAAGTTTTTGTTCTTTCTATTGCCAAATTCAATGGGTCTCCTTCGCCTTTTACATCAGATGGGAATCTATCTATTTCATCTGCAAGAAGAATTCTTATCGGTCTACTTGCAAGTTCGGCTGCAGAATTACTTCCCGTAAGGATAATATACCCACCAGTAAATTCTTTCTGAGTCTGTATCTCTTGCCTTTCATCGCTTTCAATTATTTTGTTTCTAAGTTGCGAGTGCTTAGTATCATGTCGCTTAATCTTGTGGAAGAAAAATCTTCTGCCAGTTTCTGAGTAGGCATTAAATACATTATCGGAGCGGGATCATAATCAGTATAAAAACCAAATGTATTTTAAAAAGAATTTCTGTTTTTGATAACTGAGCGCCATACATCATCTACAACCTTTTTCAGTCTGTTTATCAGATATGGCTCTCATAACTTCTCTTTGAAAAGGCACTCTGTCAGTACTCCATTTTTCCAGGTTCGGCAGAGGTTTTTGAACCTAAAACTTCTATAATTGTCTTGCCCATGCATTCATTGTCAATTTTGGTGGTGGCTTAAGTACAGAAACAATTTTTTAAATAAATTATTCGCTTTCTTTTAGGTCTCCCTCTCTTTTTGTTTTATCATTCTTATCTTCCTTTTTATTTTTAGTATTTATCTCTTCTTCTTCCTCATCTTCATCGATAAAGTTTTTGTTCTTGAAACATATCAGGACTATAATCGCTTAATTCTGTCAAAGTATCAGATATTCCTGTTAAAATAATATCACTGTACTCTCCCAAGTTATCGCAAGCAATTACAGCAGGTGCTAATTTATTGAGCAATGAAAGCAATTTTTCCTTTTATATTGATAAAGCATACTCGTCATCTATCTTCAATTACTCCCGCCGGATGTACTGATTCTTTTAACTCCGATATTTTTCAAGGCTTTCAATTCTGTATCTATTTTCTTTATTTCTTCCCTAATTTTTCATCTTTCAAATCTACATCTGCATCATTTTTTTAACTCCAGATACTCAATATATGAATGAATACTTTCCAAAAATAAATATTTATTTTGTCCGTGATAACATTTTTCCTCTGCCAAACGCCTTAGATGTCTTTCACTCAAATTCAATATTTTAGCTAGTACAACACCTTTTATAATCTCGTCATATTTCGCTTCCATTTTTCACCTCCTACCGGACAGGGACATGAGCTTATTCATATCCAGATGTTTTTCCGGGACTCACCAGACCCACAGGGCAAAAATCTCTCCAAAAGTACCTTTTATGATATTTTTGCCTTTTATCTTCTGTGCCGTTTCCCTAATCTCTTTGTCCATCTCTCTTTTCTTTCTCAAGCTCTTCTACATCTATCAAGATATCTGTCATATATCCAGTATCTTAATCCATCTATTTTCTCGTTATCAATATCTTTACTTATATCTTGTAATTTATTTAATAGCTCTAAACTTCTTTTTATTCTTTCGTTTAGATATTTCTTCAAATTATAATTGATAACTTCAAATGTTATCAACATTACTATGGCATATAAATAATAAAAACCATTATAGTTATCATAATAGTCATTTTTATTTTTCCTTTTTGTTCTAAAAATTTTTGAATTACTTCTTTTATATATATTCGTTAAATAAATGCTCATTTCTTCTTCAGTTAAATAACCATCTTGCATTTCAAATATTAATCCTCTTTTAGTATATGTGAAAAACACTCATAAGTTTTTGTCCATATTTCAATGCGTTCATCCTCATTTCCTTCATCTTTTACTTGCAGTAACTATTCAATGTTTCTTTTTCTATTTTTCTGCTAATTCTTTAATTTTTCACATTTAATATTCATCTTGATCATTTCTTTCATATAAATTTGCTATTTTTATACTCTGGGAAACAAAGAGCCGCAAACAAATAGACTCATTTCGAATCTATCTGTTCAGTGGCTCACTCATCTGAGGTTTATCTTGCCCTGTTTTTATTATTAAATTTTTCTTACTGTATATTCTTTTTCCAGTAATTTTACCTAATACTAATGTTATTTTTATATCTTCTTGACGCTCTTTAGATTTTTTAGATCCTCAAGTAAATATAAAATTTCTTCATCTTTTTAATAATTCTGTTATATCATCTTGTGTAAGTTCTGTGTCAATTTACCTCCTAATTATACCTTATTTTCTCTCAATATTTGCAACCCTTTCACACTCTAATCGCAAAAACTCTATAATCCAAATCAATCCAGTAAATCACGGATAGATTTACAATCATAGCAATTAAAAATATTATCAAGTTGATTATATAAATCTAAACGTCTTTATCTTGCTTTTTGAATTTCATAACTATTCTGTAAACAAAAACTAACTAGCATTAAGGTAGCTGTTGCTGCAATTAAGCCGTTTATGATTCTCATTATCATTTTCCAGCATTTTAATCCTCCTCTGTTATCACAATCGCATTATCAATTGTAACTCTGCGATTGTTTTCGCTTATTAAGTTTAATGATATTCTTCCGCTCGTCCGAATCTCTACCCTATCATTCCTTTTCATGTATTCCTTTTAGCAATTTTTCCGTCGAGAGTATAAATTTGTACTGTTCTTTTCAAGCCTTTTTGTATCGCTTTCTGTAGTCCTTTTTAGAATCTTCCCACCTTGCACAGCTTCCTGTCAATCCTAAAATTGTAATCTCTATAATAATTTTTCATTTCAATCCTTTCTTTTTATTTTAAATCCATTTTGATATCCATATACCGAATGCAAAACTTAGAACTAATTTACTTAAATCCAAAAATCTTTTTGAGTTGACGAAATTTGTGCAGCACCTATGGATATAAATATAAAACCAAATACTATTCTCATTAATTTTGACATTTTCAAATCCTCCTATCTCTTTCTATTCTATTCTTTGTTCAGCACTTTTTCAAAAGTTGCTATTTTATTATCTGTCCTGTTCCAAAAATCAAAATGTCCGTATTGTTTTTTCCAATTTTAAATTAAACTGCATTCTATCCTTGTTTTTCATACTCCCTCCTAAAATTTTATCGTTTTTCCCAACATCATCCAAACGTTCTTAATACCATTTACTGACATTAGTAATTTTCTAATCCAATTGACTTTTTCAAGACTTTCATTTTTCTTTTATAAATACTACATTCTTACATGTTATCTCAGCCAAAAACGACTTTCTGCGACTGAACTTTTATTTTTCTGTAAACTTTTAAAAATGCCCTTTATATATTTTTTCTTTTAATTCCTTAACTTCCTCATCAGTTTTTATTTCAAAAGGCTCTATATTCAACTCTTTAAGTTTTTTCTATTAATTTGTTTCTACCTCCACCAACTCCATGATCCACTCCTATATGCCACTCTATTGATAAAGGTAAATAACTATTTCCTATCCCTTTATCATATTTGATAGCCACCTAATGCTGCAGCACTTTTTGAAATATGTGCTAGTTGTGCATTTGGCTTTCCTGTAATAACACATATTTTTCTTTTTCAACATCCAGTATACCCGAGTTCCCTGTTTTCCTGTTGTCTGTATAGTTCGTGTATTTCCTGCCACATATCAATATCGTTCTGCAAAAATAGTCAAACAAGAAATTAGTAAATGCCACGGCTTCGGTATTACTCATTAATTTAAGTGCCAAGCTAAAAAGTATCATTCAGTTTGATAAATAACATTTGAATTTTCATCGGTTACAAAATCCATTAAATCATTTTGTGATTATATTGATTTTGCTTTCTTTTATGTAATTCTTGTCAATTATGTTTCGATTCTGTCTTTCAGCTTACTCTCGATATTTCTAAAAGGCTCATATCCCTTTATATTCTTGCCACTATGCTTTAATATAAAGTTTTTTTCAAGTCTTCCTTTGCCTTATATACAAAAATAATCAGAAATGGCAGGCTTTTTGTTTGCTAGTCTGCCAAATTTATATCTACACCTTTCAGCTTGTAAGCATAGCAGTCTATGAACCAGTAAATCAATTTTTTTGGTTTTCTCTCGACATTCTTTTTTAGCCATTTCTTTTTAGCCTTTCTTTTCTTAATAAATTTAATACCTTTAAATAAATTAGCGTTCAACTTCATGAAATTAAAATCACTTTCATTTACTTCGATTCCGCTTAGTAATCTAATTTTTATTTTTCTAATACATTTTCATCCATTTTTCCTCCATAAAAATCACAGCTAAATTAATAACTGTGATTATCTTCTTCTATTATTTCTAATAATCTTTTATATTTTCTAGAATTGAATTCTTTACGCAAAAACATTTTTATCTTCCAAAGGAAAATAACGAAGTGATATATCAAACAATTCAGAAAATAAAATTATTATAATTTTTTAAAATTGTATATACATCTCTTTCCATTTCTTTATGGTCTTTTATGATTTTTGAAATAATTCTTCAATATTTTCTGATATTTTTCAAAGATTTCGATGTCTTTATATGAACTTCATTTGAGTATTTAGAATACAAGTCATACAAGTATTAAAAATTATTTAAAATATCCCTTGAAAATTTTTCTCAAATTTTTCTTTAGTTCATCTTTTTAGATTTCTGTATCCTATTTTCAAAAATTTTCTCTTTTTCGTTGGATATTTGTCTATTAAAGTAAAATAAATCTAAGTATATTTTTCGATAACTCCTCTAACACAAAAATTAATTGTAGGTGGAAAATTATTAGGAATTTCCAACAACAAAGCGATAAAATGAGTCATAGATATCTTCAAAAATTCATAATCTAAATTTTTGTAACTTCTTTCTGTTTTTAAAAATTATTAACTGAATTTTTCTATATTTTTCATATATTTTCTCAAGTTCCTCTTCGTCATATCGATATCTTTTTAAATAATACAAAGTCCAAAAATTTTACATATTTTCTTCTATTGCTCATTTTTATTCCTTGAATATTTTTCTATTATACTATCCAAATATTTCTTGTCTCTATTTTCACCTTTGTTTTGAGTAGTTTTATCTTCTTCGTTTGTATTTTTTGTTAATATAAATTTACATACAATATCATCAACATCTTTTATCTATTTCTCGCAAAATTCTTGCTAACAATAAAGTTCTGCTTTTTTCATAACATAATCTTTAAATTCTAAATCAAATATTTCTAACAACTCAATCAAATCATCGTTTCTCTTAAAATATAATAACTAATATTACAACAATTGGATATAGTTCATAATGTTTATTTTCTATTTTTCTAAATTTTTATTCTATCTAATTTTTATAACATCAACCATTTCTTTCTTTAACCCTCTCTACAAGTTCTTCAACAATTTTCTCTAAAGATTCTTGTAAATTTATATCTTTTCTATCTATTATGAAATTTTCCATATTGAGCGTACTCATTTTGAATAATAAGGAAATTCGTTTTTCAAAATATATATATCTTTAAATTTTTTGATTTTCCTTTTAAAAAGCGTCTGCATAATTCCGTTGACGCCTGTCATTTGATTTGGTCATTGTAAATATAACACCTAAATTTTTCTAAGGGTTTATGCATAAAAAGATATCTGTTATTGTCTTTTACCTCCTTCACTACTCTTTTCTAATAAATCTAATCTAAAATAGAGTATGTATCTAACTTACTGGTATAAAATAAAAAGTCCGATGTTAATAATGAACATATCGTATAAAACGAATAAGTTGGTGGACAGTCAATAAAGATATAATCATATTTATTTTTAAATCATTGTCTTCTATAAAAATTAAGTAATTTTTGTTCGTTAATTCTCGAAGATGTTTCACGTTCCATAAAAACTGTTTCAAGTTCTCCAGGGATCAAGATGAAGATTTTCAGAAAATTCTTTTTATTATATCTTTCGTGCTATTTTCACTATCTATAATTTCTTTTCGTTTAAAAAAATATTTTTGAATAGAAGGTAATTCTTTGTTATTACTTATGTTAATTTTTATATTTTTCAAAAAGATTGCGTGCAATCTCGATTGCGGATCTATATCTATAATTAGTATTCTTTTATTCATCAGCTAAATAATAAGAAATTTCTTTACACAATGTAGCTCTTTGTAACCCGCCTTTCATATTCAAAAACGATATTATATTTCTCACGAATAAGACTCCTTTAGATAATTTATGATTAAATTATATCTTAAAAGTAGCAAAAGTGCAACAGAAATTTAGAGTTTTGACTAATATCAAAATATTACAAAACCACAGTTATTATTCAGTTGTCATTGTCCCTTTTATCAACTTAATTTCTTCTATCTCAATTCCTCAATTCTGCTCTCTCTATCCAACTTCTTGAATACAATAAAGCATCTTCAAAATCTTTTTCTTTTAATATCACGATAACTCTGCTAACCCAAATCTATCTTTCAAATCTCTGTAAATTGCTGAAAACAACATTTTCTGTCTGCGTTTATTGATTCTAGTCTTTGATAAACTCTTGTTGCTATTGTTTTCTGCAATTTTCTTTGTTCCGTATGGTCTATTCTTATCTCGTTATCAACTTTGTTTTTCCACGATGTCAATTCTATGCTTAACACTTTTCATTTCATTTTGCCTGCAATATGATCATATCTTCTACTGTCATTGGTTTTTGAAGCTGTTCAATCTTTTTCGATAAGTTTAAATCTTGTTTCAGCATTATATCTTGCTCAAAGTTGTAACACTCCTTTGTAATTCAAAAAGAAATGCAGGTTGATTTTCTGTTAAAATTATCAGTATATGTAGTTGGCTGAAAAATGAGCTGACCTCTCTCTTCCCCTATTTTATCTTATTTCGTCTCTTATATCGACAAAATATTTTTTATGTTCCTTTTCCTGTTATTTCCGCCACTTCTAAACTTGTTAGCGTATTTTCTGCTTTCTATATTCATTAATTCGTTCATTAATATTCCTCCTTCGTTCTCTCGTTCATATTTTTAAGCCATTTTTCGTGATGAACTTGTAAAATTCTTCCTTCAGTTGCTCCTGCATAATCTTGAAACAGCCAAAATGCTACCTAAAACCCTTTGTTTTCAGCGAATATTTTAAAAATCTGATAATACAAGCAATGTATCTTCCAAACTTTTTGCTGATAAATCCTTTTTGCTATGCTCGACTAAAAATTCATCTAAAAATGGTATTACTTTCGCCTTTTGTCTCTTCATCCTTTGCGTTTATATAGCTAAGATAAAATGCAATACATCAGATAGTTCTTCTAACACCTTTGATTTATTAAATTTTCCAGCGCTATTTTTCCAGTAGTTCCATTTACTTTTTAAGTTCTTGAGACAATTCCCTATTTCTGTTATCAATGCAACCTGAATACCTTTGATTGTTCTAACATTAACAGTTTTCTTTTTCATCAAATTTTATCCAGCATCGCCTGTCTTTTTCAACAGTTCCCTTTTATACCAAATGTTTTTAACGCTTCCATTATTCTTCCAGTTCCTCTTCTTATTTTTTCCAAGTTAATATATATTTGTTATCACTATTTCTTCGTTTTTAAAAACCAAAATTTGTTTTTATGCCTTCAATAAACATTTCAAGAACTTCGCTTTCCAATAGTCCCCTTTTTAATAAAAACTGTGCAATTTGTAGTTGTTTCACCAAATCTATCTCCATATTTAAAATGATACAAGATATAATATTTTATCCATTTCCTACTCCTCTCTAAAAATTTCAATATAAACCTTATCCTTGCCATACCCTTTTTATCTTGTGTACAGCCAGGTCGTCTATAAGTTCGTCATCCTCAATCACAATTCCTTTAAGACTATCTAGAATAGCCTTGTTGTAGTTGTCTATATCCCTTTTGGCTCTAGTTTTAAAATAAAGCCATATTTCAACCTTGAGCCGTTTTTTTGCTGGCTCGCCCTTGTACTGCTTTTTTTAATTCATGCTTGGCTATTTCTTCAAACTCCTTGCCCCTTTTTGATTTATACCGTCCTCTGTGTTTATTTATCCACAAGGAATTTACAGACGGTGGCATTGCGGATAATTCTAATTTTATCAATCCTTTTTCCCTCCTATTCTCTTCCAGCTTAAATTTATAAAGTTCATCATAAGAATACTCCAAGGCCTTCTGCAATTTATTTTCTGGAATCTCCCAGTTAAATTGCTCTATGCTTTTCACATTGCCACGATGACTTTTTATGAACTTTAAGCCATTCGTTTTTATCCGTTGTTTTTAATTCGTTGTTGTCTATCCTTATACAAATGAGTTTTATTTTTCATTTAATCTGTTCCATTCCTCGCTTTGCAAAGAAGTTGTTGTTTCGTTCCAACTCTTGCAGAGTTCGTTATCTTCTTGTTGTAACTCTTTTTAATTTCTTTTTCAATAATCTTTCTTCTTTCTTAAGATTTGTTTGTTTCTTTTACTAGATCATTTATTCTTACTGTTTTCATTCGTCCTCCTAAAAATATTTTAATTTGTTCCGCCACAATTACTCGCTTTTTCTTATGCTTTTTAAAAACAAGTTTCTGAATATAGCTTCCAAGAACTGTTACCACGATACTGTTTCCCTGCCTGCTTGTACACGCTGTGCGTCTGAAATTCCCACAGACTTTGCGGCATAATAGTCCATATCTCTGAATCCCATTAATCGCCAACATTCAAGTGGGAGTTAGTTTTCTTATTCTGTAATCATTGTTCTGTAAAATTTTTAATACCTTCTCCCTTGTTCGTTGTAAGAGTTGGACTCAAATTAGTTCTGTATCATTTCCGTTCATGCCTTTTTCCACTAGGATTTATATTTGCAACATAAATTATTTTCATGCCCACGAACTTTCTTTGTTACAGGCTGAACGCTGTATTTTCTCTATTCACGCAAAACTTTATTGAATCTGTGTCCCTTTTTGTATTATGAAATTGTCAGTTGGTCTCTGCTCCTGCTCTTGTTGTTATGGTGAAACGCAGTATTACATTCTTCAAGTTTTCGTGGATTAAATCTTTCGCCCCTTGTAAATCCGTTTCTATTTTTCATGTCAGAAAAACATTTCAGATATTTCTCGGATAAATAATACTTGTCATCTACCTTTTTCCTCTAGCAAGTCTTTCATTTTGATTTCAGTTCGCTTGGCTTTTGGAAATTTGTAGTGCATATTCTCAAGACTGCTTATCACGAAATACCCTTTCCTATTCTGTGGTATCCCATAATCTTTAGCATTTAACACTCCCAGTTGCTGTAATATCCCTAGCGAATTTAGAAAAACTTAGCCACTTTTCAAAAATCTCCAGTGAATCCCAACGAGATTTTTAACGTTTTTCCATCAGAAGATACTTTGGCAGCGTTCCGTTTTTCCTTGGCTTTCAAAAGAAGCTCTTTAACTTCCAGCAGAAGTCCACTTCTCGTGCCTTTGTCTATTCCTTTCTGTTTTCCTGCGACACTTAAATCTTGGCAGGAAACTGTAAGTCAGCAAATCACAGTACGGTAGTTTACTGATTTTGGTTATGTCTCCGAAAGTTGAAAGCTTTTTCCGTGGATAGCCTCATAGGATTTGAAAGCGAACTTATCTATTTCGGAAATTCCTATGATTTCATAATTGATTCCAATATTCCGTAAAGCCATCGCCTGACTTCCGACTCCTGCAAAAAGTTCTATGACTTTTATTTTTTGCATTTATCCTCCTAAAATATTTATCTTCCTGTTTTAGCTGTAAGCATTGTTATCTTATGATTGCAACTCGAGTTCCTGATTTATCTTTCCACTTTCCTTGTATAATTTATTTTTCTTTTTCCCAAAGTTCGGCTTTTTATCCTCAATTTCTTCTATTTCATATTTAGTCATGTTTTAATCCTCCAATTCTCTGTATTTTCTTGTTATAACCCAATGTAACTGTTCCTAGTTCTCCGCTTCTATTTTTACGGATTATAAATTCTAAAAATGAAAAATCATTTTTATTTCTTCGGTATTTTTCTGTAGTAATCCTCACGATGTAAAAAGCTACAACATTGCTTTCTGCCTGCTCTATTCCTCCGCTGTCCTCAAATCTGCAAGTAATGGGCGTTTATCTGTTCCCCCTTGTTTCTACTGCCCTGTTTAATTGTGCTAGAATCACAATACAGCACTTTAATTCTGTTGCAAGAAGTTTTAATCTGTTCGCCATATATTCCACTTCTGTAATTCTTGCTTTGAAACCGATGGCAGTCATTAGAGTTAAGTAATCAATTATTACAACGTTTAATTTCTCTCTTTCGTGTTCCTTCTTGATTTTTCTTACGATGGAAGTTAAAATCGTTTTTCGTCCACACAGCTCATACTCTTGAAACTTGATTTCTGTAAACTCTCAACCGCAAAATTAATCCTTGTAAGCTCATCATCATTAAGCTTTTTATTTTTGATTTTATTAAGTTCAATTCCAGTCTTGATTGATAAAAACCTTTGCATTATCTGAATGTTACCTCATTTTGCAAGATTTACATAGAGTACATTGTGGTTTTTAGAAGTTTGCAATGCTAGATTTAGCGCAAACGCTGTTTTTCCCCATCGCTGGTCTTGCTCCAACCGTTACAAGTGATCCTATTCAAATGTAAAATATCTGTTTACATCTTCAAAAAGGCGTCTTTACAATGCTTTTTCTCATCTTCAAAGTCTTGATACCATATATTTGACAAGTCTTTCATGTCGAACACTTTATTCTTTTCTTTGGACATCCAGTTCATTTGTTTTTGGAGTATACGTTCAACCTTGTTTTTCAAGTGTATAATATTCATTTTCAAGTATTTTTCCTATTTCAGATTTTATCCAGTACTCGTTGTACGACTCAATCAAGTCAGAAATAGGCTTCTGAAGATTTATCAGCTTGCAGTTATCCATAAGCTTAAAAGCTAAATCCCACTCTTCGTCAGTTTTTGTAAAATCCCTCTACATCGACTTTTCCTTTTTCGTCTAGTACATCTAACATTTTTGGAAAAATTTCTTGTATTCAGGAGTTAAAATGTTCAGTTTTTAATCCCCATTCAAGATACAATGGCAAATCAACAAGCCTTTTCATGAATTGCCCCCAGCACTTGTGCTTCCAGTTCGTTATATATCATTTTAGCCCTCCCAAATAGAATCCATATCAAAATCTTTTTTCGCTTAGCTGTGAATAATCTGACATTATTTCGTTTTCTCTGTAACAGCTGTGCTTTTTGTCTATATACACGTCATTAAATACGCTTAAGAAATTCTCTTTTTACTTGAAAACAGCCAATTGAAAAATTGTCCAGCATTTTTAGATTGCTCTTGTAAATAGGTGCTTTCGTGTATTTTTCAAAAGTTTTCAAGAATTTCTCTTTGCCAAGAAACCTGTATAGCGACTGTGTATTTTGTATCTGTGTGTAGTGGGGCTGTGTCTACGGTTATTTGATTTTACAGAGTTTCATTATTTCAGTTTTAGCTAAATCTAAAAACATGAGTTTGATGTTCGTTGTTCGATTCGGATGTTGTATTATTTTCTTGTTGTTCAGTATTAATATTTTTATTAACAACATCATGGGTATTTTTAATTGGGTCTTTTTCTATGGGTCTTTTTAGATTTACATTTTTGTCTACTATTGTAAGTGACACCAGTGTCACCTAGGGAAGTGACATTTTTTGTCATTATCAATTTTGTCACTATTCGAATCAGCATTTTTAAATAATAAATATTTGTCTGATTAAATCTTCTCTCTTTTCAATCAATCCCTTTTCTTCTAGCTTTTTAATATATCTGATAACCGTTCTTTTATCTTTTCCGATTATTTCAGCTAATTTTTCTATGCTCGAAAACATTTTTCCTTCGTTATCTGCGAATCTAGCTAATATCATACATTGATTTTACTTCAAATGATAAATCTGTTCTGTCTATAAGTTCGTTTTCAATCCAAAACCAACATCTTTTTCTCTTATATCTCTCATATTTCTTCTTCCTTTATATTTTGACTTTTCTATAATTTGTGATATAATATAATCACTCTGGGGTAATCCCCTAAGGGAACTTATTCAATATAAAAACAAAAACGATGACAAATTGGGCTGGATTTTTCCAGTCTTTTTGTTATAATTGTTCTACGCGAGTTTCACTCGGCTCGCAATATTTTTGAATAAGTGAGGTAGTGAGATGGTAGATTTCATTGCGATATTTTATTCTTTTTGTAATTATTTATTACAGCTTGAATAAATAAGACATGAATTTCACCTCTACTCCTCTCACCCTTAGGGGTTTTTGCACTTCGTTTGAAGTGCTTTTTATTTACTTTTTAATTTTCTTTTTCTACTTTCAATTAAATTAGATAGATTCTTTATATTAAAAATTTGGCACAAAATTTCCACTCATCGTGTTATATGCCCAGTTTATCTCTTCCTGTGTATATCCCATTTTTCTTAATTCGAGAAAAGAACCGAGCAATTGTAGCAAAACAATCTATCCCTTCTTCAAATTTTTCTCATCCATTTCGTATATCCCCTACTTTTTAATTTGATAATTTTTATACCTAAACGTTTTTACCCTTTTCTTTTTTATTTTTATTTCTGTCTGAATAAAAATCTTCTAATATTGCTTGAACTTTTTAGGCTAAATATCTCTTTCCTTTAATCTTTATTCTTTTTATTTGTTTCATAATGAAAATGCACAAGAAGAAATATTATTAATATTTCTAAAATAATTAATGCCATTCCCACACCTCCCTTATTTCTGCCTCCTTTTGAGTTATAATAATATCGCCAAATAAAATTTAAATACACAAGAAAGGAGGTTTAAATTATGTATCCGGATAAAAATATGTTAGAGCAATTATTTATCTGTTTATGCAAAAACAACTTAAAGAAATCTCATCATTTCTTCAACAAACTCCTAACTTTTTATGATACTGTAAAACAATATCAAAATTTTGCAGATAATATTCAAAGAAATCCTCAACAACAAATACAAGCGTTGGAACAATCCGGAGTAAAACTTATGAAAAAGAAATAAAAGAAACTTTTTTCAGAAAAATCAAATTGCCAGATTTGAAGAAGAATATGACGAAATATCTTCGAATCCAAATGAAGCTGGAAAAAGAAACTTTTGCTTTCCTATAAAACTTTTGTTATATTTTTATGTGCGTTGTTTTGACTATTTTTAGATGTTGCTCCAATTCCTTATGCAAATTTAATAAAAAGTCTTACTGAAGCACTATAGCAAAGTATACAGACGACGAAAATATAAAAGTTATCTTGATAAATTCTCTAAAGTTATAATTGATTTTTTAGACGATAATTTTATCAACAAAAGAAAATAAGTTTTTTGTTGTGTTTTTAAATTAATTGTGCTTTCAATAGTGATATGCTAAATACTAAAGCTGTCTCCAAAATTTGTCAGCTTTAGAATCAGCAATGCTGCTATTAGCTCTTTTTAAATAAATGAATATTCCTATTGAAAATAGCAATCCTAATTTAAAAATCTTTCATCTCACACCTCCTTCCTTTTCTTTTGGATTTTTGTAACTTTTAGTTACGTTCGACTTCAAAAACGAAAAAGGCACATTTAAAGCATCTGCCCACTTCTCAAGAGTTTTTAGTATTTATAGTTCTGCTGTTTTTAATCTATTTTAAAACAAAAGACAATGCTGACTTTGAAATTCCTATCTCGTTAGCTAACTCTCCTTTTGTTAATCCTTTTCTATTTCTTGCAGAGTTCTATATTGGCATAAACATTTTATGATATTCACTCATTGTCATTATTCTCACCTCTTGTATATTGTAATTTATTTTTGGTTACAAGTCAAGTGTTTTTGAAATTTTTATAAAAATCAATAAAAAGAAGCCTTTGTAGCTCCTTCTCGTCTTTTTAAATTATTTCTTAGCTTTAGAATTGTTCAATTCTTCATCTGTTATCGTTAAAGCGGCTGTTTTAGAACAAATACCTGCCAATACTCTCCTCCCTCCTTTCAAAAGATTTTTGTGCTTCGTTAGCTGAGATTGTAAATCATCAAACCATTTTCAATAGTTTATTTACTGCATCTTGTTTAAATAAATAGGCATTTTCTCCAAGCTTTACGGTTTCTTCAGCATTGCTTGTCAAATTCATTATCTCCTGTTTTTATTACACTTAAATTTGCTTAAATCTTTGCCAAACAAATAACACTGTTTTGATTTGGTCGGCATATCCATATGCTGAGTACACATCATTTTTCTGCATCGCATCTGTCATATTATTCCACAATCTCAAATGTCCCGCTTCATATTTTTGGAACTCATCTCTTACTCCTCCTTTTTCAATTTTTACTTTATTTTCGATTTCTTGTTTTTCTTAGTTTCATCTATAATTGTTGTACTTTTTGGTTTAGCTTCACTTTTATTTTATTGCCGTTTTGTTTTTCGTTTTTAACTGGCACATCCGAACTTTCTCCACCGATTGACCCAATTATTCCTAAAAATTAAAAATACTGCATATACTCCATAAGCTATCTTTTTATTTTTCGAGCTAAGTTTGCTTTGATAAATAGCAATCGGAGCTGTAATTACCCAAAAAGAATAATAACAACCATCCCCACCACTTTTTGATACCAACGTGTTGTTCCATGATTCCCTCTTTCTATTTTGTAATTTATTAAATTATATCATTTCAAAGTTAAATAAAAAGATATAAAAAGAGTTATTTGCATTTGAAATAACTCTTGTATTTTCTAATCTGTTCTTACCGTAAAAGAAAATGACAAAAATATTTTTATATTTTAAAAATTTTAATACTCTCGTTATTTGTTTTTGTATTTTTAAATATAGCTTTCGGCTCTTCTAGTTTTGTCAATGTTTTATATCCTCTTCATTTCTTCTAACACTTGCAATCCTAAATCGCAATCTCTAGCAATCTCATAACTAACTTCTTGTTGGTATTTCATCAGTCTCGGCTGCAAATTCGTTGGCTTCGTTCTCTCATTCTGGACTATAATTAAAAATTGATTTTCATAAAGCTTTATTTTTGAATTATGATAAAGTGCATGTCCTAATTCGTGGCACAAAACAACTAATTGAGAATACTCATCTAATTTTCATTTATAACAATGTATTTTCTTCTTAACACTCTGCTAAAAAGCCTTTCACATCTTTATAATAAACGTATTTGATTTCAACATTCAATTTTTCACACAATACATACGGATTACTTGTGTTGTATTTTTCATCAAGTTCTTTACTCTGAGTTTCATATTTCTACGTTTTCTCATATAAACCTCTCATTTTCTTTTTGTTTTTCATTTTAGCGTCAAAAAGTTCCTGTAAAGTATCATGCAATCTGTCTTCGTCACTTACACCTAGCATCGTTATAAGCTGCACTATTCATAACCTCTTCCAATTGAACCTCTCTCGCTTATTTAAACGTGAAATTTCTATCAAGTTCTTCGCTTTTTCCCAATCGTTTCTCTCTCTTGTTTTTCCAAATTTTTAATTTTTCAATATCTTTTTCCAACATTTCCATTAATTCCACTTCTTTTGTAGAACATTCTGGAAATTTTTATTAAATTTTCGACAAATTTTTGGAAGTCAGTCTTCCATTTTTATATTAGATACATAACGTAAGCGTTACTTCCATCTTTTTGATCTGTTAATGTCATATATATTCAAAAATTCTGTTAAGAATTTCTCTATTTGATAACTCATGGATTTAACTTCCTTTCGTATTCACTATATTTTTACCACATTTTTCGTACTTTTTAGAAAAAGTTTATTTCAAAAAATACTTGACTTGTAAACTCAAAAATAATGTTACAATAAGTCTGTAGATGAGAAAAATAAATATTCTTTATGAAAATATCTGTAACCATAAAAAAGATACAAAATCTAATTATAGTTACAAAAATAGGAGTTGAAACTAAAATGAGCTTTAGCGAAGGATTAAAAATATGCAGAAGAAGTCGAAAGAAACTGAACAGAAGATTATACGACTTGGATATGGAAAAACGCAGAGTATGAAGAACAATGTGATTACAGATACAAAGAACTTTTATAAAGAATTAAAATCAAGAAAAGCAGAACTCACAGAAGATTTTACAGAACTTGAATATGAAGCACTTGGTGAGTATCTGAGAGATTACAATGTAACTCCAAATACGGAGTTGCAGGAAGTTATAGAAGCGTTTTTATTGCAGAAATTGATAATTAATTTAAGGAGGAATAATGAAATACACTTTATACAAAACAATAAGTTTATCATGAAAGAAAACATTTTTATCCAATAAAATGTATCTTATAAAAAGCTTTGGGAATAAAAATATTTATATCCCACATAAAAAAATTAATGGAAATGGCTAAGAAAAATAATTATAAAATGGAGGTAGAAAGATGAAATTTGAAGCATTAGCAATTGTAAATGAAAACAACAAAAAGGTTTTAAAGGAAAAGGAAGCTAAGAAACTGAAAAATAGAATTAAAAATTATTCATAAATTTTGTAAAGGAGATGATTGAAATGAAAACAGTAACAGATGAAATTATGGAATTGATGAATGATGAGGATTTATTAAAAGAATCCTGAATACTTGGACAAAATCCAAATCGTCATGTTGAGTTTTTATACAATGGGTACGGGTATTTCAATCGTTCCTGATGTTAACAACTCTACTTTGCATCAAGTAGGTGCTCGTTGGTACAGAGGAAGAGTATGATATTTTGTTTCGACACCCGATAAATAGATGATGTTATTGAGGGATTGTCGATTTTGGAAGCTCACGAAATTGCAAAAACAAATTTCAGAGCTTGAACCAAACTTTACTGGAACATTGTTAGTTGATGTTTTACCAAGCCCATAAGAGATTGTGGGTTTGGATAAGATATTAATTATCTTAAATAAATTTCTGGAGGAGAAATTATGAAAAATAATAAAGAAAAATTTTTAAAACGATAAAAGAACGGAAAACACACTTTTTGATTTTTATTGGAAACTTATAGCTTCATTCCTTATTACTTATTTTGTTGTATCTTCTTTTTCTTTATTAAATAAATAGAAAAACCAACTCAATAACAAACCAACTGACGGATAAAATTATTAAAGTGGTAAAAAGGATATTTGCAGATATTTTTGTTTTTATTTTGTTTTCAATCAAAATATTCAGAAAAACCAATTAAAGTCAAAAAGAAATTTATGACAGAAATTTTAATCAATCTTTGTTTGTTGATAAAATAGAAATAGTATAAATACACTGCTTGACAGTTAACATAGTATTTAAATCTTCTTTATCAAAAGTGATTTTATAATAAAAACAGACCCAAAAATTACTACTGACATGCAAAGAATAAATCCAAAAATCTCTTGTATTTTTCTCTTTGAAAATAAAAATTGTTAAAAATATAATCAAAAATATAATTAAAAACATAATGTCTCCTTTCTAGTTATTAAATAACGGCATTTAGGACAATTATATAAAACATGGCTATCTTTCAATAGCCAGGAACCTATAAACACCATACACGAAACGGTTTAGCCAAAACCGATTTTTACTTTAATAAGTTTTCTATAACTTTCTTTATTTATCATATAAAATTGTTAATTTAATCGTGCTATCTATTAACCTCTGCATACCAGTACACATAGTACACTGCTTGAGGTATGCAGAAAAACTGGTACTTTTCATTGCCAGTCCTTTCTTTATTTTATTATTTTTAACTTTCTTAAATAGATAGCACAATTAAGTTAATACAAAAATTTATTTTAGGAGGGATTTAAAGCTAATGAAAGATTTAAAAGTTTTGCAGGCAAAAAGGAACAATGACATCTCTAGAGATTGCAGAGATAACAGGAAAAGAACATTACAATATCTTGAGAGATATTAGAGATGAAATAGATAAATTGGGAACCGAAAGAGGACAACCTCATTTTTGAAGAGTCCTATTACATCAATGAACAAAACAACAACAGCCAATGTATATTAGAATATACAAGGAATATTACAGCTAGGAGCAAGGTATAGTGCCCAGATGTGAGATACAGGTTAATTGAGAAAGTTACCAAAAAGAAATTTCGCAAAACTCATGTTGATAATAATTTAATTGATTTGGAGAAAGACAGAATAAAGCTTGAAAAAGCAAAATTTTAAAAGAGCTTTACAGACAATTTCAAACGAAAGATATAAAGAAACTTGAGCGATTTATAGTGCAAACGCTCTATATGACAAACCAATTCTTGAACTTCCGACTGCTGAAAAAGAAAATCATACAGTGCAAGCGGAACTATCACACTAATAATGAACAAACACGGTATAAAAATATCAGTGGTAACAGAATCGGACGCTTGACAAAACGAACATAATTTTAAAAACTCAAGAATTTGGATACTGGGCATAGGATAAATCAAGACATAGCAATAAACAAGTGGAAAGTTTCAGATATTACGATAATATCATTGAAGAAATTAAAAATATATTTAGGAGGCAAAAGATGACAATAACAGAACAACTGGAAAAGAAATGGAGAGAATAGAATTTGAAAACTTTAAAACTGATCCTCAGGCAATATTTATTCTTAAAAGTCAATTCGTTGACATAAATATAGAAAATAAAATACGGAAAAAGTTTTTAAATGATTTTGAAAAGGAAGTCGAAGAGGCGTTGTGTACAGGAAAAGTAAAATATACAATTGAAGAATTAAAAATTATCTCAGAAAGGTGAATACATGAAGAGAGATATCATGACAATAAGAGAAAAACTCTGAGATAGAAATGCATAGCAAGAAATTGATGAAATCAAAGACACAACATTAAAGATGGAATTTTTCGACTTCTTAGAGAAAGCGGAGTTCCTGAGGGAGAAATTAATGAAGTTTATAACGCTTTATTTGAGTTAAAAGGGAAAAAGAATCCAGAAATTGAAGAATGGTGCAAACAACATAAAAGATATAGACGAAACTGGCAAATTTGTACACCATTATTCGATTATTTGTAAAGGAGAGGGTTAATATTTTCAACGACAAAGGATATGCGATGAAATGGACAATTTAATTGCAGCAACTGCACTAATGCAGATTGAAGTTATCCGGAATCAAAGGGCATTGGACATTTGGCGGCAATGTGGTCCGTTTTAATGGCTATACTGCTGTGCATTCGCGACTCAGATTTAAAGAATAAAGGGCTAAAGTGATTTTTAAAGGAGGATTATGAATACAAAGAAATAAGTTATGACAACGAAAAGAATGGCACAGCATAAGGCGAAACATATATGGCGGAAGTGATGTAAGTGTCGTAATGGGTTACAACGAACATAAAATCCTGTAACTTTTTATGAAGAAAAACAGGCAGGCGTGAACGAGAAGATTTAAGCACTAACGAAGCAATACAACGCGGCAAATTATGAAAATTCTACTATATGAACATTTCAAAATCAATAACCCCATACTGTGAGTAAACTTGAAAAAACGCTTGAGAGCCTTAAATTGAGTTTTATGAGTGCCAATCTTGACGGAACACTAAAAAATGAAATGGGCGAAATGGGAGTTCTGGAAATTAAAACAGCACCTCGCCACTCATATCAAATTTATCAAAAGATAAATGGCAAAATGATATTCCGATTGAATATTATCTTCAAATCCAGCATTATCTCGTACGTAACTGGCTGGAAATATGCACATTATATGCTGATATAAAATTAGCTTTTGCAGATAACAAACACGAAATTAAGCAATATTTTATTGAACGTGATGAAGAAGACATTGAGTTGATAAAGCAAAAAGAAAATTGAATTTAACAGTTTCATAGTCAATGACGCGTTAAACCGCTGTTGACAATAAAATTAGCAGTATAGGAGGATAAAATGAGTGAAACACACAAACTTTGGAATTGGTAATTATTACTCCAGCACAAGTTGAAAGTAGTACGTTGAACAGCTGGTACATATATGTCAAAATGTTACAGAACATTACAAAATTGGATTGTAACAGAGGATAGCTTAAAAGTTAGCCGCAACAGAAAATAGAACAAAATTAAATAAACTTTGATCTTGCTGAATTTAGAAAAGAGTTCAGGAAGAAGTTGACTAAAAGATATTAACGCTTTTATTCATTAAAAGATTCGAGAAAAGAAGTAAAACATTTCTCGTCAAACAACATCAAACACAGATTGATGAATTTGAAGCAAAACAATGGGAAGACAAAAAGAAATACAGAAAATTAATCTGGGAATGTTCGTAACAAAATGAAAATTTAAAACCGTTCTTTGTTGTGCAGAATCCGAAATGGAAAAATAAAACTTTTGTACTATAAATAAAAACTAGAATCTGAATTATCCGAGCTAACTAGAAAATTTGGTAAACAAGAAGCAGTTTATCGAAAACGAATTAGAGCTAATATGGAATTGAATTTTGCACAGTAGCTGTACAATTTCGCGTAATGAACTCAGAATATTCAGAAATAGTTAAGGGAAATCGAGAAAAGAGAAACGAAACTACTGAGGGAAAATTTACAGACAGAAAGCCGAAGAAGGAAAAACAAAAAGAACTTCGCTGAACTTCTTGAAGCAGAACGTGAAAAAGAGGAAGCAGTCAAAACGCACAAATCAAGGCTACACAGCAACAAAACAATGAAAACAAAGAAACCTCAAAAACAGCCGTGAACAGGCAGCATTACGATATTACATTAAGATTTCCAAAAGCTCCAAGCCAATTTCTGAAAGACTTTAAAAGAATTGGTAGGATAGTTACGGGATTGGAATATATAAAAATAGAAAGCAAAACAAATTTAGGAGGATATAGAAATGGGAAGACTAGGAAACGAAAACACAAAATGATGATGAGAGATTAATGGTATTTAGAGTAGGAAATGACGAGAAGTAAAATTAAGCAAACAACTCTTGTAAAAAGATATTTGGTAAGTGGGACGTGGAAATGTAACATAGATCAGGAAATTATGTATTTATGAAACTGTGTAAGGCAAGAAATTTAAATCCTTTTGTCAAGGACGCCTATTTAATCAAATATACTGATAGCGACTCCTGCAACAGTAGTTGCTGCAAAGGACGCTATCGAGGGCAAATACAACATCCACAATATAATGGTAGTTGGGATATATGTTGAAAATAAAGAAACTGAGAATTAATAAACGTGAAGGCTGCTATATTTTCTAGAAAAGATAAAGAAGAATTGGTTGCTTGTGTATTGTTTATAGAAAAGATTGGGATAACCCGTTACTGCATGAAGTGGAATTTCTGATGAACATATAGGAACTGTTAAAAAGACGGAACACCAAACACAAACTGGAAAAATCGACCAGTCACAATGATAACCAAAGTCGCAAAAGCTCAAGCGTTAAGAGAAGCGTTCATTGAAGAATTAAGCGGAATGTAGTGAAGCAGAAGAAAGCGGAGTAAATACAAGCGAATTAGATGATACGCCAGTTCAAAATGGAATGAAACTAAAATTTACGACAATGAGCATAACGAAAACGATGTTGATGACGTTGAAATTGTTGAGAAAATGAAGAGTGGAGACCCATTTTATAAAAGCTAAGAGGGTTAATTGAGGGTACTTTTATAACAGAATAGGAGGATTAAATGAAATATATAGTAACGAGATATTTTGCGATTATATAGCTGAAAACATTAATGTTTTCGACAACAAAGAAGAAGCTAAGAAACATTTTTGAGGAAGCTGAACGACATGGAAAGACAGCTTATACGCACTTTGAGTTCAAAGAAGTTCCAGATAACGCAAAATACTGGAAAGTAAATTGGTTGTATAAGAGCGGAGGATTAAAACGGAAAGAGAAAATGTGTTGGAATTAAAAATAATAGATACACTAATCACGAGAGAACGGAATTGATATATAATATGCAAACTATCACAAAATACAGAAGTTTTAAAAAGAGGATTAAATGCAGAATATTCCAAAGTTTTGAATATCCTGGATGGGATATTAGAAATAAACAACTTTATACTTTAGAGTTATAAAAGAATACGACAATCTCCCATTTACTGTGCCGACTTCTGATATAGAACTTTTGAAAGAAAAGTAAGAGCTGATAAAACGAAAAAATGGCATTAAGAAACGTTGGAGAGCGGAACAAGAAGGAAGAATATTACTATGTCAATCTGAACTCAAAATATACTGCTCGATGAAGAAGATTTTTGCAGAGATAGATAAAGAAAGGTACGATATTTGGAAACTATTTTGAAACAGAAGCACAAGAATATGCAGAATATATGAAAAATGTAGCCTTTGAGATGGCACGAAAAGAGGGATAATAATGAGTAGAGAAATAAAAATTTTAGAGCATATCATAAAGATAGACAAGAAATATTTTGAAATCGCAAGCATAGATTTCTGAAGAAAAGACAAAGCAGCTTTATCTGACACGGTGTAATAACACTTTTTAAACGTTGGTTTTAAACAATTTGAACTAATGCAAACACAGGGACAAAAGATGAAAATGGCAAAGAGATTTATGAGGGGGATATTTTATTGTCATCGAACGAAAACGGAATTTTTCTGCAATTAATAGGTTTTGAGATGATGATGAGAATACATGGCATATTAAATGGTTTCATAATAATAGATGGTACGCATTTTGGAAGGCGACGATTATGAAATAGATGAATGCAAAAGTAAATTTACACAAGAATTGATAAAAGCGCATAATATTCCGATTTTACAAACCTGAAAATACGATATAATAGATGGTTGGGGTACTGGTGTATTTATGAAAACAAAAACTTGTTGGAGGAAAAATAATTGATAAAAACATGCTGAAAATTTACAAAATCAAAATTGAAAATGAAATAAGATTTATAGAAAGTGTATATTGATAGAGAAGATAAATATTAGAAGAAAGTTTTAGCAGTTCGACATTTGAAGAGACTGCTAAACATGTTTTAAAGGAATGTGTTATATCAAGTTATATTGATATGGCAGAAATGGAGAGATAAACGATGAAAATAAAAGAAGAAATATTAAAACTATTATACAAAATCAAAGCAGAACAGGATAAAAAGGAGAGCATAGATGAAAGCGATTATATATGCAAGAGTTAGTACAGAAATGCAGGAAGAGGGCGTTCACTTGAGTTTCAGATAAGAAAATGCGAAGACTTTGTAAAAATGAGCGGTTACAAAACGTTAAAAGAAGTTATACAGGATGTAGAAAGCGGAGGTAATGATAACGTGAGGGCTTTCTTTAAATTACAACAGGAAATCAAAAAGAAATCATTTGATGTGCTTGTGGTTTACGAGAGTTCTCGTATTTCATCGTATAACTTTACATATGTTAAATTTTGTTTTGGAACTGCAAAAAAAGTAATATAAAATTTGTATCTATCTCACAGTCTGAAATAAATACAACAACCCCCACTGGTATGTTATTCTTTCAAATATTTGCTGTGTTAGCAGATTACGAAAGAAAAACAAATATCAATGAGGGTAAAGTCAAATAATGGGCTAGAGCCAAAGCTGGGAATATGGCAAGGGTGGAAATATCCCAATTGGCTGATAAAAAGACGAACATAATAATATTGTAATAGATCCGAAACATCAGAAGATGTAATAAAGTATTTTCAATACATATTTAAATACTAAAAGTATTTCTGAAACAGCAAGTATATTTAATAGAAATATTTCATCTATTAAATGGATTTTGCAAAATGAATTCTACATTGGTAATCTTGATGTACGGAAGAAAAGAAAATAATATTAATACTGAGAAAGTTAAGATAAACAAAGAAATAACAATATTTAAAGGAAATCACTGAGCATTAATAAGTGAAGATCTATTCAGAGAAGTGCAGCGGCAAATGTTATTCAAAGCAACGTGTAATACGTAAAGAAGGAAAATTTTTATTTCACAGGCATACTAGAATGTACCTGTGGTGGGAAAAATGTTTTAAAAACAGCGTTAATTACAGAGTGATAAATGTAAAAAGGCAATATCTATGAATAAAGCTGAAAAGTTTATAACTACACAAATTATTAAATTTAAAAGAATTAGAGTTTTTAAACGAAAAGCCTAACTTAGAAAAGTATAAAAAGATAGAGAAAAATATAGACAAGCAAATTAAAAATAGAGTAGAGAAAGAACTAAATATTTAGAATTATTTGCTAAAAGAATTGATAAAATGAATTTGAATTAAATGATAAACTTGAGGAACTGAAAAATAGAAAAACGAGTATTTGAAGATTCCTTTGAATGATATTGATAGAATAATAAAAAGATAAAACAATAAGCGAAGAAAAATTGGACAATATAAAAATCTTAAAAGAAGTGTTAGAAAAATATGGATGAAACAGATAGATATAATTTGTTTCTTGATGTTCAGAATGCTAATAAAAAGGGTGAAAATAAAAAAATACCAACCTTTAGAAGTGCTGATATTACTGAATTAATCCACTATTTTGTGTGGGGTTTTATGGTGCGAAAGGTGGGACTCGAACCCACATGTCGAAGACGCTAGATCCTAAGTCTAGTGCGTATACCAATTTCGCCACTCTCGCAAAATCTATTATTTAATTATTATATGGTGAGCCATACTGGGATCGAACCAGTGACACCTTGATTAAAAAGTCAAGTGCTCTACCGACTGAGCTAATGGCTCGCAGTTATGGGGTGACCGACGGGACTTGAACCCGCGACAACCAGTGCCACAAACTGGCGCTCTACCAACTGAACTACGGTCACCATAATATTTATAACTAAATTGTTCTTATAAATAAAATGGAGCGGGAGACGAGGGTCGAACTCGCGACATTCAGCTTGAAGAGCTGACGCTCTACCAACTGAGCTACTCCCGCAAAATCTATAAATGGTCGGTGTAGTAGGGATTTGAACCTACGACCCCCTGCTCCCAAGGCAGGTGCGCTACCGAGCTGCGCTTATACACCGTCTCCAAAGAATTCATCTTTTATTCCATTCTCGGACAAGAAATATACCACCATAATTTAAAATAAATGTCAACTACTTTTTAGATTTTTGTTAATTTCTTTTAGGTGTATTGGTATAATCGAGTGCAACATTTAAAACTACCTTGAAAACTGATTTATATTTTTATTTTGTTTGTAAATATTTTATATATACTCTCAATTTACTGAGAGCTTTATCTATATCTCTATTCATGATTTACTGGTTTTTCTAGCTTGCTTTTCCCATTCGCTGACTTCCCTTCAGGAAATAATCTGAAAAATTTGTACCAATCTTTTCTACCTTTTGATATCAATATTTCAGTATCTTGTCATCCTGCCTCATTGTCCTTAGTACACCTAGATCCTCACGTGAGTCTGTCTCCGGCCTATAATTGTATGCTGCCATTCAAGCTGCTTAGTCAGCGGACTGCATCGTTATGAAAAACTGGCTCGCTGTTCGTATCTAGGCGGAATTTGCAAAAGCAAGCATACCTTCATTATCAAATGTCAGCCAGTCAGAAAATTTCATCATTTAGAAAATATCCAGCTGTTCCAGTGTCGTCTTCCAAGAGGGTCTCCACCCTGAACTAGTCCATTAGGAATAACTCTATGAAAAGTTAGTCCGTTGTAAAAATTATTTTTGCCAGAAATACAAAATTTGCAACATTTTTAGGAGCTGCTTCAGGATATAAGTATACAGAGATATTTCCTTTGTCGTTGTCTATAATAACTGCTTCAAGTTGAAAATCTTCTCATTAGCTCTCAAATTTTTATCTCCTATTCTTGTTTTACCTTTATTTGTTTTTTGCATTTTAGCAATATTAACCATTAAAAGCATTAAAAACACCAACCAATATCGCTATTTTCTTCATTATCTTTTACCTGCTGCTAGTTCTGCCTTTTTCATTAGGCACTTACGTATAGCCTTTCATATGCTCTATCATTTCTTCAATTTCCATTTTTGCCATTAAAATCAAATTCCAGAATTCTGAAAATCAATATCTTCTATTTCCATATTGTATTTTTAAAGAAGCTCCTTTTCTTCCATAATATTATCATAAATTACAAGAACAGAAAACTGATTTCCAAATCCATCAACTAATTCTAACGTATTAATTACTCTATTTTCATATTAAGAGAATTTCTTATTGCTTCATTCGCTAGTCTTTTTACTTCTAACTTCCTTATAAAGTTCAGAAATTATTGTAGGGAAAGCTTTTATTGCAAAATAATATTTTTAATTCTTCTCTTTTCCTAAATTTTACTATTGCCATTTTTAAAATCCTTATTTTTATTTTTATAAATTTATCCTTGAATCGCTTTTTGTCAATGGCGGAATAATTTGTTTCTTTCTTGAAACTACACCTTTTCAAAGTTACTAAGTTGCTATCAACTTTTTCTCCAAACGCTTTTTCGATAATATCATTTCCATCTCCTGAAACTAGAGCCACAGAATCATTTGATAAAAATATTTGTGATTGCAAACATAAAGAATTTTAATCCTTCTTTTGTAATAATATTATCAATTTCAGCAAAGCAGTTTTTCTTTTCTTTCCAAAAACTTCTGCTTCATTTACAGTATTAACTTGTGCAACACCAATTTTTGAACCATCAATTTCAAAGATTTTCATATCCATGTTTAACAGTTCTGCTTCAGATTTATCTCCCAAGTGCAGTTCCAGCCTTTAACATTTCAAGACCATACTCATCCGCATTTACTCCAGCGATTTCAGCCAGTTCCTTTACCAGCCTTCACATCACATTCTGTGCAAGTTGAGATTTGAACAATAATGTATCTGAAATAATAGCACTTTAACATAAGTCCTGCAGTTTCCTTACTTGGTACAAGATTATTTTTCCTTAAATAATTTTTAAAATAATTGTCGCAGTACATCCAACAGGCTCTAATCTTGCATACAACGGCTCATCCACATTGAAGTTTGAAATTCTGTGATGATCAATTAGTTCAGAACTTTTGCTTCTTCAAATCCTTCAGCAGTTTGAGTTCTCTCATTATGATCCACCAGTATTATTTCTTTTTCCAGCCACATTTTCCACTAATTCAGGCTTTTCAACTTTAAAAAAATAGTTCAAGGCATACTTGGTTTCTTCATTAATTTCTCCAAGTCTTACAGCCTTAACATCTTTTCCTCAATTTATTTTTTTCAGTTCCGCATAAGCAATCGCTGAACAAATTGTATCTGTATCTGGATTTTTGTGTCCAAAAACTAATATTGACATATTTTTCCTCCTAATATTTTAATCATTTTCATATTATTATAACCTATTAATCTTATTTTTGAAAATAGAAAAATCGTTTTTCAAAAAATCCTTTAAACTTCAACAATTGAACATCAATTTCATAATCTGCCGAAACTTTTTTTGCTTAAAATATCCCTATATTCATTAATCTGTTCCTGATACTTCTCATTCGTTTTCAGGCTCAAATCCAGTCTTGTAATCATAAATATAGATTTTCTTGTTATTTTCATCATCGTTAATTCTATCAATGATACGTTTTTCCCTTCAGAATCATAAATTTCAAATTCTGTGTAAACTTTGTATTTCTCATTATAAATATCGCTTATTTTTCAATAAAATTTTTCCATTCGGACAATTAATTCTTCTACAATCTTTTTCCCAAGCATATTTCCATATCGGCTCAAAAAGTGCAGATTTTGCAATTAATTTATCATTTTCCAGATTATTTGAAATATGTTCAAAGTAATAGTGCATTGCAAGCCTTTTTACGTTTAAACTCATTTTTCCAATGTATTTGAAGATTTTTACAACAAATTTATCATCATCAAAAATACGTTTCAAATAAATTATTGCTCACTTTTTACATCTGAAGTATCTGTTGTTTCTTCCAGGGAATTTCCGATTCTACAATTCTCACCTATTTCATATCTGTTTTTCATCTTCATAAAGCATCAATCACTCTTTTTCACTAAAGAATCAGCATATCGTTTGTCTTTTTGTTATTTCAGCGTCAAACAATAATATCAGATAGCACGAGTCAATGCAACATAATCATTGTTAATTTCTTCCATCATTTCTTTTTGAGAATTATTATCTCTCATTTCACTCAATTTCATTCTCAAACATATTATAATCTGTAAACAGCACAATAAATACAATATTAAATTTTTCATCAAAATCTAAATAGCTTTTAAAAGTATCTTTATCTGTACGCCCTTTATTTGTTTCTCTTTTATAATAAAAAATACGGTATCAAATTCTAATCCTTTTTGAAGCATGAATCGTCAGCAAATTTATCGCATTTATATCCTTGCTGCTAACCTGTTTCAAATTTTCCTTTTTCTTCTTCGGCAAATGTTATAAATTCATATAAATTACTGTATTTTTCAAAAATGTTAAAAATATCAAAAATGTTTTTCAAATCACTGTTTGTTGAATAAAAATTTTGTTATTTCAAATTTCTCAACAAGTTTTCTTTGAAAAATTTTCTTTTTGATATGTTATCATTTAAGTTTATTGACAAGACTTTCAAATCCTTAATTTTATTGATAATTTCCTCAAAAAATTAGTCCATTTCTTTCTAAAGTATTAATATATATTCTAAAAGTTTTTTCTTTTATCTCCTCATCTTTTTGAATATTAATAAACTCTTCAAAAGCTATTTATTTTAGAATTTCCGGCAATATACTTCATAATCTCATTTTTATTTTTCTAGCAGATATTTTACATGGCTATTTAATCCACCAACTCAAGTCACTTCTCACAAATTCCAACAAATATTTAAAATTATCAAATGCAAAAAAATTTAATTAGCTGATACATTGGAACAATAGGCTTGTACTCCAAAAATAGTTGCCTTACTTTCAAGTGTATACGGAATTTTTGCCTCATTCAACGCTGTCGCAATTTCTTTTAAATGAATATTTTTACGACAGATAATTGCACTCTTTCCCGAGTATTTGACCATCTTTTTATCATGTCAATAATTTTTGTATAAATTTTTCTTTGTCTTCCTTTTGTATCTTGAATAAAATATCAAAAATATCCTCTTTGATACTCTTCATCTTCCCTATAGCCAGAATCTGTATAATTCCAATTAGAATCATAGCCATTAAATATTTTTATTAACATTCTCGATAATTTTGCTTGCTAACTTCTATACGATTTATCCAGAGTTTGAACATTTCCTTGAATCATTGTTTCTAATTTTTCAAATAATTCCTTTTTCTCCACCACGCCAATTATAAATGCTCTGTTTTTCATCACCAACACAAATAATATTTTCCGAAGTATTCATCATTAATTTCAAAATTTTCCACCGTAAAATGCTCGTATCTTGAAATTCATCAATCATGATTGTGTCTATTTTTCCCGCCGATTAATTCAAGAAATTCTTCTGTAACTTTATCATTTTCCACAAATTTTAGTTCTTTATTGAAAAATAAATTCATACGTGTACACCAAAATATCGTTGTAAGTAAATCTTTTTGAAGAAATTTTGATTTTTGAGCAATATTAAATATGATTTGAGCGATAGTTTTTAATTTTTGTCTAATGGCAGTACTTCTGTCAAATAGATGTATTTCAGATAATTTTTTCTTTTAAAGTTGCTCTTTACTTTTTTCAACACTTTTCTCTCTCTCTGACATATCTACTTTTTAGTATCAGTTTTACAACCGCCTTTTTCCAATATGCCTCGTCCTTTTCTAATCATTATTAATAGATCTTTATTTTGTATGAACCAATTCTAATTTTTGCTTTAATTTTTCTGATTTTTCATTATACTTTCTGATTTTTAAAACTTTTGTATATTCAAGAAAAAGAGTTTCATATTCTTTGTTTATAGATGCTTTTTACTCTTTCCCTTTTTATTAGAGGCTTTTTCTAATGTTTCTACAATATCATCTAAACTATTTAAAAATTATACGATACTTTTTCTGTATTTTCTTTCTATTTTCATAAATCTCCCTGCCAAAAACAAATTTTGGATGCATTTCCAATATTTCTTCAATAATTTTTTATATAGACTCACGATATCTCTCATCATACAAATAAATTTGAATTTTTGAGAAAAATTTCTTCATTTTCAATTATTTTTTATCAAAAACTTTTGAATAAAATTCATCTGTTTCCTTCTCAAAAATCTCATAATTGTAAATATTAAAAATACGGTGCTATCGCATTTTTAAAGATTTGGTTAGTAAAACGGTCAATGGTAGAAATCCGAATGTCCTCTTTATTTTTATCATTTCAAAATAAATATTTTTGTAATTCTATTCAAATTATCAAATTTATAGATTTCTTTTTAAATTTTTTCTAATTCTGCTCCATTTCCTTTATCAAAAAGCGATTTGATATAAAAATCAAAAATTCTCTCTTTAATTTCAGCTGTAGCTTTTTGTAAAAAGTCATTACAACTATGTTTTTGTAATTAACACCTCGTACCAGATTAGCTATAAACTCTAGCGATAGTCTGTATGTTTTTCCAGTTCCTGCACTAGCTTTCAAAATTATATTATTCATCATCGCTTAATCTATCCTCCCTCTACAAATATTTATGTATTCTTTGTAAAGATAATTTTTGGTTTTTGATATTACCTAAATCATAAAAATTCTTCATTTCGATATTTATAAATCACATCTTCAACATCTTTTGAAGTTAGTATTTTATCATCCGATCTCTCGTCTGGCACTAACTTACCTTCCCAAGTATCTACAATCATTTTTTCAATATTTTCATTATTGTCATTTCTAGCATTAATGAATAATAATCCAGCTGTTCCATTGCTTTATAAACTTTATCAGTTTTATAACCCTTTTTGTCCATCTCAATTTTCCCTGACTTATAATCAAATAAGTAATTTTTATTACTCGTTTTTATATGCAAATCTGTAACTCCATTAATAGACACATTTTCAAACAGTTCTTTTTCTGAAGATAATTTTATTCTTTCCTCAAAGTAAATTTCAATATCGTTTTCTGTTTCCAGTTTCTTAATTAATTCATCAAAATATTTTTCTGCTGATTTTTAAAATTTCCTCAAACGACACTTTTTATAAAACTCAAATATTCTTTTAGAACTTTATAATCAAATGAATTAAGCACTTTTTCCAAAAATTTCTGCCAGCTGGTTTCTATCAATTTTGAAAGTTTGTTCTCAAAGTCTGCTTTTGTTTTTCATAACGACATTTTTCATAAAAAGAGTGGATTATTGTTCCAAATATTTTAACATTTATTTCATCTTCAATCTCTTCAACTTCTTGCTCTCCAATCGTTTTTCAGATAATATCCCGTACTCACAATCTCTCATTTCTTGAAATGAATAATACCCCAATTTCAATTTTTCATATTTTATTAAGATCTTTTTCCAGTTTTGACGGAATAAAATCTCCAATTCCCTTTTTCCCATTTTTTTCTTTTCTATCTTTTAAAAATATACAAAAATAAAGTTCTTCAGCCTCGCTTATTTCACCCTTTTATAACTCCAATTCCATACTTCAGTTTCAATTCCTCGATAACACTTGCTGAATCAATATTGTTTTCCAAGTCTTTAATATAGGCTAAATATACATTTTTGCACTAAGTATGTTTTGGTAAATTTTTAAACATTCCAATCAGCTTCTTGTCATCACTTGTTGGAAGTCCCATTTTTGCACGTTGAATTTTTGAGAATAAAAATTATTCATTTTTATTTTTGGAAATGAATCCTGTAAATTTAAAAATAATTATATTTTTTCCTTCGTTGTTTCTGAAATATTTTCAAATGAGTTTATTGCAAATCTGTTTTCCAAATCTTCTTCTGCACTGTCCTCCAAATTCAGTCCAATCGATTTTTATCCAAATATTTCAAAAATAATTTTCAATAAATTAGCTGAAATATTTTTGACTAAAAAATTTATCCCACAAATTATCAAAGCTGAAAATCTTCTAACACTGAGCATTTCGGATAAAGCCTCAAAGTATTTATCTTTAACATTTTTATCTTCTTTTACTTTCCTTTTCATTATTTAGATAGATTTTTCCAAATAATCGCTATATTCCGCCAATGTCGCGTATTCATAAATCTTTTTCCAGCTCTTTTGACAAATTCAATAATTTTACTGATAGCAGTCATTCTTTTGCTTATAAATTTCTTTAAATTTCTGCTTTTGAGTTTCTTTTTCCAATTTTTCAAATCTTCTTGATTAATTCGTTCCAATTCCTCTCGTGAAAATGTATTTATAATCTTTTGAAACCAAATCTTGAAAAAAATCTGATAGCTTTCTTTCAAATTAAAAATATTAAGTAAATCATTAGATTTGTATGCGTCATAAAAATCTTTCGTTCTAAACAGAAACAGTTTTTCCTTGTCTTTTCTGTCAATTTCCCTCAGATTGTCTAGCAAATTATAAATTAAATTCAGTATTTTTGTATATTTTCGTATCTTTCATAGTTATTTCTAAATTTGAAGAAATTTTTCTGTTTTTAAAAGCTGATAATCACTTTTTGCCTCTTCAGAATTTTTCCTCAGCCTCAAAAATTCTATAATTTTTCTCGCATCTTCATTTTTCTTACTTGCCTTTTTGCTATCCTTCTCAACTTGTTCTAATTTTTTTCACTAATCCTAATAATTCTCCAAATTTACTGCTAAATCTCATGAATTTCCACATTTATATTTTTTTGACTCAAAAATCTCTCTTGCAGGCAATGAAAAACTGTCCTTTATTTTCAACTTTTTCCTCATTAAAATCATTTTTCAGAAAGCTGCAAAATATTTTCTACAGCAATCTTCTATTTTCAATCTCTTCAATTAACTCCTTTTCAAATGGAGTAATTTTTAACTTATTCACAAAAGCAAATTTTTAGAAAAATTTATTCAAAAATTGTCCGAAATATTTTCCACATTTCTAAGCATATACGGCAAAATAAGTCCTTTCACGTCGCACAACTTTTTTCATCTCATTATCAATCTCAACCAAAGTTCCAAAAGTTTCAACTTGCCATTTCTCCAGTCTCAATTTTTTCCAGATCAATCTTATATTCCTGCAATTCTGCAAATAAATTGTAGTAATTATAGGCAACATCAATAATATCATAATAGCTATTAACCTTCATGTCCTTTTTCAGCTTCTCAGTCAAAGCATTGTAAAACAGCACAACCTGTTTTCTCTTCTTTTTACCACAATTTTATCAGTAACAAAGACATTCTCATAAAAATCATAACTATTCATCATCTTAAAAATCTGAAAAATTCCTAATTTCTGCTGTATTTTCCTCATTCTGTAAAAATTCTTTTTATCTCAAAAACGAAGCTGAATTTTTCAAATAAAAAGCGTATTTTCATTCTTTTTCAAACTCTTTCAAACAATATATTCTTTAAATCAGAGCCAATCCCTTTATAAGTAATTTTCATAATATTAATTCTCCTCAAATTGAAAGATTTATTATTATTATAACATCTAAAAATTGTAAAAGCATACCACAAAATCATCTAAAAAGTTAAAAATCAATTTCTATAAACTCTATATTTGTATTGTACAAACTTTATAAATTACAAGCAAAACTATTGTAACACCGGCTATTAACACGCAAAAGTACTTTGTTTATTTTTATTTAAAAGAACAGAGCTTCTGTACAGCTCTTATTAAAAATCAAGGCTTTTTATTTCTGTTAACAAACTTAGACAACATCAAATTTAGAAAACCTATATATATATTTACGTAGCACTCTTTCTATGGGTATTTCTAAATCACTGTCACAGTTTTCTAACTGTGATTTTTATATTTTTATAAAAATCCATTTACTTTTTAAAAATTATCTCAATAATTTGGAATAAGACTGGCAACAACTAGAAATAATGTTGCGACCATTCTCAGTCAAATCTCTTTTCAATTCCTTCTTTTCTTCAATCCAAGATGTTAGAGCAGAACTTTCTGTGCTAAACTCATGGCTTCTGTCGCTGTAGTAAAATTACATACGCTTATCATGATGATTGACAAAATTACTAGAGCTATAATTACAAATTTTCTAAACTACGTTATTAGTTCCTCCGGTAATTTACAAAATACGAGAATAAGCAATTAATCTTTCAAAAATAATTATTTAGCGTTGCTGCATCTCCGGGCTTCTTATTATTACAGCGAATCTTTTCAGGAAATTAAACTTGCTCCCTCCACTAATCCACCGTCAATGTCTGTTTGAGCGATTAAGTCGCTTTACTTGCATCGT